>Ga0079224_100002237_pt1 | contig 23265 bp, 25 predicted proteins | sample Stecom2015_FD_80414 | JGI IMG/M metagenome (GOLD analysis project Ga0079224, IMG submission 80414) | Agricultural soil microbial communities from Utah to study Nitrogen management - Steer compost 2015 | ecosystem: Environmental > Terrestrial > Soil > Agricultural land | place: USA: Utah... | reverse complement strand
CGCATAACGCCAGCGGCTTTGCATGCAGCTTCTGAACCATACTTTATATAGTCATCATAACTTATAACTTCTGCACGTATAAAACCTTTTTCAAAATCGGTATGGATTTCTCCTGCTGCCTGTGGAGCTTTTGTTCCTTTATGGATAGTCCATGCCCGAACTTCTTTTGGTCCTCCGGTAAAAAAGCTTATCAACCCAAGTGTGTGAAAACTAATGCGGATGACTTTTTCAAGCCCGCTTTTTTTAACCCCGTAAGACTCAAGGAATTCATTTCGTTCTTCTTCACTTAAGCCTATTAATTCTTCTTCAACTTTTGCAGAAATTTTTATCCAGTCGCAATGTCTTGATTCTGCAAAGTGAGCAACTTTAAGCACCATATCATTATTTGTATGTAATCCCTCCTCATCAACATTTGCACAGTAAATCATTTTTTTGGATGTCATCAGGCGAAGCTCTTTCAGTAATTGCTTAACGGTTTCCTTTTCTTTATCAGGGAAAAGTAAAGCGGGCTTACCTTCATTCATAAAATTAAGAAGTGCTTCTGCATCCTCAAGCTGAATCTTTGCTTCTTTATCCCCCTTTGCCATCCTCTGAAGCTTATCAATTTTCTTTTCAAGTGTCTGCACATCTGCAAGCAGAAGTTCAGTTTCAATTACTTCAATATCTCTTAAAGGATCAACACTGCCATCAACATGAACTACATCAGGATCATTAAAACATCTTACCACCTGGAGTATTGCCTCAGTTTCCCTTATGTTGCTTAAGAATTGGTTGCCGAGACCTTCACCTTTGCTTGCACCCTTTACAAGCCCGGCTATATCAACAAAGTCCACAGTTGAATATACTGTTCGTGCTGGTTTAATAAGAGATGCAAGTTTATCAATTCGTTCATCGGGTAAAGGGACGACTGCTTTGTTTGGCTCAATTGTACAGAAAGGATAGTTTGCTGCCTCTGCATTCTGTGCTTTTGTAAGTGCATTAAATAAAGTTGATTTGCCTACATTAGGCAAGCCTACAATTCCGATTCCTAAAGACAAAATATCTCCATACTATTTTTAAAATGAGCACAAAATATAATAAGAATGATTAAATGACTGAATGGTTTCATTTCCTTAGTGCAACTTAGTGACTTGGTGCCTTAGTGGCATAAAATGTTTTATTTACTCTTAATCAGTTAAACTTTAAAAATCATATATTTGAAATAACAATTTTTCTTTGTTTGATTATGGACAAAATACTTATAGTTTTTACAGGCGGCACCTTTTCAATGATGATTGATGAAAACACGGGAGGAGCAATTCCATATTTTTCTGGTGAAGAGCTTCTAGAAAAAATTCCGCAGGCAAGAGAGTTAGCCAAAATTGATTGCTATGATTTCGGGAAATATCCAGGTCCTCACATGACTCCAGAACTAATGTTTTCTCTTTCAAATAAAATAAAAGAATTAATTAAGAATAATAATTACACCGGAGTAATTGTTACTCACGGAACAGATACTCTGGAAGAAACAGCATACCTTCTTGATCTCACAATAAAAACAGATATACCAATTGTTGTTATCGGCTCTATGAAAAACAGTTCTGAGCCTGACTGGGATGGACCTAAAAATCTTACCGATGCAATAAGTGTATGTCTTAATCCCAACTCAAGAGGGTTGGGTGTACTTGTTTGTTTAAATGGAGAGATTAACGCTGCAAGTGAAGTAACCAAAATTTATACTGAAGAAGTGGACAGCTTTCACTCCCTTGATTTTGGCGCACTTGGTTTTGTGCAGAACGGGAAGGTTATTTTTAACCGCCTGCCGAGAAAGCTTGAAACTATAGAGACAGATAAAATAATTTCTAATGTTGATATGCTTACTGTTTATGCAGGAATGAATGATAAGTTTTTCAGGTTTTCTGCTGACAGCGGGGCTGAAGGACTTGTTGTTGAAGCTCTGGGTGTTGGTAATGTACCGCCGGCAGCATTTGAAGGAATAAAGTATGCAATAGAAAAAAATATTCCTGTGGTGCTTGTTTCAAGATGTCCTGCCGGTGAAACAGAAGATATTTACAGTTATCCCGGTGCAGGGAAATGGCTTCATGAACTTGGTGTTATGTTTACAGATTTCCTTAACGGGCAGAAAGCAAGAATTAAACTGATGGTAGCTTTGGGCGTTACAAAAGATATAAAACGATTGAGAGAGATGTTTGAAGATAACTAATTAGTCCTTTTGAACTAACTTATCATATATTCTTCAATTTTATATCATTAAAATTACAACAAACTATCTATACCCTTTCTTTACTTCCATAAGGATATTTACTCCTGTAAAAAATTAAAGTTAATTTTTAAAAGGAGTAACAAATGGAAAAAATTAAATTCATTCTTTTGATTCTTCTTACTTCTGCATCAATTGTAATTGTGTCGGGTTGTTCAAAGGATTCAAAAAACAGCAACCCTGTTACACCAGGCAACAGCGGAGGAAATGGAAATCCCGGTAATGTTGAAAGCCAGGCTTCTGTTTTTGTTAATGGAGAAGGTTTTGATTTACTTCAGCTTAATACAAAAGAGGGTGCTGCTTATTATTCTCCGGTTAATAATTCAACATATACATCAATAGTTGTAAGAACAGGTTCTGATACTCTAATGATTCTTCTTGCAACCAGAGGGAAAGAAACCGGTACATTCAAATGGAATGATTCAGATGCAATATCATATTTAATTGTTGCCAGTGAAAATGGTTACAAATCATATGTTTCTGTAAACAGCGGGGAAACAAAAATAACAGAGTATGGCAGTGTAAACGGACTTATAAAAGGAACTTTTTCAGGCTCAGTCTTTAATGATAATAATAACCCTGTTGATATAGATGGAAGTTTTGCAATTAAACGAATTAAAGACCAATAAAATAATCATTCAATGAAAACTTATTATGGCTGCTTTTTAGTTTATAAATTCAAAGCAGCCTTCTTTTTTTCCTGCCGAAATAAGCACTATATATATTTAATCCGGGGATAAGGTTAAAACTTAATGACACTCAAATTAGATGTTGTAACATTTAATGTTATAACATATATTAGTGTTGTAGGATTAAATAAAATAAAAGGAAGAACTACTATGAAAACCTTACTCGCAATTCTCTTATTTACTTTTGCAACTTTTGCTCAGGAAACTTCCTGGAAATTTGATCATGCACATTCGCAGATTAAATTTACTGTAACTCATCTTGTTATATCAGAAGTATCTGGAAATTTCAAAAAGTTCGATGGTACTGTAAAAACAAACGGAGATGATTTTACCGATGCAAAAATTGAATTTACTATTGAAACAAACAGTATAGATACTGATAATGAAAAAAGAGACGCACATCTCCAATCAGATGATTTCTTTAATGCAGAAAAATATCCGCAGATAAAGTTTATAAGTAAATCAATGAAAAAGGTGGGAGATAATAAATACAAGCTTGTTGGTGATTTAACTATCCGCGATGTTACTAAAGAAGTTGAGCTCGATGTAACTTACGGCGGTACAATGAATGATGGTTATGGAAATACAAAAGCTGGTTTTAAAGTAACCGGTACAATTAACAGGTTTGATTATAATTTAAAATGGAATGCATTGCTTGAAGCAGGTGGTGCTGTTGTAGGCTCTGATGTTAAAATGGAATGCAATATTCAGTTATTTAAGGAATCTGCTTAATTATTAATTAGGTTGTCTCAAAAGAAACTATCTTTGAGACAACCTTACATTTCTTTATTTAATATGAGAATAGAAGAGGAAATATCTCAGGAGAAATTCAGAAACAAACATCATAAATCTGCTATTAATATTATTTTTACTTTTAACTGGCTTCATCAGAAGAATATGAAACTGCTGAAACCATTCGGCTTAACAATACAGCAGTTTAATATTTTAAGAATACTAAGAGGGCAGTATCCAAACCCTGCAACTATAAAACTTCTTAAAGAAAGAATGATGGATAAGATGTCCGATGCATCAAGACTTGTTGAAAAGCTCCGGAAAAAAGGATTAGTTGAAAGAAATGTCTGCAGTAAAGACAGAAGAAATGTTGATGTACTTATTACTAAAGAAGGATTGGCTTTGTTAAAAAAAATTGATGCAAAAGAGAAAGAGTTTGATAAAATTTTATCTAATCTTACCTCCGATGAAATGGATCAGTTAAATTATCTTCTCGATAAAATGAGAGGCTGACTAAACTAACTCTTCGAGATCAATCTTATGCACATTATCTACAGGCTGACCTAAAAATAATTCAGCAATTTCCTTAAACTTATTCGGAATATCACTCACATAAAATTCAGCTTTCCCTTTATTATCTCTTTCCGAAAGGAGATTGAGTTTTTTCAATTCATCCTTAACAACTTCTGCAGAAGCAACACCCGAATCAATCAACTGAACATTGCTGCCAATTACTTTTTGTATAACATCTGAAAGAATAGGATAATGAGTACAGCCTAATACAAGAGTATCAATATTTTTTTCTCTCAATTCATTAAGATATTCTTCGGCTATTTTATAAGTTGCTTCGTGATTTATCCATCCTTCTTCTGCTAGAGGTACAAAAAGGGGACATGCCTTTTCATAAATCTGAAGGGAAGCATCATAAGATTTTAATCTTTTTGAATATGCCCCGTTATTAATTGTAGCCCGAGTGCCAATGACGCCGATTCTTTTATTTTTTGTTTTGCTGTATGCTGATCTGGAACCGGGACCAATCATTCCAATAACAGGAACATCAAATGATTTTCTTAATTCTTCAATTGCCACTGATGATGCAGTGTTGCATGCAACTACAATTGCTTTAACATTTTTGTTAATAAGAAATTGTGCATCCTGAAGTGAATATTCAATTACAGTTGAATTTGATTTTGAGCCGTAGGGAACTCTTGCAGTATCTCCGAAATAAATTATATTCTCATTGGGAAGGGTGGATAAAAATCTTTTAACAACAGTTAATCCGCCTATACCGGAATCAAAAACACCAATTGGTTTATCTTTTAAATTTTCAGTCATATTAGGAATGCAATTTAACAGCGTGATGACTGAAATTCCATTTAAGAAAATATATTTTTTTGATACTTAGAGTTTCATAACCTTCAATCAACTAATAACCTGAACTGTGCTTGCCTGGGGACCTTTCTCTCCATCTTCTTCAAAAAATCTAACTCCTCTGCCTTCCTGCAATTCTTCAAACTTCATATTTATTAAACTGTTTTTATGAAAATATATTTCTCTTCCGTTTATGGTTCTTAAAAATCCATAACCTTCGTCAGGGTAAATGCGCGAGACAATTGCTCTTACTTCCTGTTCGGGGTGAACTTTAGTTTCATCTCTCCGGACAGCAGAGAGTTTTTGCAATTGTTTTCGTGCTGCATCAAATGCATCTCTTATAACTGTTGTTAAAGAATTATGCATATCATTCTTTCCCGGTTCTTTATTTATAACAACATTATGTTTTGGGGGAACGGTTATATCAATTCTTACCCTGAATTCATTTCCGACTTTAATATTATTGTGTGGTTTTTCAACTGCTACTCTGCAGCCGGTTATATAACCGCAAACCTGTTCAAGTTTTTTTGTTTTCTCTCTTATCAGATTATCTATTGCATCTGTTTTAGGAACATCACGGTAAGAAATTTCAAGTGGAATTTGCATAATTATCTCCGGCTTATTAAAACATTAATGAACTGAGTCTCGTTCTATAGATATTAAATTTTAATTTTTATACAAATGATTAAAGCATAGATGTGATATGAAAATAAGTCAGGAAAATTTCTATTGAGATTAGAGAAGCTGGCTAATTGTATTCGTGAGTTCTGTTATAATTAATTCATATTCATTTTGGGAGACTTTTTTTCCGTTTCTGTCAAGAACATAGAATGAGTCAACAATATCATCACCCTTTGTAGAAATTTTTGCAAAGTAGATAATCAAACCTAAGTCATTCATTTTTTTTGTTACCTGGTAAAGGAAGCCGAGCCTGTCGGGAGAGAAGACATCAATAATTGTATATTTTTCATGATTTTCAAATGCAATTTTAACCTTGCCTGAACGTTTGAAGAATTTGTTTTCAATGCGCCACCATCGGCTTTTCATTTTTGCAAATTCCTGGTTAAGCTCAAGGAGTCCTGTTATTACAGCAGCGAGGTCACGTTTAATTTTGTTATACCTTTCTGGTTCAATTTTTTTATGTGTTCTGAAATCAGTTACATTAAAAGTATCTATTACAATTCCATCTCTTCTTGTAAAAATTTTAGCATCATGAATATTTGCATCATTTATAGAAAGAACGCCGCATAATCTTGATAATAAGGAAGGAAAATCTTTAGTAATTACAGTTATGTTTGTAAAATTCGGAAGCTCTTTAAAGAGAGTTGATATTCTTGTTCCTTTCTGAATTTCTTCAATATGCTGTGCAATCTCTTCTTCGGAAAAATGATGAGCATAAGCAATATCATTTATTGAATTAATATGTTCTTCAACATGCGATTCAGAAATTAGATCTGAATGTTTACTTATTTCTTTTGGAATGATGTATGTACTTCTTATTAATAATTCCTCACCCGTAAGCTGCTCTTCAAGCATTGCTTTTGATTTAAGATAAAGTTCTGCAAGAAGATCGCTTTTCCATGATGTCCACACCGCAGGATTAACTGCAGAAAGATCAGCATAAGTAATCAGGTAAAGATAATTGAGATTTTGTACCGATGTAAAATGTGAAGTAAAATTATTTAATGTTTCCGGGTCACTTAAATTTCTTCTGAAAGCAATCTGTTCCATCATCAGGTGATTTCTTACAAGAAACGTTACGCTGTCTATCTCTTCCTCACTATAACCAAGCCTGTGCATAATTGAAGATGCCATCTCTGAACCAATTATTTCATGGCCGGCAATATTAATTGGCTTGGCAATATCATGGAAAAGAAGAGCGAGGAAAAGTATCTCCTTATCCTTAAGGTTATTATAAATTTTACCTAATGTTGAAGTATCCTTCTCAAGCTTTTCAACATTCTGAATTGTTATGAGTGTATGTTCGTCGGCGGTGAAGCAATGGTAAACACCATGCTGAAGGAAACCCACAAGATCTCTGAACTCAGGCATAAATGCAGAAAGTACACCAAGTTCATTCATTGATTGAAGTGTACTGCCCACATTCCTCGGAAGTTTAAGAATTTCCCTGAAGAAAACAGATGATTCTGCCTCCGGGAATCTTTCATTTTTATACCTGTCTGCTGTTTCAATTACCTTTGAACGAAAGGCATCATCGAAATGACAATTGTATAATCCCCTGTAATAAAATGACCTGAGAACTGAAGAAAGTGTAAGGGGTTCTTTTCCGGTATAGTATAAAGTTTTAGCTTTTACATAAAAATCATCATCAAGTTCAATTGAAAGTGCATCCGGCAAAGGATTTAAAAATTCTTCACGGAATTTTCTTGAGATAGATTTTGAAAACCTGTTTATAGATGTTGCTGCAGAGAAATATTCCTGCATTAATGAATAAAGAGAATTCTCACTTCCATTACGCAGACTTGAAATTTTTGTCTGTGACAGGAATTCAAACCTGTCATTCTTCTGTTTGGAAAGTATATGAATAAGATTCCTGATAGAGATTATAAAATCATAACTCTTTAAAAGGTTATCACATTCTTTTTCAGAAGCATAACCTTTTTCTCTTAATTGATTTATAAATATCTCAGCCTGTGTATATTCATTTTGTTTATTAAGCAGGACTTTATCTTTAAGAATGTACATCCATTCCACAGCCTGGAAATCTCTCAATCCCCCTGCGGAAAGTTTAACATTAGGCTCAAGCATTTTAGGTGAACTGCCATATCTCTCATATCTTTTTTCTGTATCCTTCAAAAGTTTTTCCAGCAGTTCTACTTTTACTTCATCTGTAATTAAATCAATAAGAAGCTCATTCCATCTTTTATAAATTTTTTCTGAGCCTGTGAGGAAACGTGTTTCAATAAATTGAGTAAATGTGTGAAGATCTTCGCTAAGGTATTTTGAAAGATCGGAATAATCTCTTACAGTGTGGGATACTTCAATACCATAGTCCCATAGTTTTGTTACAATTTCAGAAATATCGGATTCATTTCCTCCAACAGATTCAGTGATAAACATAATATCAATATCGGAGTAGGGGGATAATTCTCTCCTGCTGAAGCTGCCTGCCGATGCAAGTGAAAAGTTGTACTGCTTGTGCGGTATGATAGCCCTGATAAATTCTTCAACAAGAAGACTGTATTCCATAGAAAATTTCAGATTACTCTTATTTTTAAGAACATTCTGAAACAGGTGATCCCGTCTTCTTAAGAATTCTTCTTTTATGTTTACAGAGACTGTCATTTTTGTTTTAAATTAAATCCTTCTTTAACATATTCAGCTTCAATAACCGATGATATACCTCCGCGTACATTAAACTCTGCTGTTAACAGCATATATCTTGGTTTACATACTTCAACCAAATCTTCAAGAATTAAATTTGTTACACTTTCATAGAATATACCATCATTCCTGAAAGAATTAAGGTATAATTTAAGTGATTTTAATTCAATACATAACTTATCGGGGATATATTCAATTGTTATTACACCAAAATCGGGCTGACCTGTTTTTGGACAAACCGATGTAAATTCCGGTGCTGTGTGAATTATTGTATAATCCCTCTGCGGATATGCATTATCAAAAACTTCAAGCAATTTTTTATTAGCCATTAATTCTCCTTGAGCTAAACATTACAATTTTATACTTGTATAATCCGGTCTTACTTTATATTCTATAGGATCTTCAACACCGGCTTTTTGAAATCCTCTTAATCTTAATGCACAACTATCACATATACCGCAGGCTTTGTCTTCATCTTTATAACAGGACCAGGTAAGATGAAGGGGTGCATTAAGTTCAATACCTTTTTTAATAATCTCTTCTTTTGAAAAATGAATAACCGGAGTTTCAATTTTAATTTTTGTCTCCGGTTTGGTACCCAGATCAACCATTTTTTCAAAAGCTTCGAAAAATTCGGGTCTGCAGTCGGGGTAACCGGATGAATCTTCATACACAGCACCGATAAAAATTGTTTCAGCATTCAATACTTCTGCCCAGCTTACGCAGGCAGCAAGAATATTTGAATTTCTGAAAGGCACATATGAGGAGGGTATTTCTTTATTTGAAAGATCGGCCTCGGTAACTTCAATATTCTTATCTGTTAAAGATGATCCGCCAATATCAACAAGATGATTGAAATCCACAACCAGTTTTTTCTTTACCTTATAAAAATCAGCAATATCGTTAAAAGCTTTAAGTTCTCTTTTTAATGTACGCTGACCGTAATTAGCATGAAAAGCATAAAGTTCATCATAACTTTGCCTGGCAATAGCTGCTGTAACACAACTATCCATTCCTCCGCTTAGTGCAATCACTGCTTTTTTCATATTATAATCTTAAAAAAGTTTTATAAAAATAAGAAAAATGCGTTTTAGCGTAAACTTATAATTTGCGACAAGATTGATTTTCTTTAAGAAGATATTTAATGTTTATAAATCAATCCGGGTATCAGTAATTCCTCAAACTCCTTATCTTTTAATATATTTAAGCAATGAAAAATACACTTTAATTAATGCAGTAAGGAAAAAATAATGCCTGTAGTCTCAAAAGAATTCGACCAAACAGCAATTAATACAATAAGATTTTTAGCTGTAGATGCAGTACAGAAAGCAAACTCCGGTCATCCCGGAATGCCTATGGGCTGTGCACCAATTGCATATGTTCTTTATGCAAAGGTAATGAATTATAATCCTTCAAATCCTAAATGGCATAACAGGGACAGATTTATTCTGTCCGCCGGTCATGGTAGTATGTTGCTTTATTCAATATTGCATCTTACCGGTTATGAAGTATCGATGGATGACTTAAAACAATTCAGGCAATGGGGCAGCATCACTCCGGGTCATCCCGAATATGGTTTAACTCCCGGAGTTGAAACTACAACAGGTCCTTTAGGACAGGGTTTTGCAAATGCAGTTGGTATGGCTATCGCTCAGAAATTCTTTGAAGCTAAATTCAATAAAAATGATTTTAAAATTATTGATCACTACATATATGGTATTTGCAGTGACGGCGACCTGATGGAAGGTGTATCTCATGAAGCTGCTTCTCTTGCAGGTCATTTAAAACTTGGAAATATAATTTTCTTTTATGATGATAATAAGATAAGTATAGACGGCAGTACCGAACTTGCATTTACGGAGGATGTCGGGAAAAGATTTGAAGCTTACAACTGGCATATTCAGCATATTGATGATGGTAATGACCTGGAAGCAATTGAAAATGCAATAAAGATGGCACAGAAAGATGAAAGACCATCAATAATTATTACCAAAACACATATTGGATACGGAAGTCCGAATAAACAGGATACTGCAGAAGCTCATGGTTCCCCATTAGGTGAAGAAGAAGTTAAGCTTACGAAAAAGAATCTTGGCTGGAATGAGGATAAAACATTTTATATCCCTGACGAGGTAAAAAATTTCTTTGATGAAGTTAAAAGAAAAGGTGAAGAAAAAGAGGAGGAGTGGAATAAAAATTTTAATAAGTATAAAGAAAAATATCCTGGTGATGCTAAACTTTTTTCTGATTTAAAGGATGGAAATTTTGGTGATGAATGGAAAAAGCATCTTCCTGTTTTTAAAGATGAAGGAAAGAAAATAGCTACCCGGGCAGGTTCCGGAAAAGTATTGAATGCTATTGCACCATTCCTTCCTTCTTTAATTGGCGGTTCTGCGGACCTTGCTCCTTCAAATAATACTTTCTTAAAAGATTTCCCTGTCTTTTCTTCAAAAGATTATTCAGGAAGAAATTTTCATTTTGGTGTAAGAGAACATGGAATGGCAAGTGTGTTAACAGGAATGGCTTTATATGGCGGTGTTATTCCTTACGGAGGTACTTTTCTTATTTTCTCAGATTATTTAAGACCGGCAATCCGTCTTGCTGCACTTTCGGGTGTTAAACCAATTTATGTTTTTACTCACGATAGTATTGGTTTAGGGGAAGATGGTCCTACTCATCAGCCAATTGAACATCTTGCATCATTAAGAGCTATTCCGAAATTGGTTACTATTCGCCCTGCAGATGTAAATGAAACTGCTTACGCATGGCAATATGCTATTGAACATACAGGCGGACCTGTTGCTCTAATCTTAACAAGACAGGGACTTCCTGTTATCGATCAGGATAAATATCCTTCAGCAAAAAATTTACTTAAAGGCGGATATATTCTAAAAGATTCGGATTCACCTGAATTAATTTTAATTGCGTCAGGTTCAGAAGTCAGCATAACATTAAAAGCTGCTGAACAGCTTGAAGCAGAAGGAATTAGAGTAAGAGTTGTCAGTTTACCGAGCTGGGAAATATTTGAACAGCAGTCTCCTGAATATAAAGAATCTGTTCTCCCTTCAAACGTTAAAGCAAGAGTATCGGTTGAAGCTGCAGTTAAGTTAGGATGGGAAAGATACATTGGTGATTATGGTGAAGCTGTGAGTATAGAAAAATTCGGTGCTTCTGCACCTGGTGATGTTGCAATGAAAAATTATTTCTTTACTCCCGATAATATTGCAGAGACTGCTAAAAGAGTTTTGATTAAACTAAAATCTTAACCAGGCTTTGATAAACATTTTGTCCTTAAAAGAACTGAACCATAACTAAACTTAGAACAAAATGTTTTCATAACACTAACGAGGGAATTATGTTTAGCATCCCTGCCGGTGACTATATAATCAGAAGTTTAGTTGCGGGAATAATAGCAACAACAGGAATGACATTACTCTTAATCACTATTACCAAATCTGGAATCGCTAATGCAGATATGGTTCGTGCAATCGGCAGCCTCTTTACAAAGTCTCACAAAAAAGCTGTATCAACAGGACTGCTGATTCACACAACAACCGGAATTATATTCAGTTTCATTTACATTTTTATAATTCAGGCTTTTAATGTTCATGGTTTTGGAAGCAATGTTGGTTCCGGTTTATTAATTGGATTTATACATGGAGCAGTAGTAAGCTTTTTACTAGTTGCTGTTGTTGCAGAACATCATCCGTTAAAAGAATTTCAAAAAGCAGGTTTCTCTGTTGCGGCGGCTCATTGGGCAGCTCATATTTTATTTGGATTATTAGTGGGAATTATTTCAGGATTAATGGAATAGGTTGTGAAAGTTTCATTTATTTCATTCATAATAATGATATTCACATTTGGTGCTTCCGGTTGCAGCGGAGATGATTCAATAAAAGGTAAATATAAATCGATAATTTTTATTCAACCTTCTGCTTCCGATTATGCTGTTAATCTTCATGAAGAAGGAGGGTATGCAGAATTTATTTTTAAAGATGATTCAACATTTACTGCAAAGTTTTATGTACCTGAGCTTTCCCATCATCAGCTTCCGCAAAATGAGTCTGTGTATGAAGGAAAATATTCTGTCAGCGGTGATACAATAAAATTGTCCGGGACAAACACTTTCCTTAATACCGAAAAATTTGTTTACAAAGATGGACAAATAAGTCTCATAAATAGGTTAAGAAGAGGACCATTCAATATTGTTCTTAAAAAGGAAGAGGAATAAATGAAAAAAATTATTGTACTCGGCGCCGGGATGGTTGGCAGTGCAATCGCAATTGATTTATCAAAAAAATATAATGTTACTTCTGCGGATATTAATCCTGATAATCTTAACAAATTAAAATCATATAAAATAAAAACAGTATTAGCAAATCTTGCTGATAAAGAAGAACTTAAAAAACTTGTAAAAGATTTTGACCTTGTTATAGGTGCAGTCCCGGGGTTTATGGGATTTGATACATTGCGTAATGTAATTGAAGCAGGTAAAAATATAGTTGATATTTCTTTCTTTAACGAAGATCCGTTTGAATTAAATTCACTTGCAGAAAAAAATAAAGTATCTGCTGTAGTTGACTGCGGAGTAGCTCCCGGTTTAAGCAATATAATTCTCGGTTATCATAATAAAAAAATGAATATTAATTCTTTCAAATGTTATGTAGGGGGACTGCCATTTAAACAAACTCTGCCTTACCAATACAAAGCTCCATTCTCTCCTGTTGATGTAATTGAAGAATATACAAGACCAGCAAGGGTAGTTGAGAATGGAAAAATTGTTATCAAAGAAGCTTTGAGTGAACCGGAATTTATTGAAGCAGAAAATATTGGAACACTGGAAGCATTTAACACAGATGGTTTACGGTCTTTGTTGAAAACAATGAAGATTCCGTTTATGGTGGAGAAGACTTTAAGATATCCGGGGCATATTAATATCATCAAGGCACTGAAGCAGTCAGGATTTTTTTCTGATGAGCCTGTTGAAGTAAAGGGAGTATATGTTAAACCTGTTGATCTTGCTTCAAAACTTTTATTTCCATTGTGGAAACTTGAAGAAAATGAAGAAGAATTTACTTATATGGAAATTCATATAAACGGAGAAGTAAAGAAAAAACCTGTAAAGTTATCTTATACTTTATTTGACTGTTATGATAAAGAAACAAATACATCCTCAATGGCAAGAACAACAGGATATACCTGCGCTGCAGCGGCAGATTTAATTTTAAAGGGAAAATTTAAAAGAAGAGGAATTTCATCACCTGAATATCTGGGAGAAGATGAAACCTGTTTTAAAAGAATAATTTCATATCTTGAAGAAAGAGGAATTGTGTTAAAGAAAAATTAATCACTTCTCTTTTTATTCTTTAGTGTATCGTAAGTTGCAATTGCAAGAAGAAAAACAACGATAGAAATTTCTAAAAATTCACTCATATTAATTCCATTACATTTGTTACCTTAATTATCCTGGTTTCTCTTAAACTTACGGTAAAGTAATTGTTAATAAATTATTAACTTATGCTTTAGAACAATAATGATTTTATCCCCGGTTATTTAGTGAAAGAAATTGATTTTAATCTTTTAAAAGAAAAACTGCCCGCTTACCCGGAACTAATTGATAAAGATGAACTTTTTAATTCATCAGTTCTTATTCCTTTTGTTAAGGTTGATGATGAATATCATCTTCTCTTTGAAAAGAGAGCTGCAAACATAAGGCAGGGTGGAGAGATATCTTTTCCCGGAGGCGAGTTTGATAAAGACGAAGATGTTAGTCCGGAGCAAACAGCAGTAAGAGAAACAGTTGAAGAATTAGGAATAGATAAAAGTAAAATAAAAGTTATAGGGCAGCTTGGAATACTGCAGGTGCCCGGTGTAGTTGTTAATGCATTTGTTGCTGAAGTTGATTTGGATGATATTAATAAAATTAGTTTTGATAAGACTGAAGTAGAAAAAATATTTACAGTACCTGTTTCATTCTTTAAAGAAAATCCGCCAGAAACTTATCATATAAATCTTGAAGCACATCCATATTATATAGATGAGTCAGGAAAGAAAATTGATTTGCTGCCTGTTGAAAAATTAAACCTCCCGCCGAGATATTCAAAACCATGGGGAAGATTTAAAAGGAAAGTTTATGTTTACAGATTCAATGATGAAGTTATTTGGGGAATAACTGCTGCGTTGGTGAAAAAAGTAGTGGAAATAGTCCACTAAATTTCCGAAAGGGAAGCTTAAGAATAGAATTATAGATTGCTTCGCTTCAGTTGGTCGCTCGTTATGGCTGGGTGGGGAAATTATCTCTTTAATGTTTTCTGCAAACCGTTCAGCAGGTTATCTGCTTTCTTTCCCTCTTCTTCAGGAACTAATTCTTTGTATTTGTATAAAGCATTAATTGCATCTTTATATTCTTCATTCAATGCATAAACAAGAGCAAGATTAAAATAGATGTTCGGGAATTCGGGTTCTATCTCTGCAGCAATTTCATAATGAAGTTTTGCAAGCCGGTAATCATTTACTTCAAAATATAAATTGGCAAGATTGTAATGTGCTTCAAGATGGCGTGGTTCAAACTGTAAGCACTTGGTGAAATAATCAAATGCTTTTGCTGTATTCCTGTTTTTTGATTCAAGTATTCCCAGGTTGCAGTAAGCATCTGCAACAGAATCATTTTCCAGTATTGCTTTTAAATATGCTTCCTGTGCACCGGGATGTCCCTGCTCATCAAGAGCAAGTGCTTCTTCAAAAGGGGTAAATCTTGATGGAAGATGATGTATCTGCGGTTCTGACTGACGGAATAAATTCAACTGCCCCTTTTTTTCGAGATCCTTTTTTTTGCGTGCCCGTTTGTATCCTAACTTAGGAGGAGTTGGTGTAACCTCTAATTGAATTACTTTCGCCATAGTTAAAAAAATCCATTTTTCACTTAATCATCTTACTAAATTTAAGCAGATTTTCTCTTTTTTGTCTTCGTAGTTTTTGATGCAGTCTTTTCTTTTTTCTTAACACCTTTTGCTTTCTCCATAGGTTTCTTCTCCTTCTTTGCCTGTTCAATACTCATCTTTAAAGCTTTCATCATATCAACAACAGGAGGAATTTCTTCTTCTGTTGTAACAATTTCTTTTCCTTCCACTTTTGCTTTTATCATTTCTTTAAGGGCATCCTGGTACCTGTCGCTTAAATCTATTTCAGATAATTTTGTTGTCATTGAATCAACAAGAGTTTTGGCAAGCTTAAGCTGCTCTTTATTTGCTTCAACACCATCGACTAAAGGGACTTCAGACATTTTTCTTACTTCACTCGGATATCTTAGTTTATACATAACAATTCCGTTATCCAGTGATGAAAGCATAACAACATCTTCGCGGTCACGAATTACAATTCTGCCTACAGCAAGTTTTGAGGAATCCTTTAAAGTTTTAGTTAGAAGTGCATAAGGCTGTGAAGCAACTTCACCATCGGGTCCAATGTAATATGGAGAATCATAAAGTGTAGGATGAACTTCGGATGAATCAACAAATCCTTCAATCTCAATAATTTTATTACTTTTAATTTTTACCTTATTTAAATCTTCCTGCTCAATTGTTACATATTTATCAGGTTCATATTCATAACCTTTAACAATATCCTGCTGTGTTAAAGATTTGCCGCACTTTTTGCATTTTTTATCATACCCGACACGACCATTATCCTCCCGGTGAAGCTGGTTGAAGCTTACAGTTTCCTTTGTGTCAATTGCGCTGTACAAACGTATGGGTATTGTTACAAGTGAGAACCTGATATGACCATTCCATATTGCTCTCATTATTTTTCCTCGATGGTTGTTATTAATAAAACTTATAACGGCTTGGAAAGATTACTATTTAAACTAAAAATATGCAACAATAATTTTAAATGCCTCTCATAAGTTCTTTTATTTTAAGAAAAATAGAATTGGATCTGTGATTAATTAACAGATTTTTTGAAATATGTTAAGAGGTCAACGAGTGAGTCAAACACCGGAACATTGCACTGCAGCAGTTTCTCTTTGCATTGATGACCATCTGCAATAAGAAAACAGTCTGCCCCTATTTCGGAGGCGACTTCATAGTCATGTACCGTATCCCCGATTAACAAAATATTTCCATTACCATTTCCTATCATCTTAATAAGATTTTTACCCTGCTCAACTTTACTTCCGGCATAAATATTATGGTGACCCATTATAAACCTGAAGTAAAATTCCAGATTAAAATGAGAAATGATTTCTATTAGAGTTTCATGAGGATAAGCCGAAAGCAATGACTGCTCAATATTTTTTTCTTTTAATAATTGTAATATATCTTTTGCTCCATTGTGAAGTCTGCATTCATTTTTTCTTCTCTCATACTCATTCATCCATTCAAGTCCTACTTCTTCAAAATTATATTGAGTAAAATCGAAACCTGCCTTTATGTAATAATTTTTTACAGGGAAAGTAAATATCTCTCTGTATTTATTGAGAGTGAGTTTGTTCAGATTTCTGTTGGCAAGAACATTATTAATGATGTCGCAGCAAAGTCCGGCATCATTAAGAAGCGTACCATTCCAGTCCCATATAATATGTTTGTAATTAAATTTCATACAATTTAAAAAAATTAAAAATATCTCCGCTTTTCAAAAATAAGTTGCTTTCAGGTAAGAGTAAATTTTATATATGAAATCAGGAAGTATTGAGATATTAATTTTTTTATGATGACAAATATTTTCTTTTATAATTTAAAAATTCTGATTTTGTGAATCTGAAAATCAATTGACAAACAAACCTGAATATATTATTTTTGGATTGACTCTGATAAAGGGTCTCCCCCATACCCTTTATCTTAAGGAGTTAAAGCCTGATAATCGCCCGATTATCGGGCTTTTTTATTTTTAAATAAATTGATCCCCGTATTCTTTAATAATTTCAAAAATTTTATCCCTTCTCTTGTGCTGTTATATTTTTTATGTTAGATTAAAAACCTAAATAACCGGATGGGGGGTAATTCATCCACTTATTTTCACTGGCTTATCTCCTTTTCCTTTCATTTAAAATAAACAGGAGGGTACAATGAAAATTGTAAGAATGCATCATCTGAAGAACAATTCGGGCGGAAAAACTGCTGCTTTTTTTGATATCCAGACCAAAGATGGAATCACTATTAAGGGATTCAAAATAGTAAATGGAGCAAATGGTTTGTTTGTTACCGCGCCGGATGAAAAAGGAAAAGATGGGAAATATTATGAAACTGTAATTCTGCCCAAGGAAATGAAAGACCAGGTTGATAAACTCGCCATTGAAGAATATAAAAAATCCACTTAATTCAAAACCTGAGATTGCTTCGCTTAATATTAATTCTGTAATTGCGAGCGAAGCAATCTATTATTATTGAAAACAAAATTTAAATATCAAACTCAAATCTCTTATCTTGTATTGCAAGTGCAATCAGCTTATCGAGTTTCCCTTCGATTTCAACAAGCACAAGCTGTTCTGAGTCATGAGTAATCACAAACATTTTTTTGAATAGCATTTCAGGTTCAGTGCTTATATAAACAATAGTCATTTCATCATCATTATAAGACTTAATAATATGCTTCCATCCTTTTGATAACATCTCTTTATTTATCTTATTAAAAATGTTATTCTTTTTATCAGACTTTTCTTCAATCATTGAATAAACACCAACCTGTACATTAGATACCTGTCGCATCAAATCATCAACAATTTCATCCTCCTGGCTGAAGTCAACTACCCAGCTTGCGAATGTAATCATAAAAGAACCGACTGATACTTCCACTTCTTTATGATATTCATTCCCGAATTTATTTATGATTCCTGTACTCATTTCTCTGAATGAACTATTAACACCAATGCATCCTGTTAAAAGAAACGACGCAGATAAAGAAATAATTAATAAAAACTTTTTCATAGCAGCCTCATTGTTTAGTTACTTTATCGAGGGAAGGAATATCAAACTTATCTCCAAGCTTCCTGATTTTATTAAGATCTATTGTACCAACAATGTTTACAAAAACTGCTTCACCACTCTTATCCAATGTTGTAACAACAAGTCCTTCAATATTTTTTTTGCTGCCTGTTGTTTTAATATAAACATTAACAACTTCCTCTCCGCCTTTTGTTCTTACAATTCTATCCCACTTTTGTGAAACAAGTTTTGTATCAACTTCATCAATTTTATTTCTTATATCGTTTTCATTTTTGTCGCTCACTTCAAATACATTAACTTTTACAAGGTCAAGACCATTAAGCATTGAAGATAGTTCGGGTTCATCTTCCTGGGTTACAGATGCAACAAGCTGAAGAATATTTGATTCAAGGAAAACTTCTGTTACACCATCCCCCTGCTCAAATACCGAAAGGTCGCCGAAATCAAAGTAACCGGGATGGTTTAAGTAATTACTCTGTGCAAATACATTGAATGCAAAAAGTGATATGAAAAGAATTAATACCTTAAACGATTTCATTTTAGCCTCCTGTTAATACATCATTTATTATTGATAAACTTTTATTTATTGGTTTTCCTATTCTTTGAGGGAAAACTTTATCCTGGATTAAATTTTCTGTCTTTTTGAAAACTTTATTTACAATAGCCAGAGTTTCCTTAACCTGCTCTTCTGCTATTTTAATTTCTTTTGTTGTATATATTTTTTCTTCATCAGATTCTTTTGTAAGAAGAAATACTGCCATTGCAGTTATAAGAAAAATTATAATGGCATAAGCAGGAGCCGGTATTAATTTGCCCGGGTTTATATTCTGAAGTTTTAATGATTCTTTAACATTACCCGGATATTTATCCGGTTTAATCTCTTTAACTACTTTTGCCGTGGCTCTGTATTCTTCAAAAATTTTTTTTGCATCAGGATTTTTTATTATTAAGAAATAAATTTTTATTCTGTCTATTATACCCGCATCTTTATATGCAGCAGATATAATTTTATTTATAGTCTTTTCATCTATTTTATATTTCATATTCTGCATAATCCTTAAGCTCCTCCTGTAGTTTTTTTCTTGCTCTCATAATGTATACTTTAACACTGTTAATCGGCATATCAAGAACATCACTTATCTCTTTGTATTTAAAACCTTCAATTTCATAAAGAACAAAAACACTCCTGAAATTTTCCGGCAGTTTGTTTATTGCTGATTTAACTTTTTCATTTGTTATTTTCTGTAAAGTTGAAACCTCGGGTTTATTCATTTTATTTTCATCTTCGATGCTGTCTTCAGAATCATCATTAATAAAAAATGAACGTTTGTTATGCAGTTGTTCCTTCCTTAAATAGTCGATGCAGAGATTATGAGTTGTTCTCATAATCCATGAACCGGCGGCAGAAATCTTAAACTTTCCAAGATTTTTCCATATTCTTATAAAAACTTCCTGCGTTATATCTTCAGCATCCATCTTGTTCTTAACCATATAAAGAGCATAACTGAAGATTTTATTCTTATACCGGTTAATTAGTACTTTATAACTATATTGTTCCAGCATCTGGATTAAGGACGCTCCCGATGAGTGAATTGTTACTAATATTCTTTTTATAAATGTGAGGATAAAAATTATTTATGATAAATGAGGTTTAAGTATGACAGGTGTAAATTAAATATGATGTGTGGAGCTTAAACAAAGCAGAGCAGAATTTTTACTGCCCTGCTGGTAAATTATAACATTGTTTGATAAGAGAATTCAAGGATTTTGGGTTTAACCAGTTTTTCAAAATCTTTATAATTCATTTTTATAAGTTCTGTATGAGTTCCTGCATTAAAGGCAATCTCTTCATCCTCTGTTAAACTTTTTGCAACATAAACATCTACACCATAAAGATTACCGAAGGGAGGCATTGCTCCGGGTTCACATCCGGGAAATTTATCAATAAATTCATGCTCATCTGCGAGTCTTACTCTTGCTGCTCCTGTTACTTCTTTTAGTAATTCAAAATCAATTTTGTAAGATGCAGGAAGAACCGCCATTACCATCCTTCCATCGATTTTTAGTATTACTGTTTTCGCTAACTCCTTTCCGGGAATGTGTGCTGCGGCAGCAATTTCCTGTGCCGTATAAGCAGAGGAATGTTTAATTGAAACATACTTTATGTTGTTCTTATCAAGAAAATCTTTTAATTGATTAGCCGGCATAAATCCTCCTTATTTATTCTAATCCTATCCTTTATCTAATATTTTCTGAAGTGAGAATTTTATGAGAAATATGAATGTCATACCTGCCTGATGAAGGAAAAATTTTTATATCTAAAGATGAAACTATAAAGTATTACCTTAGAGGAAAATAATCTGAAAGATTTAAATATCAAATTAAGACAGGAATAAATTTAATTGATGATTAACAGTTGTGTTAATAATCAAATATTAACTTACAGATTTCATGCTTTTTATTAAATCATCTTTCAGCTTCCATAACTTTTCAGATAAGGAAACATGATATTGATGCGGAAGAATTAATCTTTTAACACCTGTATCAAGACTTTCAATATCCTGCTCTCTTAATTTTCTTAATTCATCTATAGAGGGGAAATTATATACAAGCTTTCCATTAACAATAATATCAAAAAGTAAAGGTTCTGTTTTTGTAATATCTTCCTTTGTTAAAATTCTTTTCTTTGTGCGGTCAAGAGGATGCCTGAGAACAATAGTATTTTCTTTTAACGGATCTTCATCTGATAAAGCAATTAAATCAGCAGTAGCTTTCCCTGATTTATCATAAATTCTCCAGACTTTCTTGTCTCCCGGGTTAGGAATTTTTTCTATTGATTCTGAAATTTTTAATGCAGGTATCCATTCATCTTTTTCTTTAACTGCCACAAGTTTAAGAACTCCACCGAGTGAGCTGTCCCCAGCAGAAGTAATTAATTTAGTTCCAACTCCATAGATTAAGCGGTTAATAACTTTGTCGGCATCAAGATTATGTTTAGGTGCATCTTCTGTAATTTGCGTGATAATCTGCCATATATTCATTTCATCAAGTTCATTGGAAAGAACAATTCCCACATCTTCAAGTCCTGCATCATCAAGCATACGTGCAGCTCTCAAGCTTAAATATGCAAGGTCACCGGAATCTAATCTTATAGCAATTGGTTTATGACCTTTCTTCTTTAATTTCTGAAATACTTTTATTGCATTTGGTATTCCGCTTTCTAGAGTATTTATTGTATCAACAAGAAGCACACAATCATCAGGATATAAATCTGCAAAAGCCTGGAATGCTTCTTCTTCACTCATACCCATTGATAAAAAAAGCTGAACCATGCTGTGAGCATGAGTTCCTTTAGGCTGGTAACCAAGAACATGAGAAATTCCAACATTTGAAGTATAATCGGCACCGCCGATTAAAGCTGCGCGTACTCCTGCAATCGCACCTCTGTCCTGTGCTCTTCTTGCACCAAACTCTAAAAGCATTTGTCTTTTTCCCATCTCTTTAATTCTGCATGCTTTGGTAGCAACAAGAGTTTGAAAGTTAAGCTGGTTTAAAAGTGGTGTCTCCATAATCTGGCAGATTGCAATAGGTCCCTGTACAATTGTTAAAGGAAGATGTGGATGGACAGTTCTTCCTTCACCAATTGCTTTCAAAGAAATTTTGCTGAAGTTACCTTCTTTTTTTAAATAGTTAAGAAAATCGTCCTGAAAAAGAGGTTTGCCTGAAGCTGATTTTTGAGTTTTAAGTAATTCAATATCTTCTTTAGTGAAACTTGTATTTTGCATCCAGTCAACAAACCATTCGAGTCCTGCATTTATACAATAACCGGCTTTATGAGAACCATAATCTGGATAATTTCTGAAGAAGTGGTCGAACTGAACAATTTTTTCATGTACGCCCATTTTAAAATAAAGCTGAGCCATTACAAGCTGGTACTGGTCAGTAAAAAGTATTCCTTCGGTAATACTTTGATTAAATTTCTTCAACAATTATCTCTCCTAAAACTTATTTTGTATAAATATACAATTTTTAACGGCAGCATATAAAACAAATCAAGTTTTTTAGATTAAGATTGACAATTGAAATAGTTTAATCTATTTTAAAATGCCCCCTATTGATGTGTCAGGTTCTCAGCACTAATAAAAAAAATAACTTATCATAAGGAGAAACCTATGAACTTCCAAGCAATGAATATTCAGCGCAAATTAATTTTAATTGCTGCTGGTGCAGGAGTAATTTCTGTTTTTCTTCCCTGGTTAACTGTGTCTGTTTTTGGTGAGAGTAATAGTATTAATGGGTTCAGGGGAACAGGTATTGTTGTTTTTCTGGGATTCATAGGTTCAGGATTAATTTCTTTAATTGGTAATCAGACAGAAAAACTTGATAAAACTATGTGGCTCGCTGTTCTAGTTACGGGTGCTCTTTCATTTATTTTCACTTTAATATCTTTCGGAAATTTATCTTCAGGTGGAGACATGGGATTGGGTTTAATAGAAGCCGGTTATGGAATTGGGATATGGATATCTTTATTTGCATCAGCAGGAGTTCTTGCATCGGCATGGCTTAATAAAAATCCTGATGATAATGTTGCAATGAGTATTGATAGTTTAAAGCAAAATATTGCATCGGTAACCCCGGCTGCAGAAACAAGTAAAATAGCTGAACTGGAAAAACTTATTGAAATGAAAAGTCAGGGGAAAATAACAGAGGAAGAATATCAGCAATTAAAATCAAAAATTATATAAACGATTAAGAATCCATAAAACGGGAGTTAATATGAATATTATTGACCGTGCAAAGAATATAATGTTTAATCCTAAACAGGAATGGGAGGTTATAAATGCTGAAACAACAACAACTCAGGCTCTCTATACACAATATGCATTAATTCTTGCTGCCATCCCCCCTGTTGCAGGATTCTTAGGAT
>Ga0079224_100002236_pt1 | contig 23265 bp, 23 predicted proteins | sample Stecom2015_FD_80414 | JGI IMG/M metagenome (GOLD analysis project Ga0079224, IMG submission 80414) | Agricultural soil microbial communities from Utah to study Nitrogen management - Steer compost 2015 | ecosystem: Environmental > Terrestrial > Soil > Agricultural land | place: USA: Utah... | reverse complement strand
GGGGGGCACGCGCGCCGCGGGGCGCACGTGTGTCGCCGGGAGCGGGGGGCTCGCGGCGCGCACGCCTGCGGGAGGCGGATCGGGCGCGTGACTTCCGGGGTGGGCGGAGCTGAGGCGATGGCGCGTCGTATACACATTCTCCCGGACACGCTCGCGAACCAGATCGCGGCGGGCGAGGTCGTGGAGCGTCCGGCCTCGGTCGTCAAGGAGCTGATCGAGAACGCGCTGGACGCGGCCGCCACACGGATCGACATCTCGATCCAGAACGGCGGGAAGACCGAGATCCGGGTCGCGGACGACGGGTGCGGGATGGGGCGGGAGGACGCGCTCCTCGCGCTCGACCGCCACGCGACGAGCAAGTTGGCGAGGGAGGAGGACCTCCTCGCGATCTCGAGTTTCGGGTTCCGCGGCGAGGCGCTCCCGTCGATCGCGTCAGTCTCCCGGCTCACGCTCGAGACGGCGGAGCCGGGCGGCGTCGGGACCCGGGTGCGGGTCGCGGGCGGCCGGATCCTCGGGGTCGAGGACTGTGCGCGGCAGGCGGGGACGACTGTGGTCGCGCGGAATCTCTTCTTCAACGTCGCGGCGCGTGCGAAGTTCATGCGCTCGGCGGCCGCCGAGACCCGCGCGGTCTCCGACGTCGTCACGACGCTGGCCCTGTCGAACCTCTCGACGGCGTTCCGTTTCGTCTCCAACGGCCGTACGCTCCTGGAGCTGCCTGCCGCGAACGATCTCGTCTCCCGTGTCGCGGCGATCTGGGGCGACGAGGCCGCGGCCGGCTTCATCGCGGTCGGACACGCGTCGGGCGGCGCGACCGTCGCCGGCCTGGTCGAGCGTCCGGATGCCTCGACGGTCGGTCCCAGACGGGTCCACCTCTTCGTCGGCGGCCGCCCGTTCCGGGACCGCGAACTCGTTCTTGCCGCGGAGCGAGCGTACCGGACGACGGTGCCCCACGGCGCGCGGCCGTCGCTCCTCCTCTACCTCGAGGTGCCGCCGGGGGGCGTGGACGTCAACGTCCACCCCGCGAAGGCCGAGGTCAGGTTCCGGGACCGTGCCGAGATCCTCGCGATGGTCGAGGAAGCCGTCCGTGCGGCGCTCCGTTCCCTCGAAAGCGCGGCGACCCTGGATGCGCGCCCGTCGCTCCCGCAGCTCCAGCGCCCGATCCCGTCCGGGGCCGCGACGGGCGGCCGCGCCGGCACGCCGGGGGGCCGTGCCGCCCCGGCCCGGCGTGCGGAGGAGGCCGACCAGCTCGCGTTCTTCGTCCCGATCGAGGTCCCGGCCGTGGAGGGTCGGGCCGTCGCGCCCGGCGCCGGGGGGGACGGGCGGGGCGGCGTGGGACCGGAGGCCGGGACTACGGCCGGAGAGGCCGCCGCGGGCGAGTCGTGGGCCGGCGCGGCGGGGGCGGCGGCGTCGCCGTATTTCGACGGTGGCCGGCCGCACCTCTGGCAGGTCCACGACACCTACATCCTCGCCGAGACCCGGAGCGGGCTCCTCATCATCGATCAGCACTCCGCCCACGAGCGCATCCTCTTCGAGGAGATGATGCGCCGGTTCTCGGATGGAGGGATGGTGAGCCAGCGCCTCCTCTTCCCGCTCACGCTCCGGCTCTCGCCCGCGGAGTACGGGGTCGTCGAGGACATGGGCACGCTCTTCGAGGCGGCGGGGTTCGAGATCGAGCCGTTCGGCGGCCGGACCGTCATCGTCCACGCCGCGCCGGTCCCTCACCCGTACTTCGATGCCGAACGGTGCCTGAGGGAGATGATCACGGAGCTCGCGTCCGGGAGCGAATTGACCCGGGCCGCCCGGAACCAGCACGAGCGGATCGCGATGACGTTCGCCTGCAAGGCGGCCATCAAGGCGGGGCAGCGTCTCTCGCAGTCCGAGATGGCTGAGCTCTTCGATCGTCTCTTCGAGACCGAGCTCCCGTCGCACGACGTGCACGGCCGGCCGACCGTCGTCCGTCTCTCGCTCCAGGAGCTGGAGCGCCGTTTCGGCAGGCATGGCTAGGGACGCGCTCGTGCTGACGGGTCCGACGGCGACGGGGAAGACGGAGCTCTCGATCCTCGTCGCGGAGCGGCTGGGCGGCGAGATCATCTCGATGGACTCGCGACAGGTCTACCGGGGGATGGACATCGGGACCGCGAAGGCGACGCCGGCCGAGCGCGCGCGCGTGCCGCACCACGGGCTCGACCTCGTCGATCCGGACGAACGCTACAGCGCCGGCCGCTTCGCCCGCGATGCGCGGAGCTGGATCCGCGAGATCCGGGGCCGCGGCCGCGTCCCGGTCCTGGTCGGCGGCACCGGCTTCTTCTTGCGGGCGCTGACGCACCCACTCTTCCGCGAGCCGCCGCTCCCGGCCGAGGCAAGGGCCCGACTCGAGCGGTGGATGGAGCGTCAGTCGGACGACGTCCTCCTGCACTGGCTCGAAGCGCTCGACCCCGATGCGGCCGAGAGGTTGCGCGGGGGCGGCGGGAGGCAGCGGGTCATGAGGGCGCTCGAGATCGCGATCCTGACCGGCCGCCCCCTCGGGAGGTGGCACCGTTCGGCCGAGCCGGAGGCGCCGCCGCTGCGGCCGCTCATCTTCGTCCTGACCTTGCCACGAGACGTGCTCTACGCGAGGATCAACGCCCGTGTGCACGCCATGGTGGAGGCAGGGCTGGTCGACGAGGTCGCGGCGCTCCTCGAACGCGGGTACGGACCCGGCGACCCGGGGATGAACGCCACGGGCTACCCGGAGTTCGTCGCGTACCTGCGCGGGCAGTCCACGCTCGAGGAGGCGATCGACGCGACGCAGCGGGCGACGCGGCGCTACGCGCGGCGCCAGCTCACCTGGTTCCGTCACCAGCTCCCCGAGGACGCGGTCTGGGTCGACGGGACGAGGCCGAGGGAGGAGCTCGTCGAGGAGATCGCAGGACGTTGGAAGGAGGAGGGGTTCTGAAGATCGGGATCACGTGCTATCCGGTCTACGGCGGCTCGGGCGTCGTCGCGACCGAACTCGGCGTCGAGCTCGCCCGGCGCGGGCACGTGGTGCACTTCATCACCTACGCCCAGCCGTTCCGGCTGCCGTACTTCCAGGAGCGGGTCTACTACCACGAGGTCGAGATGCCGTCCTACCCGCTCTTCGACCATCCCCCGTACTCGCTCGCGCTCGCGGTCGCGATGCACGCGACGGCGCAGCGTGTGGGGCTCGATGTGCTCCACGTCCACTACGCGATCCCGCACGCGACATCGGCGTGGATCGCGAAGGAGATGCTCGGCCCCGAGGCGATCCACGTCGTCACCACGCTGCACGGGACGGACATCACGCTCGTCGGGCAGGACCCGTCCTTCAAGTCGATCACGGAGTTCTCGATCCGTAAGTCGGACGGGATCACGGCGGTCTCGGAGTTCCTGCGGCGCGAGACGGTCGAGCACTTCGGCGTCGCGGCGGACGCGATCGAGGTCATCCCGAACTTCGTCGACCTCGACGTCTACCGGCGCGACCGCTACCCGTGCCACCGGAGCAAGTTCAGCGAGGAGGGCGAGAAGATCGTCATCCACATCTCGAACTTTCGCCCCGTGAAGCGGGTCGCCGACGTGGTCCGGGTCTTCACCCGGATCGCCGCCCGGATGCCGGCCCGCCTCCTCCTCGTGGGCGACGGCCCGGATCGGGCCCGGGCCGAGCTGGTCGCCTCGAAGGAGGGCGTCATGGACCGCGTGATCTTCCTCGGCAAGCAGGAGTCGGTCGCCGAACTCCTCGCCTGCGCCGACCTGATCCTGCTCCCGAGCGCGTCCGAGGCGTTCGGCCTGGCGGCGCTCGAGGCGATGGCGTGCGGCGTACCCGTCGTCGCCACGAACGTCGGCGGCGTGCCGGAGGTCGTCCCGCCCGAGGCCGGCCACCTCGCGCCGGTCGGAGCGGTCGACGATATGGCCGAAGCCGCCGTCGCGATCCTCGCCGACCCCGAACGCTGGCAGGGCTACAGCCGGGCCGCGCGCGCGGCCGCGGAACGGTTCGGCGCGGATCGGATCGTCGCACAATACGAGGACTACTACGAAAGGGTACGGTCCCGGTGAGCCTTTTCGATGCGATCGTCCTAGGGCTCGTCCAGGGGTTGACCGAGTTCCTGCCCGTCTCGAGCTCCGGGCACCTGGTCATCGCCGGGACGATCCTGGGCGTGCCGACGCCGGGGATCTTTGTCGAGGTCGCGCTGCACGTCGCGACGCTGCTCGCGGTCCTCATCGTCTACCGCCAGCGGGTGGCGAACCTCGTCGTGGGCGCGCTCCGGCGCGAGGCCGGCGCGTGGCGCTACATCGGGCTCCTCATCCTGGCGTCGGTCCCGGCCGGGATCGTGGGCGTCTTCTTCGCCGATGCGGTCGAGCGCGCCTTCAACACCCCCGCGCTGACGGGGATCATGCTCATCGTCACCGGCGTCATCCTGTGGTCCACGAAGCGGCTCGCGGGTCGGGAGGCCGGCGGCCGGGGACATGACGAGGCGACCGTGGCCTCCGCGCTCGGGATGGGGGTCGCCCAGGCGTTCGCGATCCTGCCGGGGATCTCGCGCTCCGGCTCCACGATCGCGACCGGGCTCTGGGGGCGCCTGTCGGGCGAGGCCGCGGCCGAGTTCTCGTTCCTGATGTCCGTCATCGCCATCTCGGGCGCGGCGCTGCTCCAGGCCGGCGAAGCCACCGGCGCGGTCCACGACGTCGGCGCCGTCCCGCTCGCGGTCGGGTTCATCGTCGCGCTCGTGTCCGGCGTCCTCGCGATCCGGTTCCTCCTCTGGCTGCTCCGGCGCCAGACCTTCTTCGCCTTCGCGTACTACGTCTGGATCGTGGGCGGGCTCTTCCTCCTCTACCTCGGGGTGCGGCCATGATCGGCGAGGACACGGCGAAGCTCGTGGAGGCCGCCCTCGCCGAGGACGTCGGCGACGGCGACAGGACGACGCTCTGGACCGTCCCCGCCGGCGCGAAGACAGCGGCCCGGATCGTGGCCAAGGCCAGAGGCGTCATCGCCGGGCTGGAGCTGGCCGCGGCCGTCTTCGTCCGACTCGACCCCGACGCCGAGCTCGAGGCGCTGCGCCGCGACGGCGACGCGGTCGAGCCGGGCGATGTCGTCCTCCGGATCCGTGGCGAGGCGCGCGCGATCCTGACCGGCGAACGAACGGCGCTCAACTTCCTGCAACGCCTCTCGGGCGTCGCGACGCTCACGCGCCGGTACGTCGACGCCGTCGCGGGGACGGGCGCCCGGATCCTGGACACGCGGAAGACCACGCCGGGGTGGCGCAGGCTCGAGAAGGCGGCCGTCCGGGCGGGCGGGGGCGACAACCACCGTGCGGGGCTGTACGACATGGTGCTGATCAAGGAGAACCACATCGCCGCCGCCGGCGGGATCACGGCCGCGGTCCAACGCGTACGCGAGCGGAACTCCGAGGGCCTCGCGGTCGAGGTCGAGGTCACCTCCCCGCCCGAGCTCGAGGAGGCGGTCCGGGCCGGCGTCGATCGCGTCCTCCTCGACAACATGGGGCTCGATGAGCTGCGCGCCGCCGTCGCCCTCGCGGAGCGGACGGCCGCCGCGGCGGGTCGGCCCCGGCCGGAGCTCGAGGCCTCGGGGAACATGACGCTCGAACGCGTCCGGGCCGTGGCCGAGACGGGCGTCGACTTCATCAGCGTCGGCGCACTGACCCATTCGGCGACCGCGCTGGACCTCTCGCTCCTGATCGACGGCGCATGACCGGAGAGCCGCTGCGACTCGACTCGTGGAAGGGCCGGCCGGTCGAGGCATGGCAGGAACGGTGGGGCGTCCCGGTCCTCGAAATCCACGCCCGGACCGGTTCGACGAACGATGTCGCCCGTGCGCTGGCCGAGGCCGGCGCACCCGAGGGGGCCGTCGTCCTCGCCGAGGAGCAGACGGCCGGGAGAGGGCGGGGCGGGCGCGCGTGGCACGCACCGCCCGGCACGGCGCTCCTCCTCTCGATCCTCCTGCGGCCCCGGATCCCCGACGGCGGGATCGAGGCGCCGGGCGGGATCACCCTGCGGATCGGACTCGCGGTCGCGACCGCGCTCGAACGCGTCGCCGGGACCACGGTCGGGATCAAATGGCCGAACGACCTGATCCTCCCCGGGCTGGGCAAGGTCGGCGGGATCCTCTGCGAGGGCGCGATCGGGGGAGGGAACAGCTTCCTCGTCGCGGGGATCGGGATCAACGTCGCGCAACGCGCCGCGGACTTTCCCCGGGAATTGCAGTCGACGGCGACGTCGATCTCGATCGCGACGGGCGCTCCGGTCTCGCGCGCGGCGCTCGCAGGCGCCATCATCCCGGCGGTCCTCGAGACCGCGCCTTCACTGGTCGGGCCCCTCGATCCGGAGACGCTCGAGGGGATTGCCCGGAGAGACGTGCTCCGCGGCCATCCGATCATGGTCGACGCGGTGTACAGGGGCACCGCGCTGGGGATCGCGCCGGATGCGGCCCTCCTCGTCCGCGACGACCGAGGGCGGATCGCCGCGATCCGGGACGGGACCGTCCGGGTCGTTGACGACCCCGTTTCCACGCCGAGCGATTGATCCATGATCCTGACCTTCGACATCGGGAACACCGAGACCGTGATGGGCCTCTTCGAGGCCGGAGACCTCGTCGACCACTGGCGGATGACGACGCAGGTCGAACGGACGGTCGACGAGCTGGGGCTCCTCGTACGGTCCATGATCCGGGAGTCCGGGTACGACGTCGAGCGCATACGCGCCGCGGGGATCGCGTCCGTCGTGCCGCCCGTGACCCCGAACGTCGTCCAGATGTGCGACCTCCACCTCGGCATCGAGGCGGCCGTCATCGACGCGCGCTCACCGCTCCCGATCCGCCTCGACGTCGAGGAGCCGCTCAGCGTCGGCGCCGACAGGATCGCGAACACCCTCGCGGCCGCGTACCTCTACCGGACCGACACGATCGCCGTCGACCTCGGGACGGCGACGACCTTCGATTGCATCACCGGCGACGGCGTCTTCCTCGGTGGCGTCATCGCGCCCGGCGTGAAGACCGGCGGCGATATGCTCGTCAGCCGGACCGCGAAGCTGCCGCGCATCGACCTCAAGCCGCCGACCGGCGTCATCGGACGGAGGACCGAGACCTCGCTCCGGAGCGGGATCTTCTACTCCGCCATCGACTCGATCGACGGGATCGTCGAACGGATCCGGGCGGACTGGGGGCGCCACGACACCCTCGTCGTCATGACGGGAGGCCTCGCACCCCTCATCGGGCCGCACTGCCGGACCGTCGACCGCGTCGAACCGCTCCTCACCCTCTACGGGATCGAGCTCGCGTTCCGCCACATCGAGGAGCAGCGGACCGGAGCGCGCATCACCACGCTGAAACGCACGCGCATCCGCAGGAGGCTGAGGGGATGAACGACGAGGTCACGACCATCGCCGCGCGCGAGGAACGGGCCCGGACGCTCAACCTCGCGAGGCGGATCGGATACCGCGTCCTCCCCGGCGACCTCTTCAGCTATATCCTCCATCTCCGGCCGAGGGAGTGGCCGATCGTCACCGCGCACACGCTCCTCGGAACGCTCCTCGGCGTCGGCGTCCAGCCCGCGGCGGCCGGCAGATCCTGGGGCGCGATCGCATTCGGGATCGGACTCTGGGTCGTCGCGCTGAACGGAGGGACGCTCGCCATCAACTCCGCATACGACGACGACGAAGGCGACATCGGCTACCTCGACGCACCGCCCCGGCCGCCGCGGCGACTGGCCTCGTTCGCCCTGGCGCTCATGGCCGGCGGACAGCTCCTGGCGCTGCGCCTCGGATACGCATTCGCAAGCGTGTACGCCCTCTGCTTCGTCATGTCCGCCCTCTACTCGATCCCGCCCTTCCGATGGAAGGCCATCGCCGGAGCCGACTGGCTCATCAACATGTGGGGCTTCGGGACCCTCACGCCCCTCGCCGGATGGGCGATCACCGGGCGCGCCGTCGAACCCTGGGCCGCGATCACGTTCCTCGCGTTCTGCCCGCTCTTCGCAGCGTTCTACCCGCTCACACAGCTCTACCAGATGGATGAGGACCGGGCCAGGGGAGACCGGACCCTCGCCATCGCGCTCGGGATGCGACGGTCCCTCTCCATCGCCATCCTCTGCACGCTCCTGGCGTTCGGACTCCTCGCGGCCGCGACCATCGCCGCGCCCAGGGTCCGCTGGCCGGCGCTCCTCCTCGTGCCCCTCGCCGCATGGGGCGCCGTGCTCCTGCCCTGGTGGCGACGACACGAGACCATGACCCAGGAGGAGCACCAGAAAGGGATGTACGCCGCGCTCAGAGCATGGGCCGTGACCGACATCGCCGTGCTCGTCGTCTTCCTCTGATGAGGCCGGGAACGGCACGCCATCGCCTTGACCACACGAACCGGCAACGTTAAATTCGACGAATCGCGGACCGGACCGGATGGGACCCGTGACGCGTCCAGCGGAAGACGACGGGACCAGAGCCACACATCACGGCACCCGGGAGGGAAGTGGATGATCGAAGTCACGCTCGGTGAGGGCGATCGCCTGGATTGGGCCCTCAAGCAGTTCCGCCGCAAGCTGATCCGTTCGGGGCTCTACAAGGACCTCAAGCGGGGCCGCTACTACGAGAAGCCGAGCGAGGCGAGGAAGCGCAAGGCCGCGGCGGCTCGACGCCGCAACGCCCGGGCACGCCGGTCCGCGCGCTGATGCGTTCGACTCGCTGAGATCCGCCGCACCAATCCGGTGCGGCTTTTTTGTCCCCCGACCGCCGGCACACCGCCGGCGCACCCCCACGCTCCCCGGATGCACCCGCCACGGGCCGGGCCACGATCCGTTCGGGAACGAACCGTGCAGTGCTCGTCCGCCACGCCCCGCGGCCCCACCTCGCCGCGCCACCGCCACCTGCAGAACGGGGTGCCCGCATGGCTCGCACGACCGGTACCGTGAAGTGGTTCTCCGAGAACTGGGGTTACGGTTTCATCCAGCGCGATGATGGACCGGACGTCTTCGTTCACTACGCCGCCATCGAAGGGAGAGGGTTCCGGACCCTCCGCGTCGGCGAGGTCGTCGAGTTCGACATCGTCGATACCGGGAACGGACTCGAAGCACGCAACGTGACGAGGTCGGGAGCGACCGCCCAGCACGAGCAGCGCCGCACGTCGCGCGAACGACGGATGCGTCACGCACCCGCGGGCGGATCACGAGCCGGGGAGACGCACCCCGCGCCGTAGACCGCACCACACGGCCGGACGCGACGACGCCGGGGCGGACACCGTGGCAGATCCCCGCCCTCGGGAGTGCCACGGCGGCAGGCCGGACTGCCGTTGTGGCGGGATGAAATGGCACGCCCCCTGCACGGCCGCGCGGCCGGCGACGCGGGGTTGCATCCCGCTGGACTCGCCACTATTTTTTCGCCGTCTGTTAGCACTCGGCGCCGGTGAGTGCTAACGGCCAGGAGACCTGAACCCCAACCAACACGGAGGAACACCCTATGGCAACGGCATCTGCGACGCAGGTGCGTCCGCTCGCGGATCGGGTGGTCGTCAAGCCGCTCGAGGAGACGGAGCAGATGAAGGGCGGCCTCTACATCCCGGACACGGCGAAGGAGAAGCCTCAGCAGGGCGAGGTCATTGCCGTGGGCCCGGGGAAGGTCGGTGAGGACGGGAAGCGGATCCCGATGGAGTTGAAGGAGGGTGACCGGGTTCTGTACGGGAAGTACAGCGGGACGGAAGTCACGATCGGTGACGAGCAACTGCTCATCCTTCGTGAGTCGGACGTTCTTGCGGTAGTGACGGGTTGATCGGCGGGACGAACCTCGACTTGACAAAGGAGAGCCTGTATGGCTGCCAAGGAGCTTCAATTTGATTTCGATGCCCGTGCTGCGCTGAAGCGCGGTGTTGACCAGCTCGCGGAAGCGGTGAAGGTCACGCTGGGCCCGAAGGGTCGCAACGTTGTGATCGATCGCAAGTTCGGTGCTCCCACGGTCACGAAGGATGGTGTGACCGTCGCGAAGGAGGTCGAGCTTGCGGACCCGATCGAGAACATGGGCGCGCAGATGGTCAAGGAGGTCGCCACGAAGACGAGCGATCTCGCCGGCGACGGCACGACGACCGCGACGGTGCTCGCCCAGGCGATCTTCCACGAGGGTCTGAAGAACGTGACGGCCGGCGCGAACCCGATGGCGATCAAGCGCGGGATCGACAAGACGGTCGAGCGCGTGGTTGAGGAGCTGAAGAAGCTTTCGACGCCGACGAAGGGGAAGAAGGAGATCGCGCAGGTCGGTACGATCTCGGCGAACAACGATGCGGAGATCGGGAACCTGATCGCCGACGCGATGGAGAAGGTCGGCAAGGACGGCGTGATCACAGTCGAGGAGGCGAAGGGCCTCGAGACGACGCTGGAGACGGTCGAGGGGATGCAGTTCGATCGTGGCTACCTCTCGCCGTACTTCGTGACCGATCCGGAGCGGATGGAGGCGGTCCTCGAGGACGCGATGGTGCTGATCCACGACAAGAAGATCAGCGCCATGAAGGATCTGCTCCCGATCCTGGAGAAGGTCGCGCAGGCGGGTCGTCCGCTGTTGATCATCGCCGAGGACGTCGAGGGCGAGGCGCTCGCGACGCTGGTGGTGAACAAGCTGCGTGGCACGCTGAAGGTCTGCGCCGTCAAGGCTCCGGGCTTCGGTGATCGTCGCAAGGCGATGCTGCAGGACATCGCGGTCCTGACGGGCGGCCAGGTCATCAGCGAGGAGGTCGGCTTCAAGCTGGAGAACGCGGTCCTGAGCGACCTCGGCCAGGCGAAGCGGATCGTGATCGACAAGGACAACACGACGATCGTCGACGGCGCGGGCGACTCCGAGAAGATCAAGGGTCGCATCAACGAGATCCGCGTCGCGATCGAGAAGTCCACGTCGGACTACGACCGCGAGAAGCTGCAGGAGCGTCTGGCGAAGCTGGCCGGTGGCGTCGCGGTGATCCACGTCGGTGCTGCGACCGAGACGGAGATGAAGGAGAAGAAGGCGCGCGTCGAGGACGCGCTGCACGCGACGCGTGCGGCGGTCGAGGAGGGGATCGTTCCCGGCGGCGGCGTCGCTCTGATCCGTGCGCAGCAGAAGCTGGCCGACTTCAAGGTCGAGGACCCGGACGAGCAGGTCGGTGTCTCGATCGTCCTGCGTGCGCTCGAGGAGCCGCTCCGCCAGATCGCGGGCAACGCGGGCGAGGAGGGCTCGATCGTGGTCGAGCGCGTGCGTGAGAACAAGCAGGAGACGTTCGGCTACAACGCCCAGACCGGCACGTACGAGGACCTGGTCGAGGCGGGCGTGATCGACCCGACGAAGGTGACGCGTACGGCGCTCCAGAACGCGGCGTCGATCGCGGGCCTGCTCCTGACCACGGAGTGCGTGGTGGTCGAGAAGCCGGAGGAGGAGAAGGCGCCCGCGATGCCGGCGGGCGGCATGGGCGGGATGTACTGATCCCGATCCACCCGGCGCGGGGGGCCCGCGCCGGGGCGTTCGGCGGCCCTTCTCCCGTCCGCGGACGGGAGAAGGGCCGTCTTCGTTTGACCGTTTTCGCGTGGCCGGGGTATATTCCCTGGGCTCGGCCCCCCGGCCCGGACGGGGGGCCTCGGCGTTTGGGTGGCCGGGCCGGGCGGCCCCGGCCTACCTTACGAGGGATCCCGACCCAGGAACGGATATCGGAATGGCGGAACATTCAGTGGACAGGATCCGGGTGACCCTCCCGGACGGTTCGGTCCGCGAGGTGGCCCGCGGCACGACGCCGCGCGAGGTCGCGGAGTCGATCGGTCCGAGGCTGGCGAAGGCGGCGCTCGCCGCGAAGGCGGACGGCCAGGTCGTCGACCTGAACCGCCCGCTCGAGCACGACGTGCGCCTCGAGATCATCACCGAGAAGAGTCCGGAGGCGCTCGACCTGCTGCGTCACTCGGCCGCGCACATCCTGGCCACGGCGGTCCGGGAGGTCCGGCCTGGCGCCGGGATCGGGTTCGGTCCCGCGATCGAGAACGGATTCTACTACGATTTCGAAGTCGCGGAGCCCTTCACGCCGGATGAACTGGAGCGGATCGAAGAGAAGATGAAGGAGGTCGTGCGGTGCAACGACCCCTTCGAGCGGCAGGTCGTGACCAAGGACGAGGCGAGAGAGCTCTTCGCGGACGACCCGCTCAAGCTCGAGCGCCTGGAAGAGTTCGGCGACGACGAGGTCATCACGGTCTACCGGAACGGGCCGTTCCTCGACCTCTGCCGCGGGCCCCACGTCCCGTCGACGGGGTACCTGAAGCACTTCCGCCTCCTCTCGACTGCGGGCGCGTACTGGCGGGGCGACGAGCGTCGTCAGATGCTCCAGCGAATCTACGGCACGGCGTGGTTCACGGAGCGTGACCTCAACGAATACCTCGAGCGGCTCGAGGAGGCGAAGCGTCGCGACCACCGGCGCCTCGGACGCGAGCTCGGGATCTTCAGCGTCCACCAGGAGGTCGGGCCTGGGCTGATCCACTGGCACCCGAAGGGCGGGCTGATCCGCCACACGATCGAGGAGTTCCTCAAGAAGACGCTCCTCGAGCACGGGTACGACCTCGTCTACACGCCTCACGTCGCGAGCGAGGCGCTGTACCGGCGGAGCGGGCACATCCAGACCTTCTCGGAGAACATGTTCCCGCCGCTCGAGATGGACGGGGAGAAGTATCGGGTCAAGCCGATGAACTGCCCCAACCACATCATGATCTTCCAGTCGGAGACGCGGTCGTACCGCGACCTGCCGATCCGCTACGCGGAGTTGGGGACCTGCTACCGGTACGAGCGGAGCGGCGTGCTCCACGGGATGATGAGGGTGCGGGGCTTCACCCAGGATGACGCCCACATCTTCTGTACGCCGGAGCAGATCGGCGGGGAGTTCGACCGCCTCCTCGATCTCGTCGACTACATGATGGTGACGTTCGGCTACGAGTACCACGTCTTCCTCTCGACGCGTCCGGAGAAGTCGCTCGGCGACCCGGCGGTCTACGACGAGGCGACGGAGCAGCTCCGGCGAGTCCTGGAACGGCGCGGCCTCGAGTACCGCGTCGACGAGGGCGGCGGCGCGTTCTACGGCCCGAAGCTCGACATCATGCTCGTCGACGCCCTCGGCCGCGAGTGGCAGGGGCCCACGCTCCAGCTCGACTTCATGCTGCCCGAACAGTTCGGCCTCGAATACATCGGGCCCGACAACCGTCCGCACCGCCCGGTCATGATCCACCGGACGCTCCTCGGCTCGATGGAGCGATTCATCGGAGGCCTGATCGAGCACTACGCGGGCGCGTTCCCAGTCTGGCTCGCCCCGGAACAGGTCCGGGTGCTCCCCGTCTCGGATGCGGTCCGTGAAGCGGCGGAGACGCTCGTGAACGAGCTCAAGAAGGCCGGGCTGAGGGCCCGCCTCGACGATCGGTCGGAGACCCTCGGTTACCGGATCCGGGATGCGGAGACGCAGAAGATCCCGTACATGGCCGTCATCGGCGAGCGGGAGGCCGAAGCCGGGACCGTGGCCGTGCGCCGCCGGGGCGGCGGGAGGAAGCAGGAAGTCATGCCCTGGCAGGAGTTTGCGGAGCGCGTGCGGCACGAGGCGGAAACCCGGGCCCTCTCTTGACAGCGGGCGCCGTGTTTCATAGCTTTCCACGGAATACATGGGAAGTGGAGGGCCGGCCCTCCCACCCTTCGGTCCGCAGCCGCGGTATCGCCGGGTTCTGAGACGCAATGAGCGCGCCCTCGCACGAGCGGGAGCGCATCCGTGTGCGGACCCGTACGGACGGGTCCGTTTTTGTTGTCACCCCTGGGGTCACCTGATCAGGGAGGCGAGGCCATAGCGAACGAGAGGAGAGTCCGGGTGAACCGGCAGATCCGGATCAGTCCGGTCCGGGTGATCGATTCCGATGGCACCCAGCTCGGGATCCTGCCGGTCGAAGAGGCGCTGGCTGCCGCGGAAGAGCGGGGTCTGGACCTCGTGGAGGTTGCGCCGAATGCGCGTCCGCCGGTGGTCAAGATCATGGACTACGGCAAGTTCCGCTACGAGGAGGCGAGGAAGGCTCGCCTGGCGCGCAAGCGGCAGCAACAGGTCCACGTCAAGGAAGTCAAGTTCCGCCCGGGGATCGAGGCGCACGACTTCGAGTTCAAGGTCCGTCACGCCCGGCGCTTCCTCGAGGAGGGTGACAAGGTCAAGGCGACGATGATGTTCCGGGGGCGCCAGATGGCGCATCCGGAGCTGGGCCGAGAGGTCCTGTCCCGGGTCGCGGAGGCGGTGGAGGACGTCGGCCGCGTGGAGAGCGAGCCGGTGATGGAAGGTCGCAACATGACGATGATCCTGGCGCCGCGGAAGTAGGGCGGTTTCGGGAGGGAGGCGGAAATGCCGAAGGTGAAGTCGAGGAAGAGCGTGGCGAAGCGGTTCCGGCTGACGGGTTCGGGCCGGGTCCGTCGTTACAAGGCGAACAAGAGCCACATCCTGACGAAGAAGACGTCGAAGCGCAAGCGGCGGCTGCGTCAGCCGGGGATGGTGTCCCGCGCGGACGAGAAGCGGATCAGGCGGCAGCTGGGGGGGTGACGAATGGCTCGTGTGACGAACGCCGTCGCTCGGCATCGGAAGAAGAAGAAGTACCTGAAGGCGGCGCGGGGGTACTGGGGCGCCCGTTCGAAGCTGTGGCGGATCGCGAAGAATGCGGTCGAGCGGGGCTGGCAGTACTCGTACCGTGACCGCAAGCAGCGGAAGCGTCAGTTCCGGCAGCTCTGGATCACGCGGATCAACGCCGCGGCTCGGCAGCACGGCATGAACTACTCGCGGTTCATGAACGGGCTGAAGCAGGCGGGCGTGGAGGTGAACCGCAAGGTTCTCGCGGACCTGGCGGTCCGGGATCCGCAGGTGTTCGCAGCGCTGGTGCAGCGGGCCAGGGCGGGGCAGCCGTAGGTGATCCGGGCCGGAGCGCGGCGTCCGGCGTGCCGGCCGGGGGTGGAGTCTGTTCCGCCCCCGGCCGTTTCGACCGGTTGAGCGGGTTGCGCCATGGTCGAGCGGAGGGGTTACGCGGTCATAGGGCTTGGCCGTTTCGGCTCGACGATCGCCCGCACGCTGGCCCGGCTTGGGCACCCTGTCCTTGCGGTCGACCGTTCGCTCGCACGGGTCGAAGCGATCGGCCCCGAGGTCGCGGAGGCGGTCCAGGCGGACGCGGCGGACCGGGGTGCGCTGGAGGCGCTTCGCCTGCAGCGCTTCATCGCCACGTTCAACGCGATCGGCGACCTCTCGGCATCGATCCTCTGCACGCTCCTGCTGCGGGAGCTCGGCGTGCAACGCGTCATCGCGCGGATCAACTCGGCGCAGCAGGGCCGCATCCTCATGCGTCTCGGTGCGGAGGCGACGCTTTACCCCGAACGGGACATGGGCGAGCGCGTCGCGCTCCAGGTCGCCGCCGCCTCCACGACGATCACGGCGCAGATCGAGCTTGCGCGCGATGCCTCGCTGTTGGAGATCGTGGCGCCGCCGGTCCTCGCCGGGCGCACCCTGGCCGAGGTCGATCTGCGGCGCCGCTTCGGCGTGACGGTGGTGGCCATCAAGAGACGGCCCGGCGAACGAGGGATCCCCGAAGAGGTGATCGTCTCGCCGCGGGCCGATTTTCGTATCGGGAGCCGGGATCTGGTCCTCGTTGCCGGGAAGAACGATGATCTGCTCCGGCTCCAACAGGCGAGGGTATGACGACGGAACTCTTACGCGAACTCGAAGCGCTCGAGGCCGAGGCGAGGCAGCTCATCGGCGAGGCGTCGACCCCGGCGATGCTGGAGGCCGCCCGGATCCGGCTCCTCGGTCGCAAGGAGGGGCGCCTCACCGCGATCCTTCGGCAGCTCGGCGCGCTCGCGGCCGATGAGCGCCCGGTCGTCGGAGGCGCCGCGAACCGGGTCAAGGGTGTGATCCTGGAGCTGCTGGAGGCGAGGGCGGCGGAGCTCGAGGGCGGCGAGGCGGGTGGGCCGGCGCCCGGCATCGATCTCACGCTCCCTGGCCGCGCGCAGTGGCGGGGCGGCCTGCATCCGGTCACGCTCGTGGTCGAGGAGATCTGCGCCATCTTCCGGTCTCTGGGGTTCACGCGGGTCCGGGGCCCCGAGGCCGAGACGGAATGGTACAACTTCACGGCGCTGAACACGCCCCTGGACCATCCCGCCGCGGACATGCAGGACACCTTCTATCTCGGCCCCGGGGTCCTGCTGCGGAGTCACACCTCGCCGGTCCAGGTCAGGACGATGCAGCAGCACCGTCCTCCGGTCCGCGTGGTCGCGCCGGGGCTGGTCTACCGCCGCGACCCGTTCGACCCGTCGCACGCGCCGGCGTTCGAGCAGATCGAGGGGCTGGCCGTGGATGAAGGCATCACCTTCGTGGATCTCAAGGCGACGCTCGCCGGGTTCGCCCGGCGGATGTTCGGCGGCGGTACGAAGGTCCGGTTCCGCCCGTCGTTCTTCCCCTTCACGGAACCGAGCGCCGAGGTCGACGTGAGCTGCGTCATCTGCGGCGGCGAAGGGTGCAGCACCTGCAAGGGCACCGGCTGGCTCGAGATCATGGGCGCGGGGATGGTCGACCCGGCGGTCCTGGAGGCGGTGGGCTACGACGCGGAGCGGTACACGGGCTTCGCGTTCGGGATGGGCCCGGCCAGGATCGCGTTGTTGCGTTACGGCATTCCGGACATCCGGCTCCTCTACGACGCGGACGTCCGGTTCCTCGAGCAATTCACCGGATCATGAACGTCAGTTATCGCTGGCTCACCGCGCTGGCGCCCGGGCTCGCGGACTCTCCCGAGCGGGTGGCGGACCGGCTCGCCATGTACGGTGCACCTGTCGACGAGGTCGTCCATCTGGGCGAACCGCTCGCGGACATCGTGGTCGCGCGGGTCACGGGGGTCCGGCGCCACCCGAACGCGGATCGGCTCTCGCTCTGTGAAGTCGACGCGGGGACGGGCGAGACCCTGCCGGTCGTGTGCGGTGCGCCCAACGTGCAGGTCGGGAGCTTCTACCCGTTCGCGCCGGTCGGCGCGCGGCTGCCCGGCGGGGTCGCGATCCGGCGTGCGAAGATCCGTGGCGAGGAGAGCCAGGGGATGCTTTGCAGCGAGCGGGAGCTCGGGCTGGGTCGCGATCATTCCGGCATCATGGAGCTGCGCGGCGACTTCCGGCCGGGCGAGTCCTTCGTCTCCGCGACGGGGATGGACGACGTCCGCTTCGTCGTGGACGTGACGCCCAACCGGCCGGACCTGCTCTCGCACTGGGGTATCGCGCGCGAGCTCGCGCCGGGCGGCGAATCGTCGCTCCGGCTCCCCGCGTTCCCGAACGGCGCGAGCGTCGGCGCGGCGGCGTCACGGGCCGCGGCGCTCCGACTCCGGGTCGGCGAGCGGGAGGAGGAGGCCGGCGGTGTCCGGGTCGTGCTCGAAGATTCGAGCGGGTGCCCTCGCTACCTGGGCGCCGTCATCCGCAACGTCCGGGTCGGGCCCTCGCCCGAATGGCTCGCCACGCGGCTCCGCGCGGTCGGCGTGCGGCCGATCAACAACGTCGTGGACGCCACGAACTACGTGCTCTACGAGCTCGGCCAGCCGCTGCACGCTTTCGATCTGGCCCATCTCACGGGGTCCGAGGTGCGGATCCGCCGGGCCGCCGCGGGGGAGACGATCGTCACGCTGGACGGCGAATCGCGCGTCCTGGACGAGGACATGCTCGTGATCGCGGATGCGGAACGTCCGGTCGCGGTCGCCGGCGTCATGGGCGGCCAGGATTCCGAGGTCCGCGACGAGACGCGCGACATCTTCCTGGAATGCGCGCTCTTCGACCCGAAGCGGACCCGTCGTACCCGTCGCGCCCTCGGTCTCACGACGGACGCGAGTCACCGCTACGAGCGGGGCGTGGATCCGGATGGGCTGGAGCAGGCGCTCCGGCGCGTGGTCGAGCTCATCCTGACGGTCGCGGGCGGCGAGCTCGAGCCCGAAGCCATCGACGTGGGCCCGCGCAGGGACGAGGCGATGGTCATCGCGGTGCGGCCGGCGCGGGTGAGCCGGTTGCTGGGCGTCGATTTCGACGCGGATGCGGTGGCCGGCTACCTCGAACCGCTCGGGTTCGAGGTGTGTGGGCGAGAGGACTCCGAGCTCCGGATCCGGGTCCCCGGTCATCGCTGCTACGACGTCCAGCGCGAGGTCGACCTGATCGAGGAGGTCGCGCGGCGCCACGGCTACGACCGTTTCCCCGAGTCGCTGAGGGAGTTCCGTCCGAGCGTGGTCCCGGACGATCCGATGGCAGGGCTCGAGTCCCGGGTCCGCTCGCTCCTCGTCACGCGCGGGTTCCTCGAGGCGAGGACCGCGCCCTTCGCGACGGAGCGCGACGGCGATGTCGCGCTCGTGAATCCGCTCTCCGCGGCGGAGGGACGGCTCCGCCGCGCACTGGTGCCGGGGCTGCTGCGCCAGCTCGAGAAGAACTTCGATCGTGCCGCACGGAACGTACGGCTCTTCGAGATCGGGACCGCCTTCGCGCCCGCAGAGGACGGGGCCGCGTTGCCGGTCGAGACGACGCGGGTCGCGGCCGTGTTCACCGGGCTCCGGCACCCGCCGCACTGGAGCGATGAGGCGAAGAGCTACGACATCTGGGACCTGAAGGCGCTCGCCGCGGAGCTGGCCGACGTGGTCGGGTCCGGCAAGCTCGCCCTCGAGCCCGGCGGGCCGGAGGGCGCTCGGATCTACGCCGACGGCGAGGCGCTCCGGGTCGTCGACTCCGAGGGCGTCGAAGTCGGCGGAGGCGGGCTGATCCGACGTGGTGTGGTCGATGCGCCGGCGTGGGCAGGGCCGGTCTGGGCGTTCGAACTCACGCTCCGGCCGGACTTCGCCCGGCGCGAGCCCATCCGGTTCCGCGCCCTGCCGACGTTCCCGGCCATCGAACGCGACGTCGCGCTCCTCGTCCCGGACCGGGTGCCCGCGGCCAGGGTCGAGGCCGTAATCCGGGAGGCCGGTGGCAAGCTGCTCGAGTCGGTCTCGCCCTTCGATCTGTACCGTGGACGCGGGGTCCCGGACGAGATGCGAAGCATCGCCTACCGGCTCCGCTTCCGCGCTCCGGACCGCACCCTCACCGATCGAGAGGTCGACCGGGCCTTCGAACGCGTGCTCCAGCGGTTGAAGGAGGAGGTCGGTGTCGAGCGAAGGACCTAAGTCGATCCCTCGCCTGCCCCCCGAGTGGGACCGGCTCGAGCTGGCCGTGCGCAGGCTGCTCGACGACCGGGACCGCTGGCAGAGCCGCGCGCGCGCCGCCGAGCGAAGGGTCCGTGAACTCGAGGGTCTGCTCAACGAGATGAGCGAGGAGGGGGTCGATCCCATCGCGCTCGCCCGGCGCCTCGAAGCGGTCGAAGCAGAGAATCGGGCGCTGCGCGAGAGGATCGACGACGCGAAGGCGAGGGTCGAGAAGATCCTCGCCCGATTACGGTTCCTGGAGGGCGAGTGATGGGGGGGGATCGCACGAAGAAGTCCGTCGTGACCGTCGTGATCGCCGGCGAGGAGTACACGATCCGCGCCGACGCGACGCCCGAATACACGATCAAGTGCGCCGAATACGTGGATCGGACGATCTCCCAGATCGAACGGCAGGGCGGGCTCGTCGAAGCCCACAAGGCCGCGATCCTCGCCGCGCTCGCGTTGACCGATCAGCTCTTCCAGGCCCAGGCCGAAACCGAGGCGTTGCGCGGGGAACTCGCGCGTCGTTCCGCGGAACTCGCGGACGACATCGAAGCGCAGGTGACGGCGGAGGATCTTGCATCCCGCTCGTGACCCGGTCTAACTTGCACGTTACGGCCATGTCCGACGCGTGCTGGGCGTGGCGGCCTAACTGCTGACCGGTCTTTGAGATAGCCTGCCTGGGGGCGCTCGGGCGCCCTTCTTGGGGAGACCATGAATGCGATGTTGACACTGGGCACGGTCGCCCTCGTGTTCGCCGTCATCGGCGCCCTGCTCGGGTGGAGCGTCGAGCGGCTTCGCCTCCGAAAGGCGAAGGAGACGGCGGAGCTGGCGGCCCAGCGGATCCTGGCGGCGGCGGAGGAGGATGCGGATCGGTTGCGCAAGGCCGCGGAGCTCGCCGGGCGAGAAGCGGCGTACCGCGCGAAGGAGGAGTGGGAGCGCGAGGAGGCGCGCAGGCGGGAGGAGATCCAGCAACTCGAGTGGCGGCTCGAGGAGCGGCGGGCGGGGCTGGACCGGAAGTACGATCAGCTCGACGAGAAGGAACGGCTGATCGAGGCGCGGGACCGGGAGCTGGAGCAGCGGCTCGAGGCGGTCGAGCAGAAGTCCGCGGAGTACGAGCGGCTGGTTGAAGAGGCGAAGCGTCGCCTCGAAGCGATCGCGGGTTTGACGGCGGAGGAGGCGAAGCGTCAACTCATTGCCGATATCGAGGACCAGGCGCGTGCCGAGGCCTCGAGCATGGTCCGGGAGATCAAGGAGCAGGCCCGGCGCGATGCCGAGCGGGAGGCGAAGAACATCATCGCGCTCGCGATCCAGAGGATGGCCGCGGAGCAGACCGTCGAGAGCACGGTCTCGGTGGTGAGCCTCCCGTCGGACGAGATGAAGGGCCGGATCATCGGGCGCGAGGGTCGGAACATCCGCGCCTTCGAGCAGGCGACCGGGATCGACGTGATCATCGATGACACGCCCGAGGCGGTCATCCTGTCGGGTTTCGACCCGATCCGGCGGGAGACGGCGAGGCTGAGCCTCGAGAAGCTGATCGCGGATGGCCGGATCCATCCGGGTCGGATCGAGGAGGTCGTCGCCAAGAGCCGGAAAGAGGTCGATGAGTCCATCATCCAGTCGGCCGAGGAGGTGCTCTACGAGCTCGGGATCCACGGCGTGCACCCCGAGATCGTGAAGGTGCTGGGGCGTCTGAAGTTTCGGACATCGTACGGCCAGAACCAGTTGCAGCACGCGAAGGAGGTCGCGATCCTGGCAGGGCTGATGGCGGCGGAGATGGGGCTGGACGTGACGCTCGCCAAGCGGATGGGCCTCCTGCACGACATCGGGAAAGGTCTGACGCACGAGCACGAGGGCACGCACGTCGAGCTCGGCTGGCAGCTCTGCCGCCGGCACAACGAGCCGGACCAGGTGCTGAACGCGATCAAGGCTCACCACGACGAGGAACCGCATCGCTATCCGGAGACGTTCCTGGTCACGGCGGCCGATGCGATCAGCGGCGCGCGGCCCGGCGCTCGCCGCGAACTGCTCGAGACGTACGTGAAGCGCTTGGAGAAGCTGGAGGAGATTGCGCAGAGCTTCCCGGGCGTCGAGCGGTGCTTCGCGATCCAGGCGGGCCGGGAGATCCGGATCATGGTCGACCCCGAAGAGATCGACGACCAGGCGATGGCTGAATTGAGCGACCGGATCGCCCGTCGGCTGGAGGACGAGCTCCAGTACCCCGGGCAGATCAAGGTCGTCGTCATACGCGAGACGAGGGCGGTCGATTTCGCCCGCTGACGAGGAAATGGCGAAGATCATCGACGGAAACCGGATCGCGGAATCGATCCGGCAGGAGATCAGCGAGGAGGTCGCCGCGTTCCGCGCGGCGACCGGTCTCGTTCCCGGGCTGGCCACGATCCTGGTCGGGACGGATCCGGCGAGCGAGGTCTATGTCCGGATGAAGAACCGCGATGCCGAGCAGATCGGCTACGACTCGCGGCAGATCACGCTCCCCGATTCGACGCCGGAGGCCGAGCTCCTCGGCGTGGTCGAGGGGCTGAACGCGGACCCCGGCGTCCACGGGATCCTGGTCCAGCTCCCGCTCCCTCGTCACATCGACGAGGGCCGGATCATCGAGGCGATCGACCCCGCGAAGGACGTCGACGGCTTCCACCCGATCAACGTCGGGCGTCTCGCGATCGGCGAGCGTGACGTGCTGGCGCCGTGCACACCCGCAGGCGTGGTGGAGATGCTGATCCGCAGCGGGTACGACCCCGCGGGGCGCCGGGTCGTGGTCGTCGGCCGTTCGAACATCGTCGGCAAGCCGCTCGCGCTCCTGCTCCTGGGGCGGGGCCGGGGCGGAGATGCGACGGTCACCGTAGCGCACAGCCGCAGCCGTGATCTGGGCTCCATCACCCGCGAGGCCGAGATCCTGGTCGCGGCCGTCGGCCGGCCGGACCTGATCCGCCGTGATATGGTCCGCCCGGGCGCCGTCGTGATCGATGTCGGCGTCAACCGGATCGAGGACCCTTCCGCGCCTCGGGGGTACCGATTGGTCGGGGACGTTGCCTTCGAGGAAGTCGCCGAGATCGCCGAGGCGATCACGCCGGTTCCGGGCGGCGTCGGCCCGATGACGCGGATCATGTTGATGCGCAACACCCTCGAGGCCGCGAAACGGATCGTGGCCCGAGGGGCGACGGGCGGATGACCGGCGACCTCTTCCACGGTCATGACGCCGGGTACGGGCCCGGGACTGCCGGCCAGGCAGGTCATGCGCTCGCCGGCGGCGGGGTGAAGCCGGCCGTCTCGGGCACGGCGTACACGGTCTCGGCGGTCAACGCTCTTGTCCGCGAGTTCCTGGAGGGAGCGTTCCCTCCGCTCTGGATCGCCGGCGAGGTGACGGGGTGGAAGCGCTACCCGTCCGGGCACTGCTACTTCTCGCTGCGCGACGCGTCGGCCCAGCTCCGGTGCGTCATGTTCCGCGGCGACGCGCAGCGTCTGCCGACGGACCCGGAGGAAGGGATGCAGGTCCGGGCCCTGGGGACGCTCACCGTCTACGAGCGGCGGGGCGACTTCCAGCTCGTCGTCCGCGAGATCGAGGGCGAGGGCGCCGGCGGGCTCTGGCGTCTGGCATTCGAACGGCTCCGGGCCCGGCTCGACGCCGAAGGGCTCCTCGCGCCCGAGCGGAAGCGGCCGCTCCCCCGGTTTCCGGCGACGGTCGCGGTCGTGACCTCGCCGGTCGGCGCCGCGCTGCACGACATCCTGACCGTCCTCGAGCGGCGGGCGCCGCGGACCCGGGTCCTCATCAGCCCGGCCCGGGTCCAGGGCGAGGGCGCGGCCGAGGACATCGCGAGAGCGCTCGAGCGGGTCGGCCGGCACGGCGGCGCGGACGTGGTGATCGTCGGCCGCGGCGGCGGCTCGGTCGAGGACCTCTGGGCGTTCAACGAGGAGGTCGTCGCCCGTGCGATCGCGGCGTCGCCGATCCCGGTCGTGAGCGCCGTCGGGCACGAGGTCGATGTCACGATCGCGGACCTGGTCGCCGACCTGCGCGCGCCGACGCCATCGGCCGCGGCCGAGGCCGTGACGCCGGACGGCGAGGCGCTCGCGCGCCAGC
>Ga0079224_100002235_pt1 | contig 23279 bp, 15 predicted proteins | sample Stecom2015_FD_80414 | JGI IMG/M metagenome (GOLD analysis project Ga0079224, IMG submission 80414) | Agricultural soil microbial communities from Utah to study Nitrogen management - Steer compost 2015 | ecosystem: Environmental > Terrestrial > Soil > Agricultural land | place: USA: Utah... | reverse complement strand
GGCGCACCGACCCGTCTTCCTGCCCGGCCGTCGGAGCGGCGCTGACGATCCTCGGCCGCCTGCCGCGGGGCGGGCTCTGGCCGGGAGGCACCACCAAGCTGTGGGGCACGGGCCACAGCGGGCTCTTGCTCGTCGGCGTCGGTGTCGGTGTCGGTGTCGCGACCCTCCTCGAGGGCGCGGTGCACCTCGACGCCGTCGAGGGCTGGACCGTGAGCCGCGGGTGTGCGCTCACCACGTACGTCGGCGCGTCGTGGTTCGCCGGCGACGATGGCTGGCCCGCGTTCGTCGTGGCCATCGGGCTGGCGGTGGTCACCGTCGCGGCCTACCTCGGCGTTCGCCACGAGCCGCTGGACGGGCTGATTCCCGATCGGGGTCCTGCTCACGCCGGCCGCCGTCGGGATCGTCACGGGGATCCGGACGATCGGTGTCGGCACGACGGTGATCTGCGTGGCCGTGGCGCTGGTCGTACTGGTGGCGATGGGCCGGGCGGCGGTGCGTTCCGCTCGGCGGCAAGCGTGGTGAGGAGTCCCATGGAGGAGAACGGGTTGCGGGCGTGGTGGCGGAACCGCAGGCAGCGGCGCTACCCCCCTGAGTTCCGCATCGCCCGCCCGATCTGGCCGGACGGGGTGCAGCGCGACTACGAGCGCGTGGCGACGGCCCTCGCCACCCTCGCGGACAGGCCCGCGGAACCGTCCGACGACGGGGCGCTCGCCGAGGCCGCGCTCGGCCTGTGGCGGGCCCAGCGCCGGTTCGAGTCCGAGGACCCCGCCGGGACGTCGCAGCTGACCCGCCAGCTGCGTCGACACGTCGAGACCGCGTGGAAGGGGCTCGCCAACGCGGGGATCACCGTGCACGAGCACGACGACGAGCCGCACGACGACGGGCTGGCCCTCGAGGTCGTGGCGCGCGAGCCCCGCCCGGGGCTGTCCCGGGACACGGTGGTGCAGACCGTGTCCCCGTCGATCCTGCGCTCGGGGAAGGTCATCCGGACCGGCGAGGTCGTCGTCGGCTATCCAGTGGAGGACAAGTAAGGAATGACGCGCCAGACGATCGACGTCGGCATCGACCTCGGGACCACCACCAGCTGCATCGCGGTGATGGGACCGAACGAACCCCAGATCGTGCGCAACAACCTGAACGAGGAGTTCACGCCCTCGGCGGTCGCGGTGCGCAAGGCGGGCGAGGTGTACGTCGGGCGACGTGCCAAGGAGCGGATCGAGTCCGACCCGGATAACGCGCAGGCCGAGTTCAAGCGGTTCATGGGCTTCGAGGGATGGCGCAAGACGTTCGCCGCCAGCGGGCGCACCATGACCGCTCCTGAGCTGTCCGCGGAGGTGCTGAAGACGCTGCGCCAGTCCGCGGAGGGACACCTGCGCGAACCGGTCGACGCCGCGGTCATCACCGTCCCGGCGGCGTTCGAGGCGTCGCAGCGGTCCGACACGATCTCGGCCGCCCGGATGGCCGGTTTCGACACCGCGGAGCTGCTCCAGGAACCCATCGCCGCGGCGTTCGCCTACAGCAGCCATTACGCGACCGAGCGCGCGTTCTGGCTGGTCTACGACCTGGGCGGCGGCACGTTCGACGCGGCCCTCGTGCGGCTGGAGGACGGCCAGTCGACGATCGTGAACCACGCAGGCGACAACCACCTCGGCGGCACCCGGATCGACTGGGACATCGTCGACGAGGTCCTGATGCCCGCCGCGGCCGAGGAGTTCGGACTGGCCGGGTTCCGCCGCGCCGACGACATGGACCCGCGGTGGCGGGCGAACGTGCAGAAGCTCAAGATCGCCGCCGAGCAGCTGAAGATCGACCTGTCGGTGCACGACACCGCCTACAGCGACGTGGTGCTGAACGACCTCGACGGCGCGACCCTCAACTTCGAGGCCTCCCTCACCGCGGGGCAGCTGCACGACATCGCCATGCGCTACTACCGGCGCACGATCGAGCTGTGCCGGAAGACCCTCGCCGAGGCCGGTGTGCAGCCCGCCGACGTCGACAAGGTGCTCCTCGTCGGGGGCGCCACGCTGGCGCCCGCGGTGAAGGAGCTGATCGCCGACCCGGAGGCCGGGCTCGGCATCGAGATCGACGGCAGCCTCGACCCCATCACGGTCGTCGCGCGGGGCGCGGCCCTGTACGCGGCCAGCCGACCCAAGGAGACGACGACCCGGCAGCCGACCGCCGACGAGGTCGTCGTGGACCTGCGCTACGAGCTGCGCAGCGACGACCTGCAGCCCCCGATGGGGGGCACGGTGCGCGCCGCGTCCGCGCGGGACTGGACCGGCTACCAGATCCGGTTCGTCGACCCGTCCGAGGCCCGGCCGTGGACCGGCCCGCTGGTGCCACTGGCCGCCGACGGCAACTTCTTCACGGAGGTCTTCGCCCAGCCGGACACCACGACGCAGTTCCGCATCGAGCTCTTCGACCCGCGCGGAACGGCCGTCCCGATCCAGCCCGACACCGCGACCTACCGCCACACGAGCGGACCCGTCCTGGAGAACACCGAGACCCTGCGCCGGTCGATCGGGCTCGCGATGGCCGACAACACCGTCATGTGGTCCGCGCGCAAGGGCGCCGTGCTCGACCCGAAGTCGAAGATCAGCACGACGCACGAGGTCCGCACGACCGAGCACGTGTCCCGAGCCGGCGGCGGCGAGATCCGCATCCCGATCGTGGAGGGCGAGCGGGACCGGGCCGACCGCAACGCCAACGTCGGCACGATCGTCATCACCCCCAACGACGTCACCCGTGACGTGCCGATCGGCACCCCCGTCGAGGTCACCGTGGAGATCACCGCGGAGCAGGTGACGGCGTCGGCCTACGTGCCGCTGCTGGACGGGTTCTGGGACACCTCGGTACCGAAGCCGTCCGTCCCGGACATGGACGACCTGCGCGAACGGATGCGCGAGGCGGAGGAGCGCCGGCGCGAGCTGCACCTGCGTGCGGACAACGCGGTGTCCCCCGAACCCCGGGAGATGATCCGGCGGTTGGACAGCAGCGGGGCGACCGAGGAGCTGGCGCGCCTCGGCACGACCGGGGCCGTCGCAGAACCGGACCGCCAGGCGCTCGACGACCGGCTCCACGAGTACGAGGCCCAGCTGGACGCCGCCGAGGACGCGCTGATCCTTCCGGAGGAACGGGCGAAGGTGGACGAGGTGCGGGCGGCGACGGTGGCCGCGATCGGCCAGAACGACGATGCCATCGGCCGCGAGAAGCTCAGGGCGATCGACGCGGAGATCGAACGCGCGAGCGCGGCGAACGACGTCGTCGCCCTGCGCCGCCAGGCCGAGGAGCTGCAACAGCTCCAGTTCGACGTGCTGAACCGCGGCGGCCAGCTCCACCCGAGGGTGTTCCGGGAGCTCACGACCGCCGTCGGGTTCATGACCGATCCGGCCCGGGCGCGCTCGCTCATCGCGATCGGACAGGAGGCGCTGGCCCGCGGCGACAACGAGCAGCTTGCCGCGATCAACGCGGCCCTGGTCCAGCTCTTGCCCGAGAGCGCGCGGCCGCGCATGCCCAGCGCGCCCGGTGACGCGGGGCACGGCGCGACCGTGCGGGCCCGATGACCGCGCCCGACGAGGCGCGGACCGCGCTGCAACAGCTCACCGACGAGCTGGCGGTGGCCCGAGCGGCCGAGCTGGCCCGGTCCGGCGACCACGCGGGGGCGCTCTCCGCCCTGGCCGCGGTGCCCGGGCCGCCGACGGTGGCCCGACTCGACCTGACCGCCCGCATCCGCGCCCAGCTCGGCGACTACGACGCCGCCGAGTCCGCGTGGCGCCGGGCTGCCGAGCTGAGCGGGGGCGACGCGTTCCGCGCCGAGCGCGACCGCATCGCGGCCGAGCGGTCCCGACGCGCTCCGCGACGGCGGGCCGGGTGGTGGACCGGCCTCGCCGCGGTTGTCGCGGCGGTGCTGCTCGCCGTCGCAGTCGTCCTCGTGGCGTTCCCGCGGCTGGCGCAGGACCCGGCCGGCGAGCTCGCGGAGGTCCGGGCGCAACAGGGCGAGATCGTGCGGCGCCTCGACCGCATCGAGGGCGCCGTGACGCCGGGGGACGCGCTCGGCACGGTCCAGGCGGACCTGACCGCCGAGCCCGGCTACCTCGTGCGCAGGGACGCCGATGGCCTCGTCGTCGCACTCCCCGGTTCACCGTTCGGGGGCGAGGGCGCACAGCTGAGCCCGGACGGCGAGGCGACGATCGCCGAGCTCGGCCGCCGGCTGGCGCCGCACCTCGACCGGATCGCCGTCAGGGTCGTCGGCCACACCGACGACACCCAGCTCCGCCCTGGCGCCGCGTTCCCGGACAACGAATCGCTGGCGCTCGCCCGGGGACTCGCGGCCGCCCGCCGCCTGGCCGAGGCCACCGGGCAGCCCCTGGAGTCGATCGCGATCGCCACGGCGGGGCAGGACCGGGCACCGTTCCCCAACACCTCGCCCGAGTCGCGTACGGCCAACCGGACCGTCACGGTCAGGATCGAGACCCGACCCGGCGCCGCCGACTGACGGGCCTCGCCCCCGGGGTTTTGTTCAGTCCGCGTCGACGGGCCTCGGCAGCGCGCCCGACGCCGCCGGATCGGTGATCGTCATCAAGGCGTGCCGCAACTGCGCGTAGGCCTCCTCCCCCAGCGTCGCGGCGAACCGGCGCTCGATCTCGGCGATGATCTCGTCGGCGTGGTGCTGCTCGTCGAGGCCGCGCTCGGTGGGCACCACGAGCTTGGCGCGCCGGTCGGCCGGATCGGGCCAGCGTTCGACGTAGCCGAGCGCCTCAGGACGGACCGAACCACGGGAGGACAGCCATGAACCGCACCGTCCTGATCACCGGCGCGACCGGCAGCGTGTCGAGCGCGCTGATCACCGCGCTCGAGGGCGCCCCGCTCACGCTGCGCGCGCTGGTCCGCGACGCGTCCCGGGCGAGCGGGCTCGCGCGACGCGGCGTCGAGGTCGTCGTCGGCGACCTCGGCGACCCCGAGTCGCTCCCGCCCGCCTTCAAGGGGGTGACCGACCTGTGGCTGTTGACCCCGATGGACCCGCGGGCGCCCGAGCACAGCGTGAACGCGGTGTGGGCCGCCCGGCAGGCCGGCGTGGAGCGGGTGGTGCGCATGTCGGCGATCGGCGCCGACCACAACGTCCCGACCCGCAACGGACGCCTGCACGCGTCCGACCGCGAGCTGCAGGCGTCCGGCCTGGCTTGGACGATCCTGCGCCCGCACGCGTTCATGCAGAACCTGCTCTGGCAGGCCGACCGCATCGCGGCAGAGGGCGTCTTCTCCTTGAACATGGGCGACGGCAGGCTCGGCACGGTCGACGTCCGCGACGTCGCCGAGGTCGCCGCCACCGTGCTGCTCGCCGACCCGCAGCGCCACCACGGCAAGGTCTACACCCCGTCCGGGCCCGAGATCCTGACCTTCGCCGAGGCCGCCGAGCAGCTCGGCCAGGCGCTCGGCCGGGAGGTCAGCTACGTCGCGGCGAGCGAGGAGGAGGCGCGCGCGGGCATGGTGGCGAGCGGCATCTCGCCCTGGTCCGCCGGGATGCTCGTCGAGTACGGCCGGGCGCTGGGCTCCGGGTTCGGCGCCTACACGACGAGCGACGTCGAGGACGTCCTCGGCCGCCCGCCGCGGCGGTTCGCCGACTTCGTGCGCGACCACGTCGCCGCGTTCACCGCCCGCGGGTGAACGCACCCGCCGAGCTGGTGCTGGTCCGGCACGCCGCGGCGGAGCCCCGGACCGCCGAGGCCCCCGACGAGGGCAGGGCGCTCACCGCGCGCGGGCGGCGCGACGCAGCGGCGCTGGTCGGCCCGCTGCGCGCGCTGCGGCCCGCGGCGATCTGGTCGAGCCCGTACCGGCGGGCGGTCGAGACGCTCGAGCCGACGGCCGCGGCGCTCGGGCTCGAGGTGCAGACCGGCTGGGAGCTGCGCGAGTGGGACGACGGACTGCCGTTCACCGACGACTGGGCGCCCCACTACGAGCGCAGCTGGGTCGACCCGTCGTTCGCCCGTGAGCGCGGCGAGAGCCTGGAAGAGCTCACCCGCCGCGCCGTCGCCGCCCTCCGCGCGCTCGCCCACCAGCACCCGGCCGAACGGGTGCTGGTGGGCAGCCACGGCACGTTCGTCGCCCGGGCGCTCTGCGGGTTCGGGGTGCCGGTGCGCTGGCCGTTCCCGCAGACCATGCTGACGCCGGCGATCTACCACCTGCGCTTCCGCGATCCGCGCGGGCAGCCGGTCATCACCGGACCGGGCATTTCGCAATCCCGTTCTCGTCCCGGGATCAACCGATGATCAGCACCGTCGTGTCGTCGACCAGCCCGCGCGCGACCGCCGCGGCCATCAGCGCGGAGCAGCACCGGCTCGGCTCCCCGTTCGGCACCGAGCCGAGCACCGCGGCGATGGCCGCATCGTCCAGCACCGACGTCAGTCCGTCGGTGCACAGCAGCAGCCGGTCGGCCGGGGACAGGCGGACGGTGCGCACCGCGGGCTCGACCCGCTCCGGCATGCCGAGGTGCTGCGTCAGTCGCGCCCGGCCAGGCAGGCGCGCTGCCTCGTCCGCGTCCATGACACCGGCCGCCACCAACGACTCGCCCAACGCGTGGTCCGTGGTGAGCCGGGTCAGACCGCCCCGGCGGGCGAGGTAGGCGCGGCTGTCGCCGACGTGGGCGATCGTGGCCGCGGCACCGCGGACGACGGCGGCGACGACGGTCGAGCCTATGCCGCCGAGGCGGTTGCCCGCCCGAGCCCGAAGATCGTCGCTGAGCTCGCGCACGACCGCGGCGACCTGGTCGCGGTCCGCGGGATCGCCTGCAGCCGCGAGCAGCGCCGGCAGCCGCTCGACCACGAACCCGGCCGACCAGGCGCCGTGGCGGGCCGATCCCATCCCGTCCGCGACGACGTAGGTCGCGGAGGTGTCATCCGCGGCGACCCGGTCGTCGTTGCCCCGCCTTCCCGGCCCCGGCATCGTCGCGAACGCGTGGCGCCGGGTCGACGCCCCCGCCCTCACAAGGCCTCCAGCAAGGCGGCGCGCAGTTCGGCTGCATCGCCCATCTCGATGACCGGGTCGTCCACCAACGCCCGGTCGATCACCGCGGCGAGGGCGGCCGGGACGTCCGGGTTGCGTTCCCGGATCGGAACCGGCGCGGTGCCCATGACCACGGCCCAGTCGTACTGCGGCTCGCCGAACGTCCGCGGGTACTCGCAGGTCAGCATGTGGTACAGGCAGGCGGCGGTCGACCACACGTCGACCTCCGGCCGCGCCTGCTTGAACCCGGTGACCTGCTGCCGCGGCACGAAGCGCGCCTTCCCGCCGACGGTCCCCTCCGACGTCACACCGCTGCGCCCCGCCGTCTCGAACGCCTTGGCCAGCCCGAAGTCCGCGAGTTTCACGACCCCGCCCGTGAACAGCAGGTTGCCCGGGCTGATGTCCCGGTGGACCAGCCCGGTGGCGACCACCACGCCGCCGCCCGCGAGGTGCACGGGCACCGGAACGCTGTGCGCGTAGGCCAGTCCGTCGAGCGCCTGGGCCGTGATCAGGACGGCCCGGCGCACGTCCAGCGGCCGACCCGCGCGCCGCATCAGGTCGGCGACGGAGCCGCCCTCGCAGAGCTGGGTGACGATGTAGAACACGCCGTGCCAGCGACCGCTCTCCAGCTGCTGGACGACGTGCCGGTGGCGGAGCGTCTCGGCGAGCCGGGCCTCCCGGACGAACCGCTGCTCGTCCGCACCGTGCGGCAGCATCAGCTTCAGCGCCACCCGGGTGCCGGTACGCGGCCTGGAGGCCGCGTACACCGCCCCCATCCCGCCCCGGCCGAGCAGCCCCTCGACGGTGTAGCCGCCGAACACCCCGGTCACCTGCTGCCCGCATTCCAGCCGCGTGTCGATCATCTCGACCAGCCGCACCGGGTCGCCCGCACACGCCTCGCAGACCGAGTCGGGGCCTGGCGCGCCGACGGGATCGGTGCAGACCGGGCAGGTCGCCAGCAGCCGGGTGCCGCCGGGCCGGTTGCGCGGCGGCGGGGCCGGCGCGGGAGCGCACCGCTCGCACGGGCCCCCGGCCGCCGACGCACCCCCGCAGACCGGGCACGGCGGCACGGCGACGGCCACGTCGATCGTCGCGCCCCCGACCCGGATGCGGTCGCCGTCGGCCAGGCGGTGCCGCTGCACGCGCCGGGGGCCCACGCGCGTGCCGGCCGGGGCGCCCAGGTCGTGAACCCACGCCCCCGGCGGATCGATCTCGAGAAGACAGTGTTGCGGGGCGACCGCGGCGTCGTGCAGCTGCAGGTCCGCGTTCGGCGACCGGCCGACGACCCACCGGGCCGGTCCGGTGAACCGGACCGTCCGGACGGGTCGCGAGCCGTCGTGCACGTCGAGGCGGACGTGCGGCGAGGTCAGCACGGTGGGCCCCGACCCGGCCGCGGACCGCAGCCGCTCCAGCGCCTGCGGTCCCGCGAGATCGGCGAGCACGCGCACCCAGGGCGGGTCCGGCGCGGCGAGCAGGCTCTGCAGCAGATCGTCCGCGCCGGTGCGCCCGCCGGGGTACGCGGACCGGACGGCACCGCGGGCCCGGCTGAGCTGCGCCTGCGCTGCGGCGCTCAGCTCCGGCCGCCCGCCGTCGGCACCGAAGAGCCGCGTGGCCGAGCCAGTCAACCGGACCAGGCGGTGCGCGTAGTTCGCCGGGTCGACCCCTGCCGCCGCGAACCGAGCGCGCACCGCGTCGGCCTCCGCCGGCGCCACCGCGGCATCGCCCGCCGCGAACCGGCACGCCCCGATGAGCAGGTGGATCGGTTCGATGGCGACGACCCCGGCCCGCTCGGCGGCCGCCGCGGCGAGCCGCCACACCGCGAGCGCACCCTCCGTCAGGTCGTCGAGCGAGTTCGCCCCGGTCATGTCTCGTGATCCGTCCGTGCGACCAGCGCTCCGCCGTCGACGTCGACCAGGATCCGGCGGGCGCCGTCGAACCGGCCCGACGTCAGGCCGTCCGCCACCAGGGCGGTCACCTCCGACTCGACGACCCCGGCCGCCGACCGCCCGTCGGTCGCGCCTCGCACGAGCAAGTCGCGAGCGGCCTCGGACACGACGAGCTCGTGCTCGGGAAGGCGGCCGCACAGGTCGTCCAGCCCGCGTTCGACGATCGCCGCCAGCGCGGTCCGCTCGAGCGGTTGCAGGTGCACCACGGTGCCGATGTGGTCTGCGAACACCGACCCCACCGCCGCCCGCACCGCGTCGTCGGCCCGAGACGCCGCCCCGTGGCCCGCTGCGCCGAACCCGAGCGTCGACCCGCCCGCCGCGGTGCTCGCCGTGCACACCACGATCGCGTCGGCGAACGAAACCCGCAGCCCGGCCCGCGTCGTGAGCACGCCGTCGGCGAAGATCGGCAGCAGTGCCTCCCGCACCTTCGGGTGGGCGCGGTCGACGTCGTCGAGCAGCACCACGCTGTGCGGGTGCCGCCGGACGGGTCCGACGAGCGTCCCGTCCTCGTCGTGGTCGCGATACCCGGCGGGCGTGCCGAGGAGCCCGAAGTGCGATGCGGCCTCGCCGTAGTCGCTCATCGGGATCCGGACCAGCCGAACGCCCTCGGCAGCGAGCGCGTCGGCGAGGGCGGTGGCCAGCAGGGTCTTGCCGCAGCCCGGCGGCCCGGCCAGCAGCATCGAACAGCACGCGCCGCGCGTCAGCCCGGCGCGGGCAGCCCGGACCGTCCTGGTGACCGCGGCGACCGCGGCGTCTTGGCCGATCACCCGCGCGGCGAGCCCGTCGGCGAGACCTGCCAGTACTCCGGCCGATCCGCCACGCACGCGATCCGGCGGGACGTCGAGCCGGGCCGCGAGTGCCGCCGCGACGTCGTCGGCGGTCACCACGGGGACGTCGTCGGGGCCGCCCCCGCCGTGCGACGACACCTCTGCGCACGCGGTGTCGAGCAGGTCGATCGCCTTGTCCGGCAGCCGCAGGTCGGGCAGGTGGGTCCCGGTGAGCCGGACGGCGGCGTCGCGGGCGTCGTCCCCGATCACGACGCGGTGGTGCTCCTCGAGCCGCCCGCGCAGACCGTCCAGGATGACGCGGGTGTCCGCCGGCGTCGGCTCGGACACCCGGACCAGTTGGAACCGACGCGCGAGTGCGCCGTCGGTCTCCACGTGCGCGCGGTACTCCTTCTCGGTGGTGGCACCGATCATCTGGATGGCGCCACGGGCCAATGCGGGCTTGAGGATCTGCGCAGCGTCGATCGCCCCGCGCCCCCCACCCGCACCCAGGATGGTGTGCGCCTCGTCCACGAACAGGACGACTCCGGCCGCCGCGGCCTCGTCGATGGCGGCCCTGAGCCGCTGCTCGAAGTCGCCCCGATAGGTGGTGCCCGCCACCAGCGCAGCCATGGGCAGCTCGACGATGCGACGCCCGGCGAGCGCGCTCGGCGGGTTGTCGCCCACCACCGCGAGGGCGAGCGCCTCCACCACCGCCGTCTTCCCGACGCCCGGCTCGCCGACGAGCATCGCGTTCGGTTTGCGCGCCGTGGCCAGCACCACCGCGAGCCTGCGGACCTCGGCGTCGCGGCCGATGACCGGTCCGAGCCGCCCCGCCTTCGCCAGCGCGGTCAGGTCGCGGCCGATCGCGTCGAGCACCGTCGTCGTGAACCGTCCCGTTGCGGCTGCGGGCTCGAGGCCCCGGTCGAGGACGACCAGGGCCGCGTGCGGGTCGCGGGGCCGGTCGTCGACGAGCGTGAGCAACGCGGCGCGCACGAGGTGCCAGAGGCGCATCGGGACGCCGTCCCGCGCCGCCCGCGCCGCTGCGCGGGCGAAGACCCGGCGCGCGGCGGGCGACCGGTGCGACCGCCCCGACCTGCGGGGCGTGCCGCGGGCCTCGCGCCGGCGCAGCGCGCGGCGCAGCCGGGTCGAGTCGACGCCGCTGTCCCGGAAGAGGGCCCTGACCTCGGCGACCTCGCTCTCGAGGGCAGCCGCGACGTCGGGGGCGAGGGCGGAGTTCTCGGTGTCCAACCGGGCGTCGGCCAGCTTCGCGCCCGCCATGAGCAGGTGTGCCGGCTCGATCTCCGCGGCCCCGCCTGCCTGGCACTCGACGTCGGCGAGCTCCCAGCAGAGCAAGACGGCTGGGGAGGGCCCCTCCGCGGGTCCGGTGGACGGGGACGACGCGGCGGTCGGGCGGTCCACCGTCCGGGCGGGCGGCGGGGTGTGCGGGCGCCGCTCCGCCCGCACGGCATCGGCCTCCTCGTGCCTGCCCATCATGCGCAGCAGCTCGATCATCTCGGCGATGCCCCGTTCGCCGAGCCGGTCCCGCGGGACCCGCGTGAGCTCGTCGAGTGCCCGGGTGTGGCGACCGACGCCGCGCAGCGCCTGCGCGAGCGCCACCCGCAGGCACGGCTGATCGACCGCGCCGGGAGGGAGGGCGTCGAACGACTCGAGCGCTTCGGCCGGCCTTCCGAGGCCCACGAGCGCCTGGGCGCGCGCGCCCGCGGCTGTGACCGAGGTGGGGTCCAGTTCCAGCGCCCTCGTCGCGTCGTCGAGCGCCTCCGCGCACCGGCCCTGAGCCGCGTTGGCGGCGGCCCGCATCGCGTAGGCCCGCTCGTCGTGGGGGTCGATGGTCAGCGCGGCGGCCAGCGGCTCGCACGCCTCCGCGGGACGTCCCGCTGCGAGCAGGGCCTCCCCCAGACCTCGTTGTGCCGCACGGGCCCGCGGCTGCAGCGCGACGGCGCGGCGCAGCCGCTCGACGGCCTCGCCGGCCCGACCGGCCGCCACCAGCGCCCCGCCGTGGGCCACCAGCGCCGGGACCGAGTCGGGGTCGGACCCGGTCAACGCGGCGAGGACCCGCTCCGCCTCCTGGTACCGCCCGGCCGTGGTGAGCGCGATCCCGAGCTGCAGGCGAGCGGCACGGTCCTGCGGGCGCTCGGCGACGAGGGTGGTCAGCAGCTCCACGGCCGCTGTCGCGCTGCCGAGTCGCGCCAGGCAGGCCGCCTGCCGGACCTGCGTCGCGGGCCGGTCGAAGGCCGGGGGCGAGATCACCGGGGCAGGGCTCGCGGTGACGACCTCGTAGACGTGCTCGAGCTGTTGCCGCAGCGCCGCCGGGTCGTGCGGGCGGTCGTCGGGCCGCCGCGCCACGCACGTCATGATCAGCTCGGTGAGCGTGTCCGGCGCCGGCGGCGGGTTCTCGGTGATGTGGCGCAGGGCCAGTGTCCCGTCCCTCGGCCGGTCACCGGTGAGCATCTCGTACAGCACGATGCCGACCGCGTACACGTCGGTGCGCGCGTCGAGCACGCCGCCGGGTTCGGCCTGTTCGGGCGCCCGGTACGCCGGGGTGCCCGGCACCTGCCCGTACACCGCCTGCACGCGCGCCCCGAACTCGGCCAGCTCCGGCACGGAGGCCTGCACCGGCCCGAACGCCTGCGCCAGCCCGAAGTCGGTGATCTTCAGGTCGCCGGCGGCGGTGAGCAGGCAGTTCGCCGGCTTCACGTCGCCGTGCAGCCGTCCGTGCCATGCAGCGGCGTGGGCCAGCCCGCTGCACAGCTGGATGCCCAGCTCGAGGACACGCTCCGGCGGCAGCCCGCCGCGCCGGATCGCCGCGGTGAGCTCACCCGGGACGTATTCGAGCAGCAGCGCCGGGCGGCCCGCGATCCGTTCCACCCACAGCGCCGTGACGACGTGCGGGTGGGGGTCGAGCTGCACCCACGTCCGGGCCTCGTTCTCGAACGCCGCGTGCCCGTCCGAGTGGTAACCCTCGAAGGTCTTCAGGGCGTACGTACCTTCCGGCACCGGCCCGTCCGGCTGGGCGTCGACGACGTAGACCGTGCCGTACCCGCCTCGCACCACCTTCCGCACCCGGTAGGCCCCGTCGGTGCCGTGCACCACCTCGCCGACGGCGTGGCCGGGCCGCGCCGTTCCCACGAGCTCGTCCAGCGCCCGCGCGGCCTCGCGGTCGTGCGGGGCGAGCCGCACCACCCGCTCCAGCACCCGCCGGGCAGCCGCGGCGCGCCCCGACTCGCGCAGCGCTTGCCCGAACGCGAGGTGTCCGGCCGGGCGCTCCGGGTGCTGGCACACCGCCGCGGCGTACTCGGCGAGCGCCTGCTCGATCTGCCCCGCCTCCCACGCCGACCGTGCGGCGTCGAGGTGTTGCTGGTAGGTGCGCGGCTCGTCCCGATCAGCGGCCACCGGCCCTCCGCTTCTTCTTGGCCCGCCGGGCGGGTGCCCGGACCACCGGCTTGCGGAGCTCGGCGAGCGCGATCGGTACATCCGTGCGGCCGGGGTCGAGCTCGCCCGCGCGCGCCCACAACTCGGCGGACCGCTTGCGACGGCCCTGTCGGTGGGTGATCTTGGCGAGCAGCACGATCGTGTCGACGTCGTCCGGCACGAGCGCCAACGCGATGCTCGCCTGCTCCCCCGCCTCGGCCCAGCGGCCGGCTCGGGCCGCCCGCACCGCAGCGTCGTGGGCCGCGTCGGCTCGCTCGACGATCCGCGCGAGCGGGGCGAGGTCGGCGCCGCAGCGGACGCAGCGCTCCCCGAGCCGCTCCTGCTGACCGCGGCACCGCGGGCAACTGTAGGAGTTCACGTCCGACCTACTCCGGATCCACGTCGACGATCGGCGGGAACGTCTCCACCCGGGCGAGCCACGGCGCGACCCGCTCGTCGAGCACCCGGCGCAGTGCTCGAGTCGCGTCCGGGGCGTTCACGTCGATCCGGTGCACGTCGGCGTGCGCCGCGTCGGCCTCGGTGAGCAGGCTCTGGTAGAGGTCGTCGAGGGCTCGCGTGCGCTGCGCCGCGGGGACGCCCGCCATCCGATCGCGCAGCTGGTCGCGGCCGCGGGCGATCTCGGCGAGCACCTGGACGCGCAGGGTGGCGGCGGACGGCCCCTCGGACGGAACGAGGACACCCGGTGGGACGAGGAGGTTCCACACCGCGTAGATGCGCCCCTCCACCTGCTCGACGGCCTTGCTCCAGTCGAGCTGGCTCTCGGCCCGGTACGCAGCGGTGCCGGTGGCCCGCAACGCGGGCAGCTCGGCGCGGAACTCCGCGGCCCGCTGGGCGTCGCGGCTCGCGAGCTGGTCGAGCAGCTGCTCGAGGTCGGCCATCTTGGCCTCGAACTCGGCGAACGACGGGGTCAGGTGGGCGCCCGCGCCCAACGCCAGGCCCTCGATCAGGTGCTCGACCACGGTCATCCGGTAGGTCGCCTGCGCGGCGTCGAGCCGCTGTTCGAGGAGCCCCTCCAGCTCCACGATGAGCTTCTCGATCCGCGGGCCGTGCGTGATCCGGGTCTCGGGGTCGACGAGGTTGCGCTTCTCAGCCCACGACGCGCGCACCGAGTCGAGGCGGTCCTTCAACCGATCCCACGAGTCGGACTCGAAGCTGCGCAGGTTGAGCGTCGCCCGCCCCTCCCGGCCCACCGTCGGGACCCGGGCGTGCACGTCGATCACCCAGTCGGAGCCGATCGTCACCGACAGCGCGACCCTGGTGCCCACCGGCGTGTCCGCGGGCAGGTCCGAGACCACGACCTCGCCGATGGGGATCGAGCCCTCGTACACCGGGACCGGGAGCAGGACCCCCTGGTTGACCGTGCGCAACCCGATCTCGACGTGGTGCGGGACCGGGTCGCCCTCCTCGGCGACGGTCCGCAGGCCCGACCGCACCTTCACCGAGATGGGGTTGGCGAGCACGGCGCCACCCCTCGGCTGGTCCAGGCCCGCCCGCAGCGTCTCGGCGTGCGAGTCCACCGTGCGGCCGTCCACCTCGACCGACACCGTCACCCCGGTCTCGTCCTCGGTGACGGGGATGTCGGCGAACCGGAACCCGCCGCCTGCGTCCGGGCGCACCCGCGCGGTGTACTCGCCGTCGTCGCTGCGCAGCACCACCACCGCACTCGTGGCGTCCGCGAGGCCGCCGCCGGTGAGCACGCGCCCGTTGATCTCGCCCCGCCCGTCCAGCACCACCGGCGGCCCGAGCGTCAGGTGGGTGGTGCGGCGGTCGACGAACGCCGTGCGCAACGCGGCGCCCGCCGCCACGCACAGATCGGGGTCGACGAGCTCGGGTTGCTTCCCGAACCGCTTGGCCAGCGCCTCCGACACGAGCGGTATGCGGGACGAGCCGCCGACCAGGACGATCCCGTCCAGCGACTCCGCGGACAGGTCGGGACGCCTGCGAGCGGCCTTCTCCAGCGCCGAGGCGCAGCTGTCGACCGTCCCCTCGATCCGGCGCGCGATCAGCGCCTCGAACTCGGCCCGCTCGAACGGCACCGTGAGGATCATCGGTTCGCCGTCGCAGTCGAGGAGGTTCTGCTTCACCAGGTCGGCGGCAGGCGACCGCGACAGCTCGATCTTGACGTCCTCCGCCTCCGCGAGCAGCGCCCCGAGCAGCGCGCGGTGCTCGGGCACCGAGACGTCGATGTTCAGGTTGTACCCGGGGGTCTTGTCGGCGAGCAGCCCGACGATGGCCTGGTCGAAGTCGTACCCGCCGAGGAACCGGTCGCCGTCGAACGACAGGTGGTCGAACGTCTCGGAGTTCCACTCCACCACGGAGGCGTCGAAGGTGCCGCCTCCCAGGTCGTAGACGAGGAACACCCCCTCACCGGCCGGCTCGCCCGCCCGGCTCGCGAGGTAGGCCTGCGCCGCGGCCTCCGGCTCGATCAGCGTCTCGACGACCTCCAACCCGGCCTCGGTCCCGGCCTGGGTGGTCGCGTTCTTCGCCCCCACCTCGAAGAACGCCGGGACCGTGATGATCGCCCTGCGCACGGGCACGTCCAGCACGGACTCGGCGAGATCCCGCAGATAGCGCAGGACGTGCGCGGATGCCTCCGTCGGGGTGATCGTCGCGTGACCGGCCCGCAGCGGTTGCGAGCCGCTCATGTCGCGCTTGAAGAACATCGCGGGCGGCGGTTCACCCGACTGCCGGGCCTTGTTCTTCGCCCGTGCTCCCACCACCGGGGTGCCGTCCCGATCGATCCACACCGCCGACGGCGTGAGCGGGGACCGGTAACGGTCGGTGATCACCAACGCCCCGCTGACCGGCCGCAGCCGGCCCGCGGCGATCTTCTCCGCCTTGTCCGGGATCGCCGCGTCGGCGGACACGGCCACACAGCTGTTCGTCGTGCCGAGGTCGATCCCCACCACGATCCCGGTGCCGATGTCCTCCGAGCTCACTCGTCCCCCTCCGTCTCCCGTTCGCCCCCCAGCAACACCTGCGCCCGACAGACCACCTCGCCGTCCGTCCAGCGCAACCCCGCCCGCTCGGTCTTCGTGACCCAGGGCCCGTCGCCGTCGAGCACGTCGACGAGGTCGGCCACGTCCGCATACGGCAGGCCCACCGGGTCGATCACCGTTCCGCCCCGTCGGGCGATCGCGCCGGCGAGGCGGTCGGCCAGCGCCCCGACGAGCTCCGCGTCGGCGGACAATCCGGCCGCGGCCATGCTCGGCCCGCTCGCGGCCACGAACTCCCGGAGCTTGTGCAGCACGACGACGAGCTCGCGGACCAGCTCCTTGTCCCGCCGCTCGGTCTCCGACAGCGCGTCGCGGAGCCGGTCCTCGGCGGCGTACCGGGCCCGCAGCGCCGCCCACGTCACGCCGTAGGCCGACCGACCGGGTGGAGCGCCTCCGCGCTCCCGCTCGTCGATGGCGAAGACCCGCTCCGCCGGTGTCGTCATCGCAGTTCCCCCCTCACCTCGGCTCCCGGATGGCGTGGACCCGCAGCGTCTCCAACACCCGGCCGACCGGGTCGCGCAGCCGCTGCTCGGCGGCGTTGATCGCGGCTTCGTCGACCACCCGGCCCAGGTGGCGCACCTCGCCGAAGCGCGCGCGGGACCGGCGAGCGACGGCGTGCGCCCTGCGCAGGACCGTGGTCGGCCGGACGCCGAGCACCCCGAACGCGGAGTCCCGGTACGGGTCCGCATCGGGGTGCCAGCGCCACGGGTTGTCGAACGGGACCTCGTCGCCGGTCCGCGCGGGCACGAAGGGGTCCGGCTCCGCGGCGGCGCGCAGCCGCTCCAACACCGCGTCGACGCGCCGCCTGCGGAGGGGATGCGCCCGCACGGCGGCCGCCAGCCGGGCCACGGCCGGGTGCTCGGCCAGCCCCTGCCGGTCGACGGCCCGGGTGCGTTCCAGGCGCTCCAGGAGCTCGATCGCCTCCATCGTCCGGGCCGCGGCCACGAGGTGCGCGATCTCGGCGACGTCGTCGCGGACGTCGCGCGTCGGGGGATCCGGCGCGCCGAGAACGTCGATCAGCTCGGCAGCCCACGCGCACCCCGGGTCCAGCGCCACCGCCTGCCCGAGCAGCGTGCGCGCCTCGGCGTCCCGGCCGGTGAGGTGGGCGCACTCGGCCTGTCTGGCGAGGCACTTGGCGATGTCCTTGTCGACCTCCCAGGGCGGCAGCCGCATGCCGGGCGAGAGGGCGAGCGCGTCGCGGAAGTACCGCTCGGCCAGCTGGTTGACCCGCTCGATCCGATGGATCTCGGCGGGGTCGTCGGTGATCCGGGGCGGCCACTCGGGGTACAGCAGCTGCGCGCCGCGCCAGTGCAGCAGGCGGGCCCGGTCGTCGGCGGGGACCGATTCGAAGGCCTCGGGCCGCAACACCTCGTCGACCCTGCGCAGGAGGTTCCGCACGAGCAACCACCCGTCGTCGCGATCGAGCAACGTCCACGCCCACTCGGTGGCCAGCACGACGAGCAGCCGGGCGGGCGCCGGCCCGGCCGGGTCGAGCTGCAACCACTCCGCGACCTCGTCGAAGACCGGGCCGAACCGCCGCTGCCGGATCGCCGCCGCGACCCGGCCGTCGAGGCCCGCGACCAGCGCCGCTCGAGCCCGTTCCACCGCCTCGGCGGGGAAACCCGAATCGCGGATCAGGGCGACGTGCTCCCCGGCCGGGCCCGGCGCCGGTCCACGCAGCTCACGGGCCAGCGCCACGTGCACCTCGAGGAGCATCGAGGGAAGGGCGTCGCGCACCGCGGCCAGCTCCTCTGCGGGCACGGGACACGCGTCCACCGGGGGAATCCGCTCGGCGAGGCCGTCCCAGAACGCGTCCGAGGCGTGCAGCGCCACCCACTCCGCCAGCGCCGCCCGCCAGTACGGCAGCGCCCGGTCGTGCGCGCCGGCGCGTTGGAGGTCGTAAGCGCGCGTGTGCAGGCAGATCGCGCGGTGGTGACGCACCCGGTCGTCCGGGCCCGGGTAGGGCCGGGTCCCGCCGAACAGCTCCTCGGCCTCGGCGGTCCAGGGGTGTACCTCGCCGTCGCGGTGCAGGGCCGCCCACGCCCGCTCGTCCCACTGCGCGCCGACGCCGTTGTCGACCGTTCCGTGCGTCATGCGCGGCCCTCCCGGGCCCGGAGCATCGTCAGGAACCCCTCCCCGGCCGGCGTACCGGCGAAGGCCCGCGCCGCGGCCCGCCACGTGGCGGGGCAGCTCGCCACGGCCAGGCCCTGCTTCGCCACGGCTCTCGCCTGACCGACCTCGTCGCGGCGCAGAGCCAGGTCGACCAGGAGCGGGTACAGCTCGACGACGCGTTCGGGCGCGGGCAGGGCGTCGTCGAGCGCGCCCGCCTCGATCGCGAGGCGCTCGGCGTGCGCCAGGTCTCCCGCCCGCAGGGCCTGTTCGAGCAACCCGACGTGCGCGCGCACCCGCTCGCGGTCCGAGACCGCGGGCGCGGCCGGCTCCGCCCGGTCCAGCAGCTCGAGCAGGACCGTGGCGTCGTCGGGCCGGTCGGCGCTGTTCGGCGAGAGCGCGCGCACGACGAGCTCCTCGAGCGGCTCGTTGCGAATGCTCGGCACCAGTTCCCCGGGCGGCGGAACCGGCCGGGTCCGGATCCGCCGCAACGCGCCGACGTCGGCGGGGCCCTCCTGCGGCAGGGCGGCCGTCACCTCGTGGTGGTGGGGCAGCCGCCCGGTCAGGAGCTGGTAGCCGATCATCCCGATCGCGTACACGTCGGCGCGCGCATCGACCACGCCCCCGCCGAGGATCTCGGGCGCCTGGTGGGTGAGCGTGCCGCCCATCGGGGCGGACCGGAGCAGGTCGTTGATCCGCTCGGCGTGCCCGAAGTCCCCGATCTTCAGCGAGCCGCTCGCCGTGCGCAGCACGTTGGCCGGCTTGAGGTCGAGGTGCACCGCGCCTTGCCGGTGCAGGAACCCCACGCCCTGGCAGATCTCGCGCAGCCAGGACCGCACCGTCGCGGCGGGCCAGCCGCGGTCCCGCACGACCCGGTCCGCCAGGCTGCCCTCGGCCAGCTCCATCACGAGGAACGGCACCCCGTCCTCGTCGACCCCCGCGTCGAGGCAACCGACCAGCCGGTGGCGCACGACCGGGTCGTCGCACCCGCCGACGAGGCGTTCGATCTTCAACGCCTCGCGCAGCATGGCCGGCGTCGCATCACCGCTGCCGAACCGCTTCAGCGCGACCGAGCGCAGCGGTACGTCGAGGACGCGGTGCTCGGCGCGGTACACCGTGCCGAACGCGCCCGCCCCGATCAGCTCGCGGACGACGTAACGGCCGGCCACGACGGGCGGCACACGGGTTTCGTCAGCCATGCGCGGCGATCACCGCCAACGCGCCGTCGCGGACGACCACCCGGGCCGCCGTCGGTTGCTCGCCGCGGTCGTCGGCCTCGTCGAGGAACCGCAGGAGGAGGCCGAGCACGGCGTCCGCGCACCGGACGACCCCCCTGGCCGCTTCGTCCACCCGCGTGGTGACCGCCTGCTCGACCACGTGCTCGCACACGTCGGGCGACCACTCCAGCCGCACGCCCAGCTCACCGAGGACCTCGCCGGCCCGCCGCTGCAGCGTGGCCTCGGCGATGTCCCGCAGGTCGTCCCGGGTGAACGGAGCGAACAGGATCGCCTCGTCGATCCGGTTGAGGAACTCGGGGCGCAGGAACCGCTCCAGCTCGCTGCGCAGCCGCCGAGACACCTCGGCCTCGTCCTCCTCCTCGTCCGGGAGCAGGTCGCTGCCCAGCTTCTCGGCTAGCTCGCCACGCAGGCCGGACGGGGCTGCGTCGAGTCCGCTCGCGCGCCTGCCGAGCGCGGCGAACCAACGCGCCCCGACGTTGGAGGTGAGCACGACGACGGCCTCCCGGGCGTCGCGGACCGGGCCGGCCGGGTCGGTCACGCGGCCCTCGTCCAGCAGCCGCAGCAACGCGTCGAGCACCAGCCGGTCGGCCTTCTCGACCTCGTCGAACAGCAGCACGCAGCGGGGCGTTCGGGCCAGGCCGTTGGTCAGCTTGCCCTCGCCGAAGCCGACGTACCCGGGCGGGGCGCCGATGAAGTTGCTGATCGCGTGCCGGGAGTTGTACTGCCCCATCTCGAACATGATCAGGTCGTCGGTGGAGCCGTACACCGCCTCGGCGATGAGGCGGGCGGTCATCGTCTTGCCGGTGCCGCTCGGACCGCAGAACAGGAAGGTCGCCAGCGGCCGGTCGCCCATCCGGAACCCGCGCCGGACGGCCCGCTTGATCAGCTCCAACCTGGGCAGCAACCGCGCGCCCACCGCGGGCTGGCCGATCAGCTGCCGCTGGAACCGCTCCAGGGCCTCGGACACGGACTCGGGTGTGGGCTCGGGCTCCACCTCCGGCTCGGTGTAGATGTCGGCGGCGAACCGCTTCAACGCGGGCAGGTCCACCCCGCTGGCACGCAGGACCCCGCTGACCGGGCTGCCCGGGACGCCGATCAGGGCCTCGAGCAGGTCCTGCTCGGCGACGACGGCCGACCCGCGCGCCGCGGCGACGCGGGCGGCGTGCTCGAGCGCGAGCCGGAACGCCGGCGCCACGCCGTCGCGCGTCACCCGCTCCGGCGCCGCTCCCCGCCGCCCGTCCCCGCGCAGCAGCATCAGCAGCCGCCCCCGCAGGTCGCGCAGGTCGAACCGCGCGTGCACGGCGCCCTGCGCGAGCAGGCCCTGCTCGGGAATCGCCATGGCGTGGGTCAACAGCAGGGTGCTGAGCGAACGGATGCCCAGGGCGGCCGCCTCCGTCACGGCCGAGTCGAGAACCCGCGCTGCGGCGGGGGTGAACGCCGCCTCGTCGAGCCGGCCGTCCGACCGCCACACGGTGGCCGGCGTGACCGGACCCCGCTCGGCGACGGCGCGCCACTCGGCGAGATCAGCACCGCCGTGGTGCTCCAGCACCTCCCGCGCCGCCGGTTCGAGGTGGGTCAGCGCAGCCGCGAGCAACGCGGACTCGTCGATCGGACCGTCGTGCCCGTCGAGCTCGTCGATCAACCGACGGGTGGCGGACGACGCGGTGTCCGAGGACAGCTCGACGACGACGGCCACGCCCGCGGGGGTCTGCTCGCGCATCGCGGTGGCGAAGACGTCGACCGGGATGCGTGCGCCGGCGAAGAGCCGGCCGGTCAGGCTCCCCGGCACCCGGGCCAGCGCGATGAGGAAGTGAGAGGGCTCGATGCGCGCCGCACCGGCCTCCACCGCCGCCGCCACGACGGTCCCGAGGTTCGCGGTCGCGCTGCGCAGCGACGGATCGAGCCGGTCGGCCGGTAGCGGGCGGTCGGTTCTCACACGTCCTCCACGGCAGACGGTGCGCCGCTCAGGCACCGGCGGCAGGGCTCGAGTCTCGCGTGGCGTGGGAGGGCTCGACCATGGGAGATTCATCGACGTCGTCGACCCGCGTGGCACCGGGACGGTTGGGCTCGACCCATGCCGCCAGCCGGTAGCCGATGCCGCGCACGGTCTCGATCAGTCGGGGCCGCGATTTGTCGAGCTCGAGCCGGGCCCGCGCGTCGTTGACCACGTCACGGACGTCCTCCTTCGTGAACGACCGTCCCGGCGGCCACTCGTGCCGCTCCCCCCACAGCGCGGTGATCAACTCGGTGTACTCGCACACGACGGGCGCTCCGTGGTTGCGGGCGCTCCGGTCGGCCATGTAGCGAACCAGTTGGTAGGCCTTCGGCCGGAGACCGACGACCTCCTCGCGCCTTCCGTCGATCCGGCGGAACACCCGCGCGCCCACCCAGTCGACCTCGACCCGTGGGCGCTCCTCGGGCAGCTGCAGCCGCTCCGCGGGCCGCGTCACGTACGGGTCGACGTAGGCGAGGCTCCAGTAGCGGGCTCCACCCGAGGAATCGACGTCGCCGAGGATGAGGATCGTGTCGCCGTGCTGGAGCCGCGCCGTGCCCTCGAGCCTGGTCGTCCGGTCTCCCCGGCGGATCAGCGTGCCGTTGACCGTCGTGTTGTCGCTCGCGTACCAGGCGCCTGCCCGGAACTCGAGCACGCAGTGCACGCGACTCACCCACCGCTGCTGGTCGGGGCCGAGCTCGATGTCCGGTTGGGAGGTCGGACTCCCCCGGCCGATGCTCACCCGCTCCTTGCGCAGCTCGACCGAGCGGCGCTCCCCGTTCGGCGACGTGATGACCAGGCTCGTCGATCGCACCGCTCGATGATCGCGCATCATCCTCCGTCCGGCTGAGCGGCGACAGGGGCCTGGGCGCAGCCGCGCTGGTCCGGCAGGCGTATCGCCCCCGCGCCTTCGTCGGGCACCGGGCGCATATCCTGCTGGGCCGGGCCGGCATCGGTCCGGTGAACGGTGGGAGGATCGACGGTGTCGGCGGGTACCAGCACCATCCCGGAGGCCGCCATCGCGGAGGCGGCGGGCGTGCTGCGCGCCAGCGGCCTGGTCGCCTTCCCGACCGAGACCGTCTACGGGCTGGGCGCCAACGCCGAGGACGCAGCCGCCGTCGGCCGCGTGTTCGCGGTGAAGGGCCGCCCACCCACCCACCCGCTGATCGTCCACATCGCGCGCGCCGACCAGCTCGACGACTGGGCCGCCGACGTGCCCGAGCCCGCGCGCGTGCTGGCCGAGCGCTTCTGGCCGGGCCCGCTCACGCTGGTCCTGCGCCGCAGCCCCCGGATCCCGGACGCGACGACCGGCGGGCTGGAGACGGCTGCGATCCGCGTCCCGAACCACCCCGTCGCGCTCGCCCTGCTGTCGGCGTTCGGCGGCGGCGTCGCGGCCCCGTCGGCCAACCGCTTCGGCTCGGTCAGCCCCACCACGGCCGCCCACGTGCGCGCCGAGCTCGGCGACGCCGTCGACCTCGTCCTCGACGGCGGGCCGTGCGCGGTCGGGGTCGAGTCGACGATCGTCGACGTCACCGGCGGGGAACCGACCATCCTGCGGCCCGGCGGGGTGACCCGGGAGGACCTCGAGGCCGCGCTGGATCGCCCGCTCGCGGTGCCCGGGTCGAGCAGCATCCGGGTGCCCGGACAGCACCCGTCGCACTACGCGCCGCGCGCACGGGTCGTGCTCGTCGCGCCCGACGACGTCGTCGTCGAGGCCGAGCGCGCGCACGACCGGGGCGAGCGGGTGGGCGTGCTGCTGCCGCCCGCCGTCGCCGGCGCCG
>Ga0079224_100002232_pt1 | contig 23285 bp, 24 predicted proteins | sample Stecom2015_FD_80414 | JGI IMG/M metagenome (GOLD analysis project Ga0079224, IMG submission 80414) | Agricultural soil microbial communities from Utah to study Nitrogen management - Steer compost 2015 | ecosystem: Environmental > Terrestrial > Soil > Agricultural land | place: USA: Utah... | reverse complement strand
GCGATTTCCCGCAGCAGCTCGTCGAGCTCCTGCGACTTGGCGCCATCGTCGAGGGACGCAACCAGTTCGATCGGCTGCGTGACCATTTCGAGATAGCCCTTTAACTGGTTCTTGAGGTTGGCATCCAACATGGCGATGGCTCCGGGAATAAGTCAGGGGGGAGGGGTAGCCCGCTGCGCGCCGGCGGCGCGCAGCATCGGTTCGGTACGGACCCGGAACGGTGCCGGGTCCGTAGTCGGCCTGGGGCTTAGATCTTGCCGACCAGATCCAGGGACGGAGCGAGGGTCTTCTCGCCTTCCTTCCACTTGGCCGGGCAGACCTCGCCCGGGTGGGCGGCAACGTACTGGGCGGCCTTGACCTTGCGCAGCAGGTCGCTGGCGTCACGGCCGATGCCCTCGGCAGTGATCTCGACAGCCTGGATGATGCCGTTCGGGTCGATCACGAAGGTGCCGCGGTCGGCCAGGCCCTGGTCCTCGCGCATCACCTCGAAGTTGCGGGTGATCTGGCCGGTCGGGTCGCCGATCATGGTGTACTTGATCTTGCCGATGGCCGGGGACGTGTCATGCCAGGCCTTGTGCGAGAAGTGGGTGTCGGTCGACACGCTGTAGATTTCGACGCCCAGCTTCTGGAATTCCTCGTAGTGGTCGGCCAGGTCTTCCAGCTCGGTCGGGCAGACGAAGGTGAAGTCGGCCGGATAGAACACTACCACGGACCACTTGCCCCTCAGGTCGGCATCGGTGACTTCGATGAACTTGCCGTTCTTGTACGCCTGCGCCTTGAAAGGCTTGATTTCCGTGTTGATCAAAGACATGAGCATCTCCATTGGGTTGACGACGAAAGTCGAAGGCCATGTTAGCCACCGGCCTTCTGTGGGTCCAATTGATTGATCCGAGCATTGCGATAGCTTTTGTCTATCGTTTTGATCCTTCTGCCATTTCCGCAGGCGGAGGCCCGCTAGCAACCTGCCGAGCAGGCCAGATGGGAATCCGGCAGCGCCGGTTCAACCGTGGAACGTCAGGCGGGCTCGCCGCGGCGCAGCGATGGCGACAGCCGCAGCATGTCGAGAATGGCGTCGACGTAGTGCTCGGCCCGCTCGGCCAGCGCATAGGCTTCCGGCTGGAACAGCCAGGCCATCAGCACCCCGTACAGGCTGCCATGCAGCAGCGGCACGGCTGCGTCGATATCGAGGTCCGCCGGCAGCTGGCCCTTGCTGACCGCTTTGCGCAGCAGCTCGGCAAGGCGCTCCTGGCCGTTGCGGTGACCGGCTTGCATGCGCTCCCGGATCTGACCGGTTTCCTCGACCAGCTCGCAGCGATGAAAAATGATGTCGAGAATACGCCGCCATTGGGGATTGGTAGCCGTCTGGCGGAGCAGGAAGATCCACGAGTCGCGCAGTTCGCCGAGCGGGTCGGCGCGGCAGGCGGTGGGGTCGGCGTCGGTGATGGTCTCGGCCGGGAGACGGATGCGGTCGCAGAGTGCCGAGAACAGGTCGGCCTTGTTCTCGAAGTGACCGTAAACGGCGCCACGGGTGACCCCGGCCAGCTCGGCGACATCCGTCAGCGAGGGCCGGGCCACGCCGCGCCGGTGGAAGACCTCGATAGCGGCATCGAGAATCCGCTCGCGCGTCTGCAGGGCTTTGTCCTTGCGGCGTCTGGCCATCTCCGGGCACCTCGATGGGGCGGGCGAAACTCAGCGGGGCGCGACCCGCTGCCGGCGGGATATGTGGCCCGGATCATAGTGCAAGTTCTCGCATGAATTGAATTGTTTACATTCACGCGTGAACAAATATAGGATGCGCCGACAACAATTAGCCACAGCAGCCAGACCTCCCTCCCCAAAGCGCGCGCTCGTTCCGGCACAAAATCGAGGTATACATGAGAAAAGACGGCCGCTTGCAGACGCTTGGCGCCATGGCACTGGTTCTTTCCACTCTGGCTGCCTGCAGTAACGAGCCGACCATGGTCAACACGCCGCCGCCGCCCCCGGATGTCGCTGTGGTGACGGTGACGCCGCGCCCGGTGGTGATGACGACCGAGCTGCCGGGCCGGGTCGAGGCCTCGCGCACCGCCCAGGTGCGGGCACGCGCTGCCGGCATCGTGCTGGAACGGGTGTTCCAGGAAGGCAGCGACGTCCAGGCCGGCGATGTGCTCTACCGCATCGATCCGGCGCCGCTGCAGGCCACCCTCAACAGCGCCAAGGCGCAGCTGGCACGGGCCGAGGCCAACCTCAAGCAGGCCAGCATCCGTGCCAAGCGCTATGCGCCGCTGGTCGAGATCAATGCGATCAGCCGCCAGGACTACGATGACGCCGTTGCCGCCCGCGAACTGGCGGCTGCCGACGTCGCCGCCGCCAAGGCGGCGGTGGAGGTGGCGCGTCTCAATCTCGGCTATGCCACCGTCACCGCGCCTATTGCCGGCCGTATCGGCCGGGCGCTGGTGACGGAAGGCGCGCTGGTCGGGCAGGGCGAGGCGACGCCGCTCGCCATCATCCAGCAGATCGATCCGGTCTACGTCAACCTGACCCAGTCCAGCGCCGAGCTGCTGCAGCTGCAGCGTGCGCTCGCCAGCGGCCAGTTGCAGGGGCTGGACGCCGAGGAGGCCAAGGTCACCCTGATCACCGAGGACGGCCGCGAATATCCCTACCCCGGCCGGCTGCTGTTCAGCGACATCAGCGTGGACCAGAGCACAGGCGCCGTGACGCTGCGGGCCGAGGCGCCGAATCCGGACCGCTTCCTGCTGCCCGGCATGTACGTGCGTGCCCGCCTGCAGCAGGCGGTGGTGAACGATGCCATTACCGTGCCGCAGCAGGCCGTCAACCGCACCCACCAGGGCGCCGTGGTGATGGTGGTCGATCTCGACGGCAGGGTGGCGGTCAAGCCGGTGACGGTCGGCCGCGCCCACGGCAACCAGTGGGTCATCACCAGCGGCCTGCAGGCCGGCGATCAGGTCATTGTCGAGGGTTTGCAGAAAGTGCAGCCGGGCGCTCCGGCTACCCCGCATCCCTGGAGCGATCCGACGCATGCGCTCGCCGATGTGGAGCACGGGCAGAACGCGCCGGCTAACTAAGGACTACCCGCATGGCACATTTCTTTATCGAGCGCCCGGTATTCGCCTGGGTGATCTCGCTGTTCATCATGGTTGCCGGCGCGCTGGCGATCACGCAGCTGCCAGTGGCCCAGTATCCGGAAATCGCGCCGCCGTCCATCGTCATTTCCGCGACCTATCCGGGCGCGTCGGCGGAAACGCTGGATGAAAGCGTCACCAGCCTGATCGAGCAGGAGCTCAACGGCATCGAAGGGCTGCTCTACATCGAGTCCAGCAGCGAAGCCAACGGCACGGCGCAGATCACCGCCACCTTCGTTTTCGGCACCGACCCCGACATGGCCCAGGTGGAGGTGCAGAACCGCCTGAAGGCGGTGGAGCCGCGCCTGCCCGAACAGGTGACGCGCCAGGGCCTGCAGGTGCGCAAGTCGCGCAGCAACTTCCTGCTGATGGCGACGCTGTCGTCCACCGACGGCAGCCTCAGCCGGGTCGAGCTCGGCGACTACATCTCCCGCAACATCATCGAAGACATCAAGCGCGTCCCCGGTGTCGGCCAGGCGACGCTGTTCGGCACCCAGCAGGCCATGCGGATCTGGATCCAGCCGGACAAGCTGGTGGGCCTGGAGCTCACGCCGGCCGACGTGATTGCCGCCATCCGGACCCAGAACGCCCAGGTCGCTGCCGGCAGCCTGGGCGCCCAGCCCAGCGCCGTGGGCCAGCAAATCGTCCAGCCGGTGATGGTGACCGGTCAGCTCAGCACGCCGGAGGAATTCGGCAGCATCCTGCTGCGCTCCAATCCGGACGGCTCCACCGTGCGGCTGCGCGATGTCGCCCGCATCGAGCTGGGCGGCGAAAACTACATGTTCGGCACCCGCCTCGACGGCAGTCCCAACGCCGCTATCGGCGTGCAGCTCTCGCCGACCGGCAATGCGCTGGCCACTGCCAAGGCGGTGCGGGCCAAGCTCGAGGAGCTGTCGCGCTACTTCCCGGACAATATCGAGTACGCCATCCCCTACGACACCTCGCAGTTCGTGAAGATCTCGATCGAGGGCGTGGTCAAGACGCTGATCGAGGCGGTGGTGCTGGTGTTCCTGGTGATGTTCCTGTTCCTGCAGAACTTCCGGGCCACGCTGATTCCGACCCTGGCGGTGCCGGTGGCGCTGCTGGGTGCCTTCGCCACCATGCTGGCGCTGGGCTTCTCCATCAACGTGCTGACCATGTTCGGCCTGGTGCTGGCGATCGGCATCCTGGTCGACGACGCCATCGTGGTGGTGGAGAACGTCGAGCGCATCATGAGCGAGGAAGGCCTGCCGCCCAAGGAGGCCACCCACAAGGCCATGGGCCAGATCACCGGCGCCATTATCGGCATCACCCTGGTGCTGACCGCGGTGTTCATCCCGATGGCCTTCTTCGCCGGTTCGGTGGGGGCGATCTACAAGCAGTTCTCGCTGTCCCTGGTCGCGTCCATGGTGTTCTCGGCGCTGATGGCGCTGACCCTGACGCCGGCGCTGTGCGCGACCATGCTGAAGCCGGTAGAGGCCGGCCATCACCACCGCAAGCGCGGCTTCTTCGGCTGGTTCAACCGCAGCTTCGACCGCACCGCCCGCAGCTACCAGGGGCTGGTGGCGCGGATCCTGCGTCGCACCGGCCGCTACATGCTGGTCTATCTGGCCATCATCGTGGTCATGGGCGTGTTGTTCGTGCGACTGCCGACTTCCTTCCTGCCGATCGAGGACCAGGGCTATCTGGTGACCAGCGTCCAGTTGCCCGCCGGCGCCAGTGCCAACCGCACCGAAGAGGTGCTGAAGCAGGTCGAGGAGTTCTATCTGAACCATCCGGCCGTGAAGCACATCGTCACCATCCGCGGCTTCAGCTTCTCGGGCCGCGGCGAGAATGCCGGCCTCGCCTTCACCACGCTCAAGGACTGGAAAGAGCGCGGTCCCGATCAGGCCGCTGGCGTCATCGCCGGCGAGGCGATGGCCGCCTTCTCGCAGATCCGCGACGCCATCGTGTTCTCGATCACGCCGCCGCCTATCCCGGCGCTGGGCAACGCCAGCGGCTTCTCGTTCCGGCTGCAGGACCGCGGCGGCATGGGGCACGAAGCCCTGATCGCCGCCCGTAACCAGCTGCTCGGCCTGGCGGCGCAGAGCCCGGTGCTGGAAGGGGTGCGGCCGGAGGGGCTGGACGATGCGCCGCAGCTCAAGCTGACCATCGACCGCGAGAAAGCCAGCGCGCTGGGCGTTTCGTTCGCCGATATCAGCGCGGTCCTCGGCACGGCGCTGGGCTCGACCTATGTCAACGATTTCCCCAACGCCGGCCGTCAGCAGCGGGTGATCGTGCAGGCCGATATCCAGGGGCGCATGCAGCCGCATGACCTGGAGAACCTCTACGTGCGCAACGCCGCCGGCGGCATGGTGCCGCTGTCCACCTTCACCGAGGCGCGCTGGGAGCTGGGGCCGGTGCAGCTGAGCCGCTACAACGGCTATCCGGCCGTCAGGATCTCCGGCAGCGCGGCGCCCGGCTACAGCACGGGCGAGGCAATGGCCGAAATGGAGCGGCTGATGGCGCAACTGCCGCCCGGCTTCGGCCATGAATGGACCGGCCAGTCGCTGGAGGAGCGGCTGTCGGGCGCGCAGGAGCCGGTGCTGTACGCTCTGTCGCTGCTGGCGGTATTCCTGTGCCTGGCGGCGCTGTACGAGAGCTGGTCGATCCCGGCGGCGGTGATGCTGGTGGTGCCGCTGGGCGTGGTGGGCTCGCTGCTTGCCACCTGGATGCGCGGCATGCCCAACGATGTCTACTTCAAGGTCGGCCTGATCGCCATCATCGGCCTGTCGGCCAAGAACGCCATCCTGATCATCGAATTCGCCAGGGATCTGCAGGCGCAGGGCAGGAGCCTGATCGACGCCACGCTGGAGGCAGTGAAGCTGCGCTTCCGGCCCATCATCATGACCTCGCTGGCCTTCACGCTCGGCGTGCTGCCGCTGGTGGTCGCCAGCGGCGCCGGCTCCGCCAGCCAGCGCGCCATCGGCACGGCGGTGATGGGCGGCATGATCACGGCGACCGTGCTGGCAGTGTTCCTGGTGCCGGTGTTCTTCGTCGTGATCCGGCGCATCTTCAAGGGCAGCCAGCGGCAGCTTGAGTTCGAGCAGCGTCAGTCCCAGTTGGCGCCGGAGGAGCAGCCGACCAATGCCTAAGACCTTCGTGCCTGTTCTGCTACTGACCGGTCTGCTGACCGGTTGCGTCAGCATGGCGCCGACCTACGAACGGCCGGAACCGGATGTCGCGGTCGTCACGCCTGCCGCTGACGGCAGAGGAGTGGTCGCCGCCGAGCTGGGCTGGCGGGAGTTCTTTCCCGACCCGCAGCTGCAGTCGCTGATCGCCAGCGCGCTCGAGCACAATGGCGATCTGCGGCTGGCAGCGCTCAACATCGAGGCCGCCCGTGCGCAGTACAACATCCAGTCGGCGGAGCGGCTGCCGACCCTGGATGCCACCGGCAGCTTCACCCGGGCCCGCACGCTCTCGCCGCAAACCGGCCAGGGAGTGACCGGCAGCCAGTACCAGGTTGGGCTGGGCATCGCCGCTTTCGAGCTGGATTTCTTCGGCCGGGTGCGCAGCCTCAGCGAGGCGGCGCTGGCGCAATACCTGGCGACCGAGGCCGCCCAGCGGGCCGCCCAGATCAGTCTCGTGGCGGAAGTCGGCCGCGCCTACCTGACTGAGCGAGCCCTGGCCGAGCAGCTGCAGCTCGCGCAGCAGGCGCTGGTGGCCCGGGAAGATGCCTACCGGCTGGCGCAGCAGCGTTTCCAGGCCGGCGCCACCTCGGAGGCGGACCTGCGCCAGCAGGAAACGCTGGTGGAGGCCGCCCGGGTCAGCGTCGTCGCACTGAACAGGCAGCGTGGCCAGGCAGCCAATGCGCTGGCGGTGCTGGTCGGCCGGCCGATCGGTGAACTGCCGCCGCCCGTGTCGCTGGCCGAACAGGCCATCGTCGCCGAGATTCCCGCCGGCATGCCGTCCGACCTGCTGATCCGGCGGCCGGATATCCTCGCCGCGGAGCAGCGGCTGATCGCCGCCAATGCCAACATCGGCGCGGCGCGCGCCGCTTTCTTCCCGCGCATCACCCTGACCGGCAATGTCGGCGTCGCCTCCGACGAGCTGGGCGACCTGTTCAGCGGCGGGACCGGGCTGTGGTCCTTCATGCCGCAGATCCGGCTGCCGATCTTCGACGGGGGTCGCAACCGCGCCAACCTGCGGCTGTCGGAAGTGCGCAAGAACCAGGCCGTGGTGGACTACGAGCAGACCATCCAGAGGGCGTTCCGAGAGGTGGCGGATGCACTTGTGGCCCGCGGCGCCCTGGACGAGCAGGTCGCTGCTCAGGAGCGGCTGCGGGCAGCGCAGAGCGAGCGGCTGCGGCTGGCTGAGCAGCGCTATCGCAACGGGGTCGCCAGCTATCTGGAAGTGCTGGACGCCCAGCGTGAGCTGTTCGACGCCGAGCAGGCCCTGGTGCAGGCGCGGCAGCTGCGGCTGACCAATAGCGTCGATCTGTACCGGGCGCTGGGCGGCGGGCTGCTCGAGCATTCGCTTATCCGGCAGCAGCCGTAATCTTCCGGCCGGCCGCCTCGGCCGTCTTGCCATTGCTGCCTGGCAAGACCGTGCGCGGAGCGCGGTCCCGGTAATGCGGGCGTAGGCATGGCTTGAGGCCGGCGGCCGATTCAGCCATCCTTACGCCCCCATCCCACCAGTGCCTAGCCCGTGGACCAGCAGACTCCCAAGCCGCCCTACCGCCGCCAGATCCGCAGCTTCGTGCGCCGTGAAGGCCGGCTCACCGAAGGCCAGCAGCGCGCCCTCGACGAGCTGCTGCCGCAGTACGGCGCGCCCGCCGAGGGGCCGCTGGAGCCGGTGGCGGTGTTCGGCCGGCCCGCGCCGACAGTGCTGGAAATCGGCTTCGGCAACGGCGACTCCCTGGCGCAGATGGCACAGGCCCGGCCCGAGTGGAACTATCTGGGCGTAGAAGTGCACCGGCCGGGAGTGGGCCATCTTCTGCTGCTGCTGGAGCGCGAGGAAATCGGCAATGTCCGGGTGATCTGCGATGACGCCCAGCGCGTGCTTGGCCGCCTGCCGGATGGCTGCCTGCACGGCGTGCAGCTGTATTTTCCCGATCCCTGGCACAAGAAACGTCACCATAAGCGCCGCCTGGTACAGCCGGACTGGGCACAGGCTATCCGGCGCAAGCTCGAGCCCGGCGGTTTCCTGCACATGGCCACCGACTGGCAGGACTACGCCGAGCACATGCGCACGGTGCTGGAGGCCGCGCCCGGTTTCCGCCCGGCCGGTGCCGAGGAGGCGGCGACTTACGTGGCAGCCCGTCCGCAGACCAAGTTCGAGCTGCGCGGCCGCAAGCGCGGGCATGACGTCTGGGATCTGGTCTATATCCGCGAGGAGTAGAACAATCCCGGCCGCAAACTGCCAGTAACGGCTGCAGTGCCGGCGGAGCTCGGGGCCCGGACGGCCAGCCGGCCGCGAACGGCTTCGCCGGCACCGGCCGGATTACGCTACCCTGCCACCCATGCTGCTCGATCCGCACCGCTCCTCACATCGCTGGTTGTTATGCGCGGCGCTTGCCGGCCTGATCCTGGCCAGCCTGTTCGCAGCGCTGACGCTCGGCAGCGTCGCGCTGGACGCGCAGGCGTTCTGGCAGGCGCTGAGCGGCCAGGGCGGCGGCCTGGAAGCGACGGTCGTGCTGGAACTGCGCCTGCCGCGGGCGCTCAGCGCCTTCGTTACCGGCGGCTTGCTGGCGCTGGCGGGTGCCCTGATGCAGGTGCTGCTGCGCAACCCGCTGGCGGATCCTTATGTGCTCGGTGTTTCCGGCGGCGCGGCGGTGGCGGCGCTGCTGGCCATCATGGCCGGTGCCGGCAGCGTCTGGCTGCCGGCCGGCGCCTTCGCCGGCGCGCTGCTGTCGATGCTGCTGGTCTTCGGGCTGGCCCACGGCCGCGGCGGCTGGACCACCAGCCGGCTGCTGCTGACCGGCGTGGTGCTGGCCTCCGGCTGGAGTGCGGTGATCAGTTTCCTGCTCGCCATAGGTCCGGAGCAGACCCTGCGCAGCATGCTGTTCTGGCTGATGGGCGACCTGAGCGAAGCACGCTGGCCGGGTGCCGCGGCTGTGGCGCTCATATTCGGCCTGCTGGTCGCCATGGTGCTGGCGCGCAGCCTCAATCTGCTGGCGCGTGGCGAGATCGAGGCCGGCATGCTGGGCGTGGCGGTCGGCAAGCTGCGGGTCGCGCTTTTCTTTCTCGCTTCGCTGCTGACCGCGACCGCAGTGACGCTGGCTGGCAGCGTCGGCTTCGTCGGACTGGTGGTGCCGCATCTGCTACGGCTGCTGATCGGCGGAGATCACCGGCTGCTGCTGCCGGCCTCGGTGGCCGTCGGCGGCAGCTTCCTGGTGCTGGCGGATACCCTGGCGCGCACGGTTGCGGCGCCGCAGCAGCTGCCGGTCGGCGTGCTGTCGGCCTTCATTGGCGTGCCGCTGTTCCTCTACCTGCTGCGCCGCAGTGGGGTGCGCGCGTGAGCGGGCTCTCCGTACATGGTCTGACAGTGACCGTCGGCGGCCTGACGGTCTGCCGGGAGTTGGAGCTGTCCCTGCAACCCGGGCAGTGCTGGGGGCTGCTTGGTCCCAACGGCGCGGGCAAGACCACGCTGCTGCATACGCTGGCCGGCCTGCGCCCGCCACAGGCCGGCGAGATCCGCCTGGCCGGGACACCGCTCAAGGCGCTGTCGCGGCGCCGGCGGGCACAGCTGCTGGGGCTGCTGCCCCAGGATAGCAAGGACCCGCTGCCGGCGACGGTGCTGGAGACCGCCCTGATCGGTCGGCACCCGCATCTGCATGCCTGGCAGTGGGAGTCCGCTGCCGATCTCGAAACGGTCCGCGCCATCCTGGCGGCGGTGGAGCTGGCCGGGCTGGAGCAGCGGCCGGTCGACACGCTCTCGGGCGGCGAGCGGCGCCGGCTGGCCATCGCTACCCTGCTGGCGCAGGCGCCGCAGGTCTATCTGCTGGACGAGCCGGCCAATCATCTGGACCTGCGGCATCAGATCAGCCTGCTGGAGTTGTTGCGCGACCGCGCCCTTGCGGCAGGCGGTGCACTCATGATGAGCCTGCACGATCTCAACCTGGCGGCGCGCTTCTGCGACCATCTGCTGCTGCTGTTCGGCGACGGCGACAGCCTTGCCGCGCCGGCCGCCGAGGCGCTCACGCCGGCCAACCTGCAACGGCTCTACCGCCATCCGGTGCTGGTGATCGAAGCGGACGGCCGGCAGGTCTTTATTCCCGGCTAGACAGTAATGGCGTTTTCCTCACTTGCAGGCAGTAGAAGTTGTACTAGCTTTAATACTGTCAGTTGCATTTGAGGTTGGTTGACTGTGGCTGAGCGTCAGACTGGTGTGGTGAAGTGGTTCGATACCGCTAAGGGGTATGGCTTCATCCAGAGAGCGGAAGGCGACGACGTCTTCGTGCATTACCGTGCCATCCGGGGGGAAGGTTTCCGTACGCTGGAGGGCGGGCAACAGGTGGAATTCACCGTCGTGCAGGGCCAGAAGGGCCTGCAGGCCGACGATGTTGCCGTCCTGACCACCACCTAGGCAGCAGGTCAGCGCAAGGCTCATTCATGGCGACCGACAGCCGTCATGCGACGGCTGTCGGTTTTGCGCGTTGCCTGAGCTCTACGGTTGGTAGCCGGCGAGGAAGCTGCGGAGCCGGCTGATCGCGTCCTCGAGGACGTCGACGTGCGGCAGGAACACCACCCGCAGATGGTCCGGGTACGGCCAGTTGAAGGCCGTGCCTTCGACCAGCAGCAGATGTTTCTGCTGCAGCAGGTCGAGCACGAACTGGCGATCGCTGGTCACCGGGTAGACTTCCGGGTCCAGGCGCGGGAACAGGTAGAGCGCGCCCTCCGGCTTCACGCAGGAAACGCCGGGGATCTCGTTGAGCATCTTCCAGGCGAGGTTGCGCTGTTCGTACAGGCGGCCGCCTGGCTGGATCAGCTCGTTGATGCTCTGGTAGCCGCCCAGCGCGGTCTGGACGGCATGCTGGGCCGGCACGTTGGCGCACAGCCGCATCGACGACAGGATGTCCAGCCCTTCGATGTAGTCGCGGGCCCGGTGGCGGGCACCCGACAGCACCATCCAGCCGCAGCGGAAGCCGGCGACCCGGTAGGCCTTGGACAGCCCGCTGAAGCTCAGGATCAGCACGTCGTCGGCGAGCGTCGCCATTGGTACGTGGACGGCGTCGTCGTAGACGATCTTGTCGTAGATCTCATCGGAGAACACGATCAGGTTGTGCCGCCGCGCCAGCTCGATGATGGCTTCCAGGGTCTCGCGGCTGTTGACCGCGCCGGTCGGGTTGTTCGGGTTGATGACGACGATCCCGCGCGTGCGCTTGGTGATCTTGCGCTCGATATCGTCGATGTCCGGCTGCCAGCCGGCGCTCTCGTCACAGATGTAATGTACGGGCCTGCCGCCCGACAGGGTGACCGCGGCCGTCCACAGCGGGTAATCGGGAGCCGGGATCAGGATCTCGTCGCCGTCGTTGAGCAAGGCCTGCATGGCCATCACGATCAGTTCGCTGACGCCATTGCCGAGGTAGACGTCCTCGATGCCGACATTGAGCACGCCACGCGACTGATATTGCTGCACCACGGCCTTGCGGGCCGAGAAGATGCCCTTGGAGTCGCAGTAGCCCTGGGCGGTCGGCAGGTTGAACATCACGTCCTGCAGGATCTCGTCCGGTGCCTCGAAGCCGAACGGCGCGGGATTGCCGATGTTGAGCTTGAGGATGCGATGGCCCTCGTCCTCGAGACGCTTGGCTTCCTGAAGGACAGGACCGCGGATGTCGTAGCAGACGTTGGCGAGTTTGTTTGATTTGACGACGTTGGACATATTATGGCGGCACAGTGCCGTAGCGTGGGGTGACGCTCGATTATACGGCCGTCGCCGGTGCCGGCAAATGGCGGCACCGTGCCGCCGTCGCCCGGATCACGGAAAAGGCGGGATATTGGGTTCGGTGCCGCCGATCTCGGCCGCGGGGTGATGGGTACGGATCAGGCTTTCGATTTCCTCGACGCGGTTTTTCGGCACATCCACCATCATCAGGATTTCGCCCCGTTCGATAGCTTCCTCGAATTGGCGGATCTGGCTGTTGGGCGTCGACACGCCGAGCAGGGAGGAAGCCCAGGCACCGAAGCCGGCGCCGGCGAGGGCCATGGCCAGCACCGCGCCGCCGCCGAGCACGAGTCCGGCCGGTGGCGCGGCCACGGCAACCAGGCCGGCCAGGGCGCCGGTCGCGCCGCCGATCGTGACGCCGCGTTCCAGCGCGGGCACCAGGTCGGTGCGCTGGGCGATGGTTGCCTGGGGCAGATCCTCCAGTGGCGTTCCCCGGCGCGCCAGCAGATGGATATGCCGTTCCTCGACGCGCTTGAGCAGCAGATCCTCAACGACGGCCCGGGCTCGGTCGACATCGGGTAGCAGGAAGTAAAGCCGTCTCACGGTGGCCTCTCCGCATGCGCATAATGGCTGACTGATCGAGGTGGGGATCGGTCGGCGGTTTTCCTATGCCCGGCTTGGTGGAGGACAGGAATGGACAAAGAATTCTGGCTGCAGAAATGGGAACGCAACGAGATCGGCTTTCACGAGCCGGCAGGCAACCGCCTGTTGCAGCGTTGCTGGCCGATGGCCGGCGTCCCGGCAGGGGCGACGGTGCTGGTCCCGCTCTGCGGCAAGAGCATCGATATGCTGTGGCTGGCCCGGCAGGGCTATCGGGTGCTGGGGGTCGAGCTGAGCGAACGGGCGGTGCGGGCCTTCTTCGCCGAGCATGGTCTGCAGCCCAGGGTCGAGCCGGCCGGGCCGTTCCGGCGCTGGCGCGCCGAGGGCATCGAGATCCTGCAGGGGGACCTGTTCGCGCTCACTCCCGAGCTGCTGCCGCCAGTAGCAGGGCTCTATGACCGGGCGGCCCTGATCGCGCTGCCGAAGCCGGACCGGCAGCGCTATGTACAGGTCCTGCAGCGCTGCCTGGAGCGGTCGGCCCGGGGACTGATCGTTACCATCGACTATCAGCCGGCCGCGGAAACCCGCCCTCCGTTCTCGGTGCCGCCGGAGGAGGTGGCAGCGCTGTTCGCGCCGGCCTTCCGGGTCGAGTCGCTGGCGCGGGTGGATGTCCTGGCCGGGGAGCAGAAGCTCGCAGCCCGCGGTCTCACGGCATTGCACGAAGCAGCCTATGCCCTGCTGCCGGCCGCCTGAGCGGCAGCAGGGCACGGGGTAGCGTCAGAACTGCAGCTGCAGGTTCAGGGAGCCCATGTCGACATCGGCGTCGGCCACCTCATAGCGCTCGTACTCGAGCCGCATGTCGATGGCCTGGGTGAGCGCGAAGCGCAGGCCCAGACCGCCGAACCAGTCATGGCCGTCCGGATCGCCGAAGCTGGCGGAATCGGAGTCGGTATCCCACCACAGGTGGCCGGCCTTGACGTAAGGCGCGAAATTGCCGATCGGCAGTTGCGCGATGGCAGCAACCGACCAGCCGTCGGCATCCAGCGAGGCACTGCTGCCGCCGATCTCGCCGAAGTTGACGTAGCCTGCCTCGACGCCCAGCCAGGGCAGCAGGTCGCCACCGGCGTAGATCTTGAACGCCGCCTGATCGTCGTCCAGGTCGTCACCGGGCCCGAAGAAGTCCTGTTCATCGACCCGGTAGTAGCCGATACCGCCGCCGACAAAGATGCCGGGGGAAAACGGCCGCTCCTGGCCCGGCAGCCAGTAGCGCTCCGGGTCCGAGGACGTCTGCGCCCAGGCGGCGCTCAAAGGCGCAACGGTCAGCGCCGCAGCGAGGCCGAGAGCGATCTTGCGGTTGTTCATGGTCGGTCCTTCCTTGTGAAGCCAAAGCGATGATCGGCAGTCCCTGCCGGCGGTTGCGTTGACCAGGCGGCCAATGCAACCGGGGCTATGGTGGGGACGCAACAGTTGCTGCACAACTGTTGCCTGGGGGCAACAGAGGGGGCGCTCAGTGGGCGTGATGGCCGGCGGGCATCTCGCTGTGCGAATGCGTCGCATGCCCATGCGCGCCATGCCCGAGATGCAGGATCGGGGTGGCCATGGTCCAGGCGCCGAATGCCAGCAGCAGGACGCCGGCGCCGCGGCGCAGGGAGTGCCGGCCGATCAGCCGGGTGAGGCCGCCGGCGCTGGCGCCGATGGTCACCATGGCCGGCAGGGTGCCGGCACCGAAAGCGAGCATCAGCGCGCCGCCCTTGGCAGCGCTGCCGGACACCACCGCAGCCAGCAGCATGGTGTAGACCAGGCCGCACGGCAGCCAGCCCCAGAGCATGCCGACGCCGAGCGCGGCCGGCGCCGAGCGGACCGGCAGCAGCCGGCCGACCAGCGGCGATAGCCGCCGCCAGAAGCGGCCGCCCAGCGCTTCGATGTGGCGCAGGCCGCGCCAGTTGACAGCGAGCTGCAGGCCGATGGCGACCATCACCAGGCCGGTAGCGACGCGCAGCACGCCGGACCAGGCCGGCACGTCGATCAGGGCGCCGAGCCAGAAGCTCAGGCCGCCGGCGATGGCGCCGGCGATGGCATAGCTGAGGATGCGACCGCCACTGAACAGCAGCTGGTAGCCGAGCCCGCGCACCGGCCCGCGCTGGATAGCGGGATTGCCGCTGCCGAGCGCAGCCGCAATGCCGCCGCACATGCCGAAGCAGTGGGTGCTGCCGAACAGGCCGGCCAGCAGCGCGGCCAGCAGGGTCATCTGTTCACCGCTCATCGTCGTCTGCCTTGGTCCGGGTGGGGGGCGGGTCGTCGTCGAGCAGGACGGAATAGGCGGGACCGTCGAGATCGTCGAACTGACCGTTACCGACGGCCCAGAAGAACGCCCAGACCGCCAGAGCGGCCAGCCCGATGCCCAGCGGGATCATGATGAAGAGGATTTCCATCAGCAGGCCTCCTTGATGGCCAGCGGCTGAGTGTCGACGGCGGCGTCGACGGGCCGGCGACGGTTGAGCTGCATGGCGTTGAGCACCACCACCAGCGAACTGACCGACATGCCGATCGCGGCCATCCAGGGCAGCAGCCAGCCGCTGGCCGCCAATGGCAGGGCCAGGACATTGTACAGCAGGGCCCAGCCGAGGTTCTGGCGAACCACGCGGGCGGTGCGCCGGGCGATGGCGACGCCCTCGGCGATCGGCCGCAGGGAATCGCCCAGCAGCACCATTGCTGCCGAGGTCTGGGCCAGTGCCGTGCCGCTGCCGAGCGCGATCGAGACATCGGCGCCGGCCAGTACCGGCGCGTCGTTGACGCCGTCGCCGACCACCGCCACCACGGCACCGGCGCGCTGCAGGGCGCGGATGTGGGCCAGCTTGTCGGCCGGGGTCAGGCGGGACGCATAGCGGCTGATGCCAAGCCGCTCGGCCACCGCCGCAACCGGTTCGGCCTGGTCGCCACTGGCGATTTCGAGCTCAATGCCGAGCTGTCGCAGCGTCTCCAGCACGGCGGCGGCCTCGGGCCGGATGTGGTCGATCAGCCGGAACAGCGCAAGCGTCCGCTGCTCATCGCCGAGCGCGATCCAGCCGGCTTCGTCGGCGGGCACCGTGGCGGCTGGGGAGCCGCTGATGGCGGCGACGAAGGCAGGCGTGCCGATCCGCAGCCGGCGCCCGCCGATCCAGCCTTCCAGGCCCTGTCCGGCGTGCGCCTCGACGCGCTCCGCGTGGTAAGGAGAATCGACCTCGGCGAACGCGTGCGCGATCGGATGCGCCGAGTGCTGCTCCAGCGCGGCGGCCAGTCGCATGGCCTCGTCGCCGCTGACATCGGCAAGCGGCCGGACCTGATCGATGGCGATTGCGCCGGTGGTCAGCGTGCCGGTTTTGTCGAACACGACATGCGTGACCTTGGCGAGCGTTTCCAGTGCATCGGCGCGGGCCACCAGCAGACCGCTCTGCGCCAGCCGGTCGGTGCCGGCCACCAGCGCCGAGGGGGTGGCGAGGCCGAGCGCGCAAGGGCAGCTTACGACCAGCACCGCCAGCGCCGCCTGGAACGCGAGCGCCGGGTCGCTGGGCCACCAGTAGGCGTACACGCCGGCAGCGATGAACAGGACGGCGACCACGAAGCGGCTGGCTATCCAGTCAGCAGCGTGCGCCAGCCGCGGGCGCTGTGCCTGGGCGCGGTCGAGCAGACGGCCGATGGTGGAGAGCACCGTGTCCTGGCCGAGCCGTTCCACCCGCAGCCGGAAGGGATGGGAAACATTGACGCTGCCGGCCACCACCGGCTCGCCGACCCCGCGCCGTTGCGGCTTCGACTCGCCGGTGAGCATGGACTCGTCCAGTCGGCTCTCGCCCCAGACCACCACGCCGTCGGCCGGCACTGCCTCGCCGGGGGCGACGGCGACGATATCGCCGATGCCGAGCTCCGCCACCGCGACCCGGGTTTCGACGCCATCCTGCAGCCGCCGTGCCGTCGCCGGCACCAGCTGCGCGAGCGCTTCGGTGGTGTGTGCCGCCTTGTGGCGCGCGGTCATTTCGACATAGCGGCCGATCAGCAGGAAGAACACGAACATGGTCACCGAGTCGAAGTAGACCAGGTCCGAGCCCTGCAGGGCGTTCCAGATGCTGGCGGCATAGGCCAGCACCAGCGCCAGCGCCACCGGCACGTCCATGCCGATCCGGCGCGCCCGCAGATCGCGCAGGGCGCCGGTGAAGAACGGCCGGCCGGCGTAGAACAGCACCGGTGTGGAAACCAGCCAGCTCACTGCGTTCATGAAGTCGCGGTAGACCGGATCGATGCCCTGAAAGGCGCCGAACCAGACGCTGACCGCGAAGGTGGAGACCTGCATCATGCCGAAGCCGGCCACGGCCAGCCGCTTGAGAGCGGCGCGCCGCTCGGCGACGGCAGCCGATTCGCCGCTGCCGGTCGGGTGCGGACGGTAGCCGAGCCGCGCCATGGCGCGCATCAGCCGGCTGAGCGGTGCCTTGGCAGGCTCGAAGCGGATCAGGGCGCGGCCGGAGGCCGGGTTGACCTGCACCTCGTCGACGCCGTCGAGCTGGCGCAGGCTGTGCTCGATCAGCCAGGCGCAGGCCGCGCAGCTGATGTTCTCGACCAGCAGCGTGGCTTCGCTGCGGCTGTCGTCGAACGGGCGCACGCAGTTCTGCTGAGCCTGCGGACGGTCGAAGACGTCCCACTCGTCGGGGCCGGCAGCAGCGTCATCGGGCCGGGGTGCCGGGGCGGTGCGGATCCGGTAGTAGCCGTCCAGGCCGGCACCGCTGATGAGGCTGGCGACGGCCTCGCAGCCGGCGCAGCAGACCGGCTTCGGCTCGCCTTTGATCAGGACGTGGCGATTCTCGCCACGGGGAATGGGCTCGCCGCAGTGGAAGCAGCTGCCGGCATCGTGCATCAGGACTCTACTCCCAGCGCCACGGCACTGGCGTCGGCGGCCAGCTCACCGGCAAGCCGCCAGCTGTGGTCGACCGGCTCCAGCTGCAGCAGCCAGCGTCCGGCGACCGGTTGCGGCAGCAGCCCGCGATAGACGTTACCGTCGAGCGTGAGCGTGACCTCCTGGTCGCGGTTGGCATCGGTCGGGTGCACCAACCGCAGCAGCAGGCCGGCATCGGCCGCCGGCTGCCCGCGCAGGGTCACGATCACCCGGCCGTCGTTGCGCAGCAGATGCACGTTCGCGCTCAGGCCGAGCTGGCGAGCGGCTTCCAGCCGGCTGGCGTCTTCCCGCAGCTCCAGGCCGACTTTCACATAGTCGTCCCGGATCACATGATCGGCGCCGCTGGCGGCGATGACGATGGTGGCGATTCCGCCCAGCACCGCCGCCAGCGGCGGCACCATGATCAGCCAGACCCAGACCTGCTTGTACCACGGCTGCTGCTGCACGCCTTACCTCCCGACGGGGCCGAGGAAACGGCCCTTCTCGCGGCGCTCGTGGCCGCTGCCGTCATCTGATTTCACAATGAACAGGATGTCCTGGCCGGCACCGCGCATCTCGCTGGCGTCGACCCGGACCCGGGCGGCGACATCCAGCACCTTGCCGCCGGGTACCACGATCGTGGCCGGCAGCGTCTCGACTTCGATGCCTGGCATACCGCTGACCTCGATCACGTAGCGATGTTCCACCGTGTCGCGGTTCATCCCCTTGAGTGTGTAGCTGTTCTCGATTCGATCGTCGTCCAGTACCCGGTAGAGCGGGTTCCGGTCGTGCAGCACGTTCATGGCGAGGGGCTGGCGGGTGGCGATGGAGAGCAGCACGGCCGAGGTGATCGTCACCAGCAGCAGGCCGTAGATCACCACGCGCGGACGCAGGATGCGGGTCTTGCTGCCCTTGAGGGAATTGTCCGTGGTGTAGCGGATCAGCCCGCGCGGGTAGCCGACCTTGTCCATGACCTCATCGCAGGCATCGATGCAGGCGCCACAGGCGATGCACTCGTACTGCAGGCCGTCGCGGATGTCGATGCCGGTCGGGCAGACCTGCACGCACATGGTGCAGTCGATACACTCGCCCAGGCCCTTGAGCCGGAAGTCCTCGCCCCGGCGGCGCGGCCCGCGCGGCTCGCCGCGCTGCTCGTCGTAGGCGATGATCAGCGTGTCCTTGTCGAACATCGCGCTCTGGAAGCGCGCGTACGGACACATGTACATACAGACTTGCTCGCGCAGGAAACCGGCGTTGCCGTAGGTGGCGAAGCCGTAGAACAGTCCCCAGAACGCCTCCCAGGGACCCAGCTCGAAGCTCAGGATGCCGCTGCCGAGCTCGGTAATCGGGGTGAAATAGCCGACGAAGGTGAACCCGGTCCACAGCGAAAAGCTGATCCACAGGAACTGCTTGGCGCTCTTGCGCAGGATCTTCTCGGTGGTCCACGGTCCGGCGTCGAGCTTCATGCGCTTGCTGCGATCGCCCTCGGTCCACTTCTCCATCCAGATGAAGACCTCGGTCCAGACGGTCTGTGGGCAGGCATAGCCGCACCACATGCGGCCCGCGAGCGCGGTGAAGAAGAACAGCGCCAGCGCGCAGATGATCAGGAATGCTGCCAGGTAGAAGAAATCCTGCGGCCAGAACACCAGGCCGAGCACGTAGAACTTGCGCTCCGGCAGATCGAACAGGACCGCCTGCCGTCCGTCCCAGGACAGCCAGGGAACCAGGTAGTAGAGGCCGAGTAGCGCGAAAACGGCGATGGTGCGGAGCCGCTGGAAGCGGCCTTTGACTTCACGGGGATAGACTTTCTGGTGGGCAGCGTAGAGCGATGCGCTGTCGCTCGACTCCACCTTGACAGGGATCTTGCGTAGTTTCTTTGCAGCGTTGCCGTCATTCATCGTTCGCCGCCTCGGGTGGAGGGCGCCGCGGTCCGCCGGCCGGACGCAGGAGCAACATGGTCAGGAAGCTGGACCAGGCGGTAACACCCCAGAACATGAAGAATCCGAGGGTGTAGCCCAGCTTGCGACTGAGATGCAGGTCCGGGAAGGTGAAGGCCTGCAGCTCAGCAGGATCGATATTGGCGAAGAAGACCGTTGTTGCGATTCCGGCGATCAGAAACGAGGGCCACAGCACGGCTCCCCAACGCCGGACGTGTTCATGGGTGGCGGGCTGGCCCGCCACCCGTGTCAGATGCTTATTGGCTGACTCCAGTTGTGGCACTTGGATCGTCCTTTTTCGCGGATAGGCTATATACGTAAGCCGCCACGATATGCACACGATCCTCACCCAGCAAGTCCTTGTGCGCCGGCATCACGCCCTGGCGCCCGTCCCGAATCGTCTGCCGGATCGCGTTCAGCGAACCGCCGTATACCCAGACGTTGTCGGTCAGATTGGGCGCGCCGAGCAGCTGGTTGCCGGTGCCGTCGGCGCCATGGCAGCTGGCGCACATGGCCGCGAACTTGGCGGCACCCGGCTGCGTCAGATGCGCCGGCGCCGAACGGCCGTTCAGGCTGTAGACGTAGGCGGCGACCTGGTCGACGCCATCCTCGCCGAGCGCCGAGCCCCAAGCCGGCATCACGCCTTGGCGACCATTCAGGATGCTGGTCTTGATCGCTTCGGGTGAGCCGCCCCACAGCCAGTCGTCGTCGGTCAGGTCGGGGAAGCCGACGGCGCCGCGGGCGTCGGAGCCGTGACAGACGGCGCAGTTGTTGCCGAACAGGCGCTGGCCGGTTTGCATGGCCTGCGGATTCTTGGCCAGCTCCGGAATCGGAATCGACGCCAGCTCCCGATACAGGGGGGCATAGCGTTCTTCGGCCGCGGCGACCTCCTTGTCGTATTCGCTGGTCTGGCTCCAGCCCAGCAGGCCGGCAAAGTTGCCGAGGCCGGGGTACAGGGCAAGGTAGGCGAAGCCGAAGAGGATCAGGAGGTAGAACTTGATCAGCCACCAGCGCGGCAGCGGATTGTTGTACTCCTCGAGGTCATCGTCGTAGACATGGCCGGTGGTCTCGCCGATCTTGGCGCCTTCCGGCATCTTCGAGGTCGACCACAGTAGCCAGGCATAGCCCACGAGGTGGGCGACCACGAGGACGATGACAAATACGCTCCAGAACGTGCTCATGGCTTCTCCTCCGGCTGGCTGGCGGTCTCGTCGTCGGCCAGCGGCAAGGCGGCCGCCTCAGAAAAATCCTGCTTGCGCTTGCTGCTGTAGGCCCAGCGCACCATGCCGAGGAAGCAGATCAGCAGTACGGCGGTGATTAGGCCACGGACGGTATTGATGTCGAATTCCATGGCTTACCTCTTGTGCTGGAAGGCGCGGCCAAGGCCCTGCAGGTAGGCGATCAGGGCTTCCATCTCGGTCTTGCCGTCGACTTCGGCGGCGGCGTTCGCCAGTTGCTCGTCGGTGTAGGGCACGCCCAGGTAATCGCGCTGTGCCTTCATGCGCTTGGCGACGGTCTCGCCGTCCAGAGTGCGTTCGGCGAGCCAGGGGAAGCCCGGCATGTTGGACTCGGGTACCACGTCGCGCGGATTGATCAGGTGCGCGTAGTGCCAGTCGTCGGTGTAGCGGCCGCCGACCCGGGCCAGGTCCGGGCCGGTACGCTTGGAGCCCCACTGGAACGGCCGGTCGTAGACGAACTCGCCGGCCACCGAGTAGTGGCCGTAGCGCTCGGTCTCGGCCCGGAACGGCCGGATCATCTGCGAATGGCAGTTGTAGCAGCCCTCGCGCACATAGATGTCGCGGCCGGCGAATTCCAGCGCCGGGTAGGGCTCCACGCCCTCGACCGGCTGCGTGGTCTGCGTCTGGAAGAACAGCGGGGTGATCTCGACCAGGCCGCCGAAGGCGACCACAATCAGGATCAGCAGGCCCATGAGGCCGATGTTTTTCTCGATGACTTCATGCGACATGATCGCTTGCTCCTCAGGCCGTCTGGGCCGCCGCTTCGGCGGGCGCCGGCGCCCGCTCGGGCTGCACGGTCTTCCAGGTGTTGTAGGCCATGATCAGCATGCCTCCGAGGTAGAGGACGCCGCCGATCAGGCGCACCAGGTAGTACGGGTAGGTCGCCTTCAGCGACTCGACGAAGGTGTAGGTCAGCGTGCCGTCATCGTTCACCGCCCGCCACATCAGACCCTGCATGACGCCGGCGATCCACATCGAGGCGATGTAGAGCACGATGCCGATGGTGGCGACCCAGAAGTGCACTTCGATCAGGCGGGTGCTGTACATGGAGGTCTTGCCCCACAGCCGCGGGATCATCGCGTACAGCGAGCCCATGGTGATCAGGCCGACCCAGCCGAGCGCGCCGGCATGCACGTGGCCGATGGTCCAGTCGGTGTAATGGGAGAGTGCGTTGACCGTCTTGATCGACATCATCGGCCCTTCGAAGGTCGACATGCCGTAGAACGACAGCGAGACGATCAGGAACTTCAGGATCGGATCGGTGCGCAGCTTATGCCAGGCGCCGGACAGCGTCATTATGCCGTTGATCATGCCGCCCCAGCTCGGCGCCAGCAGCACCAGCGAGAACACCATGCCGACCGACTGCACCCATTCCGGCAGCGCCGTGTAGTGCAGGTGGTGCGGGCCGGCCCACATGTAGATCGAAATCAGCGCCCAGAAGTGGACGATGGACAGCCGGTAGGAATACACCGGCCGGCCGGCCTGCTTAGGCACGTAGTAGTACATCATGCCGAGGAAGCCGGCGGTCAGGAAAAAGCCCACCGCGTTGTGGCCGTACCACCACTGGACCATGGCATCGACCGCGCCGGCATAGACCGGGTACGACTTGGTCAGGCCGACCGGGATGACCAGGTTGTTGACGATGTGCAGCAGCGCCACGGCGATGATGAAGGCGCCGTAGAACCAGTTGGCGACATAGATATGCTTGACGCGGCGCTTGGCGATGGTGCCGAAGAACACGACGGCGTATGCCACCCAGACCGCCGCCAGCAGCAGGTCGATCGGCCACTCCAGCTCAGCGTATTCTTTGCTCTGGGTGATGCCCAGCGGCAGCGTGATCACCGCCAGCACGATCACTGCCTGGTAGCCCCAGAAGGTGAACGACGCCAGGCGAGGTGCGAACAGGGCCGTCTGGCAGGTACGCTGGACGACGAAGTACGACGTCGCGATCAGGCCGCAGCCGCCGAAGGCGAAGATCACCGCGTTGGTATGCAGCGGGCGCAGCCGGCTGAAGGTTAGCCAGGGAAGGTCGAAGTTCAGCGCAGGGAAGTACAGTTGCGCCGCGATGAGGACTCCGACGGCCATGCCGACGACGCCCCACACGACCGTCATGATGGTGAATTGACGGACGACCTTCTCGTTATAGGTTGGGGTTTGCTCCATGGTGCTGATCCGCAGGGTTGGTGACTGGAGGCGCAGGCAGACTGCACCGCCGCGGATTCTCGCTTATTTGGCGAGCGCGGTTCTTGACGGAGATCAAGTTTGACGCATCGCAGCATTGACTGGAGCGGTTGACAACAGGCAAGGGGGTGTTATGGAACAGCGTTTGATCGATCTGGAGACCCGGCTGGCATTCCAGGAGCACACGCTGCAGCAGCTCAACGATGTCATCGTCGAGCTGCGCGACCAGCTGGACACGGTTTCCGAGCGGCTGCGGCTCGCCGAGGAGCGGCTGCGGGCAATGGAGCCGGCGGTCACCGATGCGCCGGCCGACGACAAGCCGCCCCACTACTGAGGCCGTGGCGGCGTCCGCATCGAACCAGGCGCGGCGGCCGGGGCTGCGGTGGCTGGCAGGCCTGCTGTACGCGGCCCTCATCGTCTGCCTGAGCTGGACCGCCGTCTTCCTGGCCTGGGGCAGCCTGCG
>Ga0079224_100002231_pt1 | contig 23285 bp, 18 predicted proteins | sample Stecom2015_FD_80414 | JGI IMG/M metagenome (GOLD analysis project Ga0079224, IMG submission 80414) | Agricultural soil microbial communities from Utah to study Nitrogen management - Steer compost 2015 | ecosystem: Environmental > Terrestrial > Soil > Agricultural land | place: USA: Utah... | reverse complement strand
CCGGCCGCTCCGAGCCCGGCGAGCGGGTCCCCCGCCCCCTCCCTCGCCCCCTCCGTCTCGAGCCCCTCGAGCTCCCCTGCGGCCGCCACGGTGCCTTCGCTGTCCGTGCCGCCAGCTGCGCCGCCGCTGCTACCGCCGCCGCCGCTGCGCACGGGTGCGTCCCCTACAGCGCGAAAAGAGCCTGAAGACCCCCTCGCTTCGTCCCGAAACGAGCCGCCTCCCCCTCCCGTGCCACCCCGCCGAACGGTTTCCCCGCAGCGGCGTGGGGATGCGGATGACGATTCCTCTTCAGAGACGTAGAATCGAGCCCGTTCGTGCCCTCGTCTTCGGATTCGCATCACGGTGACGATCGTTCGTCGCCCCGCACCGCCACCGTGGTGGCGCCCGCGTCGACGCACGAGGCTCCCTCGCCGGGTTCTCTCGCTGCGGCGGTGGGTTTGCCGCGACGGACGACGTTGCCGACGCCCCTCATGACCGCCGAGATTGCCATCCCGGCGCCGACGAGCGAGGGCCAGCCCACGCCGCCTACGACCATGAGCCGGCCGACGGCCGGCGGGACCCGCCCGACCCCGGCGATCACCGGCGTGCCGCTCCTGCCCCCGCGTCCCGTCGCGCCGCCCCTACCCCCACCGCCGTTGTCGGTACCGCCGGTCGCTGCGATGCCCGCCCCTCCGCCGCCCCTCGCGGGCCACGAACCTGCCGCAGCGGCGTCCGGATCGTTCCCGCCATCCGGCAGCGGCCCGCATCCGATCGAGCCGCATACACGCTCCGAGAGCGGTCGACGCGTTGGCGCCCTGCCCCCACCGAGTGCCCTACCGACCCCGACGCGCCGCCGCGCCGAACGTTCGGCCGCGACCGAAGCTCCGGCCGATGCATGGCGACGCCACCACGACGCGGACGTGCCATTGGCTGCGGCCGTCGTGCCCAAGGGCGTCTTGCCGCCGCAGCCAGGGGCTGGTTCCCGGCAGGCCCTCAACACGCAGATGCTCATCGCCGACATCGCGGAAGAGCTCACGGCCGAAGAGCCGAACGACGCCGCCGCGAACACCGGCTCGCCGAACGTGACGCAAGCGATGCCAGCGGCGACGCCCTTCCCCACGCGCACCATGGCGATGCCGGCCGCAGATCCATCGTCGACGGCGTCGCATGCGAGCCTCCCGGGGCAGCGCCCGCTGTGGCTGTGGGGCGCCGCCCTGGTCGCGGGTCTCGTGCTCGTAGGGAGTCTCATCGCCATCGTCCGCCAAAACGCCGGCGAAGAAGCGCTGGCCCAAGGCGACGACGGAGCCGCGCATCACGAGTTGGCGCAGCACGAAACCCTCGCCGAGGCCGACGCCCGGCAGGCCAAGGCCGCGACGATCCGCTCCGGCGGCGCCGCGCCGATCGAGGCGGGAAGCCCCCCCGCGGTCGTTCCTCCGCAGGACGAGCCGCCGAGCGAACCGGAGCTCGCCGAGGCGGAGCCCGAGGCCGCGGAAGCCCTCGCTGCCCCCGTCGAAGCGCCGGCCAAGGCCGCGCCCGCGACGACGACCAAGGCCGCTTCCACGTCGTCTTCGGACAAAGCCGGTGCATCGACGCGATCGCGTGCTCGTGCGCGCCGATCCAAGTCGAACGAACCCGCCGCCGCACCGGCACCGACGCCCACCACGGCCGCGGCCACGCCGTCCGCCGAACCTTCGGCGGCCGAACTGCTCACGCAGTCGCGCGACGCGCTGCGCCGAGGCGATGCAGCCACGGCCTATCGCCTCGCCGCGCGCTCGAACAGCAAGAAGAGCAGCCAAGCGGCGTTGCAGACGATGGTCCGCGCCGCGTGTCGCATGAAGAGCCGCGACAAGGCCAAAGCGGCCTTCGATCGCCTCTCGATGACCGATCGGTCCGGCATCCGCTCCGAATGCCGCAACCACGGCGTGCGGCTCGGCCTCTAGCGAGAGGCCGTCGCGGACGCGGCTTGGCGCATCAGCTGAGGCCCGTCTTGCTCACGACGCCCCGGAACATGTTCAGGGTGCGCTCGAGGCTCTCGACGACCTCTTGCAGGCTGCGGGGATCCTGATTGCGGATCTCGTTCTGTGCGCGCGCCAACACGGCTTCGGCCTTCGCGATGGCGTCGCGCCCGAAGCTCGTCCCCCGCATGATGCCTTCGACCTGCGGGAACAGCTCGCGCACCTCGGCGATCAACCGCTCCGCTTGCTGGCGCTGCCGCTCGAACTCCTCGGACGCGCGCACCTCGACCATGTAGTGCTGGCTGTTCTCGACGAGCTTCTGCAGTTCTTCCTCGGTGAGGCCGGACGTGGCGGTGACGGTGATGCTCTGCTCGCGACCGGTCTCCAGATCCTTGGCCGAGACGCTGACGAGGCCGTCGGCGGAGATCGAGAACGTGACCTCGACTTCGACCTCGCCGCGCGGCGCCTTGCGTAGGCCCGAGAGGATGAACTCGCCGAGCAACTCGTTCTCCGCCGCTTTGTCGCTCTCGCCCTGCAGCACCAGGATCTTGACCGAAGTCTGGTAGTCGCGAACCGTGGTGAAGATGTGGGTCTCGCTCGTCGGCACCGTGGTGTTCTGCTCGATTAGCCGGTGGAAGATGCCGCCCACGATCATGATGCCGAGGCTGTGCGGCGTGACGTCGAGCAACAGCACGTCGAGTGATTCGTCGACGAGCGCGGCCGCCTGGATCGAAGCCCCGAGCGCCACCACTTCGTCGGGATGAACGCCCTTGCACGGCTCGATCCCGAAGAACTCGGCAACGCGCGACTGGATGAGCGGCATCCGGGTCATGCCGCCGACGAGGATGACGTCGTCGAGCTCGGCGCGATCGATCTCGGCCTCGCCCAGCGTCTTCTCGCAGATCGTGATCGTCCGCTCCACGAGGTCGCGCGTGAGCTCTTCGAGCTCCGGCCGCGTCAGGCTCTCTTGCAGGTGGAAGGTCTGGCCGTCGGACGTGGTGTAGAGGAACGGCAGGTCGACCAAGGTCTCTCGCACGGTCGACAGCTCGCACCGCGCTTTCTCGGAGGCGTCCTTGATGCGCTGCAGCGCCATGCGGTCGTCGCGAACGTCGACACCGGTCTTCTCGTAGAAGGATTGGATCAACCGATCCATCACGCGGATGTCGAAATCCTCACCGCCGAGGAACGTGTCGCCCGCGGTCGAGATGACCTCGAACACGCCGCGCCCGATGTCGAGGATCGAGATGTCGAACGTGCCGCCGCCGAGGTCGTAGACGGCGACTTTGCGCTCGAGGTCCTTGCCGAAACCGTAGGCGAGCGCCGCCGCCGTGGGTTCGTTGATGATGCGGATGACGTCCAGACCGGCGATCCGCCCCGCGTCTTTGGTCGCCTGGCGCTGGTTGTCGTTGAAGTACGCCGGGACCGTGATCACGGCCTTTTCGACGATGTCGCCGAGGTACTGCTCGGCGACCATGCGCATCTCCTGGAGGATGAACGCGCTGATCTCCGGCACCGAGTACGTCTGTTCGCGCAGGTTGATGCGAACGTCGCCGTGCGGGCCTTCGACGATCGTGTATGGGCACGACTGCTGCACGGCACGGGCGGCGGGCGAATCCCACCGCCGACCGATCAAGCGCTTCGCGGCGTAGACCGTGTTCTGCGAGTTGGTGACGGACTGACGCTTCGCGATGTGCCCCACCAGGCGTTTGCCGCTCTCCGAAATCCCCACCATGGACGGCGTGGTCTTGTACCCACCCTTGTTGGGGATCACGGTGGGCATCCCATCCTCGACGATGGCCACACACGTGTTGGTAGTCCCGAGATCGATGCCGACGACGTTTTCCATGGGGTGCACTCGGCGCGTCAACCGCTGGTCTCGAGCCTATTTCAGATTCAAGGCCTTGAGAAGGGCACGCACGTCGGGATCGTTCGGTCGAAGATGCCGGGCTGCAAGCGCTTGTTGCTTGGCGCTCTCCTTTTGGCCCACTGCGAAGAACGCCCGTCCGATCGTGACATGCATCGCGGCGAGCTTGGGTGCGGGTGGTTCTTCGCCTCGAGCCTTGGCCGTCACCAGCGCATCGAAAGCCGCCATGGCGAAATCTCGCGCCTGCGCGGCGTCGACGTCCAAGAGGACATCCGCGGCGGCCACGAGGTACTCGAGCCGAGGGTCGGCTTGCGCCGCTTCGACGAGCAACGGCAGGGCCTCGCGGGGCTGGCCAACCTCGAGATGCCGTCGACCATGCCGATATGCCTCCTCGGCGCGGCGTCGCTGCGCCTCCTGGCGACATTCCTTCCAGCGCTGCCGCAACGTTTCGCTGTCGGGATCGCACTGCAGCGCCAAGCGATACGCGTTGGCGGCTCGGGCGAGATTGCCCTCGACGAGGGCCGCTTCGGCGTCCCGCATGTGGGTCTCCGCCGCCTCCTGCATGCGCTTTCGCACAGCGAGCCGTTCTCGTGCGGCGCGCATCTCGGCGCGACGCTGCCGACGTTGGGCCGCTTCCTCCTCGGCTTGTGCCCGCAGGTACGCTTCCACGGCTTCGTTGTCCCGCTGCAACGCGCTGCGCTGACGTTCACGTTCGGCTTGCGCTTGCGTCCTCTGCTCGACGTAAGGCGCACGCACCTCGGGGCTCCGGAGCTCCTCGAAGTAGAACTTCGCCCGGCGGAACAACTCCGTCACCAGCGGCCCGAACCGACCGAGCGGGCGCCCGTAGTACGCGTCCGGGTGCAGCCGACGACTCATGCGATGGAACGCTCGGCGAATGCGTTTGAGGTCGTGGGTAGGCTCGAGACCGAGGAACTCGAACGGGCTCAAGTGATGCTGTCCGTCGGCCAGCGCCAGCAACCAGCGCTGTTCTTCGAGTCCGAGCCCCGCCTCGGGATCGAGGCGCGAGTCGTCGCGCGCCACCATCGGCAGCACGAATCCCGCGTCCTCGTCGGTCCCCTCCTCGTCTCCCCCTTCGACGGTCGGTTCCGCCGGAGCGGGGGCAGGCGGCGGCGAGGTGGGGCTCGAGGGCTCCTGCCGAAGCTCGGCCCGCAACATGACGCGACGGCGTTGCTCGACCTTGGCGCGCAGCCCGAGCGGCGCCGGACGAGCGGCCAAGGGACGCGCGACGCGGGCGGGCGCCTCCGCGGCAGGATGCACGAGCCCGAGTTCGACCAAGCGTTCGAGGATCCGTTCGGCCTCGGCCCGTGGCATCCCGGCGCTCGCGAGGACTTCGCCGACGCTCGGACGCCCTTCGATGCGCGTGAGGACGAAGAACTCCTCCGGGGTCAGGACGGCGTCTTGCGGCAATTCCGGGATGCGGGCGAGTCGTGTGTCCCGGGCAAGTGCCATCGCCGAGGCGGAAGAGTAGCAGCTCTCCCTCGAAGCACTCGAAGTCACCCCGAATCGCGATTCAGCGCCGGTTCGGCCGCGCACGCGGGGCCGTTCGCGGACCGGCCTCGGACGACGCCTCGGGCGAACGCGCGGCGCGGGGATGGGCACGCTCGTAGACATCCACCAGCTGACCGAGGCTGAGATGTGTGTAGCGCTGGGTCGTGGAAAGGGAGGCATGACCCAGCATGGATTGAATGGTGCGCAGATCGGCGCCGCTATCGAGGAGATGCGTCGCGAAGCTGTGGCGCAACCCGTGGGGGGAGATCCTGGCTCGTGCGCCCGTCTCGAGGCTGCGGTTCGACACGAGCGTCCGGATCGCTCGCACGCCGATGCGCCCGCCTCGGTTGCCGAGGAACAGTGCGCGCGGGGGGCTGTGCGGGCGCAGCAGCGTCCCACGTCGCTCGCGGTAGGCCTGCAGCGCCCGCGCGGCGGCGCGACCGAGCGGCACGAGGCGGTCCTTGCCGCCCTTGCCTCCGATCACGCGGACGTGGAGGTGCCCCTGCGTCTCGACGAGATCGTCGAGATCGAGGTTCGCGCATTCGCTCACGCGAAGGCCGGCGCCGTAGAGCACCTCGAGGATCGCTCGGTCGCGCAGACGCAGCGGATCGTCCGGACCCGGCGCCTCGATCATCCCGGTCACATCCTCGACGGGCAGCGCCACCGGGAGACGATGCCGGCGACGCGGCGTGGCGAGGAGCTGCAACTCGTTCTCCGGGGTCCAACCGCGTTGACGCAGGAACTCGCCGAACGTGCGCAGCGCCGAGAGCTTGCGCGCCAGCGTCGTGCTGGTCCGTGACGCGTAGAGCGTGCCCAGGTACGCGCGGACGTTCGCCACGTGCAAGGCCTCGAGGTCGGGCTCGTCGCCGGTTCGCTCGACGAGCCAAGCGTGGAACCCGTCGAGATCGGCCAGGTAGGCGCGCGTCGTCGCGGGCGAGGCGCGGACCTCGTGGCGCAGGTGCTCGCCGAAGGCTTGGATCGCGTCGCGCAGGCGCACCCCCCGAGCCTACGCCGCAGGAGACGCCCGCACCAAGTTTTGCGCTCAGCTCACGACCGGGACCGTGACGAGGGTCGACCCGACGAGGCGCGCCTGCAGCTCCTCTCGCTCGTCGTCGCTGACTTCGTAGTCGCCGATGACGACGATGTGCCCCTTGAACCCGTGGCGCTCGTGGAACGCAACGAGCTCTTCCATCGCGGCGTGGAGGTTGTCGAGGTGGCGGTGGCGATTCGGGACGACGGCGAGGTACGTCTTCAGATCCTTCGGAGCCACGCGCGTGAGCTCCGTGTGCACCCGGACGATGTTGCCCTCGACGCCCGCCGGACGCAGGGCGTCGCGCGTGACGTGGTAGACGTACTCCCGGCGCACGCTGTCCGTCATGTGGAACACGACGAGCTGCCGATACGGGATCCCCGTCGTGCGGCTCTGTGCACGCGCCAGGCTGATCGCCGAGCTGATGAGCGTCCCCATCCGGACGCCGCCCACGGCCACCACGATCGTGCGGTCTTCGGCCTCGATCTCCTCGTTCTCCACGGTATCGAGCACGCGACGCAGGTAGTGATAGCTGGAGCGGATGATCTGGCGGTGGTTGTAGCTCAGCAACACGAACCCGATGAGTGAAGCCACCGAGACCAAGAGCGCGCGCAGGTCCAGGATCTGCTCGGCGTAGCGGTCGTAGAGGCCGAGCAGCGCCAGGCTGAGGAACGTGATCCCGACGAGCGCCCCGATCGGCAACTTTACGCCGCCGAACTTCACGTTCATCGGCGCCCAATAGATGCGGCGGTCGTCGCCCTTGAAGCGGCGCAGCAGGATGAACGCCCCCACGCCCGAGAACATCACGAGCCCGAACGTCGCGCCGTACCATCGCTCGAGCAGCTCGATGTTGCCTCCACCCTCCCAGGCGAGCATGAAGATCGCGAGCAACATGAGCACGTGGATCCGTGCGTAGGCTCCGCGTTCGTTGGTATCGAGGGCCATGCGCGGCAACAGGTTGTCGCGCGCCATCGTGATCCACAGGCCGCGCGCGCCGGCGAACCCGGTGTTCGTGGCACCGAGCAGCATCAGGGCCGCGTTGGCGACGATGACGAAGTTCCAGAACTGCCCGAGCGTCTCGCTTCCCGTCACCGAACCGACGACGCGGTGGCCGAGCGCCGCGAGGAGGTACCCCGACGCGCCGACGAGCTCCTCCGGCGGTAGCACGAGGAAGATGAGGATCGCGATGCTACCCCCGGTGACGAGCAGGATGCTCAACATCCACATGTAGATCTTGCGGATGTCGACCCTCGGCTGCTCGAGCTCCTCGGGGATGTTCATCACCGACTCCACCCCGGACGCGCCCAAGATCGACGAACCGAGCGCAGCGGGGATGAGCGCGGCGCCGAGGGTGGCGAGGCCCGGAAGCATCTCGATGCCGTGCCCTTCGGCACCATGGGCGATCGCGGCCATCTCGGCGTGTGCCTCCACCTTGGCCGCGCGCAGGAGCTCGGCTCCGTCGAGGAAGTTCCCGTAGTAGCCTCCCCCGTGCTGGATGACGTAGACGATCCCGAACAGGATCGTCAGGCCCATCACGCCGAGGTTGATGAGGAAGATGGTCTTGCTGACGCGGACGCTCTCCTTGAGCCCGTAGTTGTTCAAGCGGTAGAGCATCATCAGGGGCGCGAGCATCACGACGAAGCCCGCCGAGAACACCGTCGAGAGGCCCACCGCGATCGCACTGGTCAAGCCGACGGTGCCGACCGTGGCTCGCCACTCCCCCGGCATCACCCAGATCCCGAACGCGAGCGCCGGCGCGGCGGACAAGCCGATCGCCGCGAGCGTGCGACCGCTCGACAAGCCGGATACCAGCGACATGAGGTAGTCGCTGTAGCTCAGCAGGCTGACGAGCGCGGTCGCGACGTACGAGACGGAGATGATGACGCCGACGACGGCCGCGGCGATGATGGCCAGCTTCCCGAGGTGGCTCAGCGCGTAGCGGGTCATCACGTACGTCCCGCCGTTCGACAGCGTCAGCAGGACGGCCTCGATGTAGATCGGGGCGAGCAGAAACAGGAGGAGATAGAGGCCGATCTGGAATGCCGGCGTCGCATACCCTGCGCCCGCGACGATGAGCGCCCCCGATGAGTAGTACGGCGACGTCATGGGGTCCGGACCGACGAGGTACAATCCTTCCCGCCAAGTCAGGCGCGGCGATTCGTGCTGCGTCGCGGTCGCGTCCATGCCGGCGCGTTAATGCCCGGGTCGCCGCCACGGAGCAAGCCATGGATCGGACGACCCGACCATGCCACATCGACACGCCGGTGCTCGAAAGAGCACCGCATCGTGCGATTCCAATCCGCGCATCCGCGGCGTCCGAGGCGCCCGGCGACGGACCCGACGGTCGCGAACATCGATCCTTCGCGACCGTCGGGGACGGAGGTCACTTCGTCGAGACCGCTTTGAACAGCTCGTCGGGATCCTTGTGGATCTGTTTGAAGCTCGAGTCGGAGATGACGTAGTACCACTTCGAGAAGCGCGAACCGAGCTTCTCGGCGCGGTCACGCCCGGCGAGCTTCTTCTTCTCGTCTTCGGCCCCGTCCTCCGGCGCGATCTCGGGCGTCGCTTCGCTGGACCCGTCCTCGGACGCCTCTCCGTCGGCCTTCGCGGTCGACAGCGTGTGATCGAGCGACTCGTCGTACGCGACGTCGACCCACATGTACCGGCTCGCGACGCGCTTGCCGTCGTCCTCGGGTTTGGCCACCGCATCGTCCGCCTGCTCGCCGTCTTCCTTCTCGGCGTCGTCGGCGGGCGTGACGGGGTCGTCCGACGGCGCGTCTTCGCCAGCGGTCAACGCCAGACCGGATTCGTACGTGACCTCGCCGAAGAACAACGTGTAGCGCAAGCCATCCTTCGTCACGATCGAGGCTTGCCCTTCGTTGCCGAACAGCTGCGCTCCCCCTTGCGGGTCGCTCGCGACGAAGAAGCCCTTCGACTGCAGGTCACGCAGCGTCAGCTGCTGCGGTCGCGGACGCACGCCGACGATCTGGATGTTCGCGATCGCCGAAACCATCTGCCGCACCTTGAAGCTGTCGAGCTCCTTCCCGGCGGGCACCTGGGTCCGCTCGGCGGGGACCCAATCGGCCGATGCACTCGTGTCGCCGTCCTTGGTCTTGGCCACGATCGGATTGCGCCCGAGGACCTGGCCCGCGGTTTCGTCGACCGTGTACGGGTCGTAGACCAACGTCGTGATCTCGTCGCGCTCGACGTGCAGCAGGTCCTTCTCGATCCAATCGCCGAACTTCGTCGTGATGTTGAGATCGATCCGCGAACCGTAGACGCGCCGCGCCTTGGTGCCGTGCTCGTCGCCTTCGGCCGAGGGGTAACGGACGTAGTACATGCCGTCTTTGCCCTCGATCCGCTTGCCGACGATGACGTCGACGAGCGTCTTGCCCGACTCGTCCTCGAGCGTGATGCGCTTGCCCTTCTCGTCGCCCTGCCCGGTGCTGCCCTGCGGATCGAGCACGCCGAACTTCGCGTGATCGGCAGGATTGTCGCCGAAGTAGATGTCCTTCTTGACGTCGACGAACGAGGCAGCCGCTTCACCCATGCGCTTGGTGCCGTCCGCGGGGTAGTCGTTGTGACTCGGGATCACCCAGATCCCGCCCTTTTGCTGGACCTTGAAGGTCACGACCTTCGCCGCCTCCTCGTCCCAGCCGATCACCTCCAGGCTCGCAGCCGCGGTGGGATCGACGAAGTCGGGAAACAACGCCTCCCCCGTGTCCTCGTAGGCGACCGCGGTGAGATCTTTGGGACGCATCGACCAAGCACCGGCGGCCGTGGCCAACGCCACCGCTACGTACAGAATCGTTCCGCGGTTCATGCTTTCCCCCTGTTCGACTGCTTGCCCTGGGCGTTGCCCTTGCGTCGCCGGCTCGGAATCGCGTCGCGCTCACGCCGGCGCTTGCGGCCGAAGATGAACGCGCCGAGGAACAACGCCGGCAGCGGCGGGATCAACACGGCGAGCAGGCGCAACCTGTTCTGGATTTCGTCGATCTCGCGACCGTGTTTGTTGTCGATCTTGGCGACCTCGCGCTCCTTCTCGCGCTCGATTTCCGCCGTTCGAGCTTGCAGGCGTCGGTTCTCGGCCGCCTCGACGCTCGACAAGCTCACGTCCTTGGTGGTTTCGTCCAGGTCGGTCCGCTCGCGGATCGTCTGAACGGCCTTCTCGAGGTTCGCTTGGGCGACCTTGAGCTCGGCATCCGCCTTGGCGTTGGCCTGCTCGACCAGCGCCTGCCGTTCCTCGCGTGCGCGCTTGGTCAACTCGTCGACCTTGGTCAAGCGGCGATACGCGGGTCGCCGCCGCCGCAGCTCGAGGAATCGATCGTCGCCCGCGAGCTGGTCGACCAAGTTGAGCAGGAACGGCACGTTGTCGAACCGCACGTCGTCGAGCCCGTCACCGTCGATGTCGCCACCACGCGAGTACATCGAGAAGAACACGTCGCCGAACATGTCGAGGTCGGCGATGACGACGACGTTGCGCTCCTTGGCGGTCTCGCCCTCCCCGGCTTCCGCCTTGGTCTTGACCCGAGCGGCGATGACGTGGCGTTCACCGGTGATCGGCGATCCCGGGCCCGCATTGCGCCGCGGCGCCAGCCCGAACACGCTGCGCTCGTAGAGCTCGTCGAACTCGAACGTGCCCGCGCGCGGCGTCGTCTTCAGCAGCGGGATGAACGCGTCTTCGGACCCGGCTTCCGGTCGGAGCTCGCCACCGAAGATGGAGACGATCTGCGTCAAGCCATCGAGCGTGGGGTCGACGGACTGGAACACCTCGCCGCCGGCGGGGTCGGTGGCGAACACGATCTGCTTGGACGTGGGCCCGAGGATCGGGTTCGGGTTGTTGATGTCGTAGACGATCTTGCTGTCCGGCCACTGCACGCCGAGCGCACGCAAGAAGCCTTGATAGTCGCCCTTGCTCTCCGCCCCCATTTGGCCTCCGCCTCCGGGCGGCGGCGGCTTGGGCTCGGAGGGCGCGAGTCGCAGATCGAACAACGGCGCCGGGTCGACGGTGAGCAGTGCGGGCCGCCCCGCGTCGACGTAGGCGCGGATCGTCGCGAGCTCGGCGTCCGTGCACGACGACAGCTGCGGCACGAACAGCACGTCGACGTCGTCGGGGATCGGCGTCGTCGCGTTGAGGCTGCGGACGTCGTACTGCTTGCGCAGCGCTTCGACGATCTGCCACGGCGGCTGACGCCGGCGGCTCTGGATGTCGAAGTTGCCCATGATCGTGGCGTCGGTGCGGAGAATGCCGACGACCTTGCGCTCCTCTTGCCGAACGACGCGGAGCGCCCGATTGATCTCGTATTCGACCGACAGACCGCGATCGAGGAACGGGATCACCTGGGTGCGCGGCCCGGAGACGAACGCGACGCCGAGGAACACGTCCATCGCACGGACGCGGCCACCGGCGCGCTCGGCCAACGGTTGCGGGGCGATGCCGTAGTGTTCGAGCGCCATTTCGGCTTCGACGGAGTGCGGCTCGGGCTCGACGATGCGCACCTGCAGGCCTGGTCCGCCTTTGGCCTCCATCGTCCGCAGGAGGTTGAGCAAGCTCGAACGCACGGTGACGTACTCGCGCGGCACTTCACGCGAAACGTACGCGTGGACGACGACGGGACGCTCCTCGTCGATCTCGCGAATCACGTCGTACGTGGCCGCGGAGATGCGGCTGAGGCCTTCTTCGGTGATGTCCGCCCGAGCCCCGGCGCGCGTCGCCATGTAGGAGACGGAGACGCCGGCGACCGAGAGCGCCAAGAACCGAATGAACTGATGATGTCGACGAGACAAAGCCATGACTACCAGTGCCTCCGTCCGAGCAGGAAGCTCGCCAAATAGAGCATCAACACGACGCCAGTGGCGAAGTACGCGACGTCACCCAGGCGGATGACGCCTTCGCCGAAGCTCGCCACGTGCTCCGTCACCGAAAAGTGGTCGAACAGCGCGACGAACCGGTTCGTCGCGACCGTCGATGTCGCGTCGTCATTCGCGGCGTTCGGGCCGAGCCACAGCAGCATGCCGAGGCCCGCACCGACGAGCCCTGCGACGCCCATGGACTTGGTGGTGCCCCGCGCGACGTACCAGCCGAGCGCCGCCACCAAGCCGAGCACCGCGGTGCCGAGCAGGCCGCTCGCCCAGGGTTCGCTGCCCGCGAACACGACTCCGGCACATCCGAGCGCACCCAGGATGAACGCGACCGTGGCGTTCGTCGTGAACATCGAGGCGACGAGCCCGATCGCGCAGAACATGGTGCCCATCAGCCAATAGCCGATGTACGTGGCCACCATGAGACCGGCGTCGGGGCGCCCGAGCGAATAGAGCACGAGCACGTGCGCCACCGAGAACGCGAGCGAAACGGTGAACATCCCGACCACGCCGAGGAACTTGCCGAGCACCACCTCCACGTCGCGCACGGGCGACGTGAGCATCAGCTCGTCGGTCGACCAGCGGCGCTCATCCGCCCACGCGCTCATCGTGATCGCCGGGACGAAGAACATGAGGATCGCCGGCATCAAGCGGTTGAGCTCGGCAAGGTCGGCCAAATGCCGCGAGAAGAACCCGTCCTGCAGGAACGCGGCGGCCGCCGTGGTCGCGATGAAGAGCGTGAGGAACACGTACCCCGTGGGATTCCCCAGGTACTGGCGCATGTCCTTGCGGAAAATCGCCCGCACCACATTGAAATCGATGGCCATCAGGCAACCTCCTTGGCGTCGGTGAGCTCGTAGAAGCGCTCCTCGATCGAGGCGTCCTTGGCGAGCTCGGTCTTGGTGCCGGAGAACACGATGCGACCGTCGTAGATGAACACGACCTCGTCGGCGATCGCTTCGACCTCCTGCAGGATGTGCGTGGAGAGGAGGATCGTCTTCTCGCGGCCGAGCTCGCGGATGAGCTTGCGAACCTCGCGAATCTGCAGCGGATCGAGCCCGCTCGTCGGCTCGTCGAGGATGAGGACCTCGGGGTCGTGCAGCAACGCCTGCGCCATCCCGACCCGCTGCCGATAGCCCTTCGAGAGCTTCTCGATCGGCTTGTACAGCACCTCTTGCAGCGCGCATTGCTCGACGACGCGATCGATGTGGCGCCGCGCGGCGTCGAGCTTGCGCAGCTCGGCGAAGAACGTCAGCGACTCGAGCGGCGTCATGTCGCGATAGAGCGGGCCGCTCTCGGGCAGGTAGCCCAGCCTTCGCGCCAGCTCGATGCGCTGCCGGGCGTCGGTGGGATCGAATCCGAGCACCGCGGCGCGACCCGACGTGGGCGCCAAGTAGCCGGTGAGGATGCGCATCGTCGTCGACTTCCCGGCACCGTTGGGCCCGAGGAACGCGACCACCGTGCCCTTGTGGACCTCGAAGGAAACGTCCTGGAGCGCCGCGAACTCGCCGTAGATCTTGGTGATGCCCTCGGCGCGGATCGTCACGGGCCGCTCCCGCTCACCGCGGAAGGGATGGTCGGCTTCGTTCTTGGTCCCGGCAGAACTTCGGCCCTGCGCGGCCACTCGGTTCGCTTCGGCGTTTTCGTCGTCTTTGCCCATCACGTTCTCCTCGCATGATCCATGTGTGGCCAGGCGTGCCCGCGGACGCGGCTCGGCAACGGCAGCCCACAACCCTGAGGCCCGAGACCCTATTCCCGGTCGATGGCCGCGTGCGACGGCGGAAACTGCGCCAGTCGCGGCGCAGTAATCTAAGTGGCGGCACCGCGAGCGCAAGCCCTTGCCCGAGACGAAAATTCCGCGATTTCGCGAACATTGCGCATGTCACGCACATGGCACGCACATGGCAGCTTCGGCCAAGAACTGCCTCCGTTCCGCGAGCTGACATAGACTCGCGGGCCATGGTCGATCCCTCTCGCCGCTGGGCGCGCTCGCGCTGCCTCCTGCTCCTCGCCGGCTGGAACGCGTGGACGGCCTGCGACCTCGGCGTGTCGGACAGCCGTTCGTTCGCCGCTCCGCCTGCGACCTCGCAGCCCGTCGCCGCGGCTCGATCGGAGGCCGCACCGGTGACCTTGGCCGCGATGACGCCTCCCGTCGCTCCTTCCGAGCCCGCTCGGCCGAGCCCGGCCGCCACGGACGAGAACGCGCCCGAGCGCGTGGCCCGAGCCCACACGGGAGATCGGAGCTCCGAGGCCTCGCCCGCCGCCGCGGACCGACTTCGCCCGCTCGATGATCGCGAACGCGCCCTGCTGGCGAGCGGCGAAGAAGATCCCCCCATCGAGGTGGAGACCCACTACATCCAATCCAACGAGACGCGGCACGATCTCTATTTTCCGTACATCGAGAAGATCGGCGGCGCGTACATGGGTGTGGGCTCGGACCAGAACTACACGATGGCCGCGAAGGCGGGCGCCGAGTTGATGTTCCTGATGGACATCGACACACGCGTCGTCGACCTCCACCGGATGTACGCGGTCTTCATTCCGAACGCCGAAACGCCGGACGAGCTGCTGCGCCGGTGGGCGGAGGAACATCGCCTCGACAGCGAGGCGGAACTCGAACGCGGGCTCGCGCACCTCGACGAGGGCGAGCGTCGGCGCATCCTCCGAGGCTATCGCAACGGTCGCGAAACCGTGTATCGCCACCTCCTGCGGGTCATCGGGCGCAAACGCGACGGCGCCCCGACGAGCTGGTTGTCCGACCCGACGCTCTACGACCACGTGCGGACGCTCTACAGCACGGGCCGCGTACGCGTCATGGTCGGCAATCTAGCCGGATCGGCGAGCGTGGACACGGTGGGCCGCGCCGCCCGCTCGCTCGACATCCCCGTCCGCACCGTCTACTTCAGCAACGCGGAAGAGTACTTCAAGTACCGCAAGGACTTCGTTCGGAGCATCCGCTCGCTCGCCGCCGACGAACGGTCGATGGTCCTGCGCACGATCTACAGCCAGGCGTGGGAGCACGCCGACCTCTGGGCGTACCAGGTCCAGCCGCTGCTCGACTTCCAGGTGCGTCTCGGCGATGCCCGCAATCGCTCGCGCAACCCGATGTTGCGCTACGCGAAGGTCGAAGGGGCCCTCGATCCGCTGCCGGAGAAGGAAGGCCTCACGGCCGTGGGGATCCGCCCGGCAGAGCCCAACGCCGGGCCGACCTCCGCGGCGGCGAACGTGGCCGTCAGAGGTGGTTGAGCAGGCGCGCCTTCTGGGCTTCGAACTCTTCGTCGGTCAGCAGCCCCGAGATGCGCAGTTCGTTCAGCTTCTCGAGCCGGCGCCCGAGTTCCTCGGGGTCGAGCGCGGCCGATGAGCCTCCCGCGGGCGCGTGGCCGAACGGCGGAGCGCCCTGCGGACCCATCCCGCCCATGTTCTGCGGCGCGTAGCCGTAGGGCCCCGGGTAAGGGCCGTACGCCGGCGGCAGCATGTTGACCGTGACCGGCGGCATCGAGGCGCGGTTGTACCGGCGATTGAATTCCTCGTTGTCCATCAACGCGAGCACGAGGAAGTCGACGACGGTGAGGAACGTGGGAATGAACGTCCAGCAGAACGCGAGATAGAGCACTCCGGCGGCCGTGTTCCCCAGGTAGAACTTGTGGATCCCGAAGGGCCCGAGGAAAAACGCCAGGAGGGCGGCAGTCGTCTTGTCTTTCATTCGTTCTCCAGATGCATTCGACTCCGGCGTTCATCGAGCGTGAGGTGGCCCCCACCCAGTCGCACCAGTGGCCGGTAGATCCATTGCCCCGCGTCGAGGTCGAGATCTTCTTCGATTCGTCCTTCTTTCTTCAACTGAATCAAGGTCTCCAGCAGCGCAGGCTCCGTCCAGCGCATCCGCGCAAGAAGCGCTTCGAATGTGCAGGGGCCCTGCTCGTCGAGATTGACGAGCACCCGCCGGCACCGCTCGGCCAACACCGCGGGGTTCGTCGAAGCGTTCTCCTGGCCAGGGGGAAGCGCCAAGACCGCTTTCTGCTGCCGGCGACCCAGCCAGAGCGCACCCGCTCCCCCGAGCGCGATTCCCGTGCCCATGGCGAACAAACCCGACGCCGAGAGCACGACGCCGGCGACCAGAATCGCGACCCCGAAGCGGATGAGCGCGTGGCCTTCGGAGCGCGCGGGAAATGCGTCCGCTTGGCGCACCTGAATCACCGCCCCGGGGCCCTGCTGCTGAATCCAGAGCTCGGTCACAGGCTGGCGAGCCATGCCCCCGAAGTTAGCACTCCAGCGCTGCGGCACCCGATCGAAAATGCGTCGGCGTCGAACGGGTGCAGAACCATCCCCGGAACGGGGAACCGGTCAGAAGTCTTCGTCCAGCGAGGGCAGCCCCACGGGATCCGAGGGATCGGCCGGCGCCGCGGTCGGGTTCGTACGCGCCGCGATGGGAGCCGCGGTGGTCGCGAGATCCAAGGCGGCCTCCGCTTCGCCCGTCGCATCGCCGTAGAGATCGAGGAGGACGTCGGTGGCCGGCAACGCAGCGGGTGTGGCTTCGTCGACGGGCTCCGTGCCGGCGATGAAATATTCGTCGAGCGTGACACCTCGGTAACCCTCGGCCGCATCGCCGGTGGGGGCGAGCAGTCCCGAAGCGGCATCGATGCGGCGCACGCTGACCGACGCCGGCGGCGTGAATCCCCGCGGGGGACCGGCGACGGCCGAGCGCATGACCTCGACCCACACGGGCGCGGCCGCCTTGCCGCCCGTCTCGCCCTTGCCGAGCGGACGCGGCTGATCGAAACCGACCCACGACACGGCGACCTTGTCCGCCGTGAACCCGGCAAACCATGCGTCGTGGAAATCCCCGGAGGTCCCCGTCTTGCCCGCGGCCGGACGCCCGAGCTGTTTGGCGCGGGTGCCCGTGCCCTCCTCGACGACGCTCTGCATCATGCTCGTCAGGATGAACGTGACCTCCGGCTCGAGCACCTGCTCCGGCTCGGGCACGGGCGTCCACGGTTCGTGGCCCGGAGCCCGCACCTCGCGAATCACGGTCGGCTCGATCCGCGAGCCCCCGCGCGCGAGGGTGAGATAGGCGCGCGCCAGCTCGAACGGCGTGACCTCCCCGGTCCCGAGCGCGAGGGAGAGATTGGCGGGCAACTCCGCGGTGATCCCCGCCGCCTTCGCGAACGCCTGCACCGCGTCGACGCCGATCTTGTCGATGAGTTTGATCGCGACCGTGTTGATCGACTTCGTCAGCGCGACCCGCATGCGGACGTCGCCGAGGTACTTGTCGGCTTCGAAGTTGGTGGGGCGCCACTTCTCGTAGATCTCCGGCGAATCGGAGACGAGTGATGCGGCCGTGAACGCCCGCGTCTGCAGAGCCGCACCATAGACGAATGGCTTGAACGAAGAGCCCGGCTGGCGCTTGGCTTGCGTGACGCGGTTGAACCCGGCACGGCGAACCTCGGTGCCGCCGATCATGACCTCGACGGCGCCGGTCTCCACGTCCACGAGCACGATGCCCGCCTCCGGACCCATCTCGAGGCGACCCGTGGCCCATCCGGTGGGGAGCTCCGCGGAGGTCCCGTCTCCCGCCAGGGCGGTGATGCGCGCCTCGACGATCGCATCGGGGGGGAACTGCTCGGCGAGCGTCTTGTCGGCGTCGCGGTAGCGCGACTCCGGCGGCACGACCACGGCGATCCAGGCCTCGCCGGCACGCGCCGCGAACGCGTGCTCGGGCAAGGTCGTGCCTTCCGGAGGCGCCGCGACGAGGAAACGACGCGCCTGCCCGACCGCGAGCTTCGGCGTGTCTTCGAGCAGCACCTTGCGATCCTTGGCCGAGGCCGGTTTCAGGCGATGGCCGTACCCCTGCCGCCGATCGAGGGCGCGCATGTTCTCGAGCACGGCCGCCCGCGCCGCGCGTTGGCGTTCCAGCGACACGGTGGCGACGACGTGGGCACCGAGCGTGTCGAGCTGCTCGCGACCGTAGCGCTCGACGAGCGCCTTCTCGACCTCGTCGACGAACTCCTCGGCGCCGGGTTCCACCCGCGGGCGCTCCGCCGGTTCGGCGAGGTCGAAGTCGGCGTCCATGTAGAGCGCGACTTCCTGCTCGGTGGCGAAACCATGCTTCACCATCTGGCCGAGGACGTAACGCTGACGCTCCTTGGCGCGCTTGGGATTCTTGAGCGGCGAGTCGCGACCGGGCGCTTTGGGCAGCGTCGCCAGCAATGCAGCCTGACCGAGATCGATGTCTTTGACGCTCTTGCCGAAATAGAAGCGACTGGCTTCTTCGATGCCGTAGGAGCCATGTCCGAGGAAAATCTCGTTCAAGTAGAGCTCGAGGATCTCCTTCTTGCTGAACGCCTGCTCGAGGCGCCGCGCCAAGATGAGCTCCTGCACCTTGCGCTCGAAGCTCCGCTCCGGTGAAAGCATGAAGATCTTCACGACCTGCTGCGTGATCGTGGACGCGCCCTGGCGCACGCGCCCGGCCCTCACGTTCGCGACGAGGGCGCGGACCATCCCCATGTAGTCCATGCCTTCGTGGCGATAGAAATCCGCGTCCTCGGCCGCGAGGAATGCGTTCTCCACGTGGCTGGGGATGTCCTCGTACGGCACCAGCGTGCGCCGCTGCGAATAGATCTCACCGATGAGTTCTCCTTCGCGCGCGTAGATCCGCGTCACCTGCGGCGGGCTGTAGTTCTTGAGCCGCGCTTCGTCGAGCTCGGCGACGCCGCGCCCGTACCACCAGAACAAGGTGACGAGCCCGAGCACGCTGCCCACCGCTCCCACGGCGACCGCGATCCCGAGCACGAGGAGGATGATTTTCGTCGAACGTTTCAAACAACGTGCTCCTGGTGCTCGCTCCGACGCACGGAGCGAGGCGGGGCTTCCCTCGTCATCGGAGGTCGTCCATCGCGGGCGATCCGGGTGCATCCATGTCGGCGGGATCCTCGTCGAAGATCTCCACCTCTTCGCCGAGATCGGCGCTCTCCGGTCGCCGCGGGCGCGGATCGAGCGACGGTTCCATCCCGAGGAGACCGCTCAGCGCCTTCTGGGTGTACTCGCCGCGGCTGAGCACCTCGATGCGCTGCATGCAGGCGCGCGTGCTGCTGCGCGCGCTGGCGTCGAACGTGATCGGTTGGTCTTTCCAGACTTCGTATTCGAGATCGGAGAGGCGCTCGCGCTGGTGCATGATCGAGAGGATCCGCTGCAGCTTGATGCGGAACGCGTCGGACAACTGCCCTTGGCAGTAGTGCGCGTGGCGACGCACGGGGCTCGGGAGCATGAGCGCCAAGTAAGCGGCCTCGGGTGGCGTGAGGTCGATCGGACGCTTGCCGAAGTAGTGCTTGGCCGCGTGCGTGATCCCGTAGATCGCCGGACCGTACTCGATCGCGTTCAAGTAGAGCTCGAGGATCCGCTCCTTGCCGATGGCGGTCTCCACGTACCAGGTCAGGAACAGCTCCTGCAGCTTGCGGGCGAGCGTGCGCTCGTGGCTCAGCAGCACGTTCTTGACCATCTGCATCGTGATGGTCGAAGCGCCGAGGCGAATGCGATCTTCGGACAGATTGCGCCGCAGGGCGACCTCGAACTGCGATGGCAGGAAGCCGTGATGCCGCCAGAACCCGCCGTCCTCGGTGGTGAGAACGGCCTGGACCATGTACGGCGAGATCTCGGAGAACGGCGTGAAATCGGACGATCCCGCGTAGAGCTCGAGTTCACGGACTTCGCCGCTGCGCAGCTGCACGCGGTGGATGAACCCGCCGGCCAATCGTCGCGGTTCGGCGTGGGGTGGCGTGCGACGGATCCGGCAGCCGTCGATCCCGATCTTCGCCTGCAGCGTGAGCGCATCGAGGCGCGCGTAGTCGATGTCGGCGTCGGCTCGCGCGGCGAACGTTCCGGAGAGCTCGAAGCGCGCCAACGCAGGCACGAGCTCTTCGGGAATCGCCTCGAGCACGCGCTGGCACGCCACCGGCTGGATCTGCGCCGAGACGTCGTAGCGTCGGCCCTCGCGGCGACGCGGATGCTCGACGGTACCCGCGACGTCGAGGACGACGCCGTCGCGATCGATCTCGGCGTAGACGAGGTCGACCCGGGAAGCCCGAGGATCGACCTCCGCGGCGAACCCCAGGCGGAATCCGACGTCGCGGACCACGGTGCGCGCCAACGTCGGGTGGTCGACGTTGAGACCCGCGAGCGCGAGGTCTCCCTCGGCGCGCGCGCGGCCATCGGCGAACACGACCGAGACGTGCCCTCCGACGGTCGCCTCGGCCGAATCGGCCACGGGGAGGCGCTCGAGCACCGCGGGCACCCGGCCGAGCGCGAACGGGTCCATGTCGAGCGTGATGCGGCCGGCGCTCAGGTCACGCCGCACGTCGCCGGCGACGGACCAGAGCTTCGGCCCGGCCTCCTCCGTTCGACTCTCTTCGGCGAAGCTCCCGGCCACCTGCATACGCAGCGCACCGAAGTTGCGGTCGGAGGCTTCGATCCACCCCTCTGCGCCGGCGATGGCGAGATGCGGCCGTAGCGGGGCGCCGGCGCCCGTGAACTCGGCCCGCACGGGAAACTGCGGTCGCAGACCGTCGTCGAGCTGGATGTCCGCCCGCACGGAAGCCACGTCGGCGCGGCGTTTTCCGGCCTGGTCGAGCGCGACGTCCGTGATCCAGAGCCCCGCCCGACGTTCGGCCAGGGCCGCGTCGGCGCGCACCGTCGCTTCGACGGCGAGGCTACGCCCGGGATCGTGGAGGCGCACCTTCAGGCCGGCGACGCGGGCGAGCTGCGGCAAGCGGCGCGATCGGCCTTCGCCCTGCTCGGGCTCCGGCGAAGCGCTCGTCTCCTCGTCCGCTCCGCGCCCGCGCGTGGCGAGGTCGCGCAGCTGATCGACGCTGGCCTCCACGCTTCCGCCGTCGACGACGACCTCGATGAGGTCGACGTCCGTTCCGAACGACGAGGCCCGTTCGAACCCGACGAACACGCGATCGAAGCGAAAACTCGGCTGATCCGGTCCACCGCCCACTTGGACGTCGTCCAAGCGGACCCGACCCCAACGCCAGCCGACGCTCCCGATCTGCATGGGGAGACCCGTACGCGCCTCCACGCGCGCCACGACGGCCGCGGTGGCACGACGCTCGATCCACCGCGGCAAGACCAACGCCAGGACGCCGAGCGTGGCCGTGACGGCGGCCGCGACGATCCACCCCCGCGGGGGCCGGGTCGGGAGGAGAACGCGCATGACGAGGCTCGGCAGGGTACTACGTTCGAGCCAGTCCGAAACGTCCCGAGGGTCGCGCGAAACCGCAAAGCCGGTCCCGGAGCCCACGGAGACAGCGGGAGGAACGTCCGAGTGACCGCGTGGGACACGGGCGCGACGCGCCCGCGATCAACCGCGGGCCGCACACTGGAACGCGAACAACAGCTTGCCGGTCACTTCTTCCTGCTTGTACTTGCCGGCCTGGATCATGAAGAGACCGTTGTGCTCGATGCTGTAGTCGGTGCGCACGAGGGGCGCCTCGCCGCTCCGCGCCGTCAGCTCGAGGTGCAGGCGCAAACGCTTCGCGTCGCTCTCGAGCAGCGTCACCTTGGCTTGATGCCCGGTGCTCAGCGTGACCGATTGCGCCTTGGCCTCGGCCAGCCCGATCGTCTTCTTGTCGACCAGGTGAAAGCTCTTGTAGGCCGCGAACTGGTCGTCCTTCAGCGTCTCTCGCAGGAACTCGAGGCTGCGGGGGATCTCGCCGTCCCCTTCCTTGCTGGCGAGCACGGCGTGCACCTGGCACCCGCCTTTCTTCGCGGCGGGGCTCGGCGCGGCCTCGGCGACGTCGACCGGCGCCATGGCGAAGCCGAACGGAACCATCACCGCGGCGAGCACCACGTTGCGCCACCGACCTGCATCCTTGCGATTCTTCATAGCGATCGCTCACTGTCCTTGGGTTCGACTTCTTCCTCGACGTAGAGGACCGTGACGGTCCCGGTCTGCGCCACCCTGCCGCGCCGACCGGCGAATTCGACGTTGTGGAGCTCCGCGTCGCCCGGTTTGGGCGGGGTGAACGTGACATCGTCGTCGACGGGCTCGTCGATCACGATCGCGCCGTCGCCCTCCGGCGTGCGCCGGGGCTCGGCCACGGCGATCGCTGACGCCTCGGGGGGCGCCTCGGGGGGCGCCTCGTCGTCGACCGCGGGTTCCGCTGCGGCGATCTGCGACGGCGCCTTGGGGCCCGTCAGGTCGCTGTAGGCGACGACCAGCACCGCCGCCGCAGCGACCCCCGCCGCCGCCAACACCGGCACGCGCAGCGGTTTGAATGCGCCCCAGAGCCGCCCCCAGAGCGACTGCGACACGCGGTTGGTGCGTTGCTCCCGAGCATCGCGCTCGATCGTACGCTCGACCTCCGCCCACACCTGCTCGAACCGTGCTTCGGGGACGAGGTCGCCCTGGATCTGCGACGACCGCACGACCAAACCGCGCAACAGCTCGAGCTGCTCGAGCTCGGCCTTGAGCGCGGGCTCCGATTCGATCTGCGCGACGAGCTCCTGGTTCTCCGACCCGGTGAGGTCGTCGTCGAAGTACCGCTGCAGATCCTGGTGGGAGACCCCCGTACGTCCGATGGATTCCATCACGATGCCGCCTCCTGTTCGGTGAGATGGTCGAGGCGATCTTTCAAGAGCTTCTGCATGTTGCGGCGCGCGTGGAACAGGCGGCTCATGATCGTGCCTTTGCTGCAATTCATCGCCTTGGCCATGTCGGCGTACGAGAGGCCTTGCAGCTCGCGCATGACGATGACGGCGCGGTGCTTTTCGCTCAGCTCGGTCAAGCTCTGCTCGACGGCGGCCATGATCTCTTTATTCTTGAGCGCCGCTGCCGGGTCGGCGAGCGGCAGGACCACCGCCGGGGCGTCCGTGCGGCTCTCGTGGTCGAAGCGGTCGTCGAACTCGACGTCCTTCTTGCGACTCGTGCGACGCATGTGGTCGATGCAGAGGTTCGCGACGATGCGGTAGAGCCAGGTGTAGAAGCTCGACTGCCCCTCGAAATTCGGCAGGTACCGGTGGACCTTGATGAAAGCTTCTTGCACCACGTCGAGCGCGTCCTCTTGATTGCGGAGGTAACCGAAGGCGACGGCGT
>Ga0079224_100002229_pt1 | contig 23288 bp, 18 predicted proteins | sample Stecom2015_FD_80414 | JGI IMG/M metagenome (GOLD analysis project Ga0079224, IMG submission 80414) | Agricultural soil microbial communities from Utah to study Nitrogen management - Steer compost 2015 | ecosystem: Environmental > Terrestrial > Soil > Agricultural land | place: USA: Utah... | reverse complement strand
TCGCCATCATGAGCGGCGGGCGGATCGTCGAGACCGGACCCACCCGTCGGCTCGTCGAGCAGCCGGAGCACGACTACACCAGGACGCTGCTGTCCTCGGTGCTGGACCCCAGCCGGGAGACCTGGGAGCGGGGGAGGCGGCGCGCCGGCCTCGACGCGGGTGCCGCCGGCCCCGCGGCTCCTGCTGCGCCCGCACCCGAGAAGGAGGTGGGGGCCCGATGATCGAGACCCCCGAGATGATCACCCGCAGCCGCACGGAGCGCGAGGTGCTGCTGTCCTGCACGAACGTGACCAAGGAGTTCTCGGTCGCCGGCGGCACCGTGGTCGCGGTCGACGACGTCAGCCTCGAGTTCCCCGAGGCGAGCGTGCTCGCCGTGGTGGGGGAGTCCGGCTCGGGCAAGTCGACCCTCGCCCGCATGCTGCTGCGTCTGATGCCCGTCACCTCGGGCAGCATCTCCTTCCGCGGCCAGGACGTCACCTCCCTGTCAGGGAAGGGCCTTCGGGACTACTGGTCGGAGGTGCAGGCGGTCTTCCAGGACCCCTTCGCCTCCTTCAACCAGTTCTTCACCGTCGGCTCCCTGCTGCGGCGCAGCCTCGCGCTCGCGAGGATCCCCTCCGACGAGGCCGATGCGCTGATCGAGGAGTGCCTGGGCTACGTGGACATGCGCCCCCGCGACGTGCTCCACAAGTTCCCGCACCAGATGTCCGGCGGCCAGCGCCAGCGCATCATGATCGCGCGGGCGCTGATGATGCGGCCCAAGGTGCTGCTGGCCGACGAGGCGACCAGCATGCTGGACGCGACGCTGCGGGTGAACGTGCTGAACGTGCTGCACGACCTGCGCAGCGAGCTGGGCCTGACGGTCCTGTTCATCACGCACGACATCGGTCAGGCCTGCTATCTGGCGGACCGGGTCGCGGTGATGGAGCGGGGCAGGGTCGTCGAGCGCGGGTCGACGGAGGAGGTCATCTTCGCGCCGCAGGCCGAGTACACCCGGCGTCTGCTCTCCGACGTCCCCGACCTGCGCGGCAGCCTCAGGACGTAGCCGGGGGAGCCAGCAGCACGGAGAAGGTCGCCAGGGTGCGCTCGAGCTCGACCGAGGGCTCGAGCAGCCACTGGATCTGCAGGCCGTCGGAGGCTGCGATGAGGAGGGCCGCCATATCGGCGGGCTCGACGTCGTCGCGGACCGTTCCGGCGGCCTGTTCTGCGGCCAGGCGCTCGGTCAGCTCCGTGCGGATGCGCTCGAAGCGGTCGGTGAAGAACTCGTTCGAGGGGGTGCCGTCGGCGGCCAGCGCCGAGGCGACCAGCGTCGTGTACAGCTCGACCATGCCGGGCACGCCGATGTTGATCATCGCGGCCTTGACCAGCACGTCCACCGCCGACTCCGCGGCGTCGCCCGAGGTGTCGCGCTTCGCCTCGGCGTGCTCGTACACCGCCACCAGCAGCTGCTCGCGGGAGTCGAAGTAGTGCAGCAGCGCTGCATGGGACACCCCGATCGCCGTCGCGATCCGGCGCAGGGAGGTGCCGTCGGCCCCGCGCTCGCGGAACACCTCGGCGGCCCGCTCGAGGATCTCCTGCCGGCGGGCGACGCCCTTCTCGTACGAGCCGGCCCGGCCGATGACGGGCCGGGCGCGCTTCTCCTCGCTGGTCATCCGTCGATCCTATCCAGGGCGGGATCGGCCTCCCGCACGACTCACCGGGCGGTCGGCGGTGCGGGAGGGACCGCTCAGATGTCCCGGAAGGTCTCGATGCGCGCGCCGAGCTTGTTCAGGCGCTCGGCGAGGTCCTCGTAGCCGCGGTTGATGACGTAGACGTTGCGCAGCACGGAGGTGCCCTTCGCGGCGAGCATCGCCAGCAGGATCACGACCGCCGGACGCAGCGCGGGCGGGCACACCAGCTCCGCGCCGGACCAGCGGGTGGGGCCCTCGAGGAGCACGCGGTGCGGGTCCATGAGCTTCACGTTCGCGCCGAGCTTGGTGAGCTCGGTGAGGTAGATCGCGCGGTTCTCGTACACCCAGTCGTGCAGCAGCGTCTGCCCCTGCGCGGTCGCCCCGATCACGGCGAAGAAGGGCAGGTTGTCGATGTTCAGGCCCGGGAAGGGCATGGGGTGGATCTTGTCCGCCGGGGCACGCAGGTCGCTGGGATGGGTGGTGATGTCCACCAGGCGGGTCTTGCCGTTCTCCGCCAGGTACTCCTCGGAGCGGTCGTAGCGCAGGCCCATCTCCTCCAGCAGGGCGAGCTCGATCTCCATGAACTCGATCGGCACGCGGCGCACGGTGATCGAGGAGCGGGTGACGATCGCGGCGGAGATCAGGCTCATCGCCTCGATCGGGTCCTCGCTCGGGGCGTAGTCGACGTCGGTCGAGATCGAGGAGGTGCCGTGGACGACCAGGGTGGTGGTGCCGATGCCCTGGATCCGCACGCCGAGCTTCTCGAGGAAGAAGCACAGGTCCTGGACCATGTAGTTCGGGCTCGCGTTGCGGATGATAGTCTCGCCCTCGTACAGGGCGGCGGCCAGCAGGGCGTTCTCCGTGACGGTGTCGCCGCGCTCGGTGAGCACGATCGGGCGGGTCGGGCCGGTGCCGACGGCGGTGGTCGCCTGGTAGTTGTGGTCGGTCGCGACGACGTCCAGGCCGAAGTGGCGCAGCGCCGTCATGTGGGGCTCGACGGTGCGGGTGCCCAGGTCGCAGCCCCCGGCGTAGGGGAGCTGGAACTTCCCCGCGCGGTGAAGCAGCGGTCCCAGGAACATGATGATCGAGCGGGTGCGGCGCGCGGCGCCCTCGTCGATCGAGCTGAGGTCGAGGGTCGCGGGGACGCGCAGCTCGAGGTCGCCCAGCTCGTTCAGCCAGGTGGCCTTCACGCCGATGGAGGTCAGCACCTCGAGCAGGCGGTTGACCTCCTCGATGCGGGCGACCTTGCGCAGCACGGTGGTGCCGGTGTTCAGCAGCGAGGCGCACAGCAGCGCGACGCCGGCGTTCTTGGAGCTCTTCACGTCGATCGCGCCGGAGAGCGTGGTCTCGCCGTGCACGCGCAGGTGGCTCGGGCCCGAGGTGCCCATGCCCACGATCTCCGAGTCCAGGGCCCTACCGATCCGGGAGATCATCTCCAGGGTGAGGTTCTGCTGGCCCTTCTCGATGCGGTTGATCGCGCTCTGGCTGGTGCCGAGGGTCGTGGCGAGCTGGGCCTGCGTGAGACCGGACTGCTGGCGCGCGTCGCGCACCAGAGCGCCGATCCGGGGGAGGAACTCCGTGGTCTCAGTCATGCGCCGACAGTAACTCATAGATGAGATACGAGCAGGTCGCGGCCGGTGCGTTCCTGGTCACGTCGGCCGGCGCCGCGCCCTGATCAGGCGCCGAGCAGCACCGGGAGGTCCTCGACGTGTCCTCCCACCCGGTAGGAGACGGCCGGATCGTAGGGCGCGAAGCGCAGCGGCATCCCGGCCTCCGCGGGGGTGCGGTCCGCCTTGCGGTTGTTGCACCCCTTGCACGCCGAGACGAGGTTCGTCCAGGAGGAGCGACCTCCGCGGGAGACGGGCAGGATGTGGTCCACGGTGGCCAGCAGCGCCTCGCACGCCGGCGCGCGCGAGACGCTGCGGCCGCAGTACGCGCAGGTCCAGTGGTCCCGCTCGTGGACGGCGCGATAGCTGAAGCCGACGGAGCGGCGCCCCGCCCCCTCGACCCAGGCGCCGCTCAGCTCGCGGGTGAGCTCGAGGGCGAGGGGCACGATCCGCTCGTCGACCACCGTGAGCTCGACGGGCACGGCGACCTCGCGCCGGATCATCCCCATCGCGTGGCGCACGGTGGTGGTGTGCAGCAGCTCGCCGATCCCGGTCTCCGGGTCGTAGCCGAGGTTGTAGACCCTGACCTGCGGCATCGCATCGCCTCCTTCCCGTCGTCGTCGAGGTGCGACGGCCCGGGAGCGCTGGAGGGGCTCGAGGACCGAGCACGTGCATCGTCCCCCGCCGGGGCGGGAGGGTCCATCGGATTCTCGCGGGCCCGCACGACGGGAGGGTGACGACCGCCTGCACAGCGCGCGAACAGCACATGCCGCGCTCTACGATCGAGGCCCCACCACAGCGAGGAGCGGGCATGAGCGTGGAGCACCTGGAGCTGGTCGTGGCGGCGCGGTGCTGGCCTGGTCCGGGATGCGCGGCGTGGTCACCCTCGCCGCGGCCCAGTCGCTGCCGGTGGACTTCCCCCACCGCTCCCAGCTCGTGCTCATCGCCTTCGTCGTCGCGCTCGTGACCCTGGTGGTCCAGGGCGGGACCCTTCCGCTGCTGATCCGGGTGCTCGGCATCCGGGGGACCGACGAGGAGGCGGCCCGGCGCGAGCTGTCCCTGCTGATCGCGGAGCTGCAGGAGGCCGCGATCGGTCAGGTCCTGGACAACCCCGAACTGCGTCGTCGCGACGGAGGTCGCTTCGACGCCGAGGTGCTCGAGGAGGTGCGGGAGAGGTTCGGGCGGCCCCTGCCGGGCTCGTCCGGGGGCGCAGCCCCGGACCCCCGCACGGCCCAGCGCCGGAGCTCGTCCAGCTGCTGGCCGAGGTGCAGCAGGACGCGCTCGACGAGGCGCGGTCCCTCGGTGCCTACGACTCCGGGACCATCGCCCGCGCGCAGAAGCTGCTGGACGCGGGGTCGCTCCGGCGCGGCGGCCTCTGAGCGCTGGAATCCCCAGCGGCGGGACGGCATGCTGGGGGAATGGCGCAGCAGGAGCAGGGACGGGAGGAGCGGGACCGCGTGCTGTCCGAGTACGGGGCCTGGCGCCTGCGGACCGACGAGGACGCCCCCGCGCTGGAGGAGGTGCGCACCCTCGAGACCTTGCTGCGGCTGAAGGCCGAGCGGCTGGGGAGCCCGGACGTGGGGCTGTGGACCGCCGCACTCACCCGGGAGCTGCTGACCGAGGTGGTGCCCCGCACCGTCGTCCAGCCGCGCGAGCAGCTGATGGACATGGTGCCGGTGCTGCGCCGCCTGATCGACTTCCTCGTCGAGACCGGCCGATGGGCGCCCAGCTCGATGTGCGAGGCCGAGGCGCCGGCGCTGCTGCACGAGCTCGAGTTCGCCGCGCTCGAGGCCGCCGACGATCCCACCCGCCGCTCCTTCTCCACCAACGTGCTGGGCCACGGGCTCTCGCTCGGGGTGGACCTCGAGGACGAGGAGGCGCTCGCGGACTACCTGCACTGGTTCCACTCCCTGCCCGACGCGGAGCGCCTGGCCGTCTCCGGCACCGGCCGGCTCGCGCAGCCCTCCACCCCCTTCGACCCGCTGCTCGAGCGCGCGCTGCGCCGCCGCGACGAGGCGGAGGAGCAGGACTGGCCCTGGTTCCTGCCGGCCCTCGAGGACGACGGCGAGCCGCTCGGCGAGCTCGCCGAGCAGGAGGGCGTCGGCCCCTATCTCGACTGCCCCCTGGTGCGGCGGGCCGTGGGCGTCCTGGAGGTGGTCGGCGAGGGGCGGCGCGCGACCGCGACCGGCGCGCCGGGGAGGGAGACCACCGCGGAGCTGCTCGAGCACCTCGGCCTCGGCGGCGGCGCCCGCAGCCTCTGGGACCGGCCGGAGCTGGCCGGGGTGTGGACCACGCTGCTGGACGGCGGCTGGCTCACACTCGCGGACGGCCGGGTCCGCGCCGCCGTCGGCCCAGTCCCGGCGGCAGCACCGGAGAACGCCGAGGGCTTCGTCGAGTTCGGGCACGCCCTGATCACCGCCTCGCTGCTGGGCCGTCAGACCCGCGGCGCCGAGGACGGCGGGTTCCGCGGCATGCCCGACACCATCGCGGCGCTGCTGGTGGCCTGCGGGGACGGGGGGCTGCGCCTCCCGCCCGGGCCGGAGCTGCCGCCCCCGGAGCACGAGCCCCGCGCCCTCGCGCGGCTGCTGCACGTCATGCACGACCGCGGCGACCTCGCCGACTGCGGGGTGCTCACCCACGAGGAGGGCGTGTTCCGCGGCGGGTCGGCGGTGATGCTCGCGCTCGTCGGCCTGCTGCGCCGCGACGGGGAGGCGGACCGGAGCGACCGGCCCTGAGGCCAAACGGCGTCCGGGGAATCCAGGACACGCGTCATCGTCGCCGGGACCCCGCCGCTCTACGGTGACTCCACGGCCACCTCCGAAGCGCGCCCCCGCCGGTCCTCGACAGCTGAGGACCGGGCGGACCGTCCCCGACAGCACGGGAGCCGCCCCACCCGGAGGTGGAGCGGCTCCCGAGACTGCGCGCGAGGGCGGGGTCGGTCAGCGCACCCCGCGCATGGCCCGCCCGACGGGCTTCGCGACCAGCAGCATGACCACGCCGATCGCGATGGTCACAGCGCCGAGCACGCCGAAGTAGCCCACCTCGTTCTCCGCGGAGTAGAAGCCCGCCAGCGCGCCGGAGAGCGCGGTGCCGAGCGCCACGGAGAGGTTGTACAGCGCCATCATCATCACCGGGTACGAGCGCGGCGCGAGCTTCGTGGCCAGCGAGAGGCCGACGGGGGAGAGCCACAGCTCGCCGACGGTCGCCACCAGCATGATCATCGCGATCCAGAGCACCGGCACCGAGACGACGGCGGCCATCGGCAGGAACAGCAGGAAGGCCGAGCCCATCAGGATGATGCCCACGCCGAACTTGCGCGGGGTGATCGGCTGACGGGTGCCGAGCTTCGTCCACAGCGCCGCCATCACCGGGGCGAGCACGATGATGAAGAACGGGTTGAAGGACTGCACCCACGAGATCGGCATCTCCCAGCCGAGGATCTCGCGGTTCAGGCGCGTGTCGGAGTACAGGGTGATGACCGTGAACTGCTGCTGGAACAGCGCGAAGAACGCGGCCGTGCCGATGAACAGCGGGATGAAGGACACCACGCGCGAGCGCTCGTCGGAGTCGAGCTTGTTCGAGGCGAGCAGGATCGCGAAGATGACGACTGCGCCGACGATGGCCAGCGCCGCGACGACGGTCGCGAGGTTCTGGGCGTTCAGCACACCGGTGGCGGCGAGCACCGCGACGAGGACCACGACGCCGACGGCGATCCCGGCCCAGAGCGGGTACTTGGAGCGGGGCAGCGGATCCGGGACGTGGTGCACGCTCTCCGGCAGGCCCTTGCGGGTGAGCACGTACTGGATCAGGCCCACGGCCATGCCGACCGCGGCGAGGCCGAAGCCGAGGTGGAAGCCCCACTGCTGCTGTGCGAAGCCGGTGACGAGCGGGCCGAGCAGGCCGCCGATGTTCACGCCCATGTAGTAGATCGAGAAGCCGGCGTCGCGGCGCGGGTCGTCCCGCGTGTACAGCGCGCCGACCAGCGTGGCGGCGGTGGACTTCAGACCACCCGAGCCCACGCCCACCAGCAGCAGGCCGAGGCCGAGCCCGACCACTCCGGGCACCAGCGCGAGCGCGATGTGGCCGCACATGATCATCACGGCGGAGCCGAAGAGGGTCTTCTCCGGGCCGAGCAGGCGGTCGGAGACCAGCGCGCCGAGGATCGAGAAGAGGTACACGGAGCCGCCGTAGGCGCCGACGATGCCGAGGGCGGTGCCCTCGTCGATGCCGAGACCGCCGTCGGTCGAGGCGAAGTACATGTAGATCGCGAGGATGCCCTGCATGCCGTAGAAGCTGAAGCGCTCCCACAGCTCGACGCTGAACCGGTTCGCGAGCGGGCCGGGCTGGCCCATGAAGGTGCGGCCGCTGGGGTTGTGCGCCTCAGGCGTGTCGGCGGGGGCCACGGCGACCCCGGCGGCGTCGCCGGGCGTCCGCTCAGGGGCATGGACGGAGGGATCTGGAGGGGTCGGAGAATTCACGGTGAGCCATCCTGCGCCTCACCCGTTCACGGTGCAACGCAGGGACCGGGCGATGTGAGCAGTCCATCCCATCCCGCTGAGCAGAATGCGGGATCCGATCCCTCAGACTGATGGATCCTGTGCCCGCCCCGGGGCGGGGGCGAGGCTCGGCAGCTCCCGAATCCCGAACTCCGCCCGCAGCACGCGGGAGGCCGCGTGCAGCCCCGCCATCCCGTGCACGCCCGGGCCCGGAGGCGTCGCCGAGGAGCACAGGTACCAACCGGTGCGGCCCAGGCGGTAGGGGTCCGGCAGCGGGGTGGGCCGCGCGACCATCCTCGCCATCGTCACCCTGCCCTGGGAGATGTCGCCGCCGACGAGGGCGGGGTTATGGTGGATCATCTCCGCCGCGGACACGGCGCGGGAGGCGACGACGAGGTCGCGGAAGCCGGGGGCGAAGCGCTCGATCTGCGCGGTGACGCGCTCGGTCGGGTCGGTGCGGTCCCCGGCCGGTGCATGCGCATAGGCCCACAGCGGTCGCAGCCCGCCCCGGACCCGGCCCGGGTCGACCACGGCCGGGTCACTGACCAGGGTGAGAGGACGGTCGGGGAAGCGCCCGGAGGCGACCTCCGCCTCGGTGCGGGCCATCTCCGCGCGGGTGCCGCCTAGATGCTGGGTCCCGGCACGGCCGACGTCGGGATCCCGCCACGGCACCGGCCCGGACAGCACGAAGTCGACCTTCGCGGCGCCGTCCCCGTGGGGGACCCTCCGCAGCATCGCCTCGAGGGGGCGGGGGAGACGGTTGGTGAGGACGTCCGCGGCGGCGGGCGCGGGGATGTCCAGCAGCACGGCGCGGGCCGGGGGCACGTCCCGCCAGGTCCGCACATGGTGCCCGGAGGTCACGGTCCCGCCGTGGGCGCGCAGGTCCGCCACCAGCGCGTCGACGATCGCCTGGGAGCCGCCGACGGGGATCGGCCAGCCCACTCCGTGCGCGATGGTGCCCAGCAACGAGGCGGTGGCGCCGAGCGCGAGGGAGGGCAGCTGTCCGATCGCGTGCGCCGCCACCCCGGTGAGCAGGGCGCGGGCGCGCTCGGTGCGGAAGGGGAGGTCCCAGGCCGGGGTCCCCTGGAGGGCGAGCAGCGCACCGAACAGCGGGGCGGTGCGCAGGGTCCGCGGGGTCAGCAGCGCGGAGGGCACCGAGCGCTTGTCCCCGAGGGCGAGCTCGACGACGAGGTCCTGGTCGCGGGAGAGCGTGCCCAGCAGCGCGCGCCAGGCCGGCCCGTCGGCGCCGAGGCCGTCGGCGGTCCGCTCCACGTCCCGCCAGGCGATCGCGGCGGGGGCGTCGTCGAGCGGCTGCGCGTAGGAGGCCTCGGGGGCGATCGCGCGCACGCCGCGGGCGGCGAGGTCGAACTCCGCGAAGAAGGGGCTGGCGAGCGCGAGGGGGTGCACCGCGGAGCAGAGGTCGTGGACGATGCCGGGCGCGAGGCCCAGGTCGAGGGTGCGCGCCCCGCCGCCGATCGTCTCCTGCGACTCGAGGACATGGACCGTGAGGCCGGCCCGGGCCAGGGTGACCGCGGCCGCGAGACCGTTCGGGCCGGAGCCCACGACGACGACGTCCGTCTCTGCGGCGGGCGAGGTGCTCATGCGTGCCAGCCTAGTGGGCCGCGCTGCGACAGGGCAGGGCGCACGTCCCGAGGTGCGGACGGGCGCGCGGCACGGATTTACGTAATGCGGAGGTAGCGTAATGTGGAGGGCATGCAGACCACCACCGCCCAGTCCCCGTCCGCCGAGGCGCCCGCCGCGCGCCGTCCCCGGGCGCCGCGCCCCCAGGCCGTGCTCGAGGTGCTGGGCAAGACCCGCATCTCCCCGCGCCTGCTGCGCCTCACCCTCGGCGGCGAGGGCTTCACCACCCTGCACCGCAACGAGCAGACCGACGCGTACGTGAAGCTCCTCCTTCCCGCACCCGGCTCCGGTCTGCAGCCCCCGTACGACCTCGATGCCCTGCGCGCGGAGAGCCCCGAGCTGCTCCCGACCCGCCGCACCTACACCGTGCGCCGCTGGGACGATGCGGCGCGGACGATCGAGATCGACGTGGTCCTGCACGGCGAGTCCGGCGAGGACAACCACGGCGTCGCCGCCCGCTGGGCCGACGAGGCCCAGCCCGGCGATCTCATCGCCATGAACGGCGCCGGGGGAGGCTGGTCGCCCGCGGCCGACGCGACGAGCCACCTGCTCATCGGCGACCACGCCGCGCTGCCCGCGATCGCCGCCGGCCTCGAGGCGATGGACCCGGGTGCCCGGGGCCTCGCCCTGATCCACCTGGACTACGAGGAGGACCGCCTCGAGCTCGAGCACCCTGAGGGCGTCGAGCTGCGCTGGGTGCTCGGCGCGCGCGAGCAGCTGCTCGACGAGGTCGCGGCGCTGGACCTCTCGGACCACGAGGGCCTGGACGTCTTCTGCCACGTCGAGCGCGGCATCACGAAGCAGCTGCGTCGTCTCCTGGTCAAGGACGCCGGCATCCCCCGCGAGCAGATCTCGATCTCCGCCTACTGGGCGCTGGGACGCATCGAGGACCAGTTCCAGGCCGAGAAGCGCGAGCCGATCGGCGCTATCGATTGACACGGCGCGGCTGACACCGCGCCATACTTCGTCACGTTTCTCGCCGCGCCCGCCCGCGCCGCCGCACGATGGACCGCACAGGACGGCAATCGAGCACGGCAGGGAGGCGCCATGAGCACCGCAGGCATCCACGCGGGCTGGACGCGGGCAGACACGCACCGCGCCCTCACCCCACCGATCTACGCCTCGAGCGCCTATGCGCAGACCAACCACTCGTCCCTGCGCGCCCTGTTCGAGCGACGTGCCGACGGCTTCGCCTACTCCCGCTCCGGGAACCCCACCACCGAGGTCCTCGAGCAGCGGATCACGGCGCTCGAGGGCGGGATCGGGGCGATCGCCGTCGCCTCCGGACAGGCCGCCACGACGATCGCGCTGTGCGCCCTCGCGGCTCCCGGCGGGCACGTCGTCGCCTCCTCGCGCCTCTACGGCGGCACCACCGAGCTGCTCGACGACACCCTCGCCGACCTCGGAGTGACCACCGCCGTGGCGGATCCCTGGGACCTCGAGGCGTGGGAGGCGGCGTTCACCTCGCGCACCCGCGCCGCGATCGTCGAGTCGATCGCGAACCCGGGAGCGCAGCTGCTGGACCTCGACGCCCTCACCTCCATCGCGCACGCCCATGACGTCCCGGTGATCGTCGACTCGACCCTCGCCAGCCCCGCCCTCTACCGTCCCGGCGACCACGGCGCCGACGTCGTCGTCCACTCCGCCACGAAGTACCTGTGCGGCCACGGCACCACGATCGCGGGCCTGATCGTGGACACCGGACGCTTCGACCCGCGGCGATGTCCCGAGCGCTGGGAGCGCCTGACCACCCGCAACCGCCGCTTCGGCGTCACCTTCGCCGACGAGTACGCGCGCGGCGGCTCGGGGCTGCTCGCCTACGCCCGCGCCAAGTACGTCACCGATCTCGGGGCGACCCTGCCCGCGACCAGCGCCCAGCAGATCCTCGTCGGCATCGAGACGCTCGACCTGCGCCTGCGCAAGATCAGCACCGACGCGACCGCGCTCGCTGGACGTCTCGCCGCCGCCTGCGAGGTGGCCGAGGTGCACCATCCCTCTCTCCCCGGCCGGCCCGACCGGCATCTCGTCGCCCGGGACTTCCCCCGCGGCACCTCGGGCGTGTTCTCGATCGACCTGCACGGCGGCGAGGACGCGGCGGCGGCCTTCTGCGACGCGCTGGAGCTGTGGTCCCTCGCCGTGAACCTGGGCGATGCCCGGTCGCTCGTCTGCCATCCGGCGAGCACCACCCACTCCCATCTCACCCCGGCCCAGCGCGAGGCCTGCGGGGTGGGGGAGGGGACCGTGCGGCTCAGCGTCGGCCTCGAGGACCTCGAGGACCTCTGGGAGGACCTCTCCCGCGGGCTCGACGCCGCCCGCGCCGTGCTGCCGGAGGCGCGCGCCGTCCCGGCGTGAGCCTGCTCGCCTCCGGGAACACCGCAGGCCGCAGCCGGGTTGAGCCGGGCATGGACCTCCTCGACGCCGTCGTGATCGGGGCCGGGCAGGCCGGCCTCTCCGCCGCCTACCACCTGCGCCGCCGCGGCATGGACGACGTCGTCGTGCTCGACGCCGAGGACGGGCCCGGCGGGGCATGGCGCCACCGCTGGGACAGCCTCACCATGGCCACCGTCAACGGGATCCGCGAGCTGCCCGACGCCCCGGCCCCGGAGGTCGGCGGCGACGTCCCCGCGAACATCGCGGTGCCCGCCTACTTCGCCGAGTTCGAGGCGCGGACCGGGCTCGAGATCCGTCGGCCTGTGCGCGTCACCCGTGTCGAGGAGGATCCGGCGGGTGCGGGGGAACGGCAGGGCCCCCTCCTGGTCCGTGCGGTGGGGGCCGACGGACGGGCGCTGCCCGTGCTGCGCACCCGTGCGGTGCTGAATGCGACCGGCACCTGGACCCGTCCCTTCGTGCCCGCAGTCCCCGGCGCGGCGGAGTTCCGCGGGCGGCAGCTGCACACCGCCGAGTACGTCGCCGCTGACGAGTTCGCCGGGCAGCGGGTCGCGGTGGTCGGCGGCGGGATCAGCGCGCTCGGCCACCTCCAGGAGATCGCCGACGTGGGCGAGACCCGCTGGTACACGCGCCGCGAGCCGATCTTCCGCGAGGACGAGTTCACCGAGGAGGCCGGGCGCGAGGCCGTCGCCGGGGTGTGGGACGCGGTGCGGGAGGGACGCCCCGTCGGCAGCGTCGTCTCCCACACGGGGCTGCTGTGGACCCCGGCGCTGCGCCGCGCCGCACGCCGCGGGATCCTGGACCGTCGGCCGATGTTCACCCGGATCGTGCCGGGCGGCGTGATCGAGGCCGACGGGACGCGCACCCCGGTGGACGCGATCCTCTGGGCCACCGGGTTCCGGCACGAGCTGCGCCACCTGCGACCGCTGGGACTGACCGGCCCGCTCGGCGGGATCGCGATGGACGGCACCGCCGTCGCCGCCGATCCCCGCATCCACCTCGTCGGCCACGGCCCGGGCGCCTCCACCATCGGGGCGAACCGTGCCGGGCGCGCGGCCGTGAACCGCCTGGTCCGCGACCTCGAGGCCGGGCTCGGCGCCTCTCTCGACCGGGAGCTCGTCCGCGCCTAGGGTGGCGCCATGGATGCTCCCATCGCCCTTCCCCCGCTGCCCGAGGACGGACTGCAGCGCGTGCTGTGCGTCGTCGCGCACCCCGATGACATGGAGTACGGCGCCTCCGCCGCCGTGGCCGCCTGGACGGCCGCGGGCGTGGAGGCGACCTACCTGCTGCTGACCCGCGGCGAGGCCGGGATGGCGGAGCCGCCCGAGATCGTCGCGCCGCTGCGCGAGACGGAGCAGCGCAGCGCCTGCGCACAGGTGGGCGTCGAGGACCTGCGCCATCTCGACCACCCCGACGGGATGCTCGAGCACGGCCTGGTGCTGCGCCGCGACATCGCCCGCGTGATCCGGCAGGTGCGCCCCGACCTCGTGCTCACCGGGAACTTCGAGGTCGAGGCGTACGGCGGGCTGAACCAGGCCGACCATCGGGTCGCGGGCCTCGCCGCCGTCGACGCCTGCCGCGACGCCGCGAACCCGTGGGTGTTCCGCGAGCTGGCCGAGCAGGAGCACCTCGCGCCCTGGAGCACGAGGACGCTCGCGGTGGCCGGGCACCCCGCTCCCACTCACGCCAAGTCCGTCGGACAGCGCGAGGTCGACGCCGCGGTCGCCTCCCTGCGCGCGCACGAGGCCTATCTCGCGCACGTCGCCGACCATCCCGTCCCGGAGGAGTTCATCCCGGAGATCCTCCGCCAGGGCGGTGTCGCCGCGGGCACCGAGCACGCCGTCGTGCTGCGCGTGCACGAGCTCTGAGCGCGGGACCGAACGGTCGGCCGCCCCCTGGCCGCCCGGCGTGCAGGCTCCTACGGTGGGAAGGTCAGGCAGGATCCGCCACGGAAGGACGCTCCCATGACCACGACCATGCACGACGGACTCTCCCTCGAGCAGGTCCGCGAGCTCGCCGCCCAGCTGCGGGTCGACTCGATCCGCTCCTCGACCGCCGCCGGCTCGGGACATCCCACCTCCAGCCTGTCCGCTGCCGACCTGCTGGCCGTCCTCATGTCGCGCCACCTGCGCTACGACTGGGACGACCCCGACGCCCCCGGCAACGACCATCTGATTTTCTCGAAGGGACACGCCTCGCCCCTGCTGTACTCGGTGTTCCGGGCGGCCGGCGTCGTGTCCGAGCAGGAGCTGCTGGAGGGCTACCGACGCTTCGGCCAGCGGCTCGAGGGGCACCCCACCCCTGTCCTGCCCTGGGTCGACGTCGCCACCGGCTCGCTCGGGCAGGGACTGCCCGACGGCGTCGGCATCGCTCTGGCGGGCGCGAAGCTCGAGAAGGCCCCGTACCGGGTCTGGGTGCTCGCCGGTGACAGCGAGCTCGCCGAGGGCTCGATGTGGGAGGCCCTCGCGACCGCCTCCCACTACGGGCTCACGAACCTGGTGACCATCGTCGACGTGAACCGGCTCGGCCAGCGCGGCGAGACCGCGCTGGGATGGGACATGGACGCCTATGCCGCCCGTGTCGAGGCATTCGGCGCGGAGGCGGTCGTCGTCGACGGACATGACGTCGAGGCGATCGACGCCGCCCTCGCCCGTGCCGACGATGACCTCGAGCGGCCGCTGGTGATCCTCGCCCGCACCGTCAAGGGCAAGGGGATCCCCGGGGTCGAGGACGAGGAGGACTGGCACGGCAAGCCGATGCCCGAGGAGCGTGCCGAGGAGGCGATCGACGCGCTCGGCGGCGTCCGCTCGCTGCAGGTGCGCGGTCCCCGCCCGCCCGAGGTCGAGCGCCGCTCGGCGTCCCGCGGTCAGGTCGAGCTGCCGACCTTCGACGTGGGAGAGGAGATCGCCACCCGCAAGGCCTACGGGCCGGCGCTGGCAGCCCTCGCCGACGTCGATCCCCGTGTGGTGGCGCTGGACGGGGAGGTGTCCAACTCCACCGGCGTCGCAGACTTCGTCCAGGCGCATCCCGAGAGGTTCTTCGAGATGTTCATCGCCGAGCAGCAGATGGTCGCCGCTGCGACCGGCCTGGCCGCCCGCGGGTACATCGCCTACGCCTCGTCCTTCGCGGCCTTCCTCAGCCGCGCCGCGGACTTCGTCCGCATGGCCCCCGTCTCCCGGGCCGACCTGCGACTGGTCGGCTCGCACGCCGGGGTGGAGATCGGCGCCGACGGCCCCTCCCAGATGGGCCTGGAGGACCTCGCCATGATGGCGGCGACGCAGGGCTCCACGGTGCTGTACCCGAGCGACGCGACCTCGACCGCCGCCCTGGTCGCGGCGATGGCGGACCTGCACGGCGTCAGCTACCTGCGGACCACCCGCGGCGGCTACCCGGTGCTCTACGGCCCCGAGGAGGAGTTCCCCGTCGGCGGGTCCAAGACCCTGCGCCGCAGCGCGCACGACGCGGTCACCCTCATCGGCGCCGGCGTGACGCTGCACGAGGCGCTCGGCGCGGCCGATGCGCTGGCCGAGGAGGGCGTGCAGGCCCGCGTGATCGACGCGTACTCGGTCAAGCCGATCGATGCCGAGGGCATCCGCGCGGCCGTCGCCGAGACCGGCGGGCGCGCGGTGGTGGCGGAGGACCACCATCGCGAGGGCGGGCTGGGCGCTGCGGTGCTCGCGGCGCTGGCCGCCGAGCCGCTCGCTGACCTGCACCTCGAGCACCTCGCGGTCGACGGGGTGCCGGGCTCCGGCACCACTGCCGAGCTGCTGGACTGGGCCGGCATCGACGCCGCGCACATCGCGCGTGCGGCGCGGGCGGTGCTGGAGGGCTGAGCCTCCTGCGCGGGGGCGGCGGGACTGCGCTCAGCCGTCGGTCGCGACGTCGTCGGCCGACCCCCGCCGTCCCAGGCGCAGCTGGTCCATGTCCTCCAGCTCCCGGCCCTTCGTCTCGGGCACCCAGCGCGCGACGAACAGCAGGCTGAGCAGTGCGAAGGCCGCGTACAGGCCGTAGGCGAAGCTCAGGCCGATCTCCGAGAGCGTCGGGAAGGTCGCCGAGACCGCCCAGTTCGCGCCCCACTGGGCCGCGGCCGCGACCGCGAGGGCCGAGGCGCGGATCCGGTTGGGGAAGATCTCGCCCAGCAGCACCCAGACCAGCGGGCCCCACGTGGTGCCGAAGAACATCACGAAGGCGTTGGCGCTGATCAGCGCCACGGTCGACCACGGATCGGGCAGCGACACCGACTCTGCGCCGGCCGCCGTCTCCCCGAAGGAGAAGGCCAGCGCCATCAGCCCCAGCGAGACGGTCATGCCCGCCGAGCCGACGAGCAGCATGACGCGGCGGCCCACCCGGTCCACCAGCAGGATCGCGATGATCGTCGCGACGATGTTCATCACCGAGGTGATGGTGGAGGTCAGCAGCGCCTGCGACTCGTCGAAGCCGACCGACTGCCACAGCGTGGTCGAGTAGTAGAAGATCACGTTGATGCCCACGAGCTGCTGGAACAGCGACAGCGCGATCCCCAGCCACACGATCGGCAACAGCCCGAAGCGGCCGCCGAGCAGGTCCCGCAGGCTCTCCCTGCTCTCCCGCTCCAGGGAGTGACTGATCTGCTCGATCTTGAGGTTCACGTCGAGCTCGCCGGTGAAGTCGTAGAGCACCTTCGAGGCCTTGTCCCGCTCGCCCTTGCCGATGAGATAGCGCGGTGACTCGGGCAGGAACAGGGCCATCACGCCGTAGATCGCGGCGGGCACGGCCTCGATCATGAACATCCAGCGCCAGGCGGCGACCCCGAACCAGTAGGACTCCGCGGCGCCGCCGGCGGTGTTCGCGATCACCGCATTGGACAGCAGCGCCGCGAAGATGCCCAGCACGATCGCGAGCTGCTGCAGCGAGCCGAGGCGCCCGCGGTATCTCGCGGGTGCGACCTCGGCGATGTAGGCCGGGGCGATGACGCTCGCGGCGCCGACGCCGAGCCCGCCCACGAGGCGCCACACGATCAGGTCCCACACCCCGAAGGCGAGCCCCGAGCCGATCGCGGAGACGAAGAACAGGATCGCGGCGATGACCATCACCGGGATGCGGCCGAAGCGGTTGGCGAGGGAGCCCGCGAACCAGGCTCCCACGGCGCACCCGAGCAGCGCGGAGGAGACGGCGAAGCCGGTCAGGCCCGCCCCGAGCGAGAACTCCGCGGAGAGGGCACCGACGGCGCCGTTGATCACCGAGGTGTCGAAGCCGAAGAGGAAGCCGCCGACGGCCGCGGCGATGCTGATCCCAACCACCTTCGGGTTGAGGGTCTGTGCGGGTGCGCTCATGGGGACCATCTCCTCGGGGTCGGCGGCCGACGCGTCGTCCACGTGCCGGTCACCGTACACCTCCGGGGACGGGCGAGGGCTGCCGCTCACCCGCTGCGTCGCACCTGCTCCGCGTAGTCGTCGAGGATCGCCAGGAGACCGCGGTGCTGCCAGACGCGGTTCCTCGTGCGACCGGTCGCCTCGTGCAGGACCCCAGCCTCGGCGAGCTGAGCGAGGGCGCGCTGGGCCGACATCGCGGGGACCTCGAGCACGTCCCGCAGGTGGGCGGCGGTGACGATCGGCTGCCCGACCAGCAGCGGGAGCACCCGCCAGGCGAGGGCGTGGCGGCGCAGCCCGGCCAGGCGCTCGCGATCCTCGTCCAGCTGTGCGGAGAGGTCGTCCACCAGCCGGGTCCCGGTCACGGCGGCGAAGCGCGCCGCCCGCGCGAACTCCTCGACGATCGGCCGGGCGTCGCCGGCGCGATAGGCCGTCAGCGCCGCGGTGTACGCCTCCAGATCCGTGAGCAGCCCGGCGGAGACGGGCGCGGTGGTGCTGGTCAACCCCTTGCCCGCGAGCATCGCGTGGACCAGCGCTCGGCCCGTGCGGCCGTTCCCGTCGGTGAAGGGGTGGATCGTCTCGAACTGCGCGTGCGCGAGCGCGGCGTGCAGCAGGATCGGCAGGTCCTCGCGGGCGAGGAAGCCGACGAGGTCCTCCATCGCAGCGGGCACGTCGCCTGCCTCCGGGGCGATGTGCGCGGCGCCGAGCGGGCTCCGTCCGCTGCGGCCCACCCACACCAGCTGCGCGCGGAGGCGTCCGGCGTCGGCGCCCCCGGCGAGCAGCTCCGCGTGCATGGCGAGCACGGCGTCGAGGTCGAGTGCGTCGGCGAGCCGCAGCGCCGCCTCCATGGTGCGCACGTTCGCGACGACGGCCCGGGCGTTCGCGCTGCGGGACTCCTCGAGCTCGGCGAGGGCGAGCTGGCGGGCGCCGACGGTGAGGTCCTCGATCTGGGAGGAGGAGGCCGATTCGGTGCGCAGCAGGATCGCGCTCATCGGCCCGAGCGCCGGGCTGTCGCTGCCGAGACGGGCGAGGGCGTGCGCGTCGAACGCGGCCAGGGCCTGCTCGGCGTCGGCGACGTCGGCCGCGAGGTCCCCGGGCAGCGCGAGCGCGAGCGGCGCGTCCCCGGCGAGCCGTGCCGGGAGCGTCGCCTCGTAGGGGCCGGAGCCGCGGGAGCGCGCCGCACGGGAGGCGAGCCCGTCGTCGGGCACGCTCCACCGGCCCGGGCGGCGGCCGACGGGCGGCACGGGAAGCGGTGCGCGATCTGTGCTCACCCCGCCAGTGTAGTAACACTTCCTCGGGAAACTGTTACTACCGTCCGGTCGTGATCACCGTTGCCCGGCCCGCGACGGGCGGTCAGACCTCGTCGGAGGCCTCCGCCTCGAGCCTCTTGAGCTCCTGCTCGGCCACGGCCGGGTCGAGCTTGACGAAGATCGGGGTCGGCTTCACGACGGTCTGCCCCACGGTCAGCGGGCGGTGCTCCCAGGCGGGCACGGCCGTGTAGTCGCCGGTGATGATCGGGTAGCCCGGGCCGCCGTCGAGGTCTTCGACCTCGTCGATGCGGGGCATCGGGGCGATCTCCCGGTTCCCGCCGAGCGCCTTCTCCACGGCGTTGGCCGAGTGGGGGAGGAAGGGGGCGAGCATCGTGTTGAGATCGGTGACCGCCTGGGCGAGCACGTGCAGCACGGTGAGCAGGCGTGGACGCTGCTCCTCGGCCTTCATCTTGAACGGCTCTGTGCGGGAGACGTAGGCGTTCGCCTCGCCCACCAGGCGCATGATCTCCGCGATCGCGGCGCGCTGGCGGTGACTCTCGATGAGCTTCCCGACGGTCGTGAAGCCCGTGCGGATCTGGTCGAGCAGCGCGGTGTCGACGTCCTCGAGCTCGCCGGCGGCCGGGATCTCCCCGACGTTCTTCGCGATCATCGCGGCGGTGCGGTTGACGAGGTTGCCCCAGCCGGCGACCAGCTCGTTGTTGGTGCGGGAGACGAAGTCGACCCAGGTGAAGTCCGCGTCGTGGTTCTCGGGGCCCGCGGCGGAGATGAAGTAGCGCAGCGCATCGGGCTGGTAGCGCTCGAGCACGTCGCGCACGTAGATGACGATCCCCTTGGAGGAGGAGAACTTCTTGCCCTCCATCGTGAGGAACTCGGAGGAGACGACCTCGGTGGGCAGGGTCAGCTCGCCGAAGCGGCCGGGCTCGCCGCCCTTGTCGCCCTCGCCGTTCTGGGCGATCATCTCCGCCGGCCAGATCTGCGAGTGGAAGACGATGTTGTCCTTGCCCATGAAGTAGTAGGCGAGGGTCTCGGGATCGTTCCACCAGCGGCGCCACGCCTCGGGGTCCCCGGAGCGGCGCGCCCACTCGATCGAGGCGGAGAGATAGCCGATCACCGCGTCGAACCAGACGTACAGGCGCTTGTTCGGCTGGTCCTCCCAACCCGGGACCGGGATGCCCCAGTCGATGTCGCGGGTCATCGCACGGGGCTTGATGTCCTCGAGGATGTTCTGGCTGAACCGGATCACGTTCGGGCGCCACAGACCGGTCGCCTCCCGCTCGTCGAGCCAGCGGCCGAGCTCCGCGGCGAGCGCAGGCAGGTCGAGGAACCAGTGCGAGGTCTCGATGAACTCCGGGGTCTCGCCGTTGATGCGGGAGACCGGGTCGATGAGATCCGTCGGGTCCAGCTGATTGCCGCAGTTGTCGCACTGGTCGCCGCGCGCGCCGCCCGCGCCGCAGATCGGGCAGGTGCCCTCGATGTAGCGATCGGGGAGGGTGCGGCCGGTCGACGGGGAGATCGCGCCCGAGGTGGTCTGCTCGATCATGTAGCCGTTGTCCCGCACGGCGACGAACATGTCCTGCACCACCTGGTAGTGGTTGCGGGTCGTGGTGCGGGTGAACAGGTCGTAGGACAGGCCGAGCGCGACCAGGTCCTCGACGATGAGCCGGTTGTTGCGGTCGGCGAGCTCGCGGGCGGAGATGCCCTCCTTGTCGGCCTCGACGAGGATCGGCGTGCCGTGCTCGTCGGTGCCGGAGACCATGAGCACGTCGTGGCCCGCCATCCGCATGTAGCGCGAGAAGACGTCGGAGGGGACGCCGAAGCCGGCGACGTGGCCGATGTGGCGGGGACCGTTGGCGTACGGCCAGGCGACCGCGGACAGGACTGTGCTCATGGGATCCGATTCTAGGGGAGGCGGGGCGCGGCGCGTTCCGTCCCCGATGCCCGGTGCAGCACCGCGTGCCATCCGCACCTCGCCGCGGCCTCGACGTGACGCGGCGAGTCGTCCAGGAACGCGATCCGCTCCGGCGGGATCTCCTCGCCGAGCACCCGGCCGATCCGCGCCCTCGCCCGGGCGAAGGCCTCCGGATCGGGCTTGGCGGCGCCGAGATCCGCGGTGTTCAGCAGGAACCGGCCGTCCTCGCCGACGACGTCCTCGAGCCCGAGCGCGGCGAGCTCCTCGGGGACGCGGTCGGTGCCGTTGGTGAGGACGAACACCGCGGTGCCGGCGGCACGGAGGTGGAGCAGCATCGCGCGCACGCGCCGATCGACCACGGCCGGGGTCCCTGCCCAGCGGTCCACGGCCTCGCGGGCGGCTGCGGGGTCGCTGCCCGCCTCGACGAGCTGCTCCGCGGCGAGCTCTCGCCACCGCGCATGGGTGCCGCGCCCGCGGACCACGTCGTCGAGGTAGGGATGGCCGAGCACCGCTCGGAAGCTCGTCCCGTCCGGGGTTCCCGTCATCGCGTCGAGCTCGTCCCACAGCGATGCGTCGAAGACCCGCAGCACGCCGTCCAGGTCCGAGACCACGACCCGGATCCCGTGCTCGGCGACGAGCTCTCCCAGGGCGAGCAGGGGATCGGTGTACGTCGTGTCGTCGGAGGACATCCGCTCATCGTAGGCGCGGGGTGCGGCGTCGGGGCCGACCACGACGGCGCCGCCGCCGTCGGCCCGACTCCTCAGGAGCTCCCCGTCCTCTCCCCGGAACGCCCACGACGTCTCGCGAGGACCTGCGCATCGTGCGACGAGACTGGGCGGATGACCCCTGACCGTGTCCCCTTCACCCCGCTCGAGGAGCGGATCGATCGGTGGGCGCAGCGCCGCACCTCGACCCTCGCGACCGCGGGCGGGATGAGGCGGGCCCGCCTCGTCGAGCTCGTCGTGTTCGGCCTCAAGCAGGCCTGGGCGTGCGTGTTCGGAGCGGTGATGCTCGTGCTGCTGGTGACCGCGCGAGTGCTGTACCCGGACGATGCGCCGCTCGCTCGCGCCGACGCGCTCGTCCTCGCGGCGGTCGCGGTGCAGGTCGCGATGCTCGCCCTGCGCCTGGAGAGCCTGCGGGAGATGGGCGTGATCGCTCTCTTCCACCTGGTCGGGACCGCGATGGAGGTGTTCAAGACGGCGGTCGGATCCTGGGCCTACGAGACCGACGGACTCCTGCGGATCGGCGAGGTGCCGCTGTACACAGGGTTCATGTACGCGGCCGTCGGCTCCTACATGGTGCGCGTGATGCGCCTGTTCGACCTGCGCTTCACCCGCTACCCGCCGCTGCTCGCGACCGCTGCGCTGGCAGCGGCGATCTACGCGAACTTCTTCACCCACCACTACCTGCCCGACGCCCGCTGGGTGCTGCTCGCGGCGATGCTGCTGCTCTACGGGCGGTGCGCGATGTCGCTGCGCGTCCATCGCCGGGCGCCCTGGCGGCGGATGCCCGTGATCGCCGCCTTCCTGGGCGTCGCGGGGCTGCTGTGGGTCGCGGAGAACGTCGGCACCGCCGCCGGGGCGTGGATCTACCCGCATCAGCGCGCGGGCTGGGAGCTCGTGCCGGCCTCGAAGCTCGTCTCCTGGCTGCTGCTGATGATGGTGTCGGTCGTGCTCGTCACGCTCGTGCATCGGCCGCGGAGGCCGGAACGGGCTCAGTGATGCATGCCGGTGCGGCCGAGGGTGGTCTGCGCGGTCGCACCGGGGCGCGTCCACTGCGCCGCCGGCCGTCCCGTCGGCCCCCAGGTGGGGTTCCCGTCGACGTCGGTGCGCCAGAACCAGCAGGCGTCGCGCTCGGCGATGCGCCCCGCGGGCATGTCCTGCCAGGCCTCGCGCCGGCCGAAGGCGGTCAGGTCCAGCAGTGCGAGGGTCGGATCGGAGATCTCCGTGCCGCGCCCGGTGATCGCGTAAGTGAGGAAGACGCGGTCGCCCTCGCGCACATAGCACTGCAGGTAGCCCATGTCGCCTCCGATCGGCGGGGCCGTCTCCCGCACCGAGAACCACGGCTCGGTGTAGCCCATGAACGCCACGAACGGCGCGACCTCCTCCCAGGCGCCGGTGGTGAGGATCGCGAAGGACACGCCGGCGGCGCGCAGATAGGACGCGTCGTGCAGATGCCAGGCGGTCATCGTGCAGCCCTCGCACTGACCCTGGTGCGGCGCGCCGTCCCACCACATGTGCTGGTAGACGAGCAGCTCGTCGCGCCCCTCGAAGAGGCTGCGGAAGGGGACGGGGCCGTCGGCGCCCACCACCGTCGCGTCGCCGTCGACCTCGAGCATCGGCATGCGGCGGCGCTTCGCGGCGAGGGCATCGCCGGCGCGGGTGTGCGCCTTCTCCTCGAGCAGCAGCTCGGCGCGGGCGGCCTCCCAGGCCTCCCGGTCCACCACCTCGGGCAGGCCGGGACCGGGAGCGCCGGCGCCGTCGGCAGGAACGTCGTCGGCAGGGATCCTGTGCGGACGGTCGGTCATGTCGCCTCCAGCGGATCGCGCGTCGGACGGCGGTGCCCGGCGCGCTCCACCACGCGTCAAGCACCGCTCGGGGCTCGGGGGAAGGCCTCCGGCGTCGACCGGGCGGAAATCGCGTGACAGCGCCGCCGGGTCGCTCCTACGGTGGCCCCATGACGACCTGCTTCCTCGGCACCTGCGCCATCGCGCGCCCCCGCGCCCGCCGCTGACGGCGGCGCCCCTCCACCACCCCGCGCTGCCGTCCGGACCTTCACCGGGCGGCGATCCGCCGTGCCCGGTGACACCCACCACCGGAAGGCACCCGAACCATGTCCCAGCGGACCACCTCTCATCTCCGCGCCCGCGAGCTGCAGCTCTCGCGCGGCGGGCGCGTCCTCCTCACCGGCATCGACCTGACCCTCGTCCCCGGAGCCGTGCTCGCCGTGGTCGGCGAGAAC
>Ga0079224_100002228_pt1 | contig 23289 bp, 19 predicted proteins | sample Stecom2015_FD_80414 | JGI IMG/M metagenome (GOLD analysis project Ga0079224, IMG submission 80414) | Agricultural soil microbial communities from Utah to study Nitrogen management - Steer compost 2015 | ecosystem: Environmental > Terrestrial > Soil > Agricultural land | place: USA: Utah... | reverse complement strand
TATCTTGAGTATTCTTCATTGCAGGCACAGAAATGTGTAGAAGGATTATACCTTTGTTTCAGTCATCTTCCTCCTTTCCTTTCTTCAATACTTGGTTTTGCAATTTCAGGATATCTATTAACGTCGTACGCATCTGATCCCGCAACATTATCACCTGATCAACTTGCTACAGCTTATGATCATGCACATTATATCTGGTTTTACTTTGCGGCAATCGGGTTTACAGCCGCGGTTGCGTTATTAATTTATCGCGCTGTTTTCGATAAAAAGGATAGGAACAATCTTCCGCCGGAAGCAGCAGCAGTTGATATTAAAGCATAATAATTAGTATGCGGCAGTAAAAAATCTGCCGCTTTTTTTTACTGGCTTATGAATTTTACAATCTCGCATATTAATCCTGTTTCTGAGGATGCACTTGTTCTTACAAACGAATTGTTTATTGAACTTGAACTTCTATACGGAGAAGGAAAAATTGAAACCTTTACGGGAGAAAATGAAGCCTTCATTGATTTTATAATTGTAAGAGATGAAACCGGTAAACCTGCTGCAAGCGGTGCTCTTAAAATTTTTGATGAGCAAACAGCAGAAATAAAAAGAATGTATGTTAAAAAGGAATTTAGAGGTAAAGGAATATCAAAATTAATTTTAGAAGAATTAGAAAAATCTGCTTTAAACAAAAATTTCAGCAGAATGGTTCTTGAAACAGGATTACGGCAAATGCCTGCAATGAAGCTTTATGAACAATTTAAGTATAAAAGAATGCCTTGCTACGGAAGATATACAGAAGATCCGGAAAGTGTATGTTATGAAAAAAATCTGAGTTAGCGCTTAAATTGTGCGCAGGAATATTTGCATCAAAATAATTAAGAATTAATTAGGTTAATCGGAACATTCTGCATATGTTTACACTTCCAGTTTAGGCTGGATATTTTTTATTAATTTATTTTTAGAGGTTCTAGTGAGTACAAAGTTGTTTGTGGGTTCTCTCCCATGGTCTGTTGATGACAGACAGTTAGAAGAAGCTTTTGAAAACCATGGTACAGTTGTATCAGCAAAAGTTATAAGAGACAGGGATACCGGCAGATCCAGAGGTTTTGGATTTGTTGAAATGGAGAACTCCACTGAAGCATCTAGTGCAATAAGTGCACTTAATAACTCGGAATTTAAAGGCAGAAATATCGTAGTAAACGAAGCAAAACCCCGCAGCTAAAAAGATATTTTATAGTTGATTTCTGAGAAGGCATCTGTTATAGATGCCTTTTTTGTTTTTAATTGATTGATAAAAAATGGATGAAAAAAGCAGATTAAAATTATTCTTTAAAAAGATTATCTACAGTATCATTAAAATCAACTACAAATTCATCTTTTAAAATGAAACCATCTGCACCTGCAGCTTTTGCCTGGTATTTATAAACAGAATCTGTGTGAATAGTAAGCACAACAATTTTCAAATTCTGATTAACCTGTTTCATCTTTTGAATTGTTTCCCATCCGCCTTCGGGAAGTGAAAGGTCGATTAATAACAAATCGGGTTTGAATTGCTTTGTTTTTTCAATTGCCTCTTTCCCGGTTAAAGCCCAGGCAATCAGTTCAACTTTATCATTAAGATTTAAATACCTGATAGCTGTATCCAGAAAAGGAATTTTATCATCTGCTATTAAAATTCTTATTTTCATTAATGTTCTTAGTTTGCACTACAAAGGTAAGATGATAAAACTGCGGCATCAATAAGAGAAAACCTTAGAACTTGCTTCAATTTTACTGAAAAGTGATGTTATATCCCTTAGCGTTCAGCAAAATTCCTTAAAAATTACTTTATCTGTTGGCAGGGAAATCCTCATTTAAAATTACTCCGCCGCCGAGACAAATATTTTCATCATAAAGAACAGCAAATTGGCCTGCAGCAATTCCCTGATCAGCATGATCCAATTTTATTTCTGCAACATCCTCCTCAATAAAATTAAAAGTGCAGTTGTAGAATTTAGCACCGTGTCTAATTTTTATCTGAAGATTTTTCTTCTCAGGCGGCATTCCGGAAATCCAATTAAATTTTCCTGCATGAAAAGTATCCCTGCTGCGTTCAGCTATATTTTGGTTTGAAATGTAAACGATATTATTCTTAACATCTTTTTTAACAACATACCATGGCCCGCCCGATAAGCCCAATCCTGAACGCTGCCCGATTGTAAAAAAATAATAGCCGTTGTGCGTCCCCATTTTTTTACCATTATCAATATTTATTATATCACCCTGAATTTCACCAAGATGATGTTTAACAAACTCATTAAACTTTATTTGTCCGAGGAAACAAATTCCCTGGCTGTCCTTTCTGTTCTTATTGATCAGGTTGTACTTCTCAGCCAAAGCTCTTACTTCATTTTTTGCAAAATCACCAAGCGGAAACAATGCACGTGAAAGCTGCTGCTGTGTTAGATAAGCAAGAAAATATGTTTGGTCTTTCACAGCATCAGGTGATTTGAAAAGCTGATAAATGCCGTTATGCTGAACAACTTTTGCGTAATGGCCGCTTGCAACTTTTTCAAATGAACTGTCAATCTTATCATAAAATTGTCCAAATTTAATCAGGCTGTTGCAGAACATATCCGGGTTTGGAGTTCTTCCTTCTTTAATTTCGTTTATTGTGTAAGTTACAACAGAATCCCAGTATTCTGTTTGAAGCGGTAAAACCGCAAGCGGAATATTTGCCTGCTCACAAACTCCTCTGGCAAAATTCAGATCTTCTTCCCAGGGGCATTCACCTAAAAATGAGAATTCATCCTGAAGCCATATCTTTAAATAAAAAGCGGTTAGTTCATGCCCTTCTTCTTTAAGAAGCCTAAGCGCAACAGAACTATCAACTCCGCCGGATAATAAAACTGCTATCTTCATATTTTTTAAAAAGAAATTTCATAAAGATAAAAAAAGGGCGGGTATTTATCAGGATCAGAAATTTAGACAAATTATTTCTTCTTCTGTGGATTTCTGCGTGTACTAATTTTGTTCACAACTTCTTCATAAACTGATTGGTTAACGCGGCTTAAGATTTGTGTCTGCAGTTTGTTTGCTTCTTTTATTTTTGGATAGAATCCAATCAGCACTTTATTCTTGTCGTCATATATTTTCATTAAGCCGTTCAGATTGCCGTCAAAAATTCCACCTTCTAAAACTGTAATATCTTCATAAAAAATTGTTAGTTCACGTTTGGAAAAAAGAAAATCACTGCAAGTCAGCTTTCTATCATCTGAAATTATTTTATAGGGAACAGCTTTGTACAAAGAGAGATATCTTTTATTAATAAAATAAATGAAGAACAAAAGTAGAACGGTTGGAATGAGAAATAACAAATTATTATCAATATTAATTACCGATGGAACCAGGTATAACAAAAACAAAAGAGTTATTGGAATATTTCCATAACGATAGATCAATTTAAAAAATAAAGGATAAGTATGAGTGTACATATATTGAATGTTGAACTGTCTTTCTATCATAACTTATTCCCGGAATGGTTTTGCCAAATCGGGAATAAGTTTGATCATCTGTTTTATTGTTGTTCAGGAATTTCTAAAACCGCGCCCGAGCCTTTAATCTGGTATAAAGTAACATTACCGGTGACAGATTCGGGATCAAATTCTTCACCATTTTCTTCTGCAAGATGTTCATAATAAGTAATTGCTTTTTCTTTATCTAATTCTATTTTATAAACCTCTCCTTCAACCAGTGCATTTGTGCCGATTGACTCAACCGGAAAAACTATCTCACCATCTTTAACTTTTACTTTTATTCTTCTATCATCAACGCCGGATGATATTTCCATCCAGCAGCCAGCCATTTTGCAGACATCAAGAACTTCACCTTCAATCAGCACTTTTTTGCCAACATATTCTTCAGGATTGTGCAGAATATCTGACACAGCAGTTTTATTCTCTAACGAAACACCGGCGCCAAGTTTTTGCTGCGCGAAACTAAAACTAACTAGTGAAATGATAAATAAGCTTAACAGAAAATTTTTATTCATCATATTTTTTAATCTTTAAATTTAATTGTAACAGGATTATTAAATTCCATTTTCATACCGGGAATATCCTTAAAAATTTCCTTTAGTTCATCAAGGCTTTGCGGATTCTTCTTTTTAAATAAAGAAAGTTTCTCCTGGTTCTTAAAAAGATCTGCAAAATTAAAATCAAGCAATGTTATTTTTGAGCCATCAACGTATGAAGCATTACTTTCAGTAATTTCACCATTCAAATTTACATAAAAAGCTATTTTCATGTCTTTCATGAAATTCATTACCTGATTTAATGATGATGAATCCTGCCCGGATGATTCATCACTCATTGATGTATCCATTTCACCCGGTTCAGCATAAGGCATGTTAATTATAACTTCGGCAGGATTTCCCGGCCGAAATTGAAAAACGATATTATCTTCGCTGCCTGTTTCCTCTTCATTCATATCTCCATCATCCATATTACCTAAAGAAATTTTATCTCCCGGATTTTGATTGATTATAAGATCGTTCACATTAACAAAGCTGTAAACCACTCTGTAGCCTTCTTTGCCTTCTTCTTCAATTTTTTCACCGGAAACATACTGAACAGCAGTTCCGAATTTTGCCTCACGTTCCTTTAATTCATCCTCATTAAATAAAGAGAACTCTTCAGCAGTTTGTGTTGAATCATCAGAGAATGAAGTTGCAAACTGGGAAATTATTTCTACAATTGCACTGTTCATAAAAAGAACTTCTTCAATAGTTCCGCTTCCATCCGGATTAATGTTTACAGTAGTTTGAAGATCAATACATCCGGTGAAAAATAAAAACAAACCAATAAGCAAAAAGCTGCGGATAAAATTTTTCATAGATGCCTCATTAGTGAAGTGAAAAAAAATAATTATTATGTACTTCAGGAAGTTGAGCTACAAAAGGTTGCTGGCTAGTTCTGCCAGTTCCGATCTTTCACCTTTCTCTAAATTAATATGAGCATAAAGTTTCTGTCCCTTAAAATGTTCAATAAGGTAAGATAAGCCATTTGATTGAGAATCAAGATACGGATGATCAATCTGGTAAATATCTCCTGTGAAAACAATTTTAGATCCTTCACCGGCTCGCGTGATGATTGTTTTAATTTCATGTGGTGTTAAATTTTGAGCTTCATCAACAATAAAGTATATCCGCTGAAGGCTTCTTCCCCTGATGTATGAGAGAGGTTCAATTACGAGTTTCTCATCTTTTATCATTGTGTTAATTGCCTGAAACTGTTTATCATTTTCTGAAAACTGATCCTGAATCACGCGCAGATTATCCCACAGAGGCTGCATGTAAGGTTCAAGTTTGCTTTGTACATCTCCCGGCAGATAACCAATATCTTTATTACTTAAAGGAACGATAGGGCGGGCAATATAAATCTGCCTGTAATATTTTCTGATATGCAAAGCGCTTGCAAGAGCAAGAAGTGTTTTTCCTGTGCCTGCTTTTCCTGTTAGTGAAACAAGCGGAATATTATTATTAGTTAATGCATCAACTGCAAATGTCTGTTCAGCGTTGCGCGGTTTAATTCCGTATATAATATTTTTATCAATCTTCTTAAATAATTCAAGTTCCTGATCAAAACAACCGAGAACAGAACGGCTGGAGTTTCTCAGTATATAATACTTGTTTGGTATTATTTCGCTCTTAATTTTTTTTATGATTTGTTTTGCCGGAATTTCAAACGGCACCTGGAATAATTTTACGATAATATCATCATCAAAATTTTCAATAATTTCTTTACCTGTATAAAGAGATTCAACACTGTTGATCCTGTCTGTTGTGTAATCTTCAGCGGGAATGCCGAGAGCTTTTGCCTTCATCCGGAGATTAACATCTTTTGTAACAAGTATAACGGGATTATGATTCTTCCTGGCAAAATCAAGTGCAACCGTTAGTATTCGGTGATCAGGAGTATCTTCCTTAAAAATCTCTTTTATCTCATCACTAATACCGCGTGCAATTCCAATGCGTACCTTTCCCTTTCCTTTCCCCATTGAGATACCGCCGTTAAACAAAGCTGTACCCGTCATTGAATCAAGTGTGCGGGCAAACTCACGTGCATTAAGATTAATAACCTGGCTGCCTCGTTTGAAATGATCAAGCTCTTCAATTACGGTTAAAGGAATTACTACATCATTTTCCTTAAAATGTAATATTGAACTGGCATCGTGCAGAATTACATTTGTATCAAGTATGAAAGTTTTAGGAGGCTGGGAGGATTTTTTTGTCTTCATCAGGTAGTTTAATTATTGTTCCTTGCAAATAAACAAAATTTAATATGTTCTGTAAAGAAGTTTGTTTAGTAAATAAAAGTTTGACTGTGTGCGATTTTTAATTTTTTTGTTTACATCTACTGCATCTCATCCGGTAAATTTATGCAGGCAAAAAAGTTTGTGTTGTCTAAATAAACACAAATGAGACTGCATATATCAAACCAGCATTGCTATTAAAACAGCTTTACTTTATATTTCGCATCAAATTTGGAAAGATCATTGCTCCGGCGAAGAATTAAAAAAATAATCACTGTAAAAAAATTTGAGACTATTTGCCATACGGCAATTTAAATAGCCACCTATGAGTGGCTATTTTTTTAACCTTACTTTACTGAACAAATATTTATGAAATTGGAAAAGCAAAAAGCAAAACTGATTCTTGAAGACGGAACGGAATTTACGGGATCATGTTTTGGTTATTCTAAAAACACAAATGGTGAAGTTGTATTTAACACTGGTATGGTGGGTTACCCTGAAACAATGACCGATCCATCATATCGCGGACAAATACTTGTTTGTACTTATCCATTGATTGGAAATTACGGCGTGCCGGATGATGTAAATGAAAATGGAATTCTTAAAAATTTTGAATCAGATAATATTCACTGCAGAGCTTTAATTATTTCTGATTATTCTGATGAATATTCTCACTGGAATGCTTCCCGTTCTTTATCTGATTGGATGTATGAAAAACAAATTCCAGGCATTTATGGAATAGATACAAGAATGCTTACGCGTAAGCTTCGTGAAAACGGAACGATGCTCGGTAAAGTAATTATTAATGAAACTGAGGAAATAGATTTTGAAGATCCCAACAAAACAGATCTTGTTGCAGAAGTTTCAGTAAAGGAACCTGTTGAGTATAAACGTGATGGCAAGAGAGTTATAATTGTTGATTGCGGAGCGAAGAATAATATTTTTCAGGCTTTTCTTAAAAGAAATATTTCTGTTCTACGTGTTCCTTATGATTATGATTTTAGTAAAGAAGATGCGGACGGTGTTCTGATTTCAAATGGTCCGGGTGATCCTAAAATGTGCAAATCAACAATTGAAAATACCAGGAAGGTGATGGAGAAGGGAACACCACTTCTCGGTATTTGTCTTGGCAGCCAAATAATTGCACTTGCTGCAGGTGCTAACACTTATAAATTGAAATACGGACATCGCAGTCATAATCAGCCGTGCAATGAACGCGGCACAAACCGGTGCTACATTACATCACAGAATCACGGCTATGCTGTTGAAACGGAAACGCTGCCTGAAGATTGGCGTGAATGGTTCATAAATGATAATGATGGAACGAATGAAGGAATTATCCACATATCAAAACCATTTTTTGCAGCGCAGTTTCATCCTGAAGCTTCTCCCGGGCCGGATGACAGTGAGTTTATTTTTGATTTGTTTGTGAGAGCGTTGAAGTAACGGAATGATATTAAATAATTAATAATGCAATTAATGAAATCTTTAAACATCTAAATGATAAAAAAAGGTAAACCAAAAAAAGTTCTGATACTTGGATCAGGTGCATTGCAGATAGGGCAGGCAGGTGAGTTTGATTATTCCGGAAGCCAGGCAATTAAAGCGTTAAAAGAAGATGGAATAAATACTGTTCTTATAAATCCTAATATTGCTACAATTCAAACTTCAGAAAATTTTGCCGATAAAGTTTATTTCCTTCCTATTAAAGCTGATTTTGTTGAAAAGATAATCCAAAAAGAAAAACCTGATTCAATACTGCTTCAGTTTGGCGGACAAACAGCACTTAATGTTGGAGTTGAACTTTACGAAAAGGGAATTCTTGATAAATACAATGTAAAAGTTTTAGGAACTCCCGTTGAAGCAATTAAAGATACCGAAGACAGGCTTCTGTTTGCCAACCGTGTTACAGAAATCGGTTTAAAAGTTGCAATAAGCAAAACCGCTGCAACTGTTGAAGAAGCAGTTGAAGCAGCAGAAGAAATTAAATTTCCGGTAATGGTTAGAATTGCTTATGCATTGGGCGGATTGGGGTCAGGCATCGTAAATAATAAAGCAGAATTGATTGAAAAAGCACGCAGAGCATTTTCTTTTACAAATCAAATTTTGATTGAAGAATCTCTCTACGGTTGGAAAGAAGTTGAATATGAAATTGTGCGTGATAAATACAACAACTGCATTACAATCTGTTCAATGGAAAATGTGGATCCGATGGGAATTCATACCGGAGACAGCGTTGTAATTGCTCCTGTTCAAACTTTATCAGCACGTGAGAATTTTAAATTACGTTCAATTGGAATAAAATTAATCAGGCATCTTGGGGTTGTTGGTGAGTGCAATATTCAATATGCGCTTGATCCGAATTCTGATGATTACAGGATAATAGAAGTTAACGCACGTTTAAGCCGCAGCTCTGCACTTGCTTCAAAAGCTACAGGTTATCCTCTTGCATTTATTGCAACCAAACTCGCTCTCGGCTATGCATTAAATGAAGTAGAAAATATTATAACCAGACAAACTTCAGCAAACTTTGAACCGGCGCTTGATTATGTTGCATTAAAATTTCCCCGCTGGGATCTTCAGAAGTTCAGACAGGTAAGTACATTTCTTGGTTCTGAAATGAAATCTGTTGGTGAGGTAATGTCTCTCGGCAGATCATTTGAAGAAGTTCTTCAAAAAGCTATACGTATGCTTGATACAGGAATGATGGGCTTTACAGGGAATGATCTTGAGTTTAATGATCTTGATAAAGAAATAGAAGAACCAACGGACAGACGCATGTTTGCAATTGCCAAAGCACTGAAATGCGGTTATACTGTTGACAGAATTCATGAGCTTTCCAAAATTACAAAGTGGTTTCTCTATAAGATGAAGAACATCATCGATGCGGAGAAAAACCTTCTGGGAAAAACTCTGGATCAACTCGGCAAAGATGAATTACTTGAAGCTAAACAAAAAGGTTTTTCTGATCTCCAGATTGCGCAGCTTACAAACAGTGCGGAACAGGATGTGAGAGACAAGAGAAAATCACTTAATGTTGTTCCTGTTGTTAAACAAATAGATACACTTGCCGCTGAATTTCCTGCACAAACAAATTATCTCTATCTCACATATCACGGAACAGAAAATGATATTCAGTTTGAAGAAAAAAATCAGAAGCAAAAAGTTATTGTTCTTGGCGGCGGTGCTTATCGTATTGGTTCATCTGTTGAATTTGATTGGTGCTGCGTGAATACAGTAATGGCTCTTGATAAAATGGGCTATGAAACCATAATGATAAATTGTAATCCTGAAACCGTTAGTACTGATTATGACATTTGCAGTAAACTTTATTTTGAACAGCTTACATTTGAACGCGTGCTTGATATTTGTGATAAAGAAAAACCTGCAGGAGTAATTATTTCAATGGGCGGGCAGGTGCCTAACAATCTTGCAATGAAACTTTTCAAAGCCGGCATTCCTATACTTGGCACTTCACCTGAGCAGATTGATAATGCTGAAAGCCGGCATAAATTTTCTAAAATTCTTGATACAATTAATGTTGATCAGCCTGAATGGAGTGAAGTATCATCACTTGATGATGCAAAACAATTTGCTGAACGCGCCGGTTATCCTGTGCTGATCAGGCCGAGTTATGTTTTGAGCGGTGCCGCAATGAGCATTGTTCTTACAGAAAATGAACTTGAAGAATATTTAAGAAAAGCAACCGAGCTGAATAAAGAGCATCCCGTTGTAATCAGCAAATTCATTAATGATGCAAGAGAAATTGAAGTTGATGCAGTTGGAGATCACGGTGAATTATTCTGCTATGCAATTTCTGAACATGTTGAAAATGCAGGTGTGCATTCCGGTGATGCAACAATTGTGCTTCCGCCGCAACGTACATACCTTGAAACAATGCGCCGGGTTAAAATGATTACAAAACAAATTTGTAAGGCTTTGCAGATTACCGGGCCGTTTAACATTCAGTTTATTGCAAAGGATAATGAAGTAAAAGTAATTGAATGTAATCTCCGCGCTTCAAGAAGTTTTCCGTTTGTTTCCAAAGTATTAAAAATTAATTTTATTGAAATTGCAACAAGGCTGATGCTTGGTGAAAAAGTACCAAAGATTGACAAATCATCTTTTGATGTTGATTATGTTGGTGTAAAAGCTTCCCAATTTTCTTTTACAAGATTGAAAGGATCAGACCCTGTTGTTGGTGTTGAAATGGCTTCAACAGGTGAAGTTGCCTGCCTAGGTGATGATTTTAATGAAGCATTTCTGAAAAGTGTTTTATCAATCGGATTTAAAATTCCCGAAAAAGGAATTATGCTTTCAACCGGAACGCCGAAGGATAAAGCAGAACTGCTCGATGATATTACAAAACTTTATCAAACCGGAATTAAATTTTACGCAACAAAAGGTACGGCTGAATTTCTTGCAAAGTATGGAATTGAATCGGAAATAGTTTACTGGCCTGATGAAAAAGAAGAACCAAACGTTATTACATATTTAAATGCAGGTAAAATTGATCTGGTTATAAATATTCCTAAAAGCTCTGAAAAAGAAGAACTTGATAATGATTATACAATAAGAAGAAAAGCCGTTGACCTGAATGTAAATTTAATTACTAACGTTCAAATCGCTAAACGGTTTATTAAAGCTATCCGCAGATATAAACGTGATGAACTTTTAGTAAAAAGCTGGGATGAATACAATTAGTGCTTTCTAATTGATCAACTCAAATTCCGCAATTACCGGCAGATGATCTGAAGCATCAGATTTCAAAACCTTTATTGAAACCGGCTTTAAAATCTCTAATGAATTTTTTGAAATGAAAATGTAATCAATTCGTTTAACCGGGTTTTCTGCCGGGTATGAGAAGCCGGTTTCTTCTTCATTCAAATATTCCCACACATCAATAAAATATTCTTTCATTTTTTTGTGAGTTCTGCTGCCGGGTTCATCATTAAAATCTCCGCAGATAATAACAGGCAGATTTTTGTTTGAATTCAAAACTTCAATTATCTCATCAACATTCTGTAAACGTTCTGCATCATCTTTCCTGAAATCAATATGAGTATTCATGAATAAAATTTTAGTTCCTTTTATATTAATAAATGTTTGAAGAAGTCCGCGCTGTTCACCTTCTCTTAACATTTTGTAATGCCGGTTCGCTTCTTTTTCAATTTTATATTTGGAAAGAATTCCGTTGCCGTAATCTCCGCCCTGATAATCAATATTCTTTCCGAATGAAAAGAACATTCCGGTTGAGTCAGAAAGAATTTTCATTATATCAAGTTGGTGTGAACGATTAACATTCTTATCAACTTCCTGAAATGCCGCAAGATCAGCTTCGTTATCTTTTATTAGTTGGGCAATTCGTGAGAGATCAATTATGCTGTCAATTCCTTCACCATGATGAATATTGTAGGTCATAATCCTTAAAGAATTATTCTGCGCAAAGGAAAATGTTAGAAGAGTGAGAATTAAAAAAATTAGTTTAATCATTGTTTAACCCGCAATTACGGAAAAGAAAATATTTGATTATTTTGATTACCCACAATAATAACAAACTGATTTTTAAGATGATAATTTTCTTCTCAGTATTCTTTGCTCTTTATGGTGCGATGAATTATTACATTTTCATAAGGGGATGGCAGGTATTAGCTTTGTATCCGTACTTGAAACCAGTTTACTTAATTCTGTTTTTGATCGCTTCATTATCTTATCTGCTTGCAAAATTTATTGGTGAATATTTATCAGCCTTTGTTTATGATGCTCTTTTATGGATTGGTTCTTTCTGGTTTGCTTTTATGGTTTACTTTTTTTTGTGTATTGTATTAATTGATTTTGTAAGATTAATAAACCTCAAATTTCAATTTTTGCCGGATTCAGTTTCGCCAAGTTATAAACAGTTAAAGTTAATCACTGCAATTGTAGTAATAGTTCTTACTTCTGCATTAATTATTTATGGATTTATAAACACAAGAATAATTTCTATTAAGACAGTTAATATTGAATTACCAAAACGTTCCGGCAAATTGAATGAGCTAAACGCAATCCTCGCCGCAGATTTTCATCTTACACCTGTAAATGATGGAAAGCTTTTAAATTTCATTGTTGAAAAAATTAATTCACTGCAGCCGGATATTTTATTGATGCCGGGAGATATAGTTGATGATAAAACAGATATCTTAAAACACAGAAACATCGGGAATGCTTTTAAAGATATTAAAACCAAATATGGTGTGTATGCTTCAAACGGTAATCATGAATTTATAACCGGAGTTGATGGAGCAGTAAAGTTCATGCAGGAAAATCAAATTCAGGTTTTGCGGGATTCATCTATCCTGATTGATAATAGTTTTTATATAATCGGAAGAGATGACAGAAGCGGAAAAAATTTCACCGGCTTTGAACGTAAATCATTAACGGAAATTATCTCTGGCATCAACCACGATTATCCGGCAATACTATTAGATCATACACCGCTCAATCTTGAAGAAGCTGAACAAAATAATATTTCACTCCAGGTTTCCGGGCATACGCATCACGGACAAATTTTCCCCGGGAACCTTATTACAAGTTTAATTTATGAAGTAAGCCGGGGATATCTTAAAAAAGGAAATACACATTATTATGTAACATCAGGAGTTGGAACATGGGGTCCGCCTGTTCGCATCGGAAGTGACAGTGAGATTGTTAATTTGAAAATAAAATTTGTGGAATGATAAAAAAAGACGGGAATTAAACCCGTCTTTAAAATTAAATCAGCTCATTAAAATTAAAACATAAATGTAAGCCCAAATTTGAACTGATCATAAGAAAGCGGAGGAGCGGAATCAAATGGCCAGTTCATCTTTTCCTGTCTCAGTTCATAAATTCCGTATGATAGTGCATTCTTCAAAACGAAATTAACAATCGGTGCTGCATAAGGAGAGGAATCCATTATTTCACTTATAAATTTATCGAGTAATCCTTGCCCCGCAGCTTCAATTATAATGCTGCCAGTCCATTTCCAGAATAAATGTCTTTCAAAAACGATGCTTCTCTCATAAGCAGCTTCAAGAGTAATTCCTGAAATCAATTTAAACTTAACTCCGCCTTGTGCACTTGTGCCAAATCTGAAAGTTTCATGATAATTCAATACACGCTCCCTGTCATTATTCACGCCAAGTAAAATAAGTACAGGTTCAGCCGGTGGAAGATCCTTCATTTCAAGCCGTGTCCAATCGAGTGAAAAAGAGTTGTAAGGAATGATTGCCGATTCACCAAATCTCCAGCCGTAACCTTTTTCACTGCCCAAACCAAAACGCCAAGTGCTTGATTCGAGTTCGGAGTTTGAAAAATCCTTTCCGGATAATTTTGTTGAGATATTACTTATTCTGAAGAAACTGAATTTATATTTAATGATATTGTCTGCCCATTGAGTACGCATTCCGGCGTATCCCAGCTTTGCTTCAAATAAATTTGGCTTGCCGAATTTTGCTGCAATATCATCTCTCTTAATTTCACTTAATCCATACGTAACAGAAATTGCGGGACTTGAATGAAAATTATGAAAATCAAATTCCCATTTGAATTCATCCCAATCCCGATCCCACTCATTTGAATTATCTTCCCAGTCATCATTCCAATCATCATCTTCAATTATAATTGTATCATTTACACCTTCTTCATTCTTTATTATTAATGTGTCTTTCTCCTGTGCGCTTAAAAAAGAAGAAGCAAAAAATATTAAAAGAAGTACAGTATATTTTATAAACATTTATCCTCCTTTAAGAAAAAACTTGTTGTGCTGTTTTTAACCAGATAGGCTAAAAATCAGATTCCTTTTATTCACTCAAGCTTTGTGCCAGGCTAAAATTTTTATTTACGTTCCAAAAAATAATCAGGGGAAATTTAATGCCTAACAAAAAGTACAATTTTATTCCTGTGTTTTGTACGATAAAAATCCTAAGACATAAGATTAAGACTTTCTGAAACTATATTTGGTTACATTTTGGAAAGATAATGCCTGATTACTTCATCAAGATAAAAATGAAATTTTTGCGGAAGGTTTTTGTACTTTGATGCAAACCTTGTTTTTATCTCATCAAAATTTTTGGTCCCGGTTTTATGAATATCATTTTGAATATTGTTAGTGAACGTCTGCATCTTTAATCTTACTTTTTCATTCACAGATTCATCATCAGTACCTGAAATTTTGATGATGCTTTCTGCTTCGTAAAAATTATTTTCAACCAGTGTTTTAAAAACTCTGCCGCGGAAATTTTCAGAAACAAGTGTGCGGTTAACATTACCAAGCTCCTTTGCAGTTTCAATAATTGATGAATGTGAAAATTTTTTATTGCGCAATGATTCCATTACAAGATCATCAAATGAATATTTACTTTCCTTAACAACATCCTGCGGCAAATCAATCAGTTGAATTAATTTTCTGCCGGAAGTTTTGGCAAAAATTGCAGCACGTTTAATTACAGATTCAAGCTCCCGGATATTTCCTTTCCATTCGTAATTCTGAAGTGCTTCCAAAGCAGCATTGGAAATTATCAGGTTATTATTTTCTTTTGAAATGAAATGATGTGCAAGCGCTTCAATGTCTTCCATTCTTTCTCGCAGCGGAGGCAGCTCAATTTTAATTATATTCAATCTGTAATACAGATCTTCACGGAATTTTTTCTCCTTCACATGGGCTTCAAGATCTTTATTTGTTGCGGCAACAATTCTTACATCAACGTGTTCAGTTTTTGATGAACCAACTTTTTCAAAATCTCCTGATTGAATAACTCTTAACAATTTTACCTGGAAGTTTTCAGAAGTTTCAGCGATTTCATCGAGAAAAATCGTTCCTTTATCAGCCGCCTGAAACCGCCCGATTTTATCTGCTGACGCACCTGTAAAAGCTCCTTTCACATGGCCGAATAATTCACTCTCAAGTAATGTTTCAGAAATAGCGCCGCAGTTTACTGTAATAAAATTTTCATTCTTTCTTCTGCTATTTAAATGAATTGCGCGAGCAGCAAGTTCTTTTCCCGTACCGCTTTCACCAAGAATTAAAATCGTTGCATCTTCCGGCGCAACTTTTTTAATCAGATCAACAATGCTATCCATCATTTTTGATTTATAAACAATACCCTCAAATCTTTTAATCTCTGCTGAAGCGTTTATTATTGCAGGTTCACTGTCATCTTCATCCTTCCTTAACTTTTCAATTTGATCTTTTAACGCTCTCACTTTATCAATCAGCGGCTGATTATCACCTTGCTTCATGTTTAATTCATTTTCCAGCAGTTTCAATTCATTTTCTTTTTTAATGAGAGTATTACGCAGAGCGAGACCTTCATCCATTGATATTTTAAGCTGATTTTTTTTATCAGCAAATGAAATGATAAAATCTGTAACTATTAATACCGCAAGCGGAAGAATGAATGATGAATATGAAAGCTGTGTGTGAAAAAATTTGAACATCACAAATGTAACAAATACAAAAAGCGTGAAGATTATGAAATAAAAGAAAACAGATCCCCATTTCATTTTATGCTGGATAAACATGATAAAAACTACAAACAGTATAAAAATAATTTTTGAAGGGAGAAGCGTACTTGTATTGAATGATCTGTAATTTAAAATATTATCCAGTGCAAAAGCATGCAGCGCAACACCGGGAATATCATCTTCAAAATAACTTTTGAAAATTGGAGCAATCTGGGGATCGCTTGCACCGATCAGAACTATTTTATCTTTTAATTGATACAAACTGCTGTCTGCATTTTGAACAAGATCAAAATATTCCAGCAGAGAATATGTTTTAAAATTTTTCCATGAATTAAAAAGATTGATTGTTATTTCACTTGTATCCGGCAGACTGATATTTTCATTCCCTGCAAGCACATGTGAAAAAGCTTTCTCAATATTTCCAAGCCCGTAAATTTTAATTGGAATTATAATTCCTTCTTCATCAATAAAATTTATATGTCCGGTTTGTGCGTTATCATTAATTAATTTAGGAGTTGGAAAACTCATCGAGTCAGTAACAAAAAATCTGTTTTCTTTTTCTATCCTTCCTGAAACAGAACTCAGCACAACATTTCCGGCCCTTTCAATTTCTCTCGTTAAGAGATTATCATAAATTGCCTGTGTAACAAGTCTTGAACTTAAAAAAATTTCCAGTCCTATTTTCTTAACACCATATTTTGAAAGTGAATTGATTAGGAGTGCATAGTAGCTGCGTTTAACCGGCCATGGACCAATGCGTTCAATATCTTCCGCAGTGATGTGAATAATTACAATGTTTGTATCAGGTTTTGGCTGGCCTGCGGAAAGTGAGTAGAGTTGCTCAAAGCTGTAATCAATTGAATTTCTTCTTCCCGGAAGTAAAAGCAGAATAAAAAAAATCAATAAGATAACGCCGGCTTTTAAAAGCATTTTATTTTTGCCGGAAGAAAAAAATTCAAACATTAGTTTTTAAGCGGGCATTATAAATTTAATTTCTATAAGATAATCATTTATTATATAAGCAAAATAGTGTTGTAAAAAAAGGGATCAACTGATTGTTAATCCCATATAAATAAAAATTAAAGAGAGGGCCACAGCCATCCAAAAAATCCTGCAGTTACAAGTGCGTATATCAATCCATCAAACATTGATTTAATTGTTGTTGCCCAGCTACGTTTGAACCAGATGCTGTTTTGCATGAGTGCAAGACTGTAACCTGTAAAAGCGGTTACGCCGCTGAATCGGAACACTTCAAGATAATCAGCGCCGGGACCAAGCGCTCTTCCTGAAACATATGCAGCAAAAATTCCAACAATAATTGAATAGATAAACCATTGAAACAAACTTGATCCCATACTAACCGGTCCGGCTGGAAAAATTGTTATTACACCGGCGGGTCCCCTTTCAACTTTTTCTTTAAACTCTTTTGAGTTTCTTTCTTCCATTGTTTCGCAGTAAGGAAATATGTAATCTCCTGCTTGTGCATTTGCACTTCTGATTGCATCAGTTATCTGATCCTCCGAAGGAAGTTTTTTATAATCACTGTTGTGATATTTTAGAACTGTGTGCACAAGGGAGCTGAGTAGAAAAACTGCTGCGGATGAGAGCAGTATCGGAAGCCAAAGGGAAAGTATTGAAATCATTTGTGCTCCTTTATTTTGTAAAATGATTTTTGTTTCCCCTTGATTGAAAATTGTTAAAGTTAGTTGTTAAGTTCAAGAGGAATTATTTGTTTTCTCTTTAATCAGGAATTCTTCTTAAAATTATTATTTAACGATTGCTTCTGATAAAGTCTCCGGTTAACTTGATAAATAAAATTGAAAATTCCTGCCGCTTATTAATATTTTAAGGAGGTTCTGAATGGATTCTCTTAAAAAATTCTCACCTGCAGTTTTTGCAGTTATTATTACTTGTTTCTTTCTGCCATTTATTAATATTTCATGCGGCGGGCAAACAGTTATTAACCTAACAGGATTTCAGTTAATAACCGGCGCTGATTATGTACCTGCAAATTCATTTGGCAATGATTTTTTTGATATGGAATATGATGATGAACAAATGACGAATAAAAGTATTGAATCGCAGCCGCTTGCAGTAATTTCATTTGTGTGTGCCTTAGCAGGATTTGTTTTTAGTTTTATCAAGAAGAAAACATCTTCTCTTATCACAATGTTTATTTCTGCGGCAGGCGCAATTTTCCTTTTGCTGCTTAAAGCTGATCTTGATGGAGATATTACTGCCGGAAGCGAATTAATTGTTGAACTGAATTATCTGTTTGCATTCTGGTTTTCGTTTTTGTTATTCATGGTCGGGGCGGTTTTGCAGTGGTTTACTTATAAAGAACAAGGATACACTGTGACCGGGAATCCTACCGTTACTTCAGGGTAAAATAATTTTTGAATTTATAATTAAGGGGAATATCAAATCAATTTTATAATTGGAATTTCATTTCATGCCGGTAAAAGGTGAATTCTAACGCCTTCCTTTTAAATAATAGAGAGAAGAAAAACTTTTTTATAAGTTTGTGAACTCAAAAAAGGAAAAAATCTAAATGAAAAAAGCTGCTTTTCTTTCAATGGATTCACTGGAAAATTTTGAATGCTATGATCATCTCGCATTTGAGCCGCTTAATCAGTTTGGTTGGATTGTTGATGAAGTTTCTTGGAGAAATAAATATGTTGATTGGAATGATTATGATGCAGTTGTTGTTCGCTCTACATGGGATTATCAATCTGATCACAAAAATTTTTTAAATGTACTTGAAGAAATAAATCAATCATCTGCTCATCTTGAAAATGAATTATCAATTCTTAAATGGAACATGAATAAAAAATATCTTTCTGATCTTGAGCAGAAGGGTGTTACGATAGTTGAATCGTTCTGGGAGAAAGAACACCATATGGGCAAACTTGCTGAATACTTTGATAAACTTAATTGTGATGAAATAATTATCAAACCAAATATAAGCGGCAATGCTGATAATACATTCCGTCTGAATAAAAATATTCTTTCTTCAGAGAGTCTGCATGAATGTGATAATCAACTAGTACAAATATTCAAAGAACGTGAATTTATGGTTCAGCCGTTCATTAAAAATATAATTACTGAAGGTGAATATTCACTTTTTTATTTTAATGGGGAGTACAGCCATGCAATTTTAAAGAAGCCAAAGGAAAATGATTTCCGGGTGCAGGAAGAACATGGCGGAAAATTAACCACTACAGAACCAGATGTTCATCTAAAAAATATTTCGGAAAATATCCTTTCACGGATTGATGGAAATCCATTGTACGCACGTATTGATTTGATAAGAACTCCTGCTGATGAATATGCTTTAATGGAGCTTGAGCTGATTGAACCTTCTCTCTACTTTAATATGGATAATGAAGCAGCAAAAAGATTTGCCTCTGCATTTGATAAGCGAATGAAATTAATTTAGAATAATCTTAGGCCGGGAGAATAGAATGGCAAATAACAATGTTATAGATTTTCCAAAATCCGCTTTTAATTTTTTAAGAAAGTTATCTTCCAATAATAATAAAGAATGGTTTGAACAGCACAGAGAGGAGTTTGAAACTCATCTTTTCATTCCTGCGCAAATGTTTGTAACAGAATTTGGGGAACGATTAAGAAGCATTGTTCCCGCAATAAATGCAATCCCAAAAACTGATAAATCTATCTTCCGGCTGCATAGAGATGTACGGTTCAGCAAAGATAAATCTCCGTATAAAACAAATCTGGGGTTACTGTTTTGGGAAGGAACGCGTAAAAAACTTGAATGCCCTGCTTTTTATATTCATATTGATCCCAAAAGATTTCTTATAGCTACCGGAATGTATATGTTTTGCGATGAACATCTGAAAAAATTCCGTGAGACAATTTCAAATAAAAGAAAAGCAGAAGAATTGAAACAAATCATTTCTGAACTTGAAGAGAAAAATTATAATACAGAAGGAAAAACTTTGAAGCGTGTGCCGAGAAATTATTCCGCTGATTATGAACACGCTGATCTTTATCTATTCACAGGGCTTTATTCAGAATTTCTTACTGAAAAAATTAAACCTGTGTTAAATGAAGATTTCACGGATTTCTGTTTTAATATCTGTAATGATCAGCTTCCTCTCCAGCAATGGCTTAAAAAAAATATTGCTTAAAATGTGAGATATTCATTTTGAATTAATTCTTATTTTGTCAAGCTTCAGATTATGAGAAAACAAATTGCCGCCTTCACATTAATCATTTTTTTATTAGTTCCTGTTTCAACCTACAGTCAATGGGCTGCAGGGTTATCAGCAAATCTAAAGAATGATAATCCGCAAAAGGGAATTGGCTTCACCATAAGCAGAGCTTTGCCTTTTCAATTTCCGCTTGCAGGATTCAGAATAAGAATAGATGGAATTTTATTTGATCAAACTATACGCAGACCAACCACAACATTAAGCGAAAAAAATGTTCATGTTTCATTAGAAGGAATTTTGTTTTTGAAATTGTTTCAGCCATATGCAATGATAAGTGCTGGCTATGGCTGGTTAAAAGCAAATGATAATCATAAAGGCTCGTTTCTAACAGGCAGTGCGGCAGGTTTACAATTTGCTGTATTTCATCCGGTATATCCCTATCTTGAAGCAAGAGCTGTTCAATATATTGAACCGCTAAGTAAAGGTGTTTCAAATGCAAAAGATTTTCAGATAACAGGGGCATTAGGTGTGAAGATTGAATTCTGAAGAATTTACTGATTGATATTGTTTACTTTAAGTTTTTTGCTGATTCCAGCATTTGAAGAGATTGCTGAATTATTTAGGGCGCTTGGAATTTTTCCTAAAGAATTTATTTGCCTGGTTTAAGTATAACTCCTTTATTTTTATGCCCGTTAATTTTTACTGTTAAGGGATTATCAAAACGAAGATGTTTTGTATAAGTTAATTCCTCAACTGGAGTTTGTGAAAGCAGCCAGTTCCAATCGAGGAATGCTGAATCATCTATAGAGTTAACTGTAAAATATCCCACACGGAATGAAGTTATATTCTGAAAGAAGTGAGAACCTTGTGAAGGTGAAACACTGAAATCTTTAAATCCTGTTTCTACAATTACACTTGCACCTGCAATCTGATCCCATGTAACAGGAATCCCAAGCCAATGATCAAAGCTTCCCAATCTGCCTACGCCAATTAATAAGTAAGGTCTGTTTTGTGAAACAAGTTTTGAATTTAATATGCTTATTTCTGTTGCAGTCTGCCTTGTTTTTGAACGATCAAACTTATGAAAATCAACAAACACAATATCATAAATATCATTAATTGCACCGTTGCCTAAAACCTGGCCGCTTGAACATATCATATCTTCTTTATTTGCCTCAACATCAAGTTCTTCATTCTCATGGCTTATAACGAGCGGCCGCATCTGAAGCATTGCAAATTCCTTTGGCTTAACATTCATGTTCACTGCGTATTCAATTTCCACCGGAGTGCCCATTCCCCATGTACCAAGTTCGAGCAGTACATCAAGAATTTCTGCAAGAGGAAAAGCTTTGTGCTTTAATATTGGAGCAAACGTTACAACACGTTTACCCGGCCTTGAAACACCATCATAAACCGCATCATTCTCTGCAGAGTACGTAGAACCAACATGATATAAAGTATGATCTTCTTCTGCACTTGCAAGATCATATCTCAACACTAATTGTTCTGCAGTTAAATTCTCTTTATGATTTAATGAGCCGTGAAGATCAAGTGCATAAAATTCCTGCTGTGCATTTCTTATAGTTTCTTTTGTTGAAAAGAATTGAAGAAGATGTTTAGGATATTTTGGGCAGAACCGGACTGAGTTTCCGCCATCAACAACCTGCTTGCCTAAACCAAGCGCTGCAAGTGCAATTCCATCAGTTGATTTTGCCGGCGGTATCGGATAAAAATTATATGATTTGGCAACTCCTGCAAAATCAGGATAAAACCTGTTTTTATGCGGAGATCCGATGAGCCGCTGAATTATAACTGCCATCTTTTCTTCTTCAAGCCGGTAAGATGTTGCCTTCATATAATCTTTTGCGCGCTTAAAGAATGTTGAAGCATAAACGCACTTTATAGATTCAATCAATTCTCGCAGGCGTACTTCCAGATCCGGATTATTATTCGGAATCATGTACGTTTGATAAACACCGGCAAACGGCTGGAATTGTGAATCTTCAAGCAGCGATGATGAGCGAACTGCAAGCGGCTCGTGAAAAATTTCAAGAAGATCTCTTAAGCGATTTATAACATCATTAGAAAAATGCGGTGCATCAATAAACCTTCTTACTATTTCGTTATCATCATTTTCATGGAGTGCAAAATTCTCAAGCTGATTTTCTTCGAGGAATTGATCATAAACATCTGTTGCAATTACAACTGCAGAAGGAACAGATATTTCAACATCGCTGTATTTGTATCTTAAATTATGATTATTGATCAAACTGTTTATAAATCCTAACCCTCTTGCCTTGCCGCCCAATGATCCGCCGCCTATTCTTGCAAAGCTGTTCTTGGGGTCAAATGCTTCTTTATCAAAATCAGTGATTAAGCCTCGCTGGCGCGATTCCTGGTAATATCTAATTCCAGTAATTAATTCATTCCGTAATTCAGATATGGATTGAAAATCAGAAACCTTTGTTGGGCGTAATTTATGGGCAAGCCAGAATTCAGTACGAGCTTTTAGCCAGTTGGAGAAGTGGTTTCGTTCAGCGTGGTAACGTATACTCTCATCGGGCACAATCTTAAGCTGTTCTTCAAGCGCTTTTAAATTATTTGCACGTCCAACAACTTTTCCATCAGGAGTTTGAAAGATAAAATCGCCGAAACCGAAATTATCCATCATAAAATCACGCAGCTCATGAAGAAGTCTTGGTGAACCTTTCAGCAGGAATGAAACGCCGATCTCTTTTGCCTTTCCAGCAAAATCAGCAGAACTTGATTGAAGAAGAATAGGAATATCATTGTGTTCGTTCTTAACATTAATAGCAAACTTAATTCCTGCTTCCGGATCGCGGATTCCATCCTTGCGGAAATTGTTATCGGTAATAATTCCAAGAACATAATCTTCATACTTCTTATAATTCTCCCATGCTTCTTCATAAGTTGAGCAGAGAAGAATTTTTGGCCTGGCTCTCATTCGTAAAAATCTGTGAGTGAGATTGATTCCTTCAGAAATTAAACGCTGACTTTGATTAAATATTTCTGCGTATATGATAGGAACGTAAGTGGAATAAAATTTAACATTATCTTCAACAAGAATAATTACCTGAACTCCCGCAACAAATGTATCGTTCTCAACATTCATCCGGTCTTCAAGATATTTTATGATTCCTATAAGTAATTTATAATCACCCTGCCAGATAAAAATCCTATCAAAAATTGAAGTATCGTAATGTGAAACGAGTTCTTTTCTTTCCCTGTTATCGTAAGCAAGAAGTATGATTGGAGTTTGCACGCCGCTTTCTCTGAATTTTTGGGCAAGCCTTATAACATGCATATCCTCCATATGTAATTTAGTAAT
>Ga0079224_100002226_pt1 | contig 23301 bp, 20 predicted proteins | sample Stecom2015_FD_80414 | JGI IMG/M metagenome (GOLD analysis project Ga0079224, IMG submission 80414) | Agricultural soil microbial communities from Utah to study Nitrogen management - Steer compost 2015 | ecosystem: Environmental > Terrestrial > Soil > Agricultural land | place: USA: Utah... | reverse complement strand
TCGTCCTGCAGCAGATAGGTGCGGTTGCCGTGCAGCACGCCGGGCACGCCGGCGGTGAGCGAGGCCGAATGCCGCCCGGTGGCGAGACCGTCGCCGCCGGCCTCGACGCCGACCAGTTGCACGCCGTCGACGCCGATGTACGGATGGAAGATGCCGATCGCGTTCGAACCGCCGCCCACGCAGGCGACGACGACGTCGGGGTGGCGACCGATCATCTGCGGCATCTGCTGCAGGCACTCGCGTCCGATCACCGACTGGAAGTCGCGCACCATCGCCGGATACGGATGGGGTCCGGCGACGGTGCCGATGATGTAGAACGTGTCCTCCACATTGGCGACCCAGTCGCGCATCGCCTCATTCAGCGCGTCCTTCAGCGTGCGCGAGCCGCTCTCCACGGCGACCACCTCGGCGCCCAGCAGCTTCATCCGGTAGACGTTCTGCTTCTGGCGCGCGACGTCCTCGGCGCCCATGTAGACGACACAGCGCATGCCGTGGCGCGCGGCGACGGTGGCGGTGGCGACGCCGTGCTGGCCGGCGCCGGTCTCGGCGATCACGCGCGGCTTGTTCATGCGCGCGGCGAGCAGCGCCTGTCCCACCGTGTTGTTGATCTTGTGCGCGCCGGTGTGGTTCAGGTCTTCACGCTTGAACCAGATCTGCGCGCCGCCGAGCCGCTCCGACCAGCGCTTCGCGTGATACACCGGAGACGGGCGTCCGACGAAATGCGCGAGCTCGTAATCGAGCTCGGCGACGAAGGACGGGTCTGCGCGATAGCGCTCCCATGCGTCGCGCAGCTCGTCGAGCGCATGCACGAGGGTTTCGGCGACGAATCGTCCGCCGTACGGGCCGAAATGGCCCGCCGCGTCGGGAAGGTCGTAAGGCTTCATTCGGAGTACTGCGAGGCATCCGCGCGCAACACCTCGGCGACGAACCGCTCCATGCGCTGCACCGACTTGCGGCGCGGTTCGCCGCATGGCGTTCCGTCGGCCGCATCGGCCTGGATGCCGGTGGAGACGTCGACGCCGCGCGGGCGGACCTGCGCGATCGCGTCGGCGACGTTCTCGGGCGACAGCCCGCCGGAGAGCACGATCGGAAGCGGCCTGTGGCTCGGGATCCACGACCAGGGAAAGGCCGTGCCGCTGCCGCCGTAGGCAGGGCTGAACGAATCGAGCAACAGGGCCTCGGCGCGCGAAAAGCAAACGAACGATTCTAGCAAATCGCCCTCTCCGCGCATCCGCACCGCGCGCCACCAGCGCACGCCGGCCGGCGTCGACGCCTCGCACCGGTCGACCGTCTCGTTGCCGTGGAACTGCAGCGCGTCCAGGCCCACGGCGCCGGCAATGCGTCGCACTTCCTCGGGCGGCGCGTCCACGAACAGGCCCACGGCGGCGACGTACGACGGAAGCGCACGGCGGATGCCGGCCGCCCGCGCGAGATCGATCGCGCGCGGGCTCTTCGGATAGAACACGAGCCCGATCGCGTCGACGCCGAGCGCTGCCGCATCGCGCGCATCGCGCGGGTCGACGATGCCGCAGAACTTGATGCGCGTGCGGCTCATCGCAGCGCGTCCAGCGGATCGGCGGCGTCGCTCCACGACGGCACGCCGTGGCGTTCGTCGTACTGCACGCCGTCGAGATACAGCCCGTCGGGCGCGAAAGTGGCGGCGGCCTGCCTGCGGTCGCGCCCGGCGAGCAGCCCGGCGATCCAGTCCGGATCGCGGCGCCCCTCGCCCACCGCGAGCAGCGAGCCGACGAGATTGCGGATCATGTGATGCAGGAACGCATTCGCGACGAAGGTGAAGACGACGAACGGGCCGCATTCACGCAGCGACAACTCCTCGAGACGACGCACCGGCGAAGCCGCCTGGCACTCGGCGGAGCGGAACGCCGAGAAATCGTGCTCGCCGACGAGGACCTGCGCGGCGACGCGGATGCGATCGACGTCGACCGTGCGGAAGGTCCACCCGGCGCGTTGCGCGAGCAGCGGATGCCGCACCTCCGAGCGATACAGCAGGTAACGATAGCGCCTTCGGACGGCACCGTAGCGCGCATGGAACTCGTCGGCGACGCCGGTGGCGCTGCGCACCGCGATCGTCGCCGGCAGATGGGCGTTGACGCCGCGCACCCAGGCGGTGAGCGGCCGCTGCGCATGGGTGTCGAAATGCACGACCTGCCGAAGCGCATGCACTCCGGCATCGGTGCGGCCCGCGCAGACGGTGCGGATGCGCTCGCCGGCCACCGTCGACAGCGCGCGCTCGAGCACGTCCTGCACTGCAGTTGCGTCGGGCTGCGTCTGCCAGCCCGCGAAGCGGCTGCCGTCGTACGCGAGCGTCAGCGCATAACGGGACAACCGAGCCGTCAGCCGATCTTCGCGAGCATCGCGCGGGCCTTCTGCTGCTGTGCGGCGTCGCCGCCTTCGAGCACTTCCTGCAGCAGCTCGCGTGCGCCCTCCTTGTCGCCGATCTCCTCGTAGGCCGAGGCGAGGTCGAGCTTGGTCGCCATTTCCTGCCAGCGCGAGGACTCGACCTGGGGCACCACGGCGGTATCGGCGGCGGCCAGCCCGACGTCGCCGTCGGACAGGTCGAGGTTCACCGACGAGAGATCGAGATTGCCGAGCCCCGGGGAATTCTCCAGCTCGGCGAGGTCGACCGCCGGACGCTCGTCGCCGCCGGCTTCGTCATCGGCAGCGCGCTCGTCGCGCGCGTCGATGTCCTCGAGCGACGGCAGGTCGATCTTGAAGTCGCCGAGATCGGCCACTGCCGGCTTTTCCTCCGCGGCGGGCGCCGCGTCGGACGCGTCGGTCGCGCGGCTTTCGCTCTGCGCCGCAGCACCGTCGAGCTCGAGCGACGGCAGTTCGAAGCGGCCGTCGATCGCACGCTCGAGCTCGGAGCCCGCGGCTTCGGCAGCGTCGTCGGCGGCTTCGCGCGCGGCGAGCTGGCTGCCGGCGCGGCCGACCGTCGTGTCGAGGTCGAGATCGAAATCGAGCGCCGGGATCTCGTCATCGGCGTTCGCCTCGGTCGAGGTCTCGGCTCCGTCCATCGGAAGCGTCTCCGCGAACGGTCCGACGGCGGCGCGCGAAGCGGACTCGGCATCGCGAGGCGGCGCACCGACCATCGCGGCGGCGGCGGCGGCTTCCTCGTCGAGATCGGCGATCGCCGGCGGTTCGTCCGGGGCGCCGCTCGGGGCCGCCGCGTCCGCCTCCTGGGCCGTGGGCGCGACGGCGTCCTCGCCCTGGCCGGTGTACAGCGGATTCGCCGGGTCGATCGCCAGCCCGAGCGTGACGACCTTCGCCCATTCCTCGTTCACGCCGCCGGTCTGGTCGTACATCTCCTGCGCAAGCGCGCCGAAAGCGATCGGATCCTTGCGCGCTGCGTGGATCTCCAGCAGCTTCAGGCGAATCGCCTGACGCTCGGGCTGGCGCTTCAGCGCCTCCTTCAGGATCTCCTCGGCCTGCGCCTCGCGACCGTAGGCGATGTAGACCTCTGCCTCGGCAATCGGATCGACTTCGGTCGAATGCACGTCGACGCCGCTGTTCGCACTGGTGGCGAACAGGCTCGCGTGCGTATCGACCGACTGCCCGCCGGTGGAGCCGAACAGCGAATTCGCGGTGAAGGCATCGGCCGAGCTCAGGCTGTCCTCGAACTCGGTTGCCTTGCGGCGGCGGCGCACCGTGTACACGCCGTAGGCGCCGAGCCCCAGCGCGATGGCGACCAGCGCGGGCAGCGCGAGCGGGTTGTCCATCAACGCCTCGAGCACGGTCGGCTCGGGCGCCGGCGGCGGCACCGGCTGCGCAGCCGCAGCGGGTGCGGGGGCCTCGGGCTGCGCGCCCTCGGCCGAATCGGCCGACGCGGACGTGGCCGGCGAAGCCTCGGACGACGCGGCGTCGGCGGCCGGCATCGCCGTCGTCGGGGCGGTCTCGGACGAAGCCGGAAACGAAGCGGCCTCCGCAGCGCCGGAACCGGCGTCCGCGGCGCTCGCGCCGGCGACCGGCTCGCCGGCGGTCGCCGGCGGCGTATCGTCCAGGCCCGAGGCGACGACGCTGGCGGTGGCGCTTTCGGGCGCGCTCGCCGTCTCGTCGAGTCCGGAGGTGCCGGCAGCCGATGCGGCGGTCGATGCGATGCCGCTCGAGGCGGGAGTCGTCGGCACCGGGGACGCGTCCTCGCCCGCGGGCGAGGCGGCCGACGCGGAAGCCGACGCGCCGCTCTCGGACGCCGAGGCGGCAACGGGCGCGGACGGCGCAGGCGCGCCGGCCGCGGTGTCTACGGCGGCAACGCCGGCCCCGACCGTTCCGGTCGCCGTGGCCCCGGCCGCGCGCGCGGCCTCGACCTGGGCCTGCAGCTCGGCGAGCTGGCGATTCTTCAGCTCCACGAGCCGCTGCAGGTCGGCGACGTTGCGCTCGAGCGCGGCGACGCGCTCCTGCTGCTCGCGCAGAGCGGCATCGTGCGCAACCTGCCTTTCGTCGCTCGACGCAGCCGCGCTCGCCGTTCCGGTGGCGGAGCCAGCGGTCGCGCCTTCCGGTACGGCGCCCGGACGCGAAAGCTTCAGCTGGTCGCCGCTCGCGACGGGCGGGCCGGCCTCCTCGGCCTTCGGCGCGACCGATCCTTCGGCGGTCTGGCCCGCACGGCCGGGCTCGACCGTGCGTGCCGCCGACGCCAGGCGCGCACGATAGGCATTGAACTCGGCGAGCTGCGCGCGGATCTCGCGGCGGGCCGCGGCGGCGTCGACCGCGTTCATCGTCTCGCCGTCGGGAATCGTGAGCTCGGCTCCGGCGAACAACTGGTGGACCGTGCCGAAGAACGCACGCGGGTTCGCCTGGTAGATCGCCATCACCGCCTGCTCGACGGTGACGTAGGCCGGCTTGACGCGTGCGGCGATCTTGGCGGCGGTATCGCCCGCCCGGACCCGCACGGTAGTCGGCGCGCCGCCTTCGGAGCCGGCCGCCGCAGAGATGCCGGACGCCGCGGGCGAAGCCGCAGGCGCCGCCGTGGCGGGCACCCGCGAGACGGCCGGGGCCGTCGCGACCGGCGCGATCCCTACCGGGCTTGCCGCCGCCGCGGCCGGCTGTGCCGCCGCCGGTGCCGAGACGGCCGAGCCGCGGCCGCCGGCCACCTGCGTATCGCGCCCCATGCGAAGCTCGGGCGGATCGAGCAGGAACGTGTATTCGCGTACGAACCGGCCAGAATCCCAGTTCAACTCGACCAGCAGGTCGACGAAGGGCTCGTTGACCGGCTGCGACGACGTGACGCGGACGACGGCGCCGCCGTTCGGACGCCGTTCGATCGCGAAGCGAAGACCGCTGAGCGCCGGGTTGTATTCCAGGCCGGCCTGGCGGAAGGCCTCGGGCGAAGCGAGCCGGGCGCTGAGCGAACCGATCTCCTCCTGCCCGAGCGCGGTGATCTCGACTTCGGCCTGCAACGGCTGGCCCAGACCCGACTGGACCGTGAGGCGGCCGAGGCCGGCCGCATCGGCGGTGAAGGGAACGGAGCCGCAAAGAGCGGCGGAAACCGCTGCGGCGAGCAGTGTCGGACGTCCGAGGACGCGCTCGGAGATCGGTTGTTTTTCGCCTGCAGACACGCTATTCCCCGGACGCTGAAGGTGACTTTTTGAGGCTAACATCAGCCATTTACGCGTGCAAGATCGTGCATTGGCTGAAGTGCGCCGTGTGGCCGTCATGTGACGAACGGCATGTTCTGCCGGGTCTGGCGGCGCCCCGGCGTCTCGCTTCGACACGCGAAGCGCCAGGGCCGAAGCTCAATCGGCGAGCAGGCGCAGCATGCGGCGCAGTGGCTCGGCGGCGCCCCACAGCAGTTGGTCGCCCACCGTGAAGGCGCTCACGAAGCCCGGGCCGAACGACAGCTTGCGCAGGCGGCCGACCGGGATGTCGAGCCGGCCGTTCACCGCGGTCGGGGTGAGCTCGCGCATCGACGCCTCGCGCGTGTTCGGCACCAGCTTCACCCATTCGTTGCCCGAGGCGATCAGTGCCTCGATCTCGGACAGCGGCAGGTCGCGGCGCAGCTTGATCGTCATCGCCTGGCTATGGCAGCGCATCGCACCGATCCGAACGCACAGGCTCTCGACCGGAATGCGCCCGGCCCCGGAAGCGGGCAGCCCGAGGATCTTGTTCAGCTCGGCGTCGCCCTTCCACTCCTCGCGCGAGCTGCCGTCGCCCAGATCCTTGTCGATCCAGGGGATCAGGCTGCCGGCCAGCGGCACGCCGAACTGGGCGGTCGGGAACGAGCCGTCGCGCATCGCGGCCGAGACCTTCGCGTCGATCTCCAGGATCGCCGAGCCCGGATCGGCCAGCAGCGCGGCGACCGACGCATGGGCGGCGCCCATCTGCGCGAGCAGCTCGCGCATGTTCTGTGCCCCGGCACCCGAAGCGGCCTGGTAGGTCGTCGCGGCGATCCATTCGACGAGGTTCTCGCGCAGCAGTCCGGCGAGCGCCATCATCATCAGGCTGACGGTGCAGTTCCCGCCGACGAAATTGCGCGTGCCGCGCTCGAGGGCGTCGCGGATCACGTGCAGGTTCAACGGGTCGAGGACGATCACGGCGTCCTCGCGCATGCGCAGCGCCGAAGCGGCGTCGATCCAGTAGCCGTTCCAGCCGGCGGCGCGCAGCTTCGGGAACACCGCGTTGGTCCAGTCGCCGCCCTGGCAGGTGAGCACGACGTCCATCGCCTTCAGGCGCTCGAGGTCGGACGCGTCGTGCAGCTTCGCGTCGCCCAGGTTCGGCACGTCGGGCGCCTTGCCGCCGGCGTTCGACGTGCTGAAGAACACCGTCTCGACGTGCGCGAAATCGTTCTCCTCGCGCATGCGCTGCATCAGCACGGAACCGACCATTCCGCGCCATCCGACCATTCCGACCTTCAACATGATGGCTCCGATCAAGCTTTCGTGCGGTGCGCTTCGATTAGAGCGCGGCGAGCACCGCGTCGCCCATTTCCTTCGTGCCGACCGTGCGCTTGCCCGGCTCGGCGATGTCGGCCGTGCGATAGCCCTGCGACAGGACCTTGCGCACCGCGCGCTCGATGCGGTGCGCGCCGGCCTCGTGCCCGAAGCTGTGGCGCAGCATCATCGCCGCCGAGAGGATCGTCGCCAGCGGATTGGCGAGGTCCCGTCCGGCGATGTCCGGCGCCGAGCCGTGGATCGGCTCGTACAGCCCGAAACCGCGCGCGTTGAGCGACGCCGACGGCAGCATCCCGATCGACCCGGTGAGCATCGAAGCCTCGTCGGACAGGATGTCGCCGAACATGTTGCCCGTCACCATGACGTCGAACTGCTTCGGATCGCGCACCAGCTGCATGGCCGCATTGTCCACGTACATGTGGACGAGCTCCACGTCGCGGTATTCGGCGTGTACCTCGGTGACGACATCGCGCCACAGCTGGGTCGTCTCGAGCACGTTCGCCTTGTCCACCGAGCACACCCGGCGCTGGCGCCGGCGGGCCGTCTCGAAGGCGAGCACCGCGATGCGCCGGATCTCGCCCTCGGTGTAGCGCATCGTGTCGAAGCCCTCGCGCTCGCCGTTCTCGTTGACGCGCACGCCGCGCGGCTGGCCGAAATAGATGTCGCTGGTGAGCTCGCGCAGGATCAGCAGGTCGAGCCCGGCGACCACCTCGTCCTTCAGCGTCGAGGCGTGCGCGAGCTCGGGGTAGACGATCGCCGGACGCAGGTTGGCGAACAGATCGAAATGCTTGCGCAGGCGCAGCAGCCCCTGCTCGGGGCGCTTGGCGCGCGGCAGCGTGTCGTACTTCGGTCCGCCCACCGCACCGAACAGGATCGCGTCGGAACGCTCGGCAACCTTCAGCGTCGCGTCGGGCAGCGGGTCGCCGGCGGCGTCGTAGCCGGCACCCCCGACCGGGGCGTGCTCGATCCCGAGATCCAGCCCGTCGCTGGCGAGCGCCTCGAGCACGCGCACCGCCTGCGCGGTGATCTCCGGGCCGATCCCGTCTCCTGCCAGCACTGCGATCCTCATTCGGACTCCTCGATGTTCATCTGCGTTTGCCCGGGCCGAAAACGAAGCGGCCCGGCTTGTCTTCCAAGCCGGGCCGCCGTCCGCTTCCGGGAGTGGTTTGCCCCGCCTGGCCTGGAGCGTCACCCGGCCAGCGTCTTCGCGAGCCAGGGCTGGTCGTCGAGCCGCTTTCGCTCGTACGCCCGAATGCGCTCGGCGTGCTTGAGCGTGAGGCCGATCTCGTCGAGTCCGTGGACCAGGCACTCCTTGCGGAAGGGATCGACGTCGAAAGCGAAGACGCGCGACCCGTCGACCGTTCGCACCTGCTGCTGCGGCAGGTCTACAACGAGCTCGAACCCTTCGCGGGCGTTCACCTGCTGGAACAGCCAGTCGACGTCGGACTCGGACAGCCGGATCGGCAGCAGCCCGTTCTTGAAGCAGTTGTTGTAAAAGATGTCGGCGAACGACGGCGCGATGATCACGCGGAAGCCGTAGTCGTCGAGCGCCCACGGCGCGTGCTCGCGCGACGACCCGCAGCCGAAGTTCTTGCGCGTGAGCAGGATCGACGCGCCCCGGTAGCGCGGCTGGTTCAGCGCGAAATCGGGATTCAGCGGCCGCCGGCTGTTGTCCACGCCGGGTTCGCCCGCATCGAGATAGCGCCAGGCGTCGAACAGATTCGGGCCGAAACCGCTGCGGCGGATCGACTTCAGGAACTGCTTCGGGATGATCGCGTCGGTGTCGACGTTCGCTCGGTCGAGCGGCGCGACGATGCCGCGATGGACGGTGATGCTTCGCATGGTTTATCGCTTGGCCGCGCCCTGGATCGTTTCGCCGGCGCGCTGGATGTCCTTGCCCATCCCGGCGACGGTGTTGCAGCCGACCAGCGCGACGCCGTACAGCAGCACGGCGGACACGGCGATCAGAATGCGACTCATGAGGCTCTCCGGATCAGCGCAGCGTGCGCACGTCGACGAAGTGCCCGGCGAGCGCGGCCGCCGCCGCCATCGCCGGACTCACGAGATGGGTTCGCCCGCCGGCGCCCTGGCGTCCCTCGAAATTGCGGTTCGAGGTCGATGCGCAGCGCTCGCCCGGTTCGAGCCGGTCGGCGTTCATCGCCAGGCACATCGAGCAGCCGGGCTCGCGCCACTCGAAGCCGGCGTCGAGGAAGATGCGATCGAGCCCCTCCTGCTCGGCCTGCGCCTTCACCAGGCCCGAGCCCGGCACGACCATCGCCAGCTTGACGTTCGACGCCTTCTGCCGTCCGCGCACCACGGCGGCCGCCTCGCGCAGGTCTTCGATGCGCGAATTGGTGCACGAACCGATGAATACCTTGTCGATGCGGATCTCGGAGATCGGCGTGTTCGGCTCCAGCCCCATGTACTGCAGCGCACGCGCGTAGCCCTCGCGGCGCACCGGGTCGTTCTCCCGCTCGGGGTCGGGCACGCGCCCATCGATCGTCGCGACCATCTCCGGGGACGTTCCCCAGGTGACGTGCGGCACGAGCTTCGTGGCGTCGATCTCGACGACGAGATCGAAATGCGCACCGGGATCGGAGCGCAGCGTGCGCCAGTATTCGACCGCGCGTTCCCAATCGGCGCCGGTCGGCGCCATCGGGCGGCCCTGCAGGTAGCGGAAGGTCGTCTCATCGGCCGCGACCATGCCCGAGCGCGCACCCGCCTCGATCGCCATGTTGCAGATCGTCATCCGGCCTTCCATCGACAGCGCGCGGATCGTCGAGCCGGCGAACTCGATCGCGTAGCCGGTGCCGCCCGCCGTGCCGATGCGTCCGATGACGGCGAGCACGATGTCCTTCGCGGTGACGCCGGGCGGCAGCGCGCCTTCCACGCGCACCAGCATGTTCTTCATCTTGCGCGCGACGAGCGTCTGCGTCGCGAGCACGTGCTCGACCTCGGAGGTGCCGATGCCGAAGGCCAGGCAGGCGAAGGCGCCGTGCGTGCTCGTGTGCGAATCGCCGCAGACGACGGTCATGCCGGGCAGCGTCGCGCCCTGCTCGGGACCGATGACGTGGACGATGCCCTGGCGGCGATCGAGCAGGTCGAAATAGGTGATGCCGTACTCGCGCGCGTTGGCGTCGAGCGTCTCGACCTGCAGCCGGGAGATCGGATCCTCGATGCCGCGCGAGCGGTCGGTGGTGGGCACGTTGTGGTCGACCACCGCGAGGTTCGCCGACACACGCCACGGCTTGCGTCCGGCCAGGCGCAGTCCCTCGAAGGCCTGCGGGCTGGTGACCTCGTGGACCAGATGCCGGTCGATATAAATGAGGGCAGTCCCGTCGTCTTCCTTATGGACGACGTGATCGTCCCACAGCTTGTCGTACAGCGTGCGGGGAGCGGGCGACATGGCGATCGGAATTCGGGCCGGCGCCGCGGGGCAATGCGGGGCCGCACCGGGTTGGACATCGGATTTCCGATTATGCCACGCACCCCGGGCCGACGAAGGACGGGCGTACCGTCAGCGCTTCACGGGCCGCCGAAGCTGCGAGACCGGCGAGGCGTCTGCGCCGCGCGCACGGCCTCGCCTGCGCCCGCGACGTCCGCCGGGGTCAGCGCCTCGCCTGCTGGTACAGCGGCATCACCCGCTCGGCATAGACCTGCAGATCGCGGATCCGCGTCTCGGGCGACGGGTGCGTGCTGAGGAATTCGGGCCCTCCGCCGCCGCCGGCCTGCGACGCCATCTTCTGCCACAGCGTGATGGCGGCGCGCGGATCGTAGCCGGCGCGCGCGGCGATCTCCACGCCGATGCGGTCGGCTTCGGTTTCGTGCAGCCGGCTGTTGGGCAGGCCGAAGAAGGTCTTGTAGAAGACGTTGCCGAGGTCGGTGCCGGCCTGGCCCGCGCCCAGCACCGTGGCCGCACCGGTGATCAGCACCTGCGCGCCGATCTGCTCGGAGGCGCGCTCGCGGGCGTGCTCGCGCAGCGCGTGCGCGATCTCGTGGCCGAGAACGGCGGCGATCTCGTCGTCGGTGAGGTTCAGCTTCTTCACCAGTCCGCTGTAGACGCCGATCTTTCCGCCCGGCATCACCCACGCGTTGACCTCGGGCGATTCGAAGACGTTGACCTCCCAGCTCCAGCTGCGCGCCTCGGGTCGGAACGCGGTGCTCGCCGGGATCAGGCGCGCCGTGATCGCGCGCACGCGGCCGGTCAGCGCGGCATCGACGTTCAGTGCGCCTTTCTGGCGCTGCTGCTGCACGATCTGGCGATACGCCTGCATGGCCTCCTCACGCATCTGCGCCTCGGAGACCAGCGTGGACATTCGCTGCGTGCGGTCGATCCCGACCGCACCGGGGCTCGTCGTCTGCACCGTCGTGCAGGCCGTCAGGACGAGGGCCGCCGCCATTGCGGCCGCGGCGATCAGGCGCTTCGGATTCATGTTCGTTCGCGAATGGATTCGAAGGACGAAAACGTCAGCGCAAGGACAGCAACTCAGGCGCCCGCGGGCGGGCGCCCGCTGCGCGGCGCACCGCCGATGCGCGGCGTCGCGACCGCGACGTCGGCGTTCTGCCCGCGATCGCGCAGCGCATGGTCGATCAGCACGAGCGCCAGCATCGCCTCGGCGATCGGCGTGGCGCGAATGCCGACGCAGGGGTCGTGCCGCCCGTGCGTCTCGACGATCGCAGGTGCGCCGTCGAGGTCGATCGAGCGGCGTGGCAGGCGGATGCTCGAAGTCGGCTTGATCGCGATCTCGGCGACGATCGGCTGGCCGGTGGAGATGCCGCCGAGCACGCCGCCCGCATGGTTCGACGCGAAGCCCTCGGGCGTGAGCTCGTCGCCATGCTCGCTGCCCTTCTGCGTGACGCAGCCGAAGCCGGCGCCGATCTCGACGCCCTTGACCGCGTTGATGCCCATCAGCGCATAGGCGATGTCGGCATCGAGCTTGTCGTAGAGCGGCTCGCCGAGCCCCACCGGGACGTTCTCGGCGACGACGCGCACGCGCGCGCCGCACGAGTCGCCGGAGCGGCGCAGGTCGTCCATGTAGCGCTCGAGCTGCGGGACGATCGCGGCATCCGCGGCGAAGAACGGATTGTTGGACACCTCGTTCCAGTCGCTGACCGGGATGCGGATCTCGCCGAGCTGCGTCATGCAGCCGCGTATGCGCGTGCCGTAGCGTTCGCCCAGCCATTTCTTCGCGATCGCCGCCGCCGCGACCGCCGGCGCGGTCAGGCGCGCCGACGAGCGTCCGCCGCCGCGCGGATCCCGGATGCCGTATTTCTGCCAGTACGTGTAGTCGGCGTGGCCGGGGCGGAAAGTGCGCGCGATCGCCGTGTAGTCGCGGCTGCGCGCGTCCTCGTTGCGGATCAGCAGCGCGATCGGCGTTCCGGTGGTGCGCCCCTCGAAGACGCCCGAGAGGATCTCGACCCGATCCGGCTCGCGGCGCTGCGTGACGTGCCGCGAGGTGCCGGGACGGCGCCGGTCCAGCTCGTGCTGCAGGTCGGCTTCCTCGAGCGCCAGCCCGGGCGGGCAGCCGTCGACGACGCAACCGATCGCCGGCCCATGCGACTCGCCGAAGGTGGTGACGCGAAAGAAGTGGCCGAAGGTGCTGCCCGACAAGCGCTTCCCCTTCTCAGTAGCCCGCGCGCAGCCGCGCGACGACCGTCGCCCGCGGCATCGCCGCGAGCATGGCGTCGACCGACGGCGTCTGCGGTACGCCGAAGACGAGCAGCCGCACCGGCACCGCCAGCTGCGGCATCTTCAGCCCGTGCTCGGCGAGCGTCGACTTCAGCGCGTCGGCGATCGCCGCGCGGTTCCAGTCGACCGATTCGAGCGTCGACGCGAGCGCGGCCAGGGCCGCCGGCAGCGACGGCGCCCCTCCCTGCAGGTGACGCGCGCGATCGGCTTCCGCGATCGCCGGCTCGACGTAGAACAGGCGCGCCTCGTGGGCGAGCTCGTTCAGCGTCTGCGCGCGCTCCTTCAGCAGCCCGCAGACCTCGGCCAGATCCGCGCCGTCGTCGCCGATCGCGACGCCCGCCGCCTCGAGCCGCGGACGCACCAGCGCCGCGAGCTCCCGGTCGGGCTTCGCCTTCAGGTAGTGCGCGTTCAGCCAGCGCAGCTTGTCGAAGTCGAAGCGTGCCGGCGAACGGCTGATGTGCGAGCCGTCGAACCATTCGACGAGCTGCTCGCGCGAGAAGATCTCGTCGTCGCCGTGGCTCCAGCCGAGGCGCGCGAGATAGTTGACGACGGCCTCGGGAAGATAGCCGTCGTCGGCATACTGCATCACCGAGACCGCGCCATGGCGCTTCGAGAGCTTCTGCCCGTCGGGGCCGTGGATCATCGGCAGGTGCCCGTACTCCGGCACCGGCGCGCCGAGCGCGCGCAGGATGTTGATCTGCCGCGGCGTGTTGTTCACGTGGTCGTCGCCGCGCAGCACGTGCGTGATGCGCATGTCCCAGTCGTCGACGACGACGCAGAAATTGTAGGTCGGCGTGCCGTCGGATCGGGCGATGATCAGGTCGTCGAGCTCGGCGTTGTCGAAGGAGATCGGCCCCTTGACGAGATCGTTCCAGCCCGTCGCCCCGTCGAGGGGATTGCGGAAGCGCACGACCGGTTCGACGCCGGCCGGCGGCTCGGGCAGCGTCTTTCCCGGCTCCGGACGCCACCGTCCGTCGTAGCGCGGCTTCAGACCCCTCGCCTCCTGCTCGGCGCGCATCGCTTCCAGCTCCTCCCTCGTGCACCAGCAACGGTAGGCGGTGCCCGCATCGAGCATCTGCGCGATGACCTCGCGATAGCGGCCCATCCGCTGCGTCTGGTAATACGGGCCTTCGTCGGCGTCGAGCCCAAGCCAGCGCATGCCGTCGAGGATCGCCTGCACGGCCTCGGGCGTCGAGCGCTCGCGGTCGGTATCCTCGATGCGCAGGATGAAGATGCCGTCGTGGTGGCGCGCGTACGCCCAGGCGAACAGCGCGGTGCGCGCGCCACCGATGTGCAGGAAACCGGTGGGGCTGGGAGCGAAACGCGTGCGGACCATCGCGCGGGGCATGACCTTCGGAGAGCGGGAATCGACGTCCGATTCTACGTGACGGATACGCGAGCGGCGGCCGCGCGCCGCAAGGCACCGAATCGACCCGGCGCAGGCGTCGCGATGCGGGCGCCGATGCCCGAACCACGCCCGGCATCACGCCCGCGGCCGAGCCCCCGGCGCGGGTTTCAGTATCGTGCGCATATGGACAAGCCTTTCTCGCTGGCTTGCGAGCGCAATCGCGAGCCGATCCTGACGGTGCTGCGGCAGTATTTCGGCGACCGCAGCCGAGTGCTCGAAGTGGGCAGCGGAACCGGCCAGCACGCGGTGCACTTCGCCGATGCGTTGCCGCATCTCGAATGGCAGGCGAGCGACGTCGAGGAGAACCTGCCGGGGATCCGTGCCTGGATCGACGAGTTCGCCCTGCCGAACACCCCCGCGCCGCTCGCCTGGGACGTGCGCGATCCCCCGCCCGCGCGCGGCTTCGACGCGGTCTTCACGGCGAACACGCTGCACATCATGAGCTGGCCCGAAGTCGAGCGGCTCTTCGCGGTGCTTCCCGAGATCGTCGCCGACGACGCGCGCCTGGCGATCTACGGGCCCTTCCGCTACGGCGACAAGCCGACCAGCGACAGCAACGCGCAGTTCGACCGATGGCTGCGCAGCGAGGATCCGGACCGCGGATTGCGCGACTTCGAGAAGGTCGACGCGCTGGCGCGGCAAGCCGGCTTCGAGCTGATGGAGGACCGGGCGATGCCGGCGAACAACCGGTGCATCGTCTGGCAGCGGGGAGACGGCTGAACTTGGCGCCTCCGAGCGGATGCGCTTACAATCTCGCCTCCTCTCTGCGGGCGGTTAACTCAGCGGTAGAGTGCCACCTTCACACGGTGGAAGTCACTGGTTCGATCCCAGTACCGCCCACCAAAGCGCTTTTCGACGTCGCAGGCGCCATGACGGCCGTCGAACACGAGCGTCTCCTCACTCGAGTCGCATCAGTCTCTTGTCGCGAAGGCGAGCGCGCGCGCTAATGCGCCTCTTCCCGCCCGTCCTTCGGGACCACGATCCGCGCGTGCCGCTGGTACGTCCAGTACGAGACGGCCCAGTCGATCAGCACGACGAGCCGGTTGCGGAACCCGATCAGGAAGAACAGGTGCGCGACCAGCCAGAACCACCAGGCGAGCACCCCGCGCAGGTGCACGCCGCGGATGTCGACCACCGCCGCCATGCGTCCGATCGTCGCCAGGTTGCCCTGGTCGCGATAGCGAAAGGACGGCGCGGGTTGTCCGCGCAACCGGCAGCCGATCGCGCGCGCCACGTGCCGGCCCATCTGCTTGGCGGCGGGTGCGAGGCCGGGCACGGAGCGGTCGTTGTGGCGCACGAACGCGAGATCGCCGGCGACGAAGACCTCGGGGTGGCCGGGGAGCGATAGATCGTCGGCCACGATGACGCGACCGCTGCGGTCGGTCGCACCCAGTTGCGCGCCGAGCGGCGAGGCCGCGACGCCGGCCGCCCACAGGACCGTGCGTGCGGCAAGGCGCCGCGGCGCGTCCGTTCCCATCAGCGTCACGCCTTCGGCATCGACCGCGGCGACCGGCGCGTTCAGATGCACGCGCACGCCGAGTCGCTCGAGCTGCCGCTGGGCACTCCGGGAAAGATCGGCCGGCATCGTCGCGAGCACGCGTTCGCCCGCCTCGACGAGATGCACCTGCGCGTGTCGCGGATCGCTTCGGCGGAACTCGCGCGGCAGCGTATGCCGTGCGATCTCGGCCAGCGTGCCGGCCAGCTCGACGCCGGTAGGTCCTGCGCCGATCACGACGAACTGCAGCCAGGATTCGCGTTGCCCGGGATCGCTCTCGCGCTCGGCGGACTCGAAGGCCTCGAGCACGCGCCGCCGGAACTCGAGTGCGTCGCCCAGCGTCTTGAGCCCGGGCGCGTATGTGCGCCACTCGTCCCGTCCGAAATACGACGGCACCGAGCCGGTGGCGACGACCAGATAGTCGTAGTCGAGCGAGCCGTGGCGCATCCGCACCCGTCGGCGCGACACGTCGATCTGCTCGACCTCGTCGAGACGCACGACCACGTTGCGTTGACGCCGCAGGATGTAGCGAAGCGGCGCGGCGATGGCGGGTGCCGACAGGCCCGCAGTGGCGACCTGGTACAGCAGCGGCTGGAACAGGTGGTGATTGCTGCGGTCGACGAGCGTGACGCACACGGGATGGCGTCGCAGCCCGCGCGCGGCCCACAGACCCGCGAAGCCGCCGCCGAGCACGACCACGTGCGGAATCGCGCCGGAGGACGATTCGGGAGCTTCGAGAGGCACCGGACTCCGCTCCGGGGAATCGGCAACGGTGTCGATGGTGCCGGAACTCTCCCGTCGAAGCGACCGGCGCCCCGGGGCAAACCGGGGCGCCGAGCGCCGCCGATGCCGTGCGGCGGGGCGGTCCCCGACGCGGCACCGGCGGAGCGGCAGGGCCTCGGCTGCCCTGCCTGCGTCAGGCGTTCATCGCCGGTCCATACGGCGACTGGATCGACGCCTCGGCGCGCACCTCGGCGCTCGAGCGCGAGGCGGCGACACGCGACCCCTCGAACGCCTCGTTCACGCGAGGCCCTTCGCTGTTCGACTGGATCAGATACGGCTCGAAGCCGCTCGACGACGCGGAGCCGGTGGACGAGCTCGCGGCTACCGGACCCGGGTACTCGGTTTCGACGAGCAGCTCGCCGGCGCCGGCGTGACCGACCAGGCCGAGCGCGAGAACGACGGGAACGAAGCTGCGGACGATCGCTTTCATGATGCTCTCCTTCACTGCCTTCTTTCGATCGGCAGGACCGCCCCGCCGACAGGAGGAAGTGTGAGGTCACGAAGCGAAGCGCCGATCACGAAACGATGACGTTCCGGCAGCATCGTGTTTCCCGTTCGATCACGGCCGGCACCCCCGCTTTGCCGATTCAGCTTCGATTCAGCCGACCGCACCCATACTGCGCGCATCGACCTCATCGTTTCAGCAGGAGAACCCGAGATGCCGATCCGGAAACGTTCCTTCCTCGCCGCGGCGGCTTCGCTCGCCACCGCCCTTGCCGTGGCGGGCGGCCTGGCCAGCGCCGACGACCGCGTGCACCGATCGGAGGTGCGCGAGCTGCGCCAGGCAGGCAAGATCCTGCCCATGGAAGACATCCTCGGACGCGTTCGCGCGGCCCAGCCCGGCCAAGTCGTCGAGATCGAGCTCGAACGCGAAGACGGCCGCCTCGTCTACGAAGTGAAGCTGATCGACGACGGCGACGCGATCCACGAGCTCGAGCTCGACGCGTCCACCGGCGAGGTGCTCGCGCGCAAGCGCAAGTGACGTGCGGCTGCTGGTCGTCGAGGACGACGAAGCGCTCGCGGCACGGCTTCGCGAGCGCCTCGTCCGGGAAGGGTTCGCGGTCGACGTCGCGCACGACGGCGTCGACGGCGGGCACCTGGGTGCCACCGAGCCCTACGACGCGATCGTCCTCGACCTCGGCCTGCCCGGCCGCGGCGGTCTCGAGCTGCTCGCCGAGTGGCGCGCGGCGGGCAATCGGGTACCGGTGCTGATCCTCACGGCACGCGACGGATGGAGCGAGCGCGTCGAAGGACTGCGTGCAGGTGCCGACGACTATCTCGGCAAGCCCTTCCACACCGAGGAGCTCGTCGCCCGCATCCACGCGCTGCTGCGCCGCGCCGCCCCCGCCGGGGACGTCGCGCTGCGGGCGCCGCCGTGGCGCCTGGACGAGGCGCGGCAGTGCCTGAAGCACGACGACGGCCACGAGCAGCCGCTCACCGGAACCGAGTTCCGGCTGTTGCGATACTTCATGCGACACCCCGACACCGTGCTGTCGAAATCCCGGCTCGCCGAGCACGTCTACGAATACGACGCGGAGCGCGACAGCAACGTGATCGAAGTGTACGTGCGCCGGCTGCGCACGCTTCTCGGTGCGCACCGGATCGAGACGCGACGCGGCCAGGGATACGTGTTTCGCAGCGACGGATGAGCTCGCTGCGACGCCGCCTCGCACTCGCGCTGTCGCTCGTGCTGCTCGCGGTGGCGGCGCTGCTCGCGCTCGGGCTGCAGCACTACCCGCGCGAACTCGTCGAGAGCTACGTCGTCTCGCGGCTGGAGCACGACGCGGAGACGCTGTACGTGCGCCTGGCCGAGGCGGCCGATCCGGCGGCGGTCGCCCCCGGCGCGCTCGGCCCGATCTACGCGCTGCCGCTGTCGGGGCACTACTTCGTCGCGCGCAGGACGGCGCATCGCCCTTCGGACGCCGACTCCGCCTCGACGATCGTCTCGCGTTCGCTGTGGGACGAGGAGCTTCCCGTTGCCGATCTCGCCGACGCGGTCGAACGCGTGGTGCGCCGGCCGGGTCCTGCCGGCCAGACGCTGCTCGCCTACACCCGCCGGTTCGCCGGTACCGAAGGTGCATGGACGATCACCGTCGCCGAGGACGTCTCGCGGCTGGACGCGCAGATCGCGCGCTTTCGCAACGCCCTGCTCGCATCGATCCTGGTCGCGCTGGCGGTGCTCGCCTGGCTGCAGCGCGCGATCGTCGTGCGCGGGCTCGCCCCGCTGTCCCGGGCGGTCGAGGCCTGCCGACGGCTCGAGCGCGGCGAGGCGGCATCGGTGCCGAATGCCGCGCCCGACGAGGTTCGCCCGATGCTCGAGGCGGTGGCCCGGCTCGTGCACCACCAGACACAACGACTTTCACGCGTGCGTCACGCGGCGGGCAATCTCTCCCACGCGTTGAAGACGCCGCTCGCCGTGCTGGCGCAGATCGCCGACGAACGCGCCGCGGCGGGCGACGCCGCGACCGCCGATGCGATCGCCACGCAGGTCGACTCGATGCGCGCGACGATCGAGCGCGAGATGCGCCGCGCGCGACTCGCCGGCAGCGGCGCACGCTCCACCGGCTTCGACGCTCGCGAGCAGCTGGAGCAACTGGCCGAAGCGCTCGCCCGCCTGCACGCCGGACGCGAGCTGCGCATCGACGTCGTCGCGCCCGACCTTCGCCTGCCGATCGATCGCGAGGACCTGCTCGAGCTCTTCGGCAACCTGCTCGACAACGCGTGCAAATGGGCGCGGACCACCGTGCGGATCGAGCTGCGCGACCTGCACGGGCACGTCGACTTCCAGGTGGAAGACGACGGACCCGGCGTCGACGAGGCGCTGCTGGCGCGTCTGGGGCACGGAAGCCTGCGCACCGACGAGAGCCGGCCGGGTCACGGGTTGGGGCTGACGATCGTCCGCGACATCGTCGAGCAATACGGGGGCACGCTCGAATTCGACCGCTCGCCACTGGGCGGGCTCCGCGTGCAGGGCCGGATTCCGCTGGAGCGGTAGTCAGCCCTCGCCCGGCGCGCCGGCCGATCGCGCGGCGTCACCCCACGCCCGCGCCCAGTCCTGGCCCAGCATGTCCACCTGCCCGCCGTCCGTCTCGAAGAAGCGGTTCGGGAGCTGGAACATCGCGAGCATCAGTGCGCCGTCGGGCGTCCACGCCGAATGCCGGCTGCCGGCCGGCCGCCAGACGAACTCGCCCGGCCCGACCGCGAGCCCCGCATCCGGCCCTTCGCGGTCGACCAGGCGGCCCTCGAGCACGTAGGTCTGCTCGACGAGCACGTGCTCGTGATCCGGCAGCTCGGCGCCCGGCGCCATGCGCAGCAGCACCGTCAGCAGTCCGCTGCGACGGTCGACGAGCAGCGTCTTCGCTTCGACACCCTCGAAGCGCGTGCGCTCCCACGGCAGCTCGTCGACGCGCACGAGCCGCGAGGCGAGCGGAGCGAGGCCGGCGTGATCGACCGCGTGGGGCGTCACGCAGCAGGCGCGGCCGGCCCGCGAATCAGAAGCGGACATCGGCGGCGCCCTTCAGGCGCAGCATCTGCCGCGCCTCGTCGGGCGTCGCCACCGCGAGCCCCAGCTCCTCGAGGATGCGGCGCACCTTCGCGACCTGCTCGGCGTTCGACTTCGCCAGCTGCCCGGGCGCGATCCACAGGCTGTCCTCGAGACCGACTCGCACGTGGCCGCCAAGCACCGCCGACATCGTCGCGACGTACATCTGGTTGCGCCCGGCGCCGAGCACCGACCAGTAGTAGTCGTCGCCGAACAACCGGTCGGCGGTGCGCTTCATGTGCATCACGTCCTCGGGGTGCGGACCGATGCCGCCGCGCAGCCCGAAGACCGACTGGATCAGCAGCGGCGGCTTGAGCAGGCCGCGGTCGACGAAGTGCGCCGCCGTGTACAGGTGGCCGATGTCGTAGCACTCGATCTCGAAGCGCGTGTCGTTCTCGCCGCAGCGCTCGAGGATCGTCGCGATGTCGCGAAACGTGTTCTTGAAGATCCGGTCGTCGCTTCCGGCGAGGTACGGGCGCTCCCAGTCGTGACGGAACGACTTGTAGCGGTCGAGCATCTCGTACAGGCCGAAGTTCATCGATCCCATGTTCAGCGACGCGACCTCGGGGGCGAGCTCGACGGCCGGCCGCATGCGCTCCTCGACCGTCATCGTGGGCGCGCCCCCCGTCGTGAGATTGATCACGACGTCGCTCTTCGCGCGGATCGTCGGCAGGAAGCGCAGGAACATCTCCGGATCCTGCGTCGGGCGCCCGTCCTCGGGATCGCGCGCGTGCAGGTGCACGATCGACGCGCCCGCCTCGGCCGCCTCGAGCGCCGCGTGGGCGATCTCCTCCGGCGTGACCGGCAGATGCGGCGACATGCTCGGCGTGTGGATCGCGCCGGTCACCGCGCAGGTGACGAGGACCTTGCGCGGCGCTCTGGACGACGTGGACATCGGTGCCTCCTCGATCAACGGGCGACGGACGATCGCGCGGCGCTCGCCTGCAGCGCTTCCCAGACGCGCAGCGGCGTCATCGGCATGTCGAGATGCGTGACGCCGCGCGCGCCGAGCGCATCCAGGACGGCGTTGACGGCCGCCGGCAGCGCGCCCGCGACGCCCGACTCGCCGGCGCCCTTCGCGCCGAGCGGATTCGTCGTGCACGCCACCTCGTGGTGTCCGAGCCGCATCGTCGGCAGATCGTCGGCGCGCAGCAACGGGTAGTCCATCAGCGACGCGGTCAGCAGCTGGCCGTCGTCGGAGTAGTCCAGCCGCTCGCCGAGCGCCTGTCCGAGCCCCTGCGTGACGCCGCCCTGCACCTGCCCCTCGACGATCACCGGGTGCACGACCGTGCCGACGTCGTCGACCGCGGCGTAGCCGACGACCTGCACCTCGCCCGTCTCCGGATCGATCTCGACCTCGCAGACATGGCAGCCGTTCGGAAAGCTCATCTCGGGCGGAGCGAATTGCGCGACGGTGTCCAGCGAGAAGCCGCGCGCGACGAGGTCGGCGATGCCGACGCTGCGATCGGTACCGGCGATGCGGAAGCGACCACCGGCGTACTCGATGTCGGCGGGCGCGGCCTCCAGGAACTCGGCCGCGTGCTCGCGGCCCTTCTCGATCGCCTGCTCGGCCGCCAGGCTCATCGCACCACCGACCATCACGGTCGAGCGTGAAGCGACGGTGGCGATTCCGTCCGGCACGAGGTCGCTGTCGCCCTGCACGAGCCGAATGCTTCCCGGGTCGACATCGAGCAGCCGCGCGAGAATCAGCGGCATCGTCGTCGGCTGCCCCTGGCCGAATGCCTGCGCGCCCGTGCGAAGCTCGATGGCGCCGTCGCGGCCGAAGCGCAGATCCGCGGTCTCGGTGAGCGGGCTGCCGCCGGCGACCTCCAGGAAGCAGCACAGCCCGATCCCGCGCAGCCTGCCGCGCCGTTCGGCCTGCGCGCGGCGCTGCGCGAAACCGTCCCAGTCGGCGAGCGCAAGGGCCTTGTCGAGCACGGCCTCGAACTCACCGCTGTCGTAGCGCTGTCCGCTCGGCGCCGTGTACGGCATCGCAGACGCGGGAATGAAGTTGCGCCGACGCAGCTCGATCCGGTCGATCCCCGTTTCCTGCGCCGCCCGATCGATCAGGCGCTCGACGAGATAGATCGCCTCGGGACGGCCCGCGCCGCGATACGGCCCGAGCGGCGCGGCATTCGTCAGCACCATCCGCACGTCGATGTGGATCGCCGGGATCACGTAGACGCTCGACAGGCAATTCTTCGTGTTGTTCGTCGCGATCACGGCGGCGTAGGCCGACACGTATGCGCCGACGCCCACGAGGGTACGCGCGCGCAGCGCGAGGAAGCGGCCGTTCGCGTCGAGCGCGAGCTCGCCCTCGAGAATGCCGTCGCGTCCGTGGGTGTCGGTGAGGAAACTCTCCAGGCGGGTCGCGCACCAGCGCACCGGCCGTCCGAGCACGCGCGCCGCGTGCAGCATCGCCGCGTACTCGGCATAGGTCTGGACCTTCATCCCGAAGCCGCCGCCGACGTCGTGCGTGCGCACGCGGATGCGGTCGGGCGGAACGCGGAACACCGACTCGGCGAGCGCCTTGCGCACGACGGACACGCCCTGCGTGGGCGCGACGAGCGTGTAGCGTCCGCCTTCCCAGCTGGCGATCGCCGCACGAGGCTCGAGCGCGGTCGGCGCGACGCGCGGATCGAGCAGCCGCACGCGCACGACGTGCGCGGCGCGCGTCATCGCCGCCTGCACCGCCTCGGCGTCGCCGTGCTCCCAGTCGAGCGCGACGTTGCCGGGGGCCTCGTCGCAGAGCGTGGGCGCGTCGGGCGCGAGCGCACGCTCGATCGTCGCCGCCGCGGCGAGCTCGTCGTAGTCGACCAGAACCGCCTCGGCGGCGTCCTGCGCCTGCAGGACGGTCTCGGCGACGACCAACGCGACGGGCTCGCCGACGTAGCGCACGTGGTCGACGGCGAGCACCGGGATCGCGGGCGCGGCCATCGGCTTTCCGTCGCGCCCCGGCATGCGAACGAAGGTCTCGATCGCGCCGAGGCCGGCCTCCCGCAGCTGCGCGCCGGTGAAAACGCCGAGCACGCCGGGCATCGCCTCGGCCGCCTTCGCGTCGATATGCACGATGCGCGCGTGCGCGACGGGCGCGCGCACGAAGGCCGCGTGCGCCTGCCCCGGCACCACCAGATCGTCGGTGAACCGACCCTGCCCCGTCACGAGCGCCCGATCCTCGACGCGCGCCGGTGCCTGTGCGCCTCCGAACTTCATGGCGACTCCCGGCGATTCAGGCGCCGCGCGCGGCGGGCGCGAGCAGGTCGCGCCGAACCATCGCATGGATGCCCTTGTTGCCGTCGACGAGCTGCGTGACGTGCAGGTCGCAGGCGAGGCTGCAGAAGACGTAGGCGTCCGACGGCTTCCAGCCCTGCATCTGCACGAGCCAGGCGATCATCTCGCGCAGCGCCTGGCGGGCCGCGTCGTCGAGGTCCTCGTTCAGGCCGATCGTGACGTAGTGCGTCGGCGTGATCGCGCGCGGCATCT
>Ga0079224_100002225_pt1 | contig 23304 bp, 22 predicted proteins | sample Stecom2015_FD_80414 | JGI IMG/M metagenome (GOLD analysis project Ga0079224, IMG submission 80414) | Agricultural soil microbial communities from Utah to study Nitrogen management - Steer compost 2015 | ecosystem: Environmental > Terrestrial > Soil > Agricultural land | place: USA: Utah... | reverse complement strand
TTGGCCATGACCCGGGGAGGTGGGAGGAATCCCGGCGCCGCTACAGGGCCGAACTGGATGCTAATTCGGTAGCCGTGGATCGGTGCCTCTGATGGTGCCGAAAAGTGCCGGTGACCCTTCTCTACGGCGCCCGCGATCGCAAGCACAACCAGGCCGTCGTGCTGCGCGACTACCTCATCGAGCGACTTGCGTCCGGCAAGTAGCTCCGCGCGCCACACGTGAGCATGTGCGGCACGACTGCTACGGCGCTACCCCCTCGGGGGTGACGATCCGAGACGTCCAGTCTTCTGTTCCGCGTGTTGACAATCGACGCTTCGCAAGCCGGCGCCAGCGTTCGGGGAGATCCGGCAGGGCGGCAAATTCGGCGAGCTCGGTTTCGTTCTGCGTGTCGTGGTAAAGCAGCCGGGCGATACGCTGAAGCGTCCATTCCGGATGCGGGCGCGCCTCGAGCGTTGCCGGCCCGCCCGCCGTGATCTCACCGGGCTCCAGCACGCGAAAATACCAGCCGGTCCGTCCAGTGGTCTGCACCAGCCGCGCCATGTCGGCTCTGCCGAAGCGGATATTCAGGCGCCAGCACGGCTGACGGCTCTGGCTGAGCTCGAGCAGGGCATCGCCAAGCCGGAATCGATCCCCGAGACAGACGTCGGCCTCTGTCACGCCGTCGACGACGAAGTTCTCGCCGAAACCTCCGGGCCGGAACAGTTCGGCCTGGTCGGGCAGTTCCGCAGCCCACCGCGTGTAGTGCGATAACGGGTAGACGTGGATCGCCTTGTCGGGCCCGCCGTGATGACGGCGATCGCCCTGTTCGTCGCCGTCCAGGCCGGTCGCGCGGGCGGTGACCGGACCTAGCACGATCTTCTTGTCGATGCCGCTGAGGACCTCGGTGGCTCCCAGCGGAGCCAGCTTGCCGACCCGCACTTCGGTCACGGCAAAGAAGGTTTCCCGCTTCTGGGGCATGACACGATCCTGGGGGAAGTTGGCATATGGGAAATGAAGGACGTCGGCCCATCAACACCCAGGGATGTGGTGGCACCTCGGTCAAAGGTCAAAGCACGCAGTCGGCATGCCGCACCCTCCACGAGGGCGACGGACGCCATCGCGAATATGTCGCTGGTGCCGATTCTGTGCGTGAGCTTTTACGTCTGGTCGTCTGGCAGACGCCGGTGGACAGGCCACGCCTGACGGGCATGCGCAAGACAGAAGCATCCCACGAGATCAGCCAGCGCATGCGCTTCCGCCCGGGCCGCCGCATTCGCGGCATCCAGCCTCTGTGCCGCCGCCTCCACTTCGCGCCTCAATCCCGCTTCATCGATCGTCGTCAGCTGCCCGTCTTGCAGGATCATGCGCCCGTCGATCATGACCGAGGCCACGGCCGCGCCGTTCTCGGCAAACACGATCTGCCGCAGTGGTGAATGCAAGGGCACGTAGTTGATATGGGCCAGATCGAGGAAGACGATGTCCGCCCGCCAGCCGGGCTCCAACCGACCCACGCGATCGAAGCCGAGGATCGCCGCACTGCCGGTGGTCGCGGCCGCAAATGCCTCCTCGACGCTCAGCCACGCGGAGGGATCCGGATCGGCGATGCGGGAGAGGCCGGCGGCGAGCCGCATCGCCTCGAACATGTTCTGCCCGTCCGACGTATTGGTCGCGTCCGTGCCGATGCCGACGTTGACGCCCGCCCTCAGCAGCCGGCGCACCGCGGCGACGCCCGACCCGAGTCGAAGATTGCTCATCGGATTGTGCGCGACCGAGGCGCCTGCCGCGCCCAGGCGCGACATGTCCTCGTCGTCCAGCCAGATTCCATGCGCGGCGGAAAAGCCGGCGCCGATAAGGCCGAGACTTTCCAGGTGTGCCGTCAGGCTGCGCCCGTACCTCTTGGTTCCGAGCACCGCCTGGGCCTTCGTTTCCGCAAGATGCGTCTGCAGCGGAACGTCGAACTCCGCGGCCAGCTGCTTGCAGCCGATCATGAAGTCATCGGAGCAGTGCAGCGGGATCGTCGGCGCGACCGCAGGTCGGATCCGATCCCGGTCGTGACTCCAGTGCGTGAGGACGTCGCGCGCGGCCTCGAGGCTCACCTCGTAGGGCGCCGTTTTCAAGGCTTCGGCCTTCCGGCGCAAAGGGTCCGGTAGTGACTCGATCAGGCCCGGCAGTGCCTCGAACAGGGTTCGGTCGGCCATCATCGGCGCCACGACGGCCCTAATGCCCACTTCCGCATAGGCTTCGGCCACGGCGTCTAGTCCTTCGCGGGATGGGGCCGGGAACTCGGCAAACAGGTCGTAGCACGCCGTGCACCCCTTGCGGACAAGCTCGACCGCCGACAGCTTCGCCGTCAGCCGCTTGTCCTCGACCGTCCGGTTGCCGTTCACGGCACCGTTGGCATTCAGGAAAACCTCGAGCGGTACGCGATCACCGATCAGGCCCTTGGCCAGCGCGCCGTGGCCATGTGTGTGGGCGTTGACCAGCCCCGGGATCAGCAGACGGTCCGAGGCGTCGAATACCTGTCTGCCCTCGCGCGTTATCGTGCCGGCGGGTTCGATCGCAGCGATCCAGCCGCGTTCGACGAGAAGATCGGCTTCCGCCGTGGTGGCGAGATCGCCGCGCAGGACGCGGCCACCGCGTATCAGCAGCGATTCGAATTGCGTGCTCATGCTGCGTGGTCCTTACGGCCTTCGGCCATGTGTCGGCCGATCTCATACCGATCGGCGGCATCCCGGCTTACCTCGTAGACGATGCGTCCACCGGACATCACCAGGATGCGGTCCGAAAGTTCCAGGATCTCGTCGAGATCCTCGCTGATGAGGAGGATGGCGGCCCCGCGATTGCGGGCTGCGGTCATCTGGCCGCGGATCTCATCGGCTGCGGCCGCGTCCAGTCCGAAGCACGGGTTCTGCGCGATGAGCAGGCGAACGTCCCGCGAAAGCTCTCTCGCCAGCACGGCGCGCTGGACGTTGCCGCCTGACAGATTGTCTATCCGCGCCGCCGGCGACGGGGTCTTGATCCGGTAGCGCTCGATGAGGTCCGTTGCCAGCCGCCGCATCACGCTGCGCCGCAGCAGCGGTCCGGCAGCGACCGGCGGCCGGTCGTACTGCCTCAGCATGAGGTTTTCCATCACCGACATCGCACGCACGCAGCCATTGGCGAGCGGCTCCTCGGTGAGCAGGCGAACTCCGTGACGCTGTATCTCCCGGCGGGTGTGATGGTAGGGAACACCTGCGACCCGGATCTCCCCGCCGGCAGCCGGCCGCTGACCCGCCAGAACCTCCACGAGCTGCTTCTGGCCGTTGCCGGATACGCCGGCAACGCCGACGATCTCGCCGGATCGTACCGCGAGTCTGGCTCCGTCCACCGCCAGCGTTCCCCGGTCGCTGAGCGCGGACAGGTTGTCGATGTCGAGATAGACCTCTCCCTTTACGGTGTCGCGGGTAACCGGACCGGAGCTGACCGCTGTCTTTCCGAACATCAGGTTCGCCAGTTCCTCCCGCGAGGTATCCTCGATCCGACGGGTAGCGACGGCGCGGCCGTCCCGTAGCACGGTGACATCCTGCGCGAAGCTCAGGACTTCGCGGAACTTGTGGGTGATGAGCACCACGCTGAGCCTGCCCTCGTCGGCGAGACGGCGCATCTCGCCGAGGACTTCGTCTGCTTCGTCGGGTGTGAGCACGGATGTCGGTTCGTCGAGCACAAGGAACCGGCGCCGCAGATAGAGCTGCTTGAGGATTTCCAGTTTCTGCTTCTCGCCCGCCGCAAGGCTCGTCACCGGATGCTCGGGATCAAGCTGGAACGGCATGCCGCGCATGAACTCGCGCAACGCCTCGTGTTCCGCCCGCCAGTCGACGATCGCCGGCACGTGGGCCCGTGACAGGATCAGGTTCTCTGCAACCGTCATCGGCTCGACGAGGGTGAAGTGCTGGTAGACCATCCCCATCCCGAGCGCATGGGCCTCGCGCGGCTGCGATACCGGCTGTGGCGTGCCGTCAACGACGACCGAACCCTCGTCGCGGCGATAGTATCCGAGCAGGCACTTCACCAGGGTGCTCTTGCCGGCGCCATTCTCTCCCAGGAGGGCATGCAGTCTGCCCGCTTCGAAGCGTACGGAAACACGATCCAGCGCTAGAACGCTGCCGAACCGCTTGGAAATCTCGATCGCTTCGACCGTGGGAGGAGACTGTTCAACTGACCCGGTCATCGCGAGATCGAGAGCTCCCTGGGCGCGCCCGCCAGCATCTGAGTGGGCGACGAGGAATAGATCAGCAGGATCAGGGTGAGCACGTAGGGTGCCGCGTTGAACAGGTAATACCCCTGGGTGATGCCAACGGTTTGCACCGCGGGCCCGAGCGCCGAGGCACCGCCGAACAGCAGCGATGCCCAGAAGCAGCGCACCGGGTCCCACCGCGCGAAGATGACCAGCGCCACCGCCATCAGGCCCTGCCCGCTCGACAGGCCCTCGTTCCAGTTACCGGGGTAGTAGAGCGAGAGGAACGCACCGCCGATTCCCGACAGGAAGCCGCCTGCCGTGGTGGCCAGGAGGCGGATCGTGTTCACTGAACGGCCAAGCGCAAGCGCGGCATCCTCGCTGTCACCGGCCATGCGCAGCAACAGGCCCCACCGCGTGTTCTTGAGGCCCCAGCGGAGGCCAAACGCAATCGCGATGCCGATGATGAAGAGCGGACTGATTTCGAGAGCCGAGCGGATTGCCGGGCTGTCGGACCACGCGCCGAGAGGAATGGCCGGCAACATCGGTGCGCGTGGCTGGATGAAAGGCTTGCCAAGATAGAAGGCGAGCCCGGTGCCGAAGATGAACAGCGCAATGCCTACCGCAATGTCGTTGACGCGCGGCAGCGAACAGATGATCGCGTGCAGAATTCCCATGCATGCGCCTGCGAAGCCAGCTGCCAGCACGCCAAGCCACGGAGAACCGGTGAGATAGCAGACGGCGAAACCCGTCATCGCGCCAAGGACAAGGGTACCCTCGAGGCCCAGGTTGACGCGGCCACTTCGCTCTGTCAGCGTCTCGCCAAGGCTGATGAACAGGTACGGCGTCGATACCCGGACCGCGCCCCCGACGACCGCGATCAGTACGCCCCACCAGCCCGCTGCAATGAACTCCATGTCAATTGCCACCTGTTCTGACAATGCGGCCGGACAGGGCGTTGCCGGCAAGCACGCACAGGAAGATCAGGCCCTGCAGGACAACGGTCGCCGCATCGGGCATGTCGAAGCGCCGCTGCAACAGGCCGCCGCTCGCCGAAATGCCGCCGAGCACAAGCGCCACCACGATGACGGCCAGCGGATTCTGGCGTGCGACAAATGCCACCAGGATACCGGTGTAGCCGAACCCCACGACCAGCGACTCGCTCACCGCGCCGTGCACGGCGACCACTTCGATTGCTCCCGCCAACCCTGCGGCCGCACCGCCAAGACAGGACGCAAGCAGCACCAGGCGACCCACCGGCAGCCCGGCCATCTCGGCGGCACGCACGTTGCCGCCAGCAACGTCGATGGAGAATCCCAGCACCGTGTAGCGCAGGATCAGGAACATGACGATGCACACGCCGATCCCGATCACGAGCCCCCAGTGTACCGACCAGCCGGGGATGTTGGAGATCATGTAGCTCTGCGATATCGACCAGCTCTGCGCCTTCAGCGTAACGGCGAAGTCGCGGATCGGCCCGCTCACGAGATGCATGAGAACGGCGATCGCGATGTAGTTCAGCAAAAGGGTCGAAATCGTCTCGTTGACACCGCGCCAGTGTTTCAGCGCGCCGGCAAAGCCGATCCACAGGGCTCCGGCCGCGGCGCCACTGATGAAACACGCCAGAGTACCCACCGGCCACGGCAGTCCGGTAAGCAGCGCGCCCGCAAGCACCGCACCAAGGCCGCCGACAACGAGAGCTCCCTCCCCTCCGATGACCAGGAGCCCCAGTCGCGCCGGGATCAGGGTGCACAGCGCCGTTAGCATGAGCGGGGCGGCCAGCGTCAACGTGTTCTCGATCGAGAACCGCGTACCGAACGCCCCCAGCCAGAGCGTCCGGTAGACGGCAATCGGATCAGCACCCGTCATCGCCGCGAAGATCCCGAACAGCACGAGCGCGACCACGAGGGCGCCGAGCGAAAGGATCAACGCTTCGAAGCCGCGAGCCGAGGGCGCGAGCATTGTCACCAGCGCCATGCGCGAAGCACCATGGGCACTGGACAGCGAGTGACGGCCAACATCGTCCGCCTCGGAACGGTTGGTCATGCGGGGAACTCACTCACCCGATGATCCGGGAGGTCGACTTCCGCACCAACTACTGCAGACCGGTCTCGCCGATCGCGCCCTCGACCAGCCACTTCACGGAGAGCTTGAACTCGTTGTCGTCGTTGGCGATCTCCTGCCCCTCTGCGAGCACCTCGTTCCCCTGGTTGTCGCGCAGGGGTCCCTTGTAGAGCTTCAGGGTGTCGTCAACGAACGCCTGTTTGGCGGCCAGCACCTCCTCTCGAACATCATCGGGAACCACCTTTCCGAACGGGCTGATGTTCACCATGTCGCGCTGGAACCCGCCACGGTAGAGGTTGGGATACTCCCCACCGGTCTGCCAGGCCTGGACGAAATCACCACCCTTGGCCCAGTTCCACTCCGCTCCGGTGAGAAAGCCTTCCGGCGCCAGGTCGCTCAGGTCGGTGTGGTAGCCGCAGCTGTAGATGCCGCGCCGTTCCGCTGTCTCGATCGCCACTTTCGGACTGTCGACATTGGCCACGATCACGTCGACGCCCTGGTCGGCGAGCACGTTCACCGTCTCGGCTTCCTTGACGGGATTGTCCCAGTCACCGGTAATGACGACCTGGCAGGTGGCCTCGGGATTGACCGACCGCGCGCCCATCACAAAGCCGTTGCAGTTGTTGAATATGAAGTACAGGGGCTTCGAACCGATGAACCCGAGCTTCCCGGTCTTGCTCATGCGCCCGGCCGCGATGCCGCAAAGATAGTGGGGTTCCTCCATGTAGCCGCGGTAGCCGATCGTGTTGATCGCATCGCCTTCCTTCCACAGGCCTCCCGCGTGAACGAACAGGACATCCGGATATTTCGGTGCCAGCTCCTGGATGAACGGCCAGAAGCCGAAGGACGTCGGGAACAGGACCTTCGCCCCGTCGAGCTGGATCATGCTTTCCATCACCCTGACGACCTCGGCCGTCTCCGGGACACGTTCCTGCTCGACCAGCGACACTCCGGGCAGTTCCGCGATCTTCTTGGCAGCCACCGCGTGGGCCTGGTTCCAGCCGTAGTCGTTGCGGGTGGCCGCGTAGATGAACCCGACGGTGATCTCCTTTGCGTCTTGAGCCAGCGCCCGCCAGTGCGGTGACGCCGTCAGGGCCGCCGCCGCAACGATGTTGCCCGCGCCGACCAGCATACGGCGACGCGTCAGCCGAAGATCCTTCATTCCCGTTCCTCCCTCTCGCACTCCCGAGGAGTATCCTCAACCCCCCGGAATGGATGATCCTCCCAGATCACCCCATTGTTGCTATCGGTGTTCACCATCCGATCCACGTTGCGGATGTCCCGAAGCGTTGCCGGACCCGCTCCCACGGCCCAGCCCGGCGGAACCACGTGAATGTTTGGCAAATCGCCGAATGCCGCAGCTTGCTTCCGGTGATTCCCGTCAGGCGAGCACCACCGGGGTTGCCTGCCACATGTGCACGATAACAAAGCCCCCCGCCTTCAACAATCGGGAGGGGTACGAGCGGCGCGAGCAGGAATTCATGCCACGGTTGTGGGAGTGCTGCGGCGCCCAGCCGCCTCCGGCCAGAGGGCATGGGCTGCTCGAACACCGAACCGGTCCCCGGCCGTCGCCGGGGGAACCTTCCCGAGGCACCGGTCGGTGGCGCATCATGACACCGGAGCGGAGCTTGTCTATAATGATGCAAAAGATCGTAAGCAGATAACGGTGTCGAGGGATGGGAGGCAGGCCGTCCCTGTGGCCCTGTAGCGAGAGACCCGCGACACCTCGAGGGAAGAGTAGATGTCCGGGAATTCAGATATCTCCGAGTTCTTGCCGCCGAAGGTTCTGGCGGCGGCCGCCAACGGCGTGGCGGACGCGATCGCCCGCGACCATGGAGACGTCGGCGCGATCTTCGCCAGGGCCTCGATAGACGAGCGGATCTTGGAGAGCCCCTATAACGAGCTCGATCTGACGCAGTTCTGCGCGCTGTTCGAGGAAGCGGCCAGGCAGACGGGAAACGACAATTTCGGACTGCGGTTCGGCGATGATTTCGCCCCCCAGCGTCTCGGTCCGATCGGCTACGTCGCGATAAATTCACCTACCGTCTTCTCCGCGCTGGCCAATCTCGTGCGGTACTTCCCGGCTCACCAGGACAACAGCATACTCACGCTGTCGGAAGATGACGGGCTTCTATGGCTCTCCTATCAGATCATCGACAAGCGCATCCCTTCGCGTCGGCAGGACGCCGAACTGTCACTCGGGATGTTCCTCAACATTCTCAGGCATGGACTGGGCAGGGACTGGCGGCCCCTGGAGATACATTTCGAGCATTCCGCACCGCTTGATCCGGCGGAACACGAGCGCCGTTTCGGCGCCCCAGTCATCTTCTCCCAGCGCGCCAATGCCATTGCGCTCCGCAAGTCCGATGCGGACACCATCATGCCCAACGCCGACCCGTATCTGCATGTTCTCATTTCGGAATATCTCGCCCACCGGCGCGCCAGCCGGGCGGTGCCGCAGGATTTCGTCCAGCTTTTGCGGCACCATGTGAAACTGGAACTGGGAACGCCGAATGCGCCCACGCTGAAGGGCGTTGCAGAGCGCTTCGGCATGACGCCGTGCACCTTGCAGCGACGGCTCAAGGAACACGGTGCCTCGTTCAACGACATCGTACGGGCCGCGCGCCAGGAACTCGCCCTGCGCTATGTCGCCGATCCCGACATAAGCCTCACCGAGGCTGCCCTTGCGCTCGGGTATTCGGAGCTGTCCGCCTTCAGTCGCGCGTTCCGATTGTGGACGGGCATGTCGCCACAGAGATACCGGCGGGCGGCCGCCGAGCGGGATCGTGCCATGGCGTGACCGCACTCCCGCCGGCCACGCCGCCGGCGCGATGTCAAGATCGTGTCGGCTACTGTCAAGCCGTCCGCCCGCCTTCCTTCGATACTATCGGGTTCTGGCACGGAGCTCACGTTGGCGACCGCGGCGCAACGTGTTGCCTGTCGCCCGATAGCTGGGAGGAGGAGGAGAATGGCTGACCGCAGATCGTTCCTGAAGGGAACTGCCGCTCTGGCAGGTGTCAGCGCGATGGGATTGCCGCGCAGTGCCTGGGCACAGCGGGAAAACGAAATGAACATCCTGTGCTGGGAGGGCTACAACACCGATCAGGTGCTGGGCCCGTTCCGGGAAAGGCATCCGGGCGCCACGGTTCGCGCCGAAAGCGGCACCTCCGATCCCGACATGATCAACAAGCTGCGCGCCGGCGAAGTCAACGTCTGGGACCTGATCAACGTCAACCAGCCGTGGGCACGCCAGCGGATGTACCCGGAGGGCCTGATCCGGCCGATGGATAAGGCTGCGTTCGAGGGCTACTTCAAGGACATGCTTCCGGCATTCCAGAACTACCCGCTGGCGTACGACGAATCCGGCGAGCACCTGCTCGGGATGGTGCAGCGCTTCGGCCCCTTCTCGTTCGTGGTCAACACCGAGAAGATCTCGCAGGAAATGGCGGAGGATCAGGGCTTCAAGTTGTTCCTCGACCCGTCGATGAACAAGAAATACGGGGTGCTGACCTACGACAACTGGAACATCATGCACATGTGCATGGCGGCCGACCTCAATCCGTTCGAACCGATGCCGGATGACGGCGAATCCCGCTTCGAGGAGGTCGCCAGGCAGATCTTCGGCGGGGCGACCCTTGCCAGCGAAGATCTCGTCACCATGAATACCGCGCTCATCAACGGCGAGATCGACGCCTATTTCACCGGCGGTGTCTATACGGCCTCTCCAGCCCGCTATGACGGCCAGACGCAGGTGCGGGCCATCACGCCGCGTTCCGGCCCGGTGGACGGCAAGAGCGGGATCGTGTGGGTGGAACTGACGTCACTCGTCAACAACCCCAACCCCAGTCCCCTCGCCGAGGACTTCCTCCATTTCATCAACGAACCCGACATCTGCAAGGCGGTGGCCTTCTCGGAAGGAACGTACAACCCCGTGTCGCAGATGGGGCGTGAGGACGTCATGGAGAAGTTTGACGAGGAGGAACTCGAGGCCATCCAGTGGAGCGAACTTGAGGAGGACATCGACCGCTGCGTCGAGTACGGCGTTGTCGCCGACTATGACCGGCTGATCGAGATTTACAACGCCGCTCGGCGGGGCTGATCCGGCAGGGGCCGCGACGCCCGCGATCACGTCCGGCCCCTTCCCTCTGCAAGTGCGCCGTTCACCCGCATTGTAGCTTCCGCGGCACCGGGGGCGTTGTCCTGGGGTTTCACGAATGTCGTCCAAGGTCGTGCTGCGACTCGACAGCGTCAGCAAGCGCTTCGGCAATTTTACGGCAATAGACGGAATAGACCTCGATATCCGGGAGGGCGAGTTCCTCACCATCGTCGGACCGTCCGGATCCGGCAAGACGACGATGATCCGCCTCTTGGTCGGCATGGACGAGCCGACCGAAGGTCGGATCTATCTCCACGACGAGGTCATCAACCACGTCCCGGCCAACCGGCGGCCGACCTGCATGGTGTTCCAGTCGCTGGCGCTGTTCCCCCATCGCACGGTCGGGCAGAACATCGAGTTTCCCTTGAAGATCAAGGGGGTGCCGCCGGCTGACCGGCAGGCCCGCGCGTTGGAGCTTCTCGATCTCCTGCGGCTGCCGAGAAACTACTACGGCAAGCGCGTCACCCAGTGCTCCGGCGGCGAGCGGCAACGCGTCGCGCTCGCCCGCGCGCTGGCGTTCGACCCGCAGATCCTGTTCTTCGACGAGCCGCTGTCGGCGCTCGACTACCGGCTTCGCAAGGAGCTCCAGAAGGAGCTCAAGGAGCTCCACCGCCGCACCGGCCGGACGTTCGTCTACATCACCCACTCGCTGGAGGAGGCGATGGTGATGTCCGACCGCATCGCGATCATGCGCGCCGGCCGCATCGCTCAGGTCGGCACGGCAGCCGAGATCTACGCGGCGCCCCGGTCCCGGTTCGTCGCCGAGTTCATGGGCGAGGTCAATCTGTTCCGGGTGGAAGGCGACGGCAACGGCGGCTTCCGTGGGGTCGACCTGCCGATCACGGTGGCCAACGGCAGCCTCGGCCTCGCCGAGGGCGAGCGCGCGCTGCTCATGGTCCGCCCCGAGTCGGTCCGGTTCCTGGCCGCCGGCCAGCATGCCGACTGCACCATGACCGGCCAGCTGCGCGAGACCTTCGAGCTCGGTTCGCGCATTCACTACGACGTCCTCGTCGGCGACCGTTCCATCACCGTCGAGAAACTGCGCGACGACCAGCTTGCCGGCAACGGCGGAAGCGAGCTCCGGCTCGGCTTCGACCTCGCCTCGACCCATCTGCTCGCCGACGACCTGGAGGGCTGAGATGGACCGGCTGGAGGCACGTCAGGGCTTGCTGTCATCGTTGCCGATGACGGTCCTGATGGTCCTGATCTTCGTTGCGCCGCTGGTCGTCATCGCGGTGTTCTCGATCATGCCGCAACGGGTGTTCACGTTCGCCCATTCGCCCACGTTCGAGGCCTATCGCGTGTTCGTCGAACAGGGCTACTGGCGTTCGCTCGCCTGGTCGCTGGCCATGGCCGCGCTCGCGACGGCGATCCTGTTCCTCGTCTGCTATCCGCTCGCCCACGCGATGACGAGGGTCTTCGGCCGCTTCTCCCTGGTGATCGTCATCGCCATCGTGCTGACGCTGATCGTGTCCGAGAACATCCGGCTGTACGGCTGGGTGCTCACCCTGATGAAGGGGGGGCTGATCGGCGGCTACGTCCAGTCGTGGACCGGGATCGTCCTCGAGGGCTGGACCTACAACACGCCGATCATCGTGTTCGGTCTCGTCTACGTGTACCTGCCGTTCATGCTGTTTCCGCTGCTGCAGGGACTGGCAATGATCCCCGAGGAGGTGCGCCAGGCGGCGAGCGATCTCGGCGCATCGCGGTGGCGGATCCTGTGGGAGATCGATCTTCCGCTCGCGATGCCGGGCATCGTCGTCGGCTGCCTGCTGACCTTCGTCCTCGCCGCCGGGGCGATCGCCGAATCCAAGCTGCTCGGCGGCCGCGCCGTCATCGTCATCGCCGACGAGATCGAGCGGGCGTTCACCTACGGCCAGAACTGGCCCCTGGGATCGGCGCTGTCGGTATCGCTGATCGCGATCATCGGTGCGTTGGCGTTCGTCGCCCTGTCGCGCATCGACCTCGACGGGATCATGGGGCGGAGATAGCGATGACACGATCCCGCTCCGAGCGCCTTGCCTACTACGTCTACGGGGGCCTGATACTCGCCTTCCTGTACCTGCCGATCCTTGCGGTCACCCTCGCGTCGTTCTCGAGGGCACGGTACCTCTCGTTCCCGATCAAGCGCTACACCGCCGACTGGTACGCCGACGCGGTCACGTCCTACACCGTCCGCGAGTTCACCCTGACCTCGCTGAAGATCGCCGTTTCGGTCACCGTGATCGCCGTCATCGTTGGCTTCTTCGGCGCCCTCGCCTTCGCCCGCTACCGCTGGCGCTTCCGCGGCGTCTTCCAGAAGTTCATCCTGCTGCCGATCTTCTTCCCGCAGGCGGTGCTCGGGCTCGCCCTGCTGATGTGGTTCAACGCGGTGGGCATCATCCCGACCTGGCACACCGCCATCGTCGCCCATCTCGTATGGATCGCGCCGATCGCGACGCTCATCATCGCCATCCGCGCGTTCGGGTTCGACCCGGCGCTGGAAGAGGCGGCCCGCGACATGGGCGCAAGCGGCTGGCAGGTGCTCCGCGAGGTCACGTTGCCGCTTCTGTGGCCCGGCGTGGTCGCCGCCGGCGCGTTCGCATTCCTGCTGTCGTGGGGCAATTTCCCGCTGTCGCTGTTTACCACCGGCGCCGACTCCACGCTGCCGGAATGGCTCTACGCCAAGATGGTCTCCGGCTACTCGCCGCTGGTGCCGGCGGTCGGCACCCTGATGGTGGCCGCCTCGGCCGTACTCACCGTCATCGTCATTGGAGTTTCCTGGTGGATGAGCCGGCGCGCCGGCGCCGTTTCATCCGATTAATGTCGCACGAACCCCAAGGAGGTACTGATGTTCAAGTCTATCGCCGGCCGTACTGCCATCGTTACAGGCGGTTCGAAGGGCATCGGCAAGGGAATCGCCCGCGTCTTCGCCAATGCCGGCGCGAACGTGATGATCGCCGCCCGCGGCCAGGCCGATGCCGAACGCACGGTCGACGAACTGAAGGCAGCCGGCGGCAAGGCGGCATGGTGTGCATGTGACGTCACCCAACCCGACCAGATCGAGGCCCTTGTCGAGCGCACCGAAGCCGAGTTCGGCGGCCTCGACATCCTGTGTGCGAATGCCGGCATCTTTCCGCAGACCAAATTACTCGAAATGGGTCCGGATGACTGGGACCACGTCCTGAACACGAACCTGAAGAGCACGTTCCTCTCGGTCCGGTCGGCGGTCCCGGCGATGCAGCGCCGCGGCAAGGGCCGCATCATCATCACCTCGTCGATCACCGGTCCGATCACCGGCTATCCCGGCTGGACCCATTACGCCGCCTCGAAGGCCGGCCAGCTCGGGTTCCTGAAGACGGCGGCCATGGAACTGGCCCGGTACAACATCACCATCAACGCCGTCATGCCCGGCAACATCATCACCGAAGGGCTCGAGGGGCTGGGTCAGGAATACCTGGACACGATGGCGGCTTCCATCCCGCTCAAGCGGCTGGGTGCCGTCGAGGACATCGGCAACGCGGCGCTGTTCTTCGCCACCGATGAAGCGGGCTACATCACCGGACAGACGCTCGTCGTCGACGGCGGACAGATACTGCCCGAATCGATCGAGGCACTGGCCGAGGCCTGATGCGCCCCGGATCGGTGCAGGACGAGGAAAACGTCATGGATACCCATACCCAGCCACCGCCCGCGGAGGACCATGCGGCGCTTCTCGACAATCTCGCCCGGCTCGCGGATGCCTCGCTGCCGCTCTGGGATGTCGAGGACGGCGCCACCACCCGGCTGATCAACCTGTCGGAAAACGCCACCTACCTGGTGGAGATGACCTCCGGGCGGCGAACGGTCCTGCGCATTCACCGCGAGGACTATCACACCCGCAACGCGATCGCCTGCGAGCTGGCATGGATGAAGGCGTTGCGCGAGGAGGGCGGCGTCGAGACGCCGCCCGCCATTCCCGGCCGCGACGGCAATCTCATCCAGCGTGGCCAGGTCCCGGGGCTGCCACGGCCGCGGTACATGGTGATGTTCGAGTTCGTCGAAGGGGTCGAACCGGACGAAAGCCAGGACCTGACGAAGCCGTTCGAACGGCTGGGCGCGGTTTCGGCCCGCCTGCATCTGCATGCCATGGGCTGGAAACGGCCAGACAACTTCGAGCGCCTGATCTGGGATTTCGATCACACCATCGGCGCGACGCCGAACTGGGGCGACTGGCGTGAGGCCCCGAACATGGACCGCGAGGCACAAGCCATCCTGCAGCGCCAGGAGGACGTGATACGCCGCCGGCTTGCCGCGTATGGGAAGGCGCCCGATCGCTACAACCTCATCCACGCCGACATCCGGCTCGCCAACCTGCTGATCGACGGCGACGAGACGCGCGTCATCGATTTCGACGACTCCGGATTCGGCTGGTTCATGTACGACGTCGCAACCGCACTGTCGTTCATCGAGGACAATCCCCAGGTCCCCAACCTCATCGATGCCTGGCTGCGCGGCTATCGCACCGTCCGGGACCTTCCGAAGGCCGACGTGGACGAAATCCCGACGTTCGTGATGCTGCGTCGTATGTGCCTGCTGGCGTGGATCGGCTCGCACAGCGAAACGGACCTGGCCCAGGAACAGGCCCCGCATTTCACGAGAGTGTCCTGTGAGCTTGCGGAAGACTACCTCAGTCGCTTCGCCTGATCCCCGATGCGCGATGTCAAGTTGCTCCGGTGACCTGTCAAGCGTCTGACGGCGATCCCTTCTAAGAGGATTGCAGCAGGGAGCGGTCAGTGATCGAGAAGGCAGAGTTTCTCGAACGCTCGAAAGCGTTCTGGAACCCCGGGAAGACCCGGTTCTGGCAGGAGGCGGGCGTCGACCTCGTGATCGATCGTCGCGAGGGCTACTTCCTGTACGACATGGATGGCCGTCGGCTGTACGACGTCCATCTCAATGGCGGCACCTACAACCTGGGGCACCGCCATCCCGAGCTGGTCGAGGTGATGAACGCCGCGACCCGGCATTTCGACATGGGGAACCACCACTTCCCCTCGCTGGCGCGCACCGCGCTGGCCGAAGCGCTTGCCGCCTGCACCCCGGGCGACCTGACCTACACGATGTATGGCGCCGGCGGTGCCGAGGCCATCGACCTCGCCCTGAAGACCGCGCGGCACTCGACCAAGCGTCGCCGGATCGTCTCGATCATCAAGGCCTACCACGGCCACACCGGCCTTGCGGTCAAGACCGGCGATCCGCGGTTCTCCAAGCTGTTTTTGTCGGAGGACCGCGAGGGCGAGTTCATCCAGGTGCCGTTCAACGACCTCGACGCGATGGAGGACGCGTTGCGCGGCCGCGACGTCGCCGCCGTGATCATGGAGACGATACCGGCGACCTACGGCTTCCCGATGCCGCAGGAGGGTTACCTGCCGGGCGTCAAGAAGCTCTGTGAACGGTATGGTTCGCTCTACATCGCCGACGAGGTCCAGACCGGGCTCATGCGGACCGGCGCCATGTGGGGCATCACGCGGTACGGCGTCGAACCCGACATCCTGGTGACCGGCAAGGGCATCACCGGCGGGCTTTATCCCATTGCCTGCTGCGTCGTCTCCGAACGCCACGGTGGCTGGCTCGAGGAAGACGGGTTTGCCCACATGTCCACCGCGGGTGGCGCGGAGATCGGCTGCATCGTCGCGATGAAAGTGCTGGAGATCTGCCAGCGCCCGGAGGTCGTCTCGACGGTCCGCTACGTCTCCGACTTCATTCGCGCCGGCCTCGACGAGATACGCGATCTCTATCCGGACTTCTTCGTCGGCATCCGCCAGCACGGGGTGGTGATGGGCCTGGAGTTCAACCATCCCGAAGGCGCCAAGCCGGTCATGCGTCATCTTTACGAGAACGGTGTGTGGGCGATCTTCTCGACCCTCGACCCGCGCGTGCTGCAGTTCAAGCCGGGCATCCTGATGACCCAGTCGCTGTGCGAGGACCTCCTGCGGCGGGTGGAGGTCGCCATCGGCAAGGCAAGCGCGGAGGTCATGGGAACCAGGAGGCGCGCAGTCTGATGGACCCGCAGATCCGCACCCTGGTCGACATTTCCGATACGCCCGCTGCCCGTCGCTCGACAGCGGAAATCGTTCTCGAGCGGGCCCGCTGGGCCAGCGAGACATTCCGGCGGTACGGCCGGGAGGACACCCAGCGGATTGTCGACGCGGTGGCCGAGGCGGCCGAGGAGAAGGCGGCCTTCTATGCCGAATGGGCGGTGCGCGAGACCGGCTTCGGCGTGGTCGAGCACAAGACGATCAAGAACCGCCTCACCTCGAAGCCGTTGGCCGATCACTATCGATCCTGGGATTTCGTCAATCCGCGGATCGACGCCGACCGGCGCATCGTCGAATTGCCGCGGCCTGCCGGCGTCGTGTTCGCGCTCACGCCGTCGACCAATCCCATCGCCACCGTCAACTTCAAGACGCTGATTTCGCTGATGACGCGCAACGCCGTGGTCCTGTCACCGCACCCGGCGGCGCGCGAATGCTGCGTCCATGCCGCCCGCTATCTCGCATCGGTGGCGGAAGAGGCCGGCGCTCCGGAAGCCGCGATACAGGTCGTGGAACGGCCGACCATTCCGCTGATCGAGGAGTACATGCGCTCGGACAAGACCGACGTCATCCTCGCCACCGGCGGTAACGCGATGGTGCGGGCGGCCTACTCCTCGTCCAATCCGGCAATCGGCGTCGGCCCCGGCAACGCGCCGGTCGTGGTCGACGATACCGCCGACCTCAGGAAGGCCGCCGAAAGGATTGTCGAGTCGAAGTCGTTCGACAATTCCATTCTCTGCACCAACGAGTCGGTGCTGATCGCCGTCGAATCGATTGCCGGATCGCTGGTCCGCGAGCTGGAAAAGGCGGGCGCACACATCTGCTCCGAGGACGAGTGTGACCTCCTGCGCCGCTACCTCTTCCACGAACGCGGTTTCAACGTCGAGTCGGTGGGCCGCGACGCGGCATGGGTGGCGGCGGAAGCGGGATTCAAGGTCCCGCCGAAGACGCGGATCCTTGTGGCGCCGATACAGACCATCGGCTTCGGCGAAAAGCTGTCGCGCGAGAAGCTGTGCCCGGTGCTCGGGTACTATGTCGCAAGGACCATCAAGGATGCGATCGCCCAGGCGCGCGCACTGCTTCGCAGTTCGGGCGCCGGCCATTCTGCCGCGATCCACAGCCGCAATGCGCAGACGATCCTGGATTTCGGCTCCACCGTGGAGGCTTACCGCGTTGTCGTGAATGCGCCTTGCAGCCAGGGCGCGGCCGGCTACGGAACCTACCTTGCGCCCAGCTTCACGGTGGGAACGGGATACTTCGGTCGCTCTTCGATCGGCGAGAACATCGGCCCGCAGCATCTCGTGCACTGGACGCGGATCGCTCATTCGAGCGAGCCAGGCGAAGCGATGGCTGCCTTCGAGACCGCGAGGATGCACCTGCAGGGGCCGTTGCCGAAGGCGCCATCGGACGGCGTGCCCGGTGAAACGCGACGCGAGCCGCTCGGCGCACCCTCGTCGCCCCGACGCAGGGACGACGATGCGATGAGGGAAGAGATCCGCCGGATCATCGTCGAGGAATTGCGGGCTGCCTTGAAGGAATGACATGGCGGAGCTGAGGTCCTTCATCTTCATCGATCAGCTGCAGCCGCAGACGATGTGCTATCTGGGCACCTGGATGCGCGGCAGCCTGCCGCGCTCCAACATGGCGGCGCAGATCATTGAGGTCGCTCCTGGGCTGGACATCGAGGCCCTGACGGATGTCGCCCTCAAGCATGCCGAGGTGAAATCCGGCATCCTGGTGGTCGAACGCCAGTTCGGGTACCTGGAGTTTCACTCCCGCTCGACCGCGGCGGTGAAGGCCTCGGCCGATGCCGTGCTGGATGCGCTGGGTGCACGGGCAGAGGATGCAACGCGGCCGGTGGTGCTCGCATCACGGATCATCACGCGCGTCGATCACAGTCACGCCTTCCTGATCAATCGCAACAAGCTGGGCTCGATGATCCTCGGCGGGGAATCGCTCTACGTACTCGAGATGCAGCCGGCCTCGTATGCGGTGATAGCCGCCAACGAGGCGGAAAAGGCAGCCACCATCAAGGTCGTCGACCTGCGCCTGATCGGCGCGACCGGTCGCGTCTATCTCTCGGGCGACGAAGCCGAGATCCGCAATGCGCGTGACGCGGCGGAGGACGCACTGAAGGAACTCGGGGTGGGTTAGCCGATGGCGTCGGGCGACATCAGGATGATGGTGCGTGAGATCCTCGCCGAGGAGCTGAGCCGGCTGCGTGCGCACCATCCGCGCGAGAACACGCCACGCCGGCAGATCCGCGAGGAGACGGTTACCCTGCGATCCGACGGTGATCTCATGCGCTTCGTTCACCGGATCCTGGCACTGGCGGCCGATGGCACGGCCCGGCGCGAGATCGAGGAGGGACGCTGGGTGTTCCGCCTTTCCGGCGGCGCAACGCTCAGCACCCCCATCGCCACCACCGGGGCCGCGGCGGTGTCGGAGGTGGCCCGTTTCGACCGCGGTCTCGTTGCCGAGCGGCAGATCAACGCCCTGCCGCCGGGAACGCGCAGGATCGTGATCGGCAAGCGGGTCCGGCTGTCACCGCTCGCCCGAGATCTGGCTCGCAAGCGCGGTATCGAGATCGAAAGGAGCGCGTGATGGTTCGTGGACGTGTTGCCGGCCGCATCTGGTCGACCAAGCGGATTTCGAGCCTGCCCCAGGGAGCGTTGCTCGAAATCGAACTGGACAACGGTTCCCGCCTCATCGCCTTCGACCCGCTGGGATGCGGGATCGGTGAAAGCGTGCTGGTCGCCCAGGGGTCGGTCGCGGCCAGCTATTTTCCGGCACCGGCTCCTGTCGACGCCCTCATCGTCGGCTCCATCGATGAACCGGCCGGACGATGAACGGCTATTGCCAGCCAGAACGCTGCGAGGACTCGCGGCAAATCGAGGAGAAGTGAAATGGCGCAGAATGCTATCGGAATGATCGAGACCAAGGGCTACGTTGCCGCGCTCGCGGCGGCCGACGCGATGGTCAAGGCGGCCAACGTGACCATCGTGGGCCGGGAACAGGTCGGGGACGGCCTCGTCGCCGTCATCATCAACGGCGATGTCGGTGCGGTGAAGGCCGCGACGGAAGCCGGGGCCGAAACGGCCAACCAGGTCGGCGAACTTGTCTCCGTCCACGTCATCCCGCGCCCGCACCCCGATCTCGGCAAGCACTTTGCTGCCGCCTCGAAATAGTGGGCCCGCCCGCGGACCGAACCGGCGGAACGGCTGACGGAAACGCTGCATGGCAATGACCGAACTGCGCGTATATCTGCCGATCGAGGACCTGCAACCGCAGTTCTCGGCCTATCTGTCATCGCCCATGCGCGCCCGTGGCTATCCTCCCTTCGAGGGCGATCACAGCCTGATCATCGAGGTGGCTCCGGCGTTGTCGATTCACCGGATCGTCGACCTCGCCCTGAAGGCCGCACCGGATCTCGAGCCCGGCATCCTGTTCACCGAGCGCCAGTTCGGTGTCCTTGAGCTCCATTCGACCGACCGGGACAGGCTGGAGGCGGCCGGTACGGCGATCCTCGCCGGCATCGGCGCCAAACCGGAGCACCAGCTCAAGCCGAAGACGCTCTATACCGACATCGTGGAGGAGATCTCCGACCAGCATGCGGTGATCCTCAACCGGTCGCGAGAGGCCTCGATGGTCCTGCCGGGTCAGTCCCTGCTGCTCTACGAAATGGCGCCGGCGCTGTTTGCGGCGGTTGCCGCCAACGAGGCGGAACGGGCCGCCCCCGGGGCCACCCTGGTCGACGTGCAGATGATCGGCGCTTCCGGCCGCGTCTTCATGGCCGGCGACATCGACGACCTGAAGGCGGCCCAGGCGAGGATAGGCAAGACGCTGGACAAGGTGCGCGGCCGCTCCGGCGACCGCCGCTGAGCCGCATGCTGTAGCCCGGCCAGGCCCGGACGGGGCTTGCAACGCGACATCCGCGGGGGCTCCCTGGACCGATGCGCCAGCACGTTCGTCGCGGTTGCGCCGGCGCGGTCACGGTGTCGAAATTCCTCCTGTTGTGGAGTAAGGTTTCCCGCGTCCGGCCTCCGGCCGTCGTCCGCGTCACCGAAGGGGCACCATGAGAATACTCGTCGCCGACGATCATGCGTTGTTCCGGCGCGGGCTCAAGCTCATGCTGTCGCAACTCTTTCCCGATGCCGAACTGGTCGGCGCCGGCGACGCCGGCCAGGCGTGGGACATCCTCGAAGCCTCCGAGCCGTTCGACATCATATTCCTCGACCTTGCGATGCCCGGCATGAACGGGGTCGCCGGTGTGCGCCGGTTCGCGGCACGCCGCCCGGCGACGCCGGTGATCATGCTGTCGGCGCATGTGGATTGCGACGAGATCCTTGAATGCATCGATCTCGGAGTACGGGGCTACATACCGAAATCCGTGACCGAAACGGTTTTGCGCCACGCGATCGCACTGGTGCTCGCCGGCGAGATCTTCATGCCGTCCGAAGTTGTCGCGCGCATTCGTAGCGGCCCCGGCGAGCACACGCCGGGGCTTGAGCATCTGCCCGACACCAACCCGCTTAAGCAGCTCACCAATCGCCAGCGCGACACCCTCGCCCTGATGGTCGAGGGACAGTCCAACAAGGAGATCGCGCGTAGCCTCGGCCTGCTGGAGAGCACGGTCAAGGCGCACGTGAAGGTGATCCTGAAGAAGCTCGGCGCCAGCAACCGAACCCAGGCTGCCCTCATCGCCGCGGATCTCGGCTGGCCGCGTCCGCTGCGCACCCGCGCGCCCTGAGGCACGCGATCAGTCGACGCACTCGGCTATGAATTTCAGAAGCGTGGCGGGCTCCACCGGCTTGTGCAGGAGCACGCATCCGCTTGCGTCGGCATCGGCAATCCGCTGCGGTTCGATATCGCCGGTGATGATGATGGCCGGGACTCTGGCGCCCAGGCGTTCGCGAATGGCTGCGATCGCCTGTACCCCGGACGTGCCGTCGGCGAGCCTGTAGTCGGCGACGATGACCGACAGTCTCGACGCACCGGGATCATCGAGATGCCGGAGCGCGTCCTCTGCCGACGCCGCCGCAATGACCTTTGCCCGGTTGATAGTCAGGAAGGACGCGATTGCGTCGAGTTGCACCGGCTCGTCATCGATCACGACGATGCTCAACCCGTCGACAATGCTGTGGTGGCAGATTGCAGGCTCGGTCTCGGTAACCGGGCTTACGGACGTGGCGAGCGGGACCTCGACCCGGAAGACCGAACCCTTTCCGGGTGTCGACCTGACCGCGACTTCGGTCCCCATCAGTCGCGCCTGCCGGCGAACAATGGCGAGGCCGAGCCCGATGCCGCGGCGGCGGTCGCGGCCGGGGTTGCCGATCTGGAAGAACTCCTCGAATACGTGCTCCAGCTGATCCTCGCTGATGCCGATGCCGGTATCCCAGACTTCGAGCGCCACCTTGTCGCCGCGTCGCCGGCATCCGACCAGCACGCGCCCGGTCTCCGTGTAGCGGATCGCATTCGAGACGAGATTCTGCAGGATACGGGTCAGCATCGTGAGATCGCAGTGCACGTAGAGGCTCGTCGCCACGACCCTCAGGTCGAGCCCCTTTTCGCGCGCCGACGACCGGAAACTCGTCTCGATCGTCTCGAACACATCGGCCAGGGCGAAGTCCTTCGGCTGCGCGACGACCACCCCGGCATCGAGCTTGGAGATGTCGACGAGGTCGTCGAGCAGCTCGTTGCAGTTGGCGAGGCAAAGCCGCACGTCATCGAGAAGCATCCGCTCCTTCTCACCTTCGAGCCTGTGGCGCAGCGCGCCCACGTACATCGAGATTGCCTGCAGCGGCTGGCGCAGGTCGTGACTCACGGAAGCCAGGAACCGGCTCTTGTCCAGGTTGGCCTTCTCCGACTCCGCCTTTGCCAGTCTGAGCGCGTCTTCGGCACTCTTGCGCTTCGTGATGTCGCGGATGCTGGTGCGGAAGCCCAGCGATCCGACCCCCTCGGCGCGGACCGGCTGCCACGACACGGCGCCCCAGCCGAAGCTGCCGTCCTTGCGCAGGAAACGGAACTCGACATCGTTGCCGCTGCTGCCCGACAGCGCCGACGCGAGGAGCGCCCGGAAAGCCTCGCGGTCCTGTTCGTGAATCAGCGGCAACGGATAGTCCGCCATGGCGAGACATTCCGCCGGCGAGTATGCAGTCATCCGCTCGACCGCAGGGTTTATCCAGCGCACCGCGCCGGTATGCGAAAACCACGTTTCCCAGTCATACGTGTAATTGGCGAGGATCTCGAACAGACCGGCAGCTTCGCTCATGGTCATTCCCGGCGGGAGCGGCAGATCCGCGCTGCGCGAATGCTCGGGCGCAGGATCCCCGATACTTTCGGGGGACATACTAACCCCTTCGGACGTCATTGTCGTCTGTCTGCCCGCTTGTACCGCAGAGCCGGTAACGGAGAATGGTGGCTTCTCATGGAGACCTCGCTGCCTCGGCAAGTCATTGTCGGGCAGCTTTTTTTTGCCACCCGTCAGGCCACGCCCAGATAGCTGCGCTTCACTTCCGGGTCGTCACGAAGCACGGACGCGGCACCCTCGAGCGCGATGCGGCCGGTCTGCATGACATAGCCGCGCTCGGCAAGCCCCAGGGCCAGCCGGGCGTTCTGCTCGACCAGCACGATTGTCCTGCCGCTCTGGTGTATTTCGCGGACGATCTTGGCGATCTCCTGGCACATGATCGGCGAAAGGCCGAGCGTGGGTTCATCGAGCAGCAGGAGTTTCGGGGCCGACATCAATGCCCGGCCGATGGCCACCATCTGCTGCTGGCCGCCGCTGAGCGACCCGGCCATCTGGCCCGAGCGTTCCTTAAGTACCGGGAAATGATGGA
>Ga0079224_100002224_pt1 | contig 23308 bp, 18 predicted proteins | sample Stecom2015_FD_80414 | JGI IMG/M metagenome (GOLD analysis project Ga0079224, IMG submission 80414) | Agricultural soil microbial communities from Utah to study Nitrogen management - Steer compost 2015 | ecosystem: Environmental > Terrestrial > Soil > Agricultural land | place: USA: Utah... | reverse complement strand
CGATAGGAAAGAGATAGCTGCCGGATGCCACAGCATGTTGGTGGCACCGATCAGCACCACCATGATGGCCACGAGCGCAAACCCTGTCGCCAATCCCGTGAGAAGGAGTCCGGCCGCGCCGACCGCCAGCGCCAGCACCTGGAAAAACACCCGGCGTGCGGTCACGTCGACGGCGGTGCCGCTCGGGAAATTCGCGGCGAGCGAGCTTACGTGAAAGAGTGAAACGAGAATCCCGACTTCGGAATAGCTGAGGCCGAGGTCGTCGCGGATGAAGGGCAGCAACAGGTACCAACTCGCGGCGATCCAGTGGATCGCACCGTGCCCGACCGCCATCAGCAGGACCTTCGAGTCGCGCGCGACAGGCTGGCCCAGCCCCGCGCTGGCAGCGGTCACAGCCGCGCCTCGACGCATAATGCGCCGGCAGCGTACACCCGGCCCGATTCCCTCAGCATCTTCCTCTCCCCACCTTCCCACCCCGCCGGAAGCAACAATCATGTTCGCCGAGCCGGCCGGACCAGTCTATCAGACGATGGCCCGCGCAAGCGCATGCGCGGTGTCGTGGGCGGATATCGCCGACGCGCTGCCGGCTCGCAATCGAACGCGAAAACCGTTACGAGTTCCCGGCGGGCCGGCTACCGCGTGGTCGGGTGGAACTGCGGAGATCGAGAGGGTCGGAAGCATGTCGACAATCAACCGCGGCGCGTTTCCGCACCGCCACCTGCTCGGCATCGAGGGGCTTTCCGCGGATGAGATCACCATGCTGCTGGACCTGTCCGACGGATACGTCGAACAGAACCGGCAAAAGGACAAGAAGCGGTCCGTGCTGCGCGGGTTGACGGTCATCAACGTCTTCTTCGAGACGTCGACCCGCACGCGCACCTCGTTCGAGCTGGCGGGAAAGCGACTCGGCGCGGACGTCATCAACATCTCGCCCGACGCCAGCGCCATCAAGAAGGGCGAGACGCTGATCGACACGGCCATGACACTGAACGCGATGCATCCGGACGTGCTTACCGTCCGGCATGCCGACAGCGGCGCCGTGCATCTCCTGTCGGAGAAGGTCGCCTGCGCCGTGATCAACGCTGGCGACGGCAGCCACGAGCATCCCACCCAGGCGCTGCTCGACGCCCTGACGATTCGCCGGCGGCTCGGCCGGCTGCACGGCCTCACGGTGGCGATCTGCGGCGACATTCTGCATAGCCGGGTGGCGCGCTCAAACATCCACCTGCTCAACACCATGGGCGCAAGGGTACGGGTCGTGGCGCCTCCGACCCTCCTGCCGATGCATATCGAGCGACTCGGCGTCGAGGTGTTCAACGACATGCGCGAAGGAATCGCCGACTGTGACATCGTCATGATGCTGCGCCTTCAGACAGAGCGCATGCAGGGCAGCTTCGTCCCCTCGACGCGCGAATATTTCCACTTCTTCGGGCTCGATGCCGGGAAGCTGTCGGCCGCCAGACCGGATGCGCTCATCATGCACCCCGGGCCGATGAACCGCGGGGTCGAGATCGACAGTCTGGTCGCCGACGACATTTCGCGGAGCCTGATCCATGAGCAGGTCGAGATGGGCGTCGCGGTGCGTATGGCGTGTCTCGATCTGCTGACGCGGGATGCGCTCGCAAACGAGTACGAATCGGAAGCGGAGACGCGGCAATGAGCCGCCGCGTCGCCTACGTCAATGCCCGCCTCCTCGATCCGGCATCCGGCCTGGACGCAGTCGGGGCCCTGCTCGTGGAAGGCGGCCGCATCGCCGATGTCGGCCCCGACCTGTTCCGGGATGGGGTGCCGGAAGGGATCGAGCGGGTCGATTGCGAAGGTGCTTGCCTCGCACCCGGACTCGTCGATCTCCGGGTCCAGCTGCGGGAGCCGGGCGAGGAGCACAAAGAGACGATCGATACCGCCAGCCGTGCAGCGGCGGCGGGCGGCGTCACGGCGATGGCCTGTCTGCCGAACACCGATCCTCCCGTCGACGACGTCGCGGTGGTGGAGTTCATCGCGCGCCGCGCCCGCGAGGTGAAGCTCGTGAAGGTGTTCGCCTATGGCAGCGTGACCCGCGGCTTGCGCGGCGAGCAACTCACCGAAATCGGTCTGCTGAAGGAAGCGGGAGCCGTCGGCTTCACCGACGGCCTGAAGGCGGTGGCCGATGCGCGCGTCATGCGCCGGGCACTCGCCTATGCCCGCGGCCTCGGCGCCCTGATCATTCAGCACCCGGAGGAACCGTCGCTCGCCCGGAACGGCGCCATGAATGAGGGCGAACTCTCGATGCGCCTGGGCCTCACCGGCATTCCCCCGGCGGCGGAGGCGATCATGCTAGAGCGGGACATGCGCCTGGTGGCGCTGACGGGCGCCCGCTATCACGCCGCGCACGTGTCGACCGCCGAGGGAATCGAGGTGATCCGCGCCGCCAAACAGCGGGGGCTGCCGGTCACCTGCGACACTGCCCCTCATTATTTCGCACTGAACGAACAGGCGGTCGACGGCTACCGGACTTTCGCCAAGGTGTCGCCGCCCCTGCGGAGCGAGGACGATCGTCTCGCGGTGGTCGAGGCTATCGCAGACGGGACGATCGACGCCATCGCGAGCGACCACGCGCCGCACGATCAGGAGTCGAAGCGCCTTCCGCTCGCTCAGGCAGAGCCGGGCATCGTCGGGCTGGAGACGCTCCTTCCCCTTTCCCTCGAGCTCTATCACGAGGGGCGGATCGGCATTCTCGACCTGCTGGCGAAGCTGACCTGCCGCCCTGCCGACCTCCTCGCGCTGCCGCTCGGAAGGCTGGCGAAGGGAGCGGCGGCCGATCTGGTTCTCTTCGACCTCGAGAAATCCTGGCAGATCGAGGTGGAACGTCTGCGCAGCAAGTCGAAAAACACGCTCTTCGATCGCCGACACGTTCGGGGCGAGGTCGTGCGCACGATCGTCGACGGCCGTACAGTCTACTGCCGGGAGGCTTGAGCCTTGTCGGACCCTTTCGGCGGTTTCGAGCAATCCTGGATGCTCTTCGCTGGCTTCATCGTCGCTTACCTGTTCGGATCGATCCCGTTCGGCCTACTCCTCACGCGCACGGCGGGCCTCGGCGACATCCGCAAGGTCGGCTCCGGAAACATCGGGGCCACCAACGTGCTCCGGACGGGAAACAAGAAGCTCGCCGCCCTGACGCTGCTGCTCGACGCGCTGAAAGGCCTGGTCCCAGTCCTGATTGCCTGGCGCTTCGGTGCCGGGATGGCGGCGGTCGCGGCGGTGGGCGCCGTGGTCGGCCATGTCGCGCCTGTCTGGCTCAAGTTCCGGGGCGGCAAGGGCGTCGCCACTGCCATCGGCGTGTTCCTCGGACTCGCATGGCCGGTCGGCTTGCTGATCTGCGCCACCTGGCTGGCGGTGGCTTTCGCCTCTCGCTATTCCTCACTCGCGGCGATCGTTTCGATCGGCGCCTCGCCGGTATACGCCTTGTTTCTAGCCGACCCCCAACGCGCGATGGCGGCCCTCATCATCGCGGTGATGGTCGTCGTGCGACACAGCGACAACATCCGGCGACTGATCGCGGGAGAAGAATCGAAGATCGGCAAGAGCGACGGGTCGACTTCCCACGATACATAGGCTCGATCGACAGTTGCCGTTCACCGAAACCCACAATCGCAGATGGTTGACGGTGCCGTGATTCTCCGTGAACCTGCTTGCCATGGCCCAGCTCGAACCAACCGCCGCGCTGACGGACGAGGAGCGGATCGCCCGCATTCGTCTCGCAAGCACGGAACATGTCGGCCCGATCTCGTTCCTGCGCCTGATCGAGCGACACGGCTCGGCCGCTTCGGCCATCGCCGCCTTGCCCGAGATTGCGAGCCGCACCGGCCGCTCGATGGCGGCCTCGTCGCAAGAAGCCGCTGAACGGGAACTGCAGGCGCATTCGCGCGCCGGCGCCCGGCTGATCGTGTGGGGCGACGCAGATTACCCGCCGATGCTGGCGGCGATAACCGACCCGCCGCCCTTGCTTAGCGTTCTGGGCGCGGTCGACATGCTGAGCCGCCCCAGCATCGCGATCGTCGGCGCCCGGAATGCGTCGGCCGGAGGGCAGCGGATCGCCGAAACGATTGCGAGAGACCTTTCACGGCAGGGAATCGTTGTGGTCTCCGGGCTCGCTCGAGGCATCGATGCCGCGGCCCATCGGGCATCGCTGGCGAACGGCACAGTTGCCGTTGTCGCCGGCGGCGTCGACGTCGTCTACCCTCCCGAGCACGGCGAACTGCACCGCCATATCGCGGCCGGAGGCGCTGTGGTCGCGAAGCGTCCACTGGGGAGCGAGCCGCAGGCCCGGCATTTCCCCCGCCGGAACCGCGTGATCGCCGGTCTGGCGGCCGGTGTCGTGGTCATCGAGGCGGCGCAGCGATCCGGCTCCCTCATCACCGCGCGGGTGGCCCTCGACGAGGGACGGGAGGTGTTCGCAGTGCCCGGGTCCCCGCTCGATCCTCGCTGCCGCGGCAGCAACGATCTGCTTCGTCATGGCGCCGTGCTGACCGAGTCCGCCGACGACATTCTGGAAGCCCTCGCCGGCCGTCTCGCAGAGCCTCCGACCCCACCCCGGCAGCGCCCGGATCCGCCGCCGCTGCCGCCATCGCGGCTTCCGATTGCCCCCTTTCCGGACACGGCACCGAACGCCGACGACCCACAATCGGCCATCCTCGAATCCCTGGGCCCGACACCGGTCTCGGTTGACGAACTGGTGCGTCGATGCCAATTGTCACCGTCGATCGTCTCCACGGTCCTGCTCGAGCTGGAGTTGGCAGGCCGTCTGGAACGGCATCCGGGGCAACGGGTTTCGCTCCTTTAGCGCAGCAGTCGCCAGCCGGGGCCGGGGCTCCACCCCGATCGAGCCGCCCCTGGAACCAACCGGTAAAGTTGCAGCGTGAAAGTCGTCGTCGTCGAGTCACCGGCCAAAGCCAAGACAATCAACAAGTATCTCGGCCCGGATTACCACGTGGTCGCGAGCTATGGTCACGTGCGCGATCTGCCCGCCAAGGACGGATCGGTCAAGCCCGACCAGGACTTCGAGATGCTGTGGGACGTCGACGAGCGCGGCAAGAAGCACGTCGACGAGATCGCGAAGGCGCTGAAGAAGGCCGATAGTCTCTATCTCGCCACCGACCCCGACCGCGAGGGCGAGGCGATTTCCTGGCACGTGCTCGAGCTCCTGCGCCAGCGCGGCATGCTCGAAGACGTCGACGTGAAGCGGGTCGTCTTCCACGAGATCACCAAGAACGCGGTGCTGGATGCGATCGAGAACCCGCGGGAGGTGAACAAGGAGCTGGTCGAGGCCTATCTGGCCCGCCGGGCGCTCGATTACCTCGTCGGCTTCACCCTGTCCCCCGTCCTGTGGCGCAAGCTCCCCGGCTCGCGCTCGGCTGGCAGAGTCCAGTCCGTGGCACTCCGGCTGATCTGCGAGCGCGAAGCCGAGATCGAGGCGTTTCGGCCGCAGGAATTCTGGACGATCGACGGCCTGTTCGACACCGCCGGCGGTCAGCGCCTCACGGCCCGGCTGACGCATCTGGACGGAGCGAAGCTCGACAAGTTCGACCTTCCGAACGAGGAAAGGGCTCGCGCCGCCGTCGAACGGGCGCTCGGCGGCTCCTACGCCGTCACTTCGGTCGAGAAGCGGCAGACGCGTCGGAATCCGCAGCCGCCCTTCACCACCTCGACGCTGCAGCAGGAAGCCTCGCGCAAGCTTCGCCTCAGTGCCAGCAACACGATGCGGATTGCGCAACGCCTCTACGAAGGCGTCGAGATCGGCGGCGAGACCACCGGCCTCATCACCTACATGCGAACCGACAGCGTCAACCTGTCGGGCGAGGCGATCGGAGCCTGCCGTCGGCTGATCCCTTCGGACTACGGACCCGAATACCTCCCGGAGTCGCCGCGCAGCTTCCGGAATTCGGCTCGAAACGCGCAGGAGGCCCACGAAGCGATCCGCCCGACGGATTTCTTCCGGCGACCGGAGCAGGTAAAGCGCCACCTCCGGGAGGATGAATTCAGGCTCTACGAGCTGATCTGGAAGCGCGCCCTCGCCTCGCAGATGGAAAGCGCGCGGCTGGATCAGGTCGCGATAGACATCGCCGCCGCCGACGGTCGTGCCGTCTTCCGAGCGACCGGCTCCGTGGTGGTTTTCGACGGGTTCCTGAAGCTCTATCAGGAAGGCCAGGACGACCCCGCCGAAGACGAGGAGAAAGACGGCCGCATGCTGCCTCGCGTGGCGGAAGGCGAGGCGATGGCCGTCCGCGAGATCACGCCGGAACAGCACTTCACGCAGCCGCCACCCCGCTTCACGGAGGCGAGCCTCGTCAAACGCCTGGAAGAGCTCGGCATCGGCCGCCCCTCGACCTACGCCTCCATCATACAGGTCCTGCAGGACCGGGATTACGTGCGGCTGGAGAACCGCCGCTTCGTTCCGGAAGACCGGGGACGCGTCGTCACGGCCTTCCTGACGAGCTTCTTCCAGCGCTACGTTCAGTACAACTTCACGGCGGACCTGGAGCAGAAGCTCGACGACGTCTCCACGGGGCGCATCGAATGGCGCGACCTGCTCCGGGAGTTCTGGGAAGGCTTCATCGCGAAAGTCGACGACATACGCGACCTGACGATCACGCAGGTCCTGGATGCGCTGGACGAGGCGCTCGGTCCCCACTTCTTCCCGCCGAGGGAGGACGGTGAAGACCCGCGCACCTGTCCGGTATGCGGCGCCGGCCGGCTTTCGCTGAAGCTCGGCCGCCATGGCGCGTTCATCGGATGCTCACGCTACCCTGAATGCCGCTTCACGCGGACCCTGGCCCCCCCTGACGCCTCGGGCGAAGGTGCCGCCCTGGAGGGTCCGAAGGAACTCGGCACCGATCCCGAGTCCGGACAGACCGTCAGCCTCCGGAAAGGGCCGTACGGCATCTATGTTCAGCTCGGAGAGGCCGAGGGCACCGGCAAGGAGAAGACCAAGCCGAAGCGTGCATCCTTGCCGAAGGGCATGGCACCGGAAGATGTCACTCTGGACAAGGCTCTGGGGCTCCTCGCCCTCCCCCGCGAAGTCGGCATACACCCCGAATCCGGTAAGCCGATCCAGGCCGGGATCGGCCGCTTCGGGCCGTACCTGAAGCACGACGGAGCCTACAAGTCGCTCGGCCGCGACGAGGACGTGCTCACCATCGGCCTCAACCGAGCAGTGACGCTCCTCGCCGAAGCGGGCCCCGGCCGGAAATCGGCGGCGCCACTCCGCGAACTGGGCGAGCATCCGACCGAGGGCGGACCGGTCACGATCAACAAGGGGCGCTTCGGCCCTTACGTGAAGCACGGCAAGATCATGGCTTCGCTGCCGCGGGATCGCAGCCCCGATGAGCTCACCATGGAGGAAGCCGTGGGCCTGCTCGCGGCACGGGCCGAGCGTGCGAAGGGTGGGAAAGGCAAGGCGACCGCTAAAGTGAAAGGCGCAGCCGCGAGCAAGCCGGTAACCGGCAAGTCCACGGCCAAGAAGGCGCCTCCCAAGAAGGCCGGTGCGAAGAAGTCCGCTGCGGCGAAGAGCAAGGCTGCAACTTCCGCCAAACAAGCACAGCCTACCCCCGCTGTCCGGAAACGGTCGGCCAGCGGGTCCGGCGACTGAGCGACGTGGCACGGCACCCGAGGAAATCCCACGCATCGACTTCCACCGGTGCTCCGACTCGTCAGGAGATCCTCGCCTTCGTCCGTGCCAGTGAGGGCACGGTCGGCAGACGTGAGGTCGCCCGGGCCTTCCGCGTGAAGGGGGCCGATCGCGCGCAGCTCCGGAACACATTGCGGGAACTAGAGGAAGAAGGCCTGATCGAACGCGGCCGGGGCCGTCGCGTTGCCGCGACCGGCGTCCTCCCGGAGGTCGCGGTGATCGAGGTAACCGGGATCGACGATGACGGGGAGGTGATCGGCCGCCCCGCGGCCTGGCGCGAAGGCGAACCTCCCAAGGTGTATCTGGCACCCGAACGCCCGGGAACGCCGCGCCTGCAGCCGGGCACGAAGGTCCTGGCGCGGCTGCGACGCCTCGCCGAAGGCGTCTACGAAGCGCGGCCGATGCGGGTTCTCACCCCCGCCGCCACACGGCTGCTCGGCGTCTACGAACTCGACGAGCAGGGTCAGGGCGTGGTTCGCCCGACGGAGAAGCGCCTGCGCGAGACCTATGTCGTCCGCAAAAGCGATGCCGGCGGCGCGGAAGCGGGCGATCTCGTCCTTATCGAGGCGCAGCCGGCCCGCCGGCGCTTCCTCCGCGAGGCCCGTATCGTCGAACGGATCGGCCGCATGGACGACGCCCGGGTCATCAGCCTCATTTCGATCCACACGCACGACCTGCCGCATCGGTTCTCGGACGAAGCCGTGGCCGAAGCGGAGAGGGCACAGCCACCCGAGTTGGGCGAGCGGGAGGACCTCCGATCGATCCCACTGGTAACGATCGACGGCGCCGACGCGCGCGACTTCGACGACGCGGTCTGGGCGGTCGAGGACGACGATGCGCAGAACCCGGGCGGCTGGAAGATCATGGTCGCGATCGCCGACGTTGCGCAGTATGTACGCGCCGGAGGACAGCTCGACCGCGAAGCCTATGAGCGCGGCAATTCGGTCTATTTTCCCGACCGGGTCGTGCCGATGCTGCCGGAAGCGCTCTCGAACGGCCTTTGCTCGCTTCGGCCGAACGAAGACCGCGCCTGTTTGGCCGTCCGCATCACGCTCGACGAAAAAGGAACGATCCGCAGCCACCGCTTCAGTCGCGGCCTGATGCGCTCGGCCGCGCGCCTGACCTACGAACAGGTTCAGGCCGCCCAGGATGGCGAGCCGGACGATACCACGGCGCCGCTCCGCGATTCGGTCATCGCCCCGCTGTATGGCGCCTTTCGCGCGCTGCAGCGGGCGCGCCGCAGGCGAGGCACACTCGACCTCGACCTGGCGGAACAGCAGGTGATCCTCGACGATGCGAACCACGTCAGAGCCATATTGCCGCGCGCCCGCTTCGACAGTCATCGCCTGATCGAAGAGTTCATGATTGCAGCCAACGTCGCGGCGGCAGAGACGCTGGAGCGAAGCGGATACCCTTGCCTCTACCGGGTGCACGACAAGCCGGACGCCGCGCGGGTCGAGGCGCTGCGGACGTTCCTGAGGGAGCTCGAGATACCCGTCTCTTCGGGGCAGCTCGCGCAACCGAAGCACTTCACGCAGCTTCTCGAACGCGTCGCCGACACCCCTTTCGCCACGATGATCAACGAGCTTGTCCTGCGCAGTCAGGCGCAAGCGGTCTACTCCGAAGAGAACCGGGGCCATTTCGGCCTCGGTCTCAAGCGATACGCGCACTTCACGTCGCCGATCCGCCGCTATTCTGACCTGCTCGTGCATCGCTCGCTGATCGCGGCCCTGCGCCTCGGCGACGGCGCGCTGAGGCCGGACGACGGCGCACGTTTCGCCGAAGCCGGAGAGCATCTGTCGATGACGGAACGCCGTGCCGCGGCCGCCGAGCGGGACGCGCTCGACCGGTTCGTTGCCGGCTTCCTGTCGGAGCGGGTCGGCGAGCAGCTCGCCGGCAGGATCGTGGGCGTAACCCGCTTCGGCCTGTTTGTGAAGCTGGAGGACACCGGCGCCGACGGCCTGGTGCCTATATCTAGCCTGCCCGACGACTATTACGACCATGACGAGAAGCTGCACGCATTGCGGGGGCGGCGACGTGGGCGCGTGTACCGTCTCGGCGACGAGGTGGAGGTGCGGTTGGCAGCCGCGGACCGGATCACCGGCGGTATCGTGCTCGACCTTCTGGGCGGCCGCGACGACAAGACAAGCGGGCGACGAGGGAGGCCGCCGTCGCGGCCAAGCCGTCGCCGCAACCGGGCTCGAGGTTGACCAGTCGGCCCTTGATCAAAGCGATTGCCCCGCGGCGCCTACAGAGCGGAACGTGCCTTCACCCGAGAGTTCGTGTAATGTCCCTCGAATGGCAGCATGTACGAGGCTACCACCGGTGCTTGAGACGGTTCGAACGATCGTAATGGGCGCCGCCAGTCCCTCGATCGGCGTTGTCGCCCTGTCGCTTGGCCTCGCCATCTCCGGTTGCTCGCAGACAGTCGAGCCGGAGACCGGGTCCGGCTTCCCGGTGACGGCGGCGCGTGAAGTCTTCGCCGACGGCTACCGCCACGTCCGCGAACGCTATATCGAACCTGTGCGTGTGGATGAGCTCGCTCTCGCCGGTCTAGCCGGCCTCGAGCAACTGGCGCCGGATCTGACCATTCAGTCGGAAGGCCGGCAGATCTCCGTGCTCGCGAGCGGGCAGCGCATCGGCACGTTCGAGCGCCCCTACGAAGACGACAGCGAGGGCTGGGCGGATCTCACAGCGGCCGTGCTGCGAACCGGATACTCTTCCTCCGAACAACTTCGCCAGATGCACCCCGAAGAGCTCTACTCGGGGATCTTCTCCGGAATGCTGACGAAGCTCGACGGCTACTCCCGCTACACCGATGCCGCCACCTCCGAGGACGCGCGGGCATCGCGGGACGGCTTCGGGGGCATCGGCGTCACCGTCAGCACCCTGGAGGGCCAATCGACCATCATGATGGTTCTCCCCGACGGGCCGGCCGCACGCGCCGGAATCCGTGAAAAGGACCGCATTGTCGCGATCGATGGCCAGCCGATGGTGGATACCTCGCACGATGAGCTGATTCACCTGCTCCGCGGTCGCGAAGGCAGTGAGCTCACGTTGACGGTGGAGCGCGGCACGCCTGCGAAGCGTCTGACGATGTCGCTGATTCGCGAGCACATCGTCCCGCAGACGGTCTGGTACCGCAGAGACGGAAATATCGCACACTTCCGCATCAGTTCGTTCAATCGCCAGACAACGTCGGAGCTGTCGCGGCTAGTTGGCCTGGCGCGAACCGAGATCGGGCCGGAAATGGCGGGCCTCGTGCTCGACCTGCGTGGAAATCCCGGCGGCCTTCTCGATCAGGCAGTGGGCGTCGCCGATCTGTTCCTGAGCAAGGGGACAATCATCGCCACCCGCGGGCGTCACCCGGCGAGCAACAGTTCCTTCACGGCGACAGCAGACGACATCGCAGAAGGGCTACCGATCGTCGTCCTCATCAACGGCAGATCCGCATCCGCCTCCGAGATTCTGGCCGCCGCACTGCAGGATCAGGGCCGGGCCGTAGTCGTCGGGTCGAACTCGCACGGGAAGGGCTCTGTGCAGAACGTCGCCCGGATGCCCAATGGTGGCGAGTTCATCATCACCTGGTCGCGCCTCGTCGCCCCATCCGGCTACATCCTCGACCGCCTCGGTGTCACACCGTCCGTCTGTACCAGTGGCGGCGGCGCGGCCGGCCCCGAAAGCGTCGGTGTGATTCCCGTGGCGACGGTCAACGCATGGCACAGCTACGCGATCCCGGACGAAGCGATCGCCCGAACTTTGCGGCTGGGATGCCCGGCCGTGGGTGAAGAGCAAAGCGAGGATCTGCGCCTGGCGGAACGGGTGCTCCGCGACGGTCAGCTCTACGCCCAGGCCCTGCGCCCTTGGGTCGGCACGGTGACCGCGAGCACGGACTCCTGAACCTCGTCTGCCGGACCGGCCGAGGCTGGTCGGCCATTGAACTTGACAGCCGCGACCTCCATAGGTATGGGATCGGCTTGAAAGGCGTCGCCCGGAGAATAGACGATGGCCAAACCGAACACTGTCCTGATCAGGCTCGTGAGCACGGCTGATACGGGCTACTACTACGTCACGAAGAAGAACCCTCGGACGCAGACGGAAAAGCTCGAGTTCCGGAAGTACGACCCGGTCGCGCGCAAGCACGTCCTGTTCAAGGAACAGAAGATCAAGTAGGCGCTTCGGTGCCGGAATCGAAAAATGCCGCCTCGGGCGGCATTTTTTATGTCGTCAAGTCAGGTGATGCGGGCGTTTATGCGGATGCGACCTGGCACTCGCGCTTTTCTATCCCCATACAGGCCACCACCCGATTACGGCCCGTCCGCTTCGCCTCGTACAGGGCCTGATCGGCCCGCGCCATCAGATCGTCCGCGGAATCGGCGAAGCCGCCGTACTGTGCCAGCCCGAAGCTTGCGGTAACCTCCAGCTGCCGGCCAATTGCGGGCACCTCGAACCGGGACCCGCAGACCAGGCCGCGCAGGCGCTCGCCCACGAGCCGGGCTTCCTGTGCCCTGCACTCGGGCATGACGATGACGAACTCCTCGCCGCCGAGGCGCGCAACCAGGTCGAAGCCACGGACGCCGTTAGATATCCGGCGCGCCAGTTCCTGAAGAACCTCGTCGCCGGCCGCATGGCCGTAGGTATCGTTCACCGCCTTGAAATGATCGACGTCCACCATCATCAGCGACAGCGGACGCCCCTGCTCTCGCGCGTTGCGCAGCAGAGCTTCGACGTGGGCGGCGAAGTAGTTCCGGTTGTAGAGGCCGGTGAGCCCGTCGGTGAGAGCCATGGCGAGGCTGGCCTCGTGCATGGCGATGATCCGTTGCTGGAAGCGCTTGCGCTTGATCTGGGTGCGCACCCGCGCACGAAGCTCGTTCGGTTCGAGCGGCTTCTTCAGGTAGTCGTTCACCCCGAGCTCGAGGCCCTTTATCAGTTTCGGCGTGTCGGCCTCGCTGCCAACGATCAGGATCGGCAGGTGGCGGGTCGCTTCGTGCGAACGCAATTGCGAGCACAGGCGAAGCGGATCGACGGACTGGACGTTGAGATCGACGATCAGCAGGCTGGCGGAGGCCTTCTGGATCCGGTCGATAGCGTCCGCCCCAGGCGCAACCACCCCGATCGTGTGCCCGTCGCGATCGAGAGTCGTCTGGTAGCGCAGCAACTGCCGGTCGTCGTCCGCGACCAGAAGGATTTCGGCACCTTCCCCGGACTCGGCGCTCAGGGTCGGGCCGTCGTCACGCATTCCCAGCCGCTGCCCCGTCTCCTGCCGCATGCGCCATTCGTCCATGAGCATCTTCAGGCGCACGAGCGAGCGGACGCGCGCCAGCAGCGCCAGATCGTCGACCGGCTTGGTGAGGAACTCGTCAGCACCCGCTTCGAGCCCTTCGACCCGATCCTCCGGCAGATCGAGGGCCGTCACCATTACTACAGGGATGTGGGTCCAGCGGGGATTCGCCTTGATGCGCCGACAGACTTCGAACCCGGTCATTCCAGGCATCATCACATCGAGCAGCACGATGTCCGGCGGTTCGGTCGCCATCACCTCCAGCGCCGACGGGCCATCAGACGCGGTGACGACATCGAAATACTCCGCGGTCAGCTTCGCCTGCAGAAGCCGGACGTTGATCGGAACGTCGTCGACAACGAGAATGCGTGCACTCATGAATTCTGCCTCGGCGCCGAGCGTTCGTCAGCCGATATATTTATGGACGGTTTCTAGAAACTTTGAAACGGTGATCGGCTTGGCGATATAATCTTCGCACCCGCCCTGGCGGATCTTCTGCTCGTCTCCCTTCATGGCAAACGCCGTCACCGCCACGACGGGAATATGCTTGAGCGTCTCGTCTTCCTTAAGCCATTTGGTCACCTCGAGGCCTGATACCTCGGGCAGCTGGATGTCCATCAGAATGAGATCCGGGCGATGCTCGCGCGCCAGCCCGAGCGCCTGTATGCCATCGCGGGTCTTCAGGGTGGTGTAGCCGTGCGCCTCGAGCAAGTCGTTGAAGAGCTTCATATTGAGCTCATTGTCTTCGACGATGAGAACCGATTTCGACATGTCCAGTTCCTCGTTACAGCGACCAGCAGCTCCGGGGCTCTTCCCGATGCCCGGCACGAACAGCTAAACAGCACGCAAGTCACTCCTTCCGAGTATACAGAGTCGGTTAATTTTTCCTAAGCGGCGATGAATCGGCCATTGGTGACCCCGTCGCCGCGACAGCGCGAATCAATTCATCTGCTTCGGACGGCGGGAAGATGCGCATCGGCATAGACCTCGGCGGAACGAAGATCGAAGTGGTTGCTCTGGACGACGCGGATCACGAGATCGTCCGGCGCAGACAGCCGACGCCGGCAGGCGACTATGCCGGGACGGTGCGAACGGTCGTAGCACTGGTCGAGGCGGTCGAGCGCGAGATCGACCGCCGTTGCCCGGTCGGCATCGGGATTCCCGGCACCATCTCGCCGGCGACCGGGCTGGTAAAGAATGCAAACAGCACCTGGCTCAACGGTCGGCCGCTGGACCGGGATCTGGAGGCGGCACTGGGGCGTCCGGTCAGGACTGCGAACGACGCGAATTGCTTCGCCCTCTCCGAAGCGACCGATGGCGCCGCGGCTGGCGCTTCCGTCGCATTCGGCGTCATCCTCGGCACCGGCGTGGGGGGCGGCATCGCCATCGGCGGACGTCCGCATGAAGGCCTCAACCGCATCGCCGGCGAATGGGGACACAACCCTCTCCCAGGAGAGCCGGACGAAGCGGCACCTCAATGCTGGTGCGGACGCCAGGGCTGCATCGAGGCATATCTCTCCGGGCCCGCGTTCGCACGCGATCACCGCGCGGCGACCGGTACTTCCCTGACCCCTGCCGAAATCGTTGAGGCGGCACCATCCAATGCCGCGGCGGCCGCTTCTCTCGCCCGGTTTGAAGTGCGACTCGCTCGCGCCCTGGCAACCGTGGTCAACCTGCTCGACCCCGACATTGTGGTCCTCGGGGGTGGCCTCTCCAATATCGAACGGCTGTACGAGACCGTGCCCCGTCTCTGGCGGAAGGCGATCTTCTCGGACGAGGTGCGAACGAGGCTCGTCCCCGCCGTTCACGGCGACTCGAGCGGCGTGCGCGGCGCGGCCCGGCTCTGGCCGATCGAGCCACAGCGATGAAGCGCCTGTGCCGCGACTGCGGTATCCTTTCCGAAGATCTCCCGGGCGCAGGACACTCCAGATGCGGCGCGTGCCGATCGCCGCGCACGCTCAGCCACCCGGAGCTCGAGCGGCTGAGTATCGCCCACGTGGACTGCGATGCCTTCTATGCGACGATCGAAAAGCGCGACGATCCGGCTATTGCCGAGGCGCCGGTGATCGTCGGCGGTCGTCATCGCGGCGTCGTGACTACCGCCTGCTATATCGCCCGGCGCTATGGCGTCCGTTCGGCGATGCCGATGTTTCAGGCGCTCCGCCTCTGCCCGCATGCGGTGGTGATCCCTCCGAATATGGAGAAGTACCGCTTCGTGGCAGGCCAGGTGCGCGCGATCATGCGGGAGGCCACCCCCCTGGTGGAGCCCGTGTCAATCGACGAAGCCTATCTCGACTTCGGCTCGCCCGGAGATCGGAGCGCCCCGCCTGCGGCGGCCTTGCTGGCGCGCATGGTGCACCGCATCGAGGAGGAAGTAGGCGTCACCGCCTCGATCGGACTGAGCTGCAACAAGTTTCTCGCCAAGATCGCGTCCGATCTCGACAAGCCGCGCGGTTTCGCCGTCATCGGCGAGGCGGAGGCCCGCGAGTTCCTGGCCCCGAAGCCGGTAGGCCTGATCCCCGGGGTAGGCCCGGCGATGCAGCGACGTCTGGACGCCGATGGGATTCGCACGATCGGCCAGTTGCAGCGGATCCCGGAAACAGTTCTCGTGGGACGGTACGGCCGCTTCGGCCGTCGGCTCGCTGGGCTCGCGGTCGGTCGCGACCCACATCCGGTGGAGACGATCAGCGCGATAAAGAGCATTTCCGCCGAAACCACGCTGGACCGTGACCTCTCGTCTCTACCTGAGCTTCGCCGGGAGTTGCATGCGCTGTGCGCGCGGGTCGCGGCGCGGCTGGAAGGGCGCGGTCTCGCGGCCCGGACGGTAGTGCTGAAACTCAAGACGACGAACTTCCGGATCATCACCAGAAGCCGAAAGCTGGAAAGTCCCACCCGTCAGCTCGGCACCCTGTTTCAGAGTGCGAGCTGGCTGCTGGATCGCGAAGCGGGCAGCGCCAGCTATCGCCTGATCGGCGTCGGTGCGGCGGAAATAACCGACGCCGACGCCGCCGATCCGCCCGACCTGTTCTCGGGCTTTTCGGTTCCGGGCGCGTCGGGTGACGTCTAGCTCAGCACTCCGGCTCCGGCAGCAGCTCCAGGCGATCGAGCGAATAGCTAAACGAGAAGGTGTCGTAGAGGACGGTGGCCGCGCCCACCACGCCGTTCGCATACAGGGTTTCATGCACCTCGAAAGCCGGCGATACCGAATCGCCGCTCCCGTAGAAGGCGAGGTGCATGCGCCACGCAGGATGGTCGAGAAGCTTCTCCCACCGATCCTGTCCCGCCGGCGCCTCGACTGGTGAGGCGGATATGATGCCGTTCACGGTCATGGGCTCGTCGTCCCGCTGCCCGAGGAACACCGGCGCTATCAGCGACGTCTCTCCGGAAAGGGCGGTGCGGATCAACATGATCGTGTGCGCAGCCGAGAGGACGGTCCCCGGAGGCAACGTCACCTTGCGCGGGCCCGGGCGAGTATAGACCGCCTCGCCGCCGCCTTTCTCCCGATCGAGAGAGGCCTGGCCGCGAAGATCTTCGATCAGCTCTCCGTCCTGCAGCGTGCGAAGGCTGAATCCCATCTGGTCGCCGGCCTTGCTCTCCCAGCTGCTGAAAGTGACCTCGTTCCGCACGGGCGCGCCTTCCGGACCGAACACGTCGAACAGCGCCTTCTGCTGGATGATCCAAGCATCGCAGCTCTCGCCCCATTCGAACGCCATCGTGCCGCTCGCGTCGGCGATGCCGCTGCCGAACTCGGACCCTGCCAGCTCCAGGGTGTAGATGGCGCGGTGCGGCTCGATCTTCACCGCCGGTGCCTGCTCAGCGACGATCGGCGCCGACCCGATTCCCGTCATCAGCGGAGCGACCAGGAGGAAGAGGAGGCACTGCCGCATGGACGATCTTCCAGCTCTATGAAGGAACCGGGGCGAGGCTCGCAGAGCGCGCCGGCGCATCGGGCCCGCGCGTCGCGGCTGAGTCATTCCATCGCTGAGCACGGCTTCCGCCATGCGTTATCGATCTACCCGCTTCGGGGGCAAGGCAAGGCGAATGTGCAGCTCGCGCAGCCGCGCCTCTTCCACTTCGGCCGGCGCCTGCATCATCAGGTCCTCGGCCTGCTGGTTCATCGGGAAGGCGATTACTTCGCGGATGTTCGGCTCGTCGGCGAGCAGCATGACGATACGGTCGATTCCCGGCGCGGAGCCGCCGTGCGGCGGGGCTCCCAGCTTGAGCGCGGCGAGCATGCCGCCGAACCTTGCCTCCACCGCCTCCCGGCCGTAGCCGGCGATCTCGAAGGCCTTGTACATAATCTCGGGTCGATGGTTGCGGATCGCCCCGCTCGAGAGCTCGACGCCGTTGCAGACGATATCGTACTGGAAAGCCTTTACCGTCAGAGGATCCTGCGTCTCAAGGGCTTCGAGTCCGCCCTGCGGCATCGAGAACGGGTTGTGGCTGAACTCGATTTTGCCGGTCTTCTCATCGAGCTCGTACATGGGATAGTCGACGATCCAGCAGAACCGGAATTCGTTCTCCGCCACCAGCCCGAGCTCCCGGCCAATGTGGTTACGGGCAAGGCCGGCGAAGCGCGCGGCGGCAGCCGGCTGGTCGCAGATGAAGAAGACGGCGTCGCCCGCGCCGGCACCAGTGGCCTCGCGCACGATCTCCAACCGCCTTCCTTCCAGGAACCGGGCGATGGGACCACGCGCTTCGCCTTCCGCCAGGATCACATAGCCGAGGCCGCCGGCACCGTTCGCGCGCGCCCAGTCGTTCAGCCGGTCGAAGAAGCTGCGCGGCCGGCCCGCAGCACCGGTTCCCGGGATCGCCCGGACCACAGCGCCTTTCTCGATCGCATTCGCGAAGATCGAGAACCCGGAGCCACGAAATGCCTCGGTCACGTCCGCGATCTGCAACGGATTGCGCAGATCCGGCTTGTCGCTGCCGTATTTCAGCATCGACTCTTCGTACGGGATGCGCGGGAACGGCGCCGCCGTCACCGCCCTACCGTCGGCGAACTCCTCGAACACGCCCTGGATGACCGGCTCGATCGCCGCGAACACGTCCTCCTGGGTCACGAACGACATCTCGAAGTCGAGCTGATAGAACTCACCGGGCGAGCGATCGGCGCGCGCATCCTCGTCGCGGAAGCAGGGCGCGATCTGGAAATAGCGATCGAATCCGGCCATCATCAGCAGCTGCTTGAACTGCTGCGGCGCCTGCGGCAGCGCGTAGAATTTGCCGGGATGCAGCCGGGCCGGAACCAGGAAGTCTCTAGCCCCTTCCGGCGAGGTCGCGGTGAGGATGGGCGTCTGGAACTCGCGGAAGCCCTGTTCGATCATCCGGCGGCGGATGCTCGCGATCACGTCGCTGCGAAGCGAGATGTTGCGTTGCATCTTCTCGCGGCGAAGGTCGAGGAACCGATAGCGCAGGCGCACTTCCTCACCATAGTCCTCATCGCTGTTCACCTGCAGCGGCAACGGGTCCGCCGGTCCCTGAACCTCGATCTCCTCCGCCTGCACCTCGATGGCGCCGGTCGGCAGCCTGTCGTTCACCGTCTCGGGCCCCCGCGCGACGCAGGTGCCGGTAACGGTGACCACGGTCTCCAGACGCGCCTCGTCCGCGATCCGGAACGGCCCGGTGTGGGACGCGTCGAGCACGATCTGCGTGATGCCGTAATGGTCGCGAAGATCCACGAAAAGGAGGTGACCGTGGTCCCGCTTGCGGTGGACCCAGCCGGAAAGACGAACCACGTGCCCGACATGCTCGGCGCGCAACTCGCCACAGGTATGGGTTCGGTAGGGATGCATCGCCGCCTCGCGACCCTCGACACAGGGGTAACCGAAGGGTCGCAAAGGGCATGCGGCGGTCCGCTTTGTCAAGGCACGGCTTGCCGGCGTCGCACTGGAGAGGCGGCTGCCGCGAAACATGTCGGCAATCGCCAGCACTGGACATAAAGACATGTTTATATGTTAGTATGCACTCCTCGACCGACGGAGATGCTGCCGGATGGAGCAGATGCTGGTCGGCCTGCGGGCCGCCGCCGAACCGACACGATTGCGGATGCTGGCGCTTTGTGCGCGCGGCGAGCTCAGCGTGAGCGAGTTGACGACGATACTGTCGCAGAGTCAGCCGCGTGTCTCGCGCCATCTGAAGCTTCTCTGCGAGGCAGGCCTGCTCGAACGGCAACGCGAGGGCAATTGGGTGTTCCACCGCGTGGCGCGGGAGGGGCCGGGAGGCGCGCTGGCGCGCGCCCTGGTGGCGCTGGTGCCGGAGGACGACCCCGACCACAAACTCGACCTCGAGCGCTTGGATGCCATCCGCAATCAGCGCGCGCTCGCCGCCGCCGAATATTTCGGACGCAACGCCGGGAAGTGGGACGAGATTCGCGCCCTGCACGTCGGCGAGAAGGAGGTCGAGCGGCTGTTCGCGGAGTTGATCCCTCCTGGCCGCTTCGGCGACCTTCTCGACATCGGCACCGGCACCGGCCGGATCGTGGAGCTGCTCGCGCCGCACGTCGACTCGGCGACCGGGATCGACCTGTCGCGCGAGATGCTGGCGGTAGCCCGTGACAAGCTCGGCCGCAGCGGCATCTCGAACGCGACGCTCCGCCACGGCGATATGCATCGCCTGCCGCTTCCGACCGGCAGCATGGATGCGGTGACGCTCCACCAGGTACTGCACTTCGCCGAGGATCCGGCCACCGTCGTCGCCGAAGCGGCCCGCGTGTTGCGCCCCGGCGGTCGGCTCCTGATCGCCGACTTCGGAAAACACGATCTCGAGTTCCTCCGCAGCCAGTATGCTCACCGGCGTCTCGGCTTCAGCGACCGGGAGGTAGCGGACTGGTGCACGGCCGAAGGGCTGACCGTGAGCCGTGTCGAACGGATGGCCGGCAAGGCTCTGACGATCACCATCTGGGTCGCCGATCGGCCGGATACCGCGGCTGCGGCGTCGGACCGCGCCCGGGCTCTGGTGGGCGGCGCCAGCTTCTTCTGAGGGGTTGCAGAACGTGACGGTTATCCGAAAAGACGACGCAACCGCCGCCGGAAACGGCCTTCAGGTCTCGTTCGAGTTCTTCCCGCCGAAGACCGAGGCGATGGAAGAGACGCTCTGGAGCACCATCAAACGGCTTGAGCCGTTGGGTCCCCGCTTCGTATCCGTCACCTACGGCGCCGGCGGAAGCACGCGCCAGCGAACGCACAATACCGTGCGGCGGATCGCCAGCGAGACGAGCTTGGTTGCCGCGGCCCACCTGACTTGCGTCGGCGCCAGTCGGGACGAGGTCGACCAGGTCGCGCGCGAGTACTGGGACGCAGGGATCCGCCACATCGTAGCGCTTCGGGGAGATCCGCCGGAAACGGGCGTGAAATACGCTCCTCATCCCGAGGGATACGCCTACGCGCTCGATCTCGTGCACGGTCTGAAACGGATTGCCGATTTTGAGGTCAGCGTCGCCGCCTATCCGGAGGTGCACCCCGACGCGCCCAGCGAGAGCTTCGAGCTCGACTATCTGAAGCGGAAGCTCGACGCCGGCGCAACCCGGGCGATCACGCAGTTCTTCTTCGAGACCGACAGCTTCTTCCGGTTCCTCGACAGGGCCGAGAAGGCCGGGATCGATGTTCCGATCGTGCCCGGTATTTTGCCGGTCACCAACTTCAAAACCGTCGCACGCTTCGCCGACATGTGCGGTGCGGCCATACCCGAATGGCTCGCCCGCCACTTCGAGGACCTCGACGACGACCCCGAGACGCGGCAGATGGTGGCAGCGAGCATCGCGGTCGAGCAGTGCCTGAAGCTCCGCGATCAGGGCATCCGCGAATTTCACTTCTACACCCTGAATCGGGCGGAGCTGACCAGGGTCATCTGCCACATGCTGGGCATCAGGCCGCGCGTGCTCAGCGAAGCCTAGCCGAAGAAAAGCCCCGCCTCACTCGAACGGCACAAGTCCGAACTCCCGCCCCGTTCGTGCGTTTTCGGTTAGGATAGCCCGGCGATTCTCCGCCGGATCCTCGCCGTTTCGATGGGCCCGATATGCCATATGCATCGACTGCCCTGCCCTACTGCGGCGCGCCGCCGGTTCCGGGGAGCCTGTGGCAGCAGTGGAACCTCGACCCGGTCCTGATCGCGGTGCTGATCGGCTCGGCGGCCTTGTATGGCTACGGGCGTCGAATAGCGGAACAGCCCGGCCATGAAGGCGCGATGGCACGGACACAGCCGATCTATTTCTATGCCGGCTGGCTGATTGCCACGCTGGCCTTCATCTCTCCGCTCTGCGCGCTGTCGGTCGCGCTGTTCTCCGCCCGGGTCGGACAGCACATGATCCTGGTGCTGATCGCGGCGCCGCTCATCATGCTCGGACGCCCCGGAGCCGCACTTGCCGCGATCGCCGATCGTGCACGATGCACGGCTGGCTCCGGGACCGTCGCCCTGCTCCGTGTGCTGACCGGGAGCGCGGCCGCGTGGATCGCGTTCGCGGTCGCGGTCTGGTTCTGGCATGCGCCCGGCCCCTACGCCGCCACCTTCGAGGCGAACTGGATCTACTGGGCGATGCACATCACTCTGTTCGGAAGCTCCCTCCTCCTGTGGCGGACACTGATCGGCGGTGATGCCCCGCAACACGCCGCCGCCATCGTTTCCGGCTTTACCACATCGCTCCACATGGGCCTTCTCGGTGCACTGATAACGCTCGCGCCGCGTGCCGTGTTCGAGCCACATGCCTCGACGACCTTGTCCTGGGGGCTCGGCATGCTGGAGGATCAGCAGCTCGGCGGCGTGATCATGTGGGTGCCGGGTGGCGGATTGTTCCTCGCTGCCGGTCTGCTTTCGGCAGCGGCGCTGCTGCGCTCGCTCGGCGATCGGCACACGCCGGCCCTGCGGTCCTGACCCGTCGGGGGAGCGGCAAACCCGCTCCCCCTTGGCCGCGTCCCTCTAGTGGCGGTGGTGATGCCCCTGGTTCGAAGCATCGGCTTCGCCGACCGGCACATCCAACGTGAGTTCGCCGGCCTTCTCGAACGTGAGCGTCAAGGGGATCGTGCCCCCCTTCTCCAGCGAGCCGACCAGCCGCAGCAGCATGATGTGGAGCCCACCGGGCTGCAATTCGGTGGCAGCGGTCGGTTCGATCGATACGGCGTCCACGGGCCGCATCTTCATGACGCCCCGGCTGTCCATTTCGGTCGTATGCACCTCCACTGCCTCCGCGATTGGCGAATCCGCTTTCAACAGCCTATCACTCTCGCCGGTGGTCCGGATCGTCATGTAGACAGCCGAATTGGGGGCTTTACCGAGGCTGGGCCGTGCATAGGCCCCCTCTACCGTTATCGGGCCGACCGAGGCCGATCCCGCCTGTTGGGTGCCGGCATGGCTCGAATGATGGCGGTGGCCGGAGCTGTCTTCGCCGGCGGCGACCAGAAGAGTCGGTGCCGGATGCTCGAGACCGTGCGGATCTGCTCCGGGGGCGGCGACCTCGGTCCACCCTATCTCGCCGCTTTCGCACCCCTGGGTCACCTTGAAGTGCAGCCTCGTCCCCGCGGGCAGGTCCGCAACGTAGCCGCGGAAGACGAACTCGTCATAGAACTCGTCCGGAAGCGGCCCGCCCGCCCACGAGATCTGTTGAACGCCTTCCGACAGCGTCCTGCCATGGTACTGGTATGGTTCTTCGTAGGGACCGCTGCTGACGGTCGTGGTCCAGCCCGCTTTCGGCATGGGCCTGACGTCGATGAACCCTTTCGGGATTTCGACTGTGATCGTATGGGTGGCGTCCCCGTCGCACCCGTGCGGGACGCGCAGAACGGCCTTGTGGGTGCTGTTCGCGACCGTCTCGCCCGCTTCAAGGGTGACGTGTGCGGCGACGGGTGTGTTGAGAGACCAGGCGGCCAGCAGTGCGCTGGCCATGCCGACGAATGATATCGGTTGCATTGCGACCTCGAATCCGCGTTCGAACTGACTGTGAGATCCCGTCTCGGCGACGGGCCGATGGTGCGGGTCAGACGACGGGCGGGCCGCGAGGACCCTTCGAGCCGATTCTAACCGGATGAGAGAGGACGTCCGGCGCAATGGAGTGCGAAAGGCGTCGGAATTGCGGCTTCGACAGCCCGAGCTCGACGGCCGCCAGAGCGCTCGTGCCGATGCGGGCGCAGCAGAGCAGGCAATCGAGATCGCCAGCGAGATGCCCCCCGCCTTCAGGAGCACTGCCGTCCTGGCCATGTTCGTCGATGGTGATGGTGCGGATGCCGGAGGCGGTGCAGATGATTGTTGCCGGGTCGAACCCGGACCTGGCGAGCTTCGCCGCCGCCAGCACGGGCAACATGGATTGCCCGCCGACTGCGAGCAGCATGAGGAACACGATGACGGCGCGTGCCGGCACCCATCGCTCGAGCGTG
>Ga0079224_100002223_pt1 | contig 23309 bp, 17 predicted proteins | sample Stecom2015_FD_80414 | JGI IMG/M metagenome (GOLD analysis project Ga0079224, IMG submission 80414) | Agricultural soil microbial communities from Utah to study Nitrogen management - Steer compost 2015 | ecosystem: Environmental > Terrestrial > Soil > Agricultural land | place: USA: Utah... | reverse complement strand
GTGTCGCAGCTGGGAATAAACCAGACGTTGTTCATCTTCGCATAGCGACCTTCCGGCACCAGCACTTCACCAAGCCCGCCTTCTATTACCAAGGTCTCTAATACCAGTTGTCCCCCCGCACGCAATGCTTCTTTAAGCTCGCGCAGGTGATCCATCGGCGAGCGTCGATGATAAAAAACCCCCATCGAAAAGACGGTATCAAACGCTTGTAACTTTGGTGGTAACGCCTCAATACCCACCGGCAAAACATCCACCGGGGCGGTGCCGATAAAATGCTTTACGGCATGAAATTGCACGACGAAACGCGGCGAGGGATCAATGCCAATGACTCGTCGCGCACCTTCACCAAAAATACGCCAGCAGTGGTAGCCATTACCGCAACCGACATCGAGTACCAGGCGATCTTTCAGCGGGGCCAGGTGAGGCAGTACCCGGTCCCATTTCCAATCGGAGCGCCATTCCGTATCGATATGAATACCGTGAATCCAGTAGGGGCCTTTGCGCCAGGGAATCAATCCTTCCAAGGCAGTGCGAATTTTCTGGCGGGTTTCCGGGTCACAATCAGACGCCGTCCCGATATTCACCGCGGACGCAAATTCGAGATGCGACGTGCTGACTTGCGGCAAGGCCGCCAGTGATTGTTTCCAGGCAGGCAGGTCCCCATAGCGGGTTTCGCTTAAGCCGGCTGCAATCTGATCGGGCAAGACATCGAGCCAACTGGCCAGCGGCGAGTCGTACAAAAATTCAAAGAGATCAGAGTAGTCGATCATTCGTGCGCGTTACTTAATGGCAATTAGCGAGGCAAAGTTAAAGCATTGAAACCAGACATCGACGCTGCGAAAACCCGCTTGGCGCAAGCGATCACGATGGGTCTGCAAGGTCTCAGGAATAAGTACGTTCTCTATCGCAGTCCGTTTTTGAGCAATTTCCAGGTCGCTGTAACCTTGAGCCCGTTTAAAGTTGTGATGGAGCTCAGTCATTAATTGTTGGTGAGGCTCGTCTTCAAACACAACCTTTTCAGACAGAATCAGCACCCCGCCTGGTAACAGGCCATTGGCAATGCCCGCAAGCACCCCGAGGCGCTGCTCGACCGTAATAAATTGCAAGGTGAAATTAAGCACCGCCATGGATGCCTGCTGCAACTTCACGTCCTGAATATTAGCGCATACGAGTTCCACCGGAATTTCACCGCTGTCGGCGGCCATAATCTGTTGGCAGCGCTCGATCATCGCCGCCGAATTATCGACACCAACAATCTTGCAGTCCGCCGCGCGTATGCGGTGGCGCATAGCCAGGGTGGCGGCGCCCAGTGAGCAACCCAGGTCATAACAGTAACTGCCGCCTTGCACATAACGTTCGGCCAGATTACCGATCATATTAATAATGGTGGCATAACCCGGTACTGAGCGTTTGATCATGTCCGGAAACACATCAACCACGGTTTGGTCGAAGATAAACTGTTTTACTTCCGCCAAAGGATTGGCATAAATGCGATCACTAGCGTCGGGCATGAGGAGACCTGTGAATATGGACCTGTAAAGAGTCGATGCGAGGAGGCGCATTGTAGCCTCAGGTACAGGTTCGGACAAAGTAGGCATGGTCGGTAAATATCAAAGAGAAACTGGTGTATCCTGTAAGGCGTTATTGGGAGGGCAGGACACCTATGGCCGATGTCAATTTCAAAAAGCTTCAGGCCCTGATTGTCGATGACTTTGATAGCTTCCGTATGAGCGTTGTAAAAATGCTGCAGGAAATCGGAGTACAGCGTATCGATAGCGCAGTCAATGGAGCAGAAGCCCTGCGTCTGTGTCGGCAGAAGGCCTACGATTTGATTCTTTGTGATTACAATCTCGGCAAGGGTAAAACCGGGCAACAGGTGCTTGAAGAGCTGCGCCACGACCAGCTGCCCAGCAGTGATAGCCTGTTCATTCTGATCTCTGCGGAATCCAGCAAGAGCATCATCATGGCCGCTTACGACTATGAGCCAGATGCTTATCTCGCCAAGCCTATTACCAATAAAGCACTTGAACAGCGGTTGCTGCGGCTTTTTACCCAGCGGGTACGCCTGGCTCCCATTACCCAAGCGATCAAGGAGCAGCAGTTTGATACGGCGATCTCGCTGTGTCGGAAGGAAATCGCCGCAAAAGGGCGTTATACGAATCAATGTCAAAAAATTCTGGGGCAGCTCCATCTGCAACTGGGTCAATACGATCAAGCAGAAGCCGTATACCGCGATGTGCTGGAAGTTCGCGCGCTGGATTGGGCCCAGATAGGGATGGCGCGCGTGAAGAAAATGCAGGGAGATCTGCTCAGTGCCCAGCAATGGATTGAAGAAGCTATCGATAATAATCCACTGGCGTTAAGAGCTTACGATTTGCAAGCGGATATCTATCGTGAGCAGCAAAACTATACCCAATTACAACAAGTCTTAGAAAAAACTGTCGATATTTCTCCGCTGTCCATTTTGCGCCAACAACATCTGGGTGATGTGGCCTTAATGAACAATGATGTTCGCGTTGCCGCACAAGCTTACCGCCGCACGGTAAAGCTTGGGGAACATTCCTGCTACGACAGAATTGAAAATCATTTGGGGTACGCGCGCGCGGTGACGGCCCTCTACGAGGAAGACAGCACCCAAGGTAAACCCATGTTGCGCGAAGCACTGCGGGTACTGTCTGAAACTGAGCAACGCTTTGGTAAAGCGCCAGAGCATAAGATTGAAGCAGGACTGCTCGAATGCCAACTGCTGGCTTGCAACGGCGAACAGCAACAAGCGAAAGAACTATTAGCCTCGCTGCAAAAACTTTATTGCGCAGAAGATTTCGAAGTACCGGTGACTGCCGCAATTGAAATGGTAAAAGCTTTGCGTGCTACCGGTGAACAACAGGAAGCGAACACCCAGCTTCAGAAGTTGCTGGAACGTTATCAAGGGCAGGAAACAGAGCTAGAAAAAATTGATGCGCTGTTAGAGGAGCCTGCAAGTACAAAAAATCGCGCGCGGGTAGCGGCTATCAACAAAAAAGGTATCGCTTATTATGAAGCAGAAAATTATACGGAAGCGATTAAATGCTTTGACGATGCGCAACAAGCTTTTCCGAATCATATCGGCATTCGCTTGAACCTGGTGCAAGCGTTGGTTGATAAGATGAAAACAGATCCCACCGAGGAGGATCTGGAGCTAGCTCAGCGAACATTAGCGCGGGTGGAAGAAATGCTAACGGTAGACCACGATCAATATCGGCGCTATCGGCAGCTGCTCGACACATTGCGCATGTACCGAAACGGCAGACGTTAACATGATAAATAACCAAGATAATCCCCTTGATTTTTCGCTGGTGCTCGCGGCGAGTGTGCACGACATGAAAAACTCTCTGGGTATGCTGTTAAATACCTTGGCAGAAATGATGCAGCATTCCCCTCCACAGACTCCAGATCAAGCCAAAACCTACGCCGTGCTGGAGTATGAAGCGGCACGTATCAATAATGAACTTATTCAATTGCTGGCGCTGTATCGCATACAGGAAGACAGGATGCTGGTGCAAATTGACGAGCATTATCTGGTGGATATTTTTGAAGAGCAGCTAGCCAAAAACGATACGTTGTTTGCTACCCGTGGTATCACGGTAGAAGTCGATTGTGACGAAAGCTTGAGCTGGTATATCGATGGTGAATTATTAGGTGGCGTCATCAACAATATTTTGGTGAACTGCGCGCGCTACAGCCGCGAGCGGTTAGCCGTGTCTGCCAAGGTGGTCGACAAGATGTTGTGCATCAGTATTGCGGATGATGGGCAAGGTTATCCGCAAAGCATGCTTGACGCACCCTTGCAGAAAAATGCCGGCGTCTCTTTCTCCTCGGGCAGTACCAATCTGGGATTGTTATTTGCGTCCGCCGTGGCAGATTTGCACACGGTGAAAGGTGTTAAAGGGTATATACAGCTGGCTAACAATGGCCCGCTGGGCGGAGGGGTATTCAGCTTTTATTTGCCCTGATTCACAGGCTGCAAGCGTGTCGGTTGAAATCCCCTGAGGCTCTATGCATTATCATCGGCTCCGGAACACAAGGTATTAAATTGCTATGCTGAAACTCCGCTTTAAGAATAATAAAACCAATGCGGTCTGGCTGGTGGAGCCCAAGGTAACCATTGGCCGGCTAGCGACCAATGATCTCGTGGTTGATGATCCGGAAGTTGCGGATTCCCATCTCGAAATCCTGGTTGATCACGAGAATCTAACGCTTAAAAACCTGGTTCCCAGTCAGCCGGTAAAGCTTAATAAAGAATCAGTAAACAAGTTATGTACCCTCAAGCCGGATGATGTCATCACCATTGGCCGGACGGAACTGGAGGTCATAGATCCCAAGCGCGAAGGGCGGTCGCCAGAACCCAAAGTCAAGCAGTCAGCTAACACCGGGTGGGGGCTCAAAGCTAACCATACCGCACTGGGCAATCGTGTCTATCCGTTAAGTGAAGTGACTGTCATCGGACGATCGAGCGAGTGCGATATCGTATTATCGGCAGCTCATCTTTCACGTCGGCATGCGCGGCTACAAGTTATTGACGGCTTACTGTTTGTTAAAGATCTGGGATCGGCGAACGGTACTTTTTTAAATGGCAAACAAGTCGTAGAGGCACGTCTGAAGCGCGGCGATGAACTGCGGCTGGATACCCTGAGTTTTGGTGTAATAGGCCCTGCGGATGATCTAACCAAAACCACAGTGCGTACTCGCAGCGCATCCCGACCGACGTCAGAGGCAAAGCCAGTGCCGAGAGCCTCAATTCCGGTTACGAGTGCAAAATCTCCGCTTAAAAAATCGGTTCAACTGACGAGTAAAAAGCCTCAACCAGAAGTCGCGGCCCCCCCGGCGCACTATGGTAAATATAGTATGGCAGTGCTGGTCATCCTGGTCGTAATTGTGGTGGTCGCTCTGTATTTGAAAGGCTGATCATCAGCGCTAATCTACCAAGTTATCTCTCGGTTCTACGCAGCCTGTCTGACTCGTTAAGCGGTATGGTTTACATCTTATGCATATTATTTTGTATGGCACTGTGGCTTGTCATTTATGTGAACAGGCAAAGGAAATTCTGTGGCCGCTGGTTGAGCGGTTTTCGTTGCGCTTGGAAGAAGTCGATATTGCCGAGTCGGACGAGTTATTGGAACGCTATGGGTTACGCATTCCGGTCGTGAAATTATCCACCGTTAAGCAGACATTGGATTGGCCTTTTGACGCCGCCCAACTGGAGGCCTACCTCGGCGGTCACCTCCAGTGAGAGAACGAATAAAGTCATAACATAACAATGCACGTAAGGTCACCTTCTCTAAAGTGAGCTGGCAGCTTCCTCGCGGGTCACGACCGGTTGCTTGGCGCCGGTCCGATAGGCGTAAATCACTGAAAATGATAGAACGTTCTGTACATATCCACGAGTTTCCTGGAAAGGAATAGTCTCTATCCAGACGTCATAGGGCAGTTTTGCGTCATCTTTACTCAGCCAGCGCTTAACGCGACTGGGACCAGCGTTATACGCGGCAGCGGCGAGAATACGATTACCATTGAACTGATTTAATAATTCGTTGAGGTAACGACTGCCGAGCGCAATATTTTTCTCTGGCTTCAGTAAATCCTGGGGTTGAAACGACATGCCAGAGCGCTTGGCCATTTCCCGGGCCGTAGCCGGCATTAGCTGCATCAAGCCCATAGCACCGACCGGCGAGCGGGCATCTTCCCGAAATGCACTTTCCTGACGTGCAATCGCATAAAGGAATAGCGGATTAATAGACGTGGTTTTTGCTGCCTGGGCTAACTGTTGCTGATACGCCAGCGGAAACCGAACCTGCAGATCATCCCAATGCTGGGCATCGATCATTGCTTGAATGCCATGACGGTGCCAGCCCCACCGATGCGCCAGTCGGCCCGCCGCAACAACTTCCTCCGTCGACATATTACGAGTGGTGTGATACCACTCGCGATTTGCTGCGCTGATTTGACCAAGAATAAAGAATTCACGCGCACGTTGAACCCCTTGAGAGTGCTCTACAACAGTCATCAATTCTTCCGGGATGGTCATGGGCTTATCGACTAACCCATAATCAAAACCGAGCTTATCCGCCGCCAGGAAGCCGTAGAAACTCCGAGTGGCAGCAATGCTGGTATAAAAGTCATGAGGTGTGCGGCCGTCAGCTTCCTTGATAGCAAGCTCTTCCATCAAGCGCGCTCGCCAGTAAATCCAGCGCTCTGTATTTTGAGATTCAACGGGTAGGCGAGCCAGCCATTCATAAGCTTTTTCCCAATCCTGTTTACGCAGGGCATCGCGAATTAACCATTCGCTCAGATCAGCGCGTGTTACTTCGGGCATGCTTGCTAATAATTGCTCAGCTGCTTCTGGATGTTGTTGGCGCATTAAACGCGAGGCGAGTGTGTATTGCACTTCGCGGCGATCATCATGGGCAAACAGTTGTTGGGCGTCATAGCCACGCCACAATTCCAGCGCTGCCATTGCATCGCTGCGCGCCAGTTTCTGAATGCCGTGCAGGATGATCTGACGCATTTCTGGTGACTGACTGCTAAAGCGAGTCCGTTGACTGAGCAGCTTGGGGTTGCTGTCAACATCTTGCAGCAGTTTTGCTAAAGCGCGCTGAGGCTCGGCCATTTGACGGCTGATATAGTTGGCAAGCGTGCGCTCACCTTTAACCAAGGTCTTATAGTGACGCTCCCAAAGTAGTTCAGGTACCAGCCCGCCCGCGGCAATCCAGCGGGCAAAAACTGGATCACAGGCTTTTGATTGGGAGCGGTCAACATTCCATAAGGCGGGGACATCGGTGAATGCGGTTTTATCGCCAGTCTGCAGGCGTGCGTTTAAGAAATGACACGCGAGCTCGGGGTCGGAACCCAGATGCGGTTGATAAAAATGACGATAGTCTTCCCATTTATTTTTCTCGGCTAAGGTGCGCAGCCACCGATGAGCCAGGCGATCTGATAAATACGACCGAGGATAGGTTTCGAAGAAGCGCGCTACATCGGCTTTAGGGAGTGAACTCAAGCGCCGGGTAAGCTCATCGTATTCGAGATAGGGGAGCAGGGGATAATTCTGTAGCTTGGGCAGTAACTGCTTATAAGCCTGCAGGCGATTTTCCTTCAACGCTTTTTGTGCTGCTGCGTAATCTTTACGCATTTGCATGCGTTCGGCATCGGCAGGAGCAGCGGCCAAGGCACCGGAAACAGCGCTGCGACTTATTATTAATAGGGTAATAAAAGTGCGGAACCTGGCAGTACTTAACATAGCAATTCGCATTCAAAAGCCTCGGCAATACATTAGTTGGCGCGATGAATTTTTTCCTAGTGAGTCATCAGCTGAATCACACCGAACTGGACTTTCCTTGCGTTTTTATTAGAGGAGATGGTCTAAACAAGGTATCATGGCGCGCGCTTTCGCGGGCCTGCTCACAGAGCATAGCAGTGTTGCTACGGGCTTGCTAGATCACTCCAAACCTAGAGTCGAGTTTTTTTATGTCGTTGATAAAAATTGAAAAAGCGCAACTCAGTTACGGATTGCAAGTGTTGCTGGATGGCATTGATCTTGAAATCGAAAAAGGTCAGCGTCTATGTTTAATTGGGCGCAATGGCGCGGGAAAATCCAGTCTCTTAAAAGTTATCGCTGGCGATGTAGACCTCGATAAGGGAGAAGTAGTTCGCCAAGCCGGAATTCGGGTGGCGCGCCTCGAGCAGGATTTACCCGAAGCAGATGATCAAACAGTATTTGAGGTGGTTGCCAGCGGCTTCCACGGTATGGGCGAACTACTCAAGGAATATCGCTTACTGGCACAGAGCTCTACCTTCGATTCCGCAGCGAGCGAACGTATGGCAGAGTTGCAGCACGACATCGAGGCGCAAGATGGCTGGCAACTGCAGCAGCGGGTGGAGCAAATTCTGTCGCGCCTGGAGCTGCCCGCTGAAAAGTTTATGCGTGAACTTTCTGGTGGCTGGCGTCGCCGGGTAGCGCTGGCGAAAGCACTGGTGACGGCACCGGATGTCTTGCTGCTCGACGAGCCTACCAACCATCTGGATATCGCCGCTATCAGTTGGCTGGAAAAACACTTATTAAATTTTAATGGCGCTTTGGTGTTTATCACTCATGACCGGGCCTTACTGCAAAAACTGGCCACTCATATCGCGGAGCTCGATCGTGGACATTTGCGCTACTGGTCCGGAGACTACGCCAGTTATCTGGTATATCGCGAGCAGACCCTGAGTGAAGAAGCGCGGCATAATGCGTTGTTTGATAAAAAATTAGCGCAGGAAGAAGCCTGGATCAGACAGGGCATCAAAGCTCGTCGAACACGCAACGAAGGGCGCGTGCGTGCGTTAAAAGCCTTACGCGAAGAGCGAAGTCAGCGCCGCGAGGTTATCGGTAAAGCCAATATGGCACTTGCCAGTGGCGAGTCTTCAGGAAAGCTGGTCGCCGAGTTGACCGAGGTATCTTACGCCTGGAACGATAAGGTTATTGTGCAGGATTTCAGTACCACAATTATGCGTGGTGACCGTATTGGCTTGGTTGGCGCCAACGGTGCGGGCAAGACTACGTTGCTGAAATTAATTCTCGGTGAGCTGGAGCCACAAAGCGGCACGGTAAAACGGGGAACCAATTTATCAATTGCCTATTTTGATCAGCTGCGCGATCAATTGGATCTCGATAAAAATGCCGTTGATAACGTCGCAGAAGGACGGGAATTTGTCGAAATCGACGGTAAGGACAAACATATATTTTCCTATCTGGGAGATTTTTTATTTACCGGCGAGCGTGCCCGCACACCCTTACGTGCGTTGTCAGGGGGCGAAAGAAATCGAGTCTTGCTGGCAAAATTATTTAGTAAAACAGCTAACTTGCTGGTGCTTGATGAGCCAACCAATGATTTGGATATCGAGACACTGGAATTACTGGAAGATATCTTGCTCAACTATTCGGGAACGGTGTTATTGGTCAGCCATGATCGTGCATTTCTAAATAATATCGTAACCAGTGTCATCGCATTTGAAGGTCGTGGCAGGGTTCTTGAGTACGTCGGCGGTTATGACGATTGGTTGCGCCAGGGCGGGCAGTGGACCGAAGCGGACGACATCGCCCCCGCATCTAAAGCTGCATCGACATCGCAACCGAAAGAGGATCGTAGCGAAGAAAAAACCGCTAATGTCAGTGCGCCGGCCCGACCGAAGAAGTTGAGTTATAAACTGCAAAAAGAATTCGATGAGCTGCCACAGAAGATAGAACAGTTGGAGCAGCAATTGGGGGAGTTGCAGGAAGTTGTCTCCGCACCGGAGTTTTATCAAAATACGCCGGATCTGGTTGAACAACAGTTGCAGGCTTTAGCGCAGGTGGAGCAACAATTGGAATCGTGTTTTGAGCGGTGGGCTGAACTGGAAGACATGCAGCACAACCCATAACTGAGGCTGCGCTGTATACGTTCTGGCAAATGCGCTGTACATGGAGAGCTGTACGTGGTGGTAAACAAGGACGATGAATAAACGGGAGCGAATAAAAACAGTCAGTCTGCAACAGGCTGATTGACCCGTACCGCAAGCACATCACACAGCGCACCATGCAACACGCTGTTAGAGGTGGAACCCAGTAATAATCCCAGCCCTTTGCGGCCGTGACTTCCTACAATAATGAGATCCGCGTTTTGTTGCTTGGCCAAATAATGCAATTCGGACGCCGGTTGTCCCACTAAGATATGTTCCTGTTGAATAGGGAAGTTGGCCATTTGTGCGAGTCGGTGGAGTTCCGCCTCTGCTTTTGCTTGCAGCTGCTCTTGAACTTCCGACAGATCCACGGGCATATCGCCACCGTAAGCGAAACTGACTGGCTCAATCACATGCGCAACGCTTATCTGCGCATTAAACGCAGTAGCCAAAGCTACGGCTTTGTCGAGAACCTGGGGTGACTCTTCTGACAGATCCAGTCCCACGATAATGTGACGGTAGAGTGTGCTCATGGAATAACCTCAATGTTATTGATCTTCTGGCTAATTACTACCCACTTCGGAAGATGGCAATTCTTCCTAAAAGTTCTCCTTCATTTGATTAAAGAGGCCAATGAATGTCAACCAACTTGTTCTTCGTCCTGTTGCTTATCGGGGTTATCGCGATGGTGATAGGGCCGATCATGATGCTGCAGCCCACCAGTTTGCAGCGCCGTCAAGAGCAGTTGCGATCGCGGGCAATCGAGCTAGGGTTGCGCGTAAAAGTCACCTCTCTACCACGCCAGGCGACTGATCTCGAGGCGCCCGAAGCTATCCCCATGTATTATTTTTCGCCTCCGCAAGAGCGTGAAGAGCGGGACGGGCAGAAGCAAGGTGGCACATGGCTGCTTTTTCGAGGCGCTTATGAACATGAAACCAATTTTAACGGGCACTGGATGTGGCATGGAACAGGGCGGGCCGGCTCTGTCGAACAGGCCAAATTGCGCTATCTGCTTCCGCAGTTACCGGCTTCCGTACTCGCGGTCGGTAAAAGTCCTGAGGGTGTAAGTGTCTATTGGACTGAAGCTGGCGGTGTGCCAACTCTGGAGCAATTAGCGCAGCGACTTAAGGAGTTTGCCTCGGTTTAAAGTAAGGCGTCGCTATCAGGAAGAGCTTCATGGGGTAACAGATCGGTGCTAAAGGCGTCGCGATTACCGCTCATAATTTCTCCCAGCTCCCGAATCATGCGTAACCTTCGTGGATCAGGGTGGGCCGATTCCATCAATTGATGTTGCGCCTTTGAATAATAAGCATGAGCCGAAAACAAGTCGCCGCGGGCAATCGCTTTGTTGCCTTGGGCGATCAGCGATACAACACCGATCATCAGATGGGCCCAGCCCAGCTCTTCCCGATAAATCTCGAATTCTTCTTCGGCCAGTAGACCTTGGGTCACTCGCTGACGCAATACCTTTCCTGCTTCATTTATATAGAAGCGCGCTTGCGCAATTTGCAGGTCGCTGTCTCTTTGATAACTGGTTGTTTTAGGTTCGCGCGCGCTGGTCAAATCCTCGCCCCGCGCCTCAAGATTTTGCAGAATGCTCTGAATGTGCTCAGTGTCACCTGACTCGAGAGCCAGCACATCCTGTGTATACTCCAGGATCTGATCATTAATATGTTTTGCGATAACGCGATTGGGGACCGTCTGGTCCAGGCACGCGAATATTTCCTCCAGATCTGCAATCCGCAGGCGTAAGCGCCGTTGTTTAAAACGACGGGCGCGACGTTGTTCCTGAACCCGGTTGATCACACTTAACATCAGCAGGGTCGCGATAAGCAGAAAGCTAAGAAGAAAAATGCTGAACATGAGCGCTCGTAAAAGTAAGGGAGGCCTAGATTATCGGTAACCAGTGCGGATTACCCAATTTCTTGTTAATAATCATGAACCTGGCGAACTTGAAAATACCTCTCGAAACCGGATATTGTGACGCAAACGGCGACATTATAGGTATCGGCGAAAAATATGATTACTTGACCATAAGAGTTTCCCGACTTATATATGCGCACCTTCAAAGGCGTTTTCACTCATTCTTGCACTGGTTTCTCATCATTTGTAGTGTGCATCAGTCAGCACGACTCCTCCGGGCATGGGGCAGCCTCACACATCTTCAGGATTAGAGAGTATTCATGGGTAAATCCTTAGTTATCGTTGAGTCGCCTGCGAAGGCAAAAACAATTAATAAATACCTGGGTAACGATTTCGTTGTTAAGTCGAGTATCGGTCATATTCGTGATCTTCCGACCAGCGGCGGAGCCAAGCCTGTAGATGCCAAAGAAAGAGCAAAGCAGGCAGCTGCCACGCGCAAATTATCGCCGGAAGAGAAAGCCAGCTATCAGGCTAAAAAAAGCAAACAGCAGTTGATCAACCGGATGGGCATTAACCCAGAGAAAAATTGGGAAGCGCATTATGAGATTTTGCCCGGTAAGGAGAAAGTGGTCGAAGAGTTAAAAAAGCTGGCTGATAAAGCCGATACTATTTATCTCGCAACGGACCTTGATAGAGAAGGGGAGGCGATCGCCTGGCATTTGCGCGAAGCCATTGGTGGCGATCCAGCCCGTTATCGGCGTGTGGTTTTTAATGAAATCACCAAAACCGCCATTCAAAATGCATTTAAAAGCCCTGGCCCCATTGATCAAGATCGTGTCGATGCGCAGCAAGCGCGGCGATTCCTGGATCGGGTGGTGGGCTATATGGTTTCGCCACTCTTGTGGGAAAAGGTAGCGCGGGGTTTATCTGCGGGGCGCGTACAATCCGTTGCGGTGCGCTTGGTCGTAGAGCGCGAGAACGAAATTCGCGCCTTCATTCCCGAGGAGTACTGGACAGTCCATGCTGATTTACAGGCGAACAAAGGTGAAAACGTCAGCTTTGAGGTAAAAAAATACAATGATGAGGCATTTAAGCCCATCAATGAAGAGCAGGCAATCGCCGCTGTCAAAGCGTTACAGGCGTCGAGTTATCAGGTCGTTAGCCGCGAAGACAAACCTACGCAATCAAAACCCTCGGCCCCCTTTATTACCTCCACTCTGCAACAGGCTGCCAGCACGCGGCTCGGGTTCGGGGTTAAAAAGACCATGATGATGGCCCAGCGCCTCTATGAGGCAGGCTACATTACCTATATGCGTACTGACTCTACCAATTTGAGTCAGGATGCCATTGCCGCGTGTCGGACTCATATTGAAGAAAATTTTGGCGCAAAATATCTTCCGCAAGCCCCGATATTCTATTCGAGCAAAGAGGGGGCTCAGGAAGCGCACGAAGCCATACGCCCTTCAAACGTTGAAATAGCACCTAATCAGCTGTCGGGGATGGAGCGCGATGCTGAGCGTCTATATACCTTGATCTGGCAGCAATTTGTGGCGTGCCAAATGACTCCTGCAGAGTACACCAGTACATCAGTGGTTGTTCAAGCCGGTGATTTCGAGTTGCGCACCCGCGGTCGCGTGATTCGCTTCGATGGTTACACCCGCGTGCTGCCCCAAGTGGCAAAAAAAGATGAAGATGTCGTTCTGCCGGATATGAAAGTTGGACAGACATTGCCGCTTGTCAAATTAAATCCCGCCCAACACTTTACCAAACCAGTGGCACGTTTTACGGAAGCCAGTCTGGTAAAAGAACTGGAAAAGCGGGGTATCGGACGACCTTCCACCTACGCTTCCATTATTTCTACCATTCAGGAGCGTGGTTATGTCCGTTTAGAGAACCGCCGCTTCTACGCCGAAAAAATGGGCGAAATCGTAACGGAGAGGTTGGTGGAGAGCTTCGATGATTTAATGGATTACGGTTTTACGGCACATATGGAGGAAGCCCTCGATATCGTGGCTCAGGGCGGTAAAAACTGGCGCCAGCTGCTCGACGAGTTTTATGCAGGTTTCACCCTGAAGCTCCAGCAGGCTCAGCATAAAACCCAGGGAATGCGACATAACAATCCAACTGATACGGATATCCAGTGTGATCAGTGTGGCCGTCATATGCAGATCCGCACCGGCACCACCGGGGTGTTTCTCGGTTGTTCAGGTTATGCCTTGCCTCCCAAAGAGCGTTGTAAGCACACCATGAATCTGGTGTCGGGACACGAGGCAATTGATGCCGATGCCGATGAGGAAGCTGAAACTAAACAGCTGCGGGCTAAACGTCGTTGCAAGCTGTGTAATGCGGCCATGGACAGTTATTTGCTCGATGAAAAGCGCAAGTTACATATTTGTGGCAACAATCCGGATTGTGCCGGCTATGAGGTAGAGCAGGGTACCTTTAAACTCAAAGGGTACGAAGGGCCAACACTGGAGTGCGATAAGTGCGGCAGTGAAATGCAGCTGAAAACAGGCCGTTTCGGTAAATATTTTGGTTGTACCAATAGCGAATGCAAAAACACCCGCAAGCTGCTGAAAAATGGAGAGGCTGCTCCGCCCAAGGTGGACCCTATTCCTATGCCCCATCTTCGTTGTGAGAAAGTGGATGATCACTATGTCCTGCGTGATGGAGCCTCGGGGCTATTCCTGGCGGCCAGCCAATTTCCCAAGAATCGAGAAACGCGGGCGCCTTTGGTGGCTGAACTGTTAACAGTAAAGGATCAGATTGACGCTAAATATCAGTTCTTACTTTCGGCGCCGGTGACTGATCCTGACGGTATCCAGACAGTTGTGCGCTTTAGCCGTAAAACTAAAGAGCAATATGTTCAAAGTGAAGTAGAGGGTAAAGCAACGGGTTGGAAGGCTTTTTACCAAAAAGGTAGATGGGTTACCCCGGAAAAATAAAAACATTGTTGCGATAGGGTAAGCGTACCGCTTGGTGTTAATAAATGGCGACCAGTCTTTCGGTAGTGAATCAAAAACTAGGTTATGCGCGAGTGCTGCTTCAGGAACTCGCGACACCGCGCTTAGCGCAGAATGATTTTTTGGAAGCAGCGTTAGCTGACGCGGTGGTGGCGCATCTCATGTGTGGCTTTCACCAGTATCTGCAAGAATTGGCCTATGCGAATGGCATCAAGCCATTAACTTCTATTGATAGTCTGGGGGCGCTTCAAACGATTTTCATAGAGGCGGACGTTGTTTCAGCTGAGATGGATGAATTACAGCAACTCTCTGCAGAGTCCACCAGTTGGCTCGCGCACCTGTATCAGGCGTACGAGCAGCAATGGGCACTACCTGACGGCAACAGCACTAAGCTCATACCTGCGCCAATTGATGATGAAAACCTGATTCTGCTGACCGCCGTTGAGGATGCGCCCGATATCCAAGCGCAACTGAGAGAGTGGTACAACGCCTTTACCGACATGGTGCAGCGCCATCGCCAAAATCTTGCAGAATATTAGCGATGCTTTTGATTCAGGATTTGTTGAACCACCGTTAGGACTGTGGCACAATCAGCACCCTTCGCGCACAAGTGCCGCTAATTTTTTGTTTTTAATCATAAAAATCAATGACTTAGTGAGAAGTTGTGGCATCGTTCCGATCCGGAGCTGATGTGAATTAAGCGGTCGTGGTGGAATTGGTAGACACACCAGGTTTAGGTTCTGGCGCCGCGAGGTGTGAGAGTTCGAGTCTCTCCGACCGCACCAAAGGTTTTAAATGTTATGGGCCCGTCAATGGGCTCCCATTTTGATGGGTACATCGTCTGTTATTTCACGAGGAGCATATGCAGGTTTCAATTGAAACGACTTCTGGTCTTGAACGCCAACTCACTATAGGCGTTCCCGCTGAGCAGGTAGAAACTGAAGTAGAAAAGCGCTTGAAAGAGGCGGCTCAGAATGTGCGCATTAATGGCTTCCGTAAGGGCAAAGTACCGCTGAGCATCATTAAGCAACGTTATGGTGCCGGTATTCGTCAGGAAGTAGTGGGCGATGTGATTAGCCGTTCATTTTATGAAGCGGTTCAAAAAGAAAAAGTAAGACCTGCCGGGCAGCCAAGTATTCAACCGAAACAATTGGTGCCAGGTAAGGATCTGGAATTTGTCGCAACCTTTGAAGTCTATCCTGAGGTTGAATTGGGTGATTTCAGTGCGTACGAGCTGACTCGCACTAAAGCCGAAGTTACCGATGCTGACATCGATAACATGATCGAGACCCTGCGTAAGCACCAGGCGAACTGGATCGATGTAGATCGTGCTGCTGCTGAGGGTGACAAAGTGAATATCGACTTTGTCGGCACTAAAGACGGCGTTGAGTTTGCCGGCGGCAAAGCCGAAGGACAGGATTTAGTACTTGGTTCTAACTCCATGATCCCGGGCTTCGAGGACGGTATCGTAGGAATGAAAGCTGGTGAAGAAAAAGTAATTTCGGTTACCTTCCCAGAAGATTATCAGGCTGAAGAGCTTAAAGGCGCCGCGGCAGAATTTAAAATCACCGTCAATAAAGTGCTGGAAATGCAACTGCCTGAACTGAAAAAAGATTTCTTTCAGAAGTTCGGCGTTGAGAAAGGCGGCGAGAAGCAGTTCCGTAAAGAAGTCAAAGCCAATATGGAGCGCGAGCTGAGCAATGCCATCAAACTGCAGGTAAAGACTCAGGTGATGAATGCGCTGATCGAGAGCCACAAAGTTGATGTGCCGAAAGCACTGGTGGCTAATGAGATACATGTATTGCGCCAGCAAATGCTACAGCGCTTTGGTGGTCAACAGCAAAATTTTGACGTTAAGTCCTTGCTGCCTGACACCATGTTTGAAGCTGAAGCACAGCGTCGCGTGACTTTAGGTTTAATTGTCGGTGAAATCGTCAAGTCCGCCAAATTGAAACCAGAAGCCAAGCGTATCAAAGCAATGATTGAGGATATTGCCTCTACCTACCAGGAGCCAAAAGAAGTTATCGAATACTACAATAGTAATCGTGAGCTTCTGGCTGAGGTCGAGTCAGCGGTGTTGGAAGATCAGGTGGTCGAGTACATTCTGAATCAGGCGAATGCCACTGAAAAAGAATCGACTTATGATGAAGTTATCAAGGCAAATGCAAGACCTGCTTAATAATTAAACTTTCTGCACAAAAAAGCCGTAAAGCAACTGTTTTACGGCTTTCCCTCCTGCCAAAGTCTCCTCTTGATACTGGCATATAAGCGCATCACAGGTTAAGCTCGCACTGTCTATTTCGTCCGTTTCAGGTCTCGGCCTGCCTTGCAAAGGATCAAAAAAGTAAGATGTCGTACGATTATCCCAAAATCGCTTCTTCTGTTGTTAATAGTGCACTCATACCCATGGTGGTAGAGCAGACCGCACGCGGTGAACGTTCCTATGATATTTATTCTCGTCTCCTTAAAGAACGCGTAATTTTTCTGGTTGGCCCGGTAGAGGATTATATGGCTAACGTGGTGGTCGCGCAGCTCTTGTTTCTGGAGGCTGAAAACCCGGATAAAGATATCCACCTGTATATCAACTCGCCAGGCGGCTCAGTCACAGCAGGTATGTCCATTTACGATACCATGCAGTTCATTAAGCCTAATGTGAGCACCATGTGTATTGGTCAGGCTTGCAGTATGGGGGCATTTTTGCTGGCGGCCGGTGCAAGTGGTAAGCGTTTCTGCCTGCCCAATTCCCGGGTCATGATCCACCAGCCAAGTGGTGGAGCTCAGGGTCAGGCGTCCGATATTCATATTCAGGCTCAGGAAATCCTTAAAATTCGCTCACGCCTGAATGAATTACTGGCTTTTCATACGGGTCAGACAGTGGAAACTATCGAGCGCGATACCGAGCGCGATAACTTTATGTCAGCCGTGCAATCAAAGGAATACGGTTTGATTGACGCTGTGCTCGAAAAGCGCAGTATCAGTACTAAGTGATAGATCGAGGTTTCCGCAGGTATTCCTGTCTTTTATTCATCAAATACTTGCAATATCGGGTAAGCGTGTAAAGATTTACCCAAATAGATAAGCGGAGTGGTTTCAATGACCGATCACACCAACGATACCAGCGATAAGAGTGGAAAGTTGCTCTATTGCTCGTTCTGTGGGAAGAGCCAACATGAGGTCCGTAAGCTGATTGCGGGTCCGTCAGTATTTATTTGTGACGAGTGTGTTGATCTTTGTAACGATATTATTCGCGAAGAGATCCAGGAAAGCGCGATTGAAGGATCCTCCGACAAACTACCCAAGCCCCATGAAATTTCTGCCATTCTCGATCAGTACGTAATTGGGCAGCAGCGCGCCAAGAAAGTATTGGCGGTTGCTGTGTACAACCATTACAAGCGGCTGCGGATGGGAGATAAAAGCAAAGACAAAGACCCTGTGGAGCTGGGCAAGAGCAATATCTTGCTGGTTGGTCCTACGGGCAGTGGTAAGACCTTATTGGCGGAAACCCTGGCGCGTTTGCTGGATGTGCCATTTACGATCGCTGATGCCACGACATTGACAGAAGCTGGCTATGTGGGTGAGGACGTCGAAAATATCATTCAGAAGCTGTTGCAAAAATGTGATTACGATGTCGATAAGGCCCAGCAGGGTATCGTATATATTGACGAGATCGATAAGATCTCACGTAAATCTGATAACCCTTCTATTACCCGAGACGTATCGGGGGAAGGGGTGCAGCAGGCATTGTTGAAGCTGATTGAAGGTACCGTGGCGTCAGTGCCTCCTCAGGGCGGGCGCAAACATCCACAACAGGAGTTTCTGCAGGTCGATACCGCGAACATCCTGTTTATTTGTGGTGGTGCTTTTGCCGGTCTTGATAAGGTTATCCGCGAGCGTTCTGAAAAGGGCGGTATCGGATTTGGTGCAGAGGTCAAGAGCAAAGACGATAGTCGCAATTTTGGCGAAACATTACATGATCTCGAACCAGAAGATCTGGTGCGCTATGGACTGATTCCCGAATTCGTGGGTCGTCTTCCAGTCATTGCTACCTTAGATGAGCTGGATCAGGCCGCCTTAGTACAAATCTTGACCGAGCCTAAGAATGCGCTGACCAAACAATACGCTCGATTGTTTGATATGGAAGGTGTCATGCTTGATTTTCGGCCAGATGCCCTGGAGGCGGTCGCCCAGAAGGCGATGGATCGTAAAACAGGTGCGCGCGGATTAAGGTCAATTATGGAATCCGTGCTCTTGGACACCATGTATCGGATTCCTGCCGAAGAGAATGTCGTTAAAGTGGTTGTCGATGAGGCAGTTATCAAAGGCGAAGCTGAGCCTCTGTTGGTGTATGAAAATATTGAAAAACCTGCCAAAGTTGCCAAAGAAGACTGATATCCAATTCTAATCTTCTTTTAAAGAGCGCCTTTCAGGCGCTCTTTTTTTGTCTATTCATGCTTGTAATTAGCGATCTTTACCCCCAATCTTAGTCTATAGAATGGTCACAAAGACCAATCGCGTTTTTTGATATTGAGGGCCGTTTAATGGATCCACAAGACATTGCTCAGTTAAGTCAGGTCGAGCTGCCACTGCTTCCATTGCGGGATGTTGTGGTATACCCCCATATGGTCACGCCTCTGTTTGTGGGGCGTGAAAAATCTATTGAAGCGCTTGAAGTGGCCATGGCCAACGATAAACAAGTGTTGCTTGTAGCGCAGAAAAATCCGGGTGACGATAACCCCACCGCAGACGACGTCCACGGAGTAGGTACGGTTGCGTCCATCCTCCAGCTACTAAAGCTGCCTGATGGCACGGTGAAAGTCCTGGTGGAGGGAGGCGAGCGTGCCACTATCGATAAAATAGAGGAGTTGGATACCCATTTCCGCGCAACTATCACTCCTATTCCTGAAACTCCCTTAACCGGCCCTGAGGCCGATGCGCTGATTCGCGCAGTGATCGCACAATTTGAGCAGTACGTCAGTCTGAGTAAAAAGGTACCTTCCGAAGTCATCACCTCGCTGTCGGGTATTGATGAGCTAGGCCGCCTGGCGGATACGGTAGCCGCGCATATGGCACTGGAGTTACCGCAAAAACAGGCCATTCTTGAAATGTCTGATATCCGCGCCCGTATCGAGCATCTAATGGGTTTGATGGACGCGGAGATGGATGTTTTTCAAGTAGAAAAGAAAATCCGCGGACGCGTTAAAAAGCAGATGGAGAAGAGTCAGCGGGAATACTATTTGAATGAGCAGATGAAGGCCATTCAGAAGGAACTTGGCGAGTTGGGCGAAGAGGTCAATGAGATTGATGACCTGGAAAAGAAGATTGGCGAAGCTGGGATGCCCAAAGAGACAGAAGAAAAAGCCCGAGCCGAACTTAACAAGTTGAAGATGATGTCGCCAATGTCGGCAGAGGCATCGGTTCTGCGCGCCTATATCGATTGGATGTTGCGCGTACCCTGGAAGAAGCGCAGCAAAGTGCGCCATGATCTTATCCGTGCAGAAGAGGTGCTGAATAAGGATCATTTTGGCCTGGAAGAAGTTAAAGAGCGCATTCTGGAATATTTGGCCGTGCAGCAGCGCGTCAAAAAGATCAAAGGGCCGATTTTATGTTTGGTCGGGCCACCGGGGGTGGGTAAGACGTCCCTGGGTGAATCCATCGCGCGTGCTACCAACCGTCAATTCGTACGCATGGCGCTGGGCGGTGTGCGAGATGAGGCCGAGATACGGGGCCACCGCAGAACCTATATCGGATCGTTACCCGGCAAGCTCATTCAAAAGATGGCAAAAGTAGGGGTTAAGAACCCGCTGTTTCTCCTTGATGAAATTGACAAAATGGGTATGGATAACCGCGGCGATCCGGCTTCTGCCTTGTTGGAAGTACTGGATCCAGAGCAGAACAATCACTTTAACGACCATTATCTGGAGGTTGATTACGATTTATCTGACGTAATGTTCGTATGTACCTCTAACTCGATGAATATTCCGGGGCCGCTCCTGGATCGGATGGAGGTTATTCGCATTCCCGGATACACCGAGGATGAAAAGCTCAATATCGCAGTCCGATATCTGATTCCCAAGCAAATGCGGGCTAATGGTCTGACTGATAGCGAAATCACCATCAAGCCTGAGGCTATACGTGACATCATCCGCTACTACACCCGCGAAGCTGGTGTACGAGGACTTGAACGTGAGATCGCAAAGATCTGTCGAAAAATTGTAACGCGGCATGTCAAGGAAAAACGCACCGCAGCTGATGTGGTTGACTCGGCAGCACTTGAGGATTTGCTGGGTGTTTACAAATTTGACTTTGGTCAGGCGGAAGCCAAAGACCAAATCGGGCAGGTCACCGGCTTGGCCTGGACTCAAGTGGGGGGCGAACTTTTGACCCTCGAAGCATCGGCCATGAGCGGCAAAGGCCGGATGATTAAAACCGGTTCCCTCGGCGACGTGATGCAGGAGTCTATTCAAGCTGCACTTACCGTGGTCCGTTCTCGCGCCCAGAGTTTGGGTATAGCGCCGGATTACCATGAGAAAAATGATATCCACATCCACGTCCCTGAGGGTGCTACGCCAAAAGATGGACCGAGCGCGGGGATAGGAATGTGTACCGCATTGGTGTCGGTCTTTACTAGTATTCCGGTGCGAGCGGATGTGGCCATGACCGGTGAAATCACCCTGCGGGGAGAGGTGCTCCGGATCGGCGGACTTAAGGAAAAGCTGCTCGCAGCGCATCGCGGCGGTATAAAGACGGTGATCATTCCGGCGGGCAATGAGCGGGATCTGAAAGATATTCCGGATAACATTAAAGAGGATCTGGAGATCAAGCCAGTTCATTGGATTGACGAAGTGCTCCAAATTGCGTTAACGCATATGCCTAAGCCGTTATCCGATGAAGAGTTTGAAGCCTTGCGGAAGGAAGCGCAGCGCGGAGAATCCAGTAATCGGATCAGCACCCACTAAGGGTATATAAAGTCAGGTCAGGCCAGCAGAGCAAGTGGTAATTCGGTTTAATTGGCTAAAAACCGCTCAAATCTGCTGGCTAATTTTGTAAAGCCTCAATGTGTCCTTGACCCCTCAGGTGCCAGTTGGTATAAATCGCAATTCGTTCGCGGCGGGCAGTGTGGGATAAGTAGTAACCATAAAAAAAATACACCTGCGCTGGAAAAAATTACTGCAACATATAATCAAAAAGGGGTTAAGTGTGAATAAAACTGAGCTGATTGAAGCTATTGCCGCATCTGCGGACATTCCAAAAGCGGCCGCTGGGCGTGCACTCGATGCAGTAGTTGAAAGCATCACTGGCGCATTGAAAAATGGTGAGTCAGTTGTGCTCGTTGGCTTTGGTACATTCTCTGTTAAAGAGCGCGCGGCGCGTACCGGACGCAATCCACAGACCGGTGCAGAGATCCAAATTGCAGCCTCTAAGATTCCTGGATTCAAGGCAGGCAAAGCCCTCAAAGATGCCGTCAACTAACGGGTTGATGTGTATATAAGGCGTACATCTATAGGATGTTGAAAAAAGGCGCATCGATTATGCGCCTTTTTTTATGCTTCATTTATAGCGGAAATTTTGGGTTTCCGAGATTTCACCTTTGCCATAAAAACTGTTTTAAAATAGCTCGTTTTAACGTTCGGGAGTAAATCATGCTGCAAAATCTTCGGGACAACTCAAAAGGGGTTGTATCGGGACTATTAATCGGGCTGCTCGTGGTCATCTTTGCTCTGACCGGCGCCGAGGCACTGTTCAACATGGACACAAGTACACGCAGTGTCGTAAAGGTGAATGGCGCAAAAATTTCTGAACAGGAAATCATGCGGTCGGTGGCTCTGCAAAAACAACAGATGTTGGCCCGTTACGGAGACTCAGTACCAGCAGAATTTCTGACTGATGAATATTTGCGCGGTCCGGTTATTGAAAATTTGATCGAGCGCAAGCTGTTAATTGAGGCAGCACGCAAATCAGGCCTGGCCGCTAGTGATGAACAATTGAATCAACAAATCTTAGCCACCCCACACTTCCAAAGGGAAGATGGTACTTTTGATAGTAGCCGCTATCAAATGCTGCTGCGTAATATCAATCATACGCCTTCGACCTATAAAGCAGCGCTGGCAGAAGATACTGTGATTAATCAGTTCGGCAGCGGTGTTTTTAGTACCAGTTTTGTAACTCCTGAAGAACTGGCGGTGGTTATCGCACTGAGCTTCCAGACCCGTACCTTTGATTATGCTGTTTTGCCCGCGGATAAGGTGCGCGACGAGGTAGAAGTCAGCGAGGCAGAAATCGAAGCTTACTACACCAACAACTCACAAGAATTTACCAATGCTGAGCAAGTTGCGGTGGATTACATCGAGCTCAGTGTTGATGCGTTAATGCAAAACGTCGACCTTTCCGAAGAAGAACTGCGCAAGCAGTACGAACAAAACGTTGCCAGCTTCGTGGTCGCACCCGTGCGCCATGCTGCACATATATTAATCGAAAATAACGATGAAAAAGTGATAGCTGAAGTTCAACAAAAGTTAGCCGAAGGCGAAGACTTTGCCGAACTTGCACGTACCTATTCCGACGATCTGGGTTCGAGCGAACAAGGTGGTGATCTGGGTACCACGACCGGTGATACTTTTCCTCAAGAGTTTGAGCAGGCGCTTGCGACGTTAAGTGTGGGCGGTGTTTCTGGCCCTGTGGTGACGGATGCCGGGACGCATTTTATTAAAAAGTTGGCGGAGCAGGGCAGTGAGCCACCTGCCTTTGAAGAAGAGCGCGAAAAACTTGCGGCGCAGCTAAAGCGCAATCATGCTGAATTGGTATTTGTTGATTTATTGGAACGCGTCCGAGATCTTTCATATAACGCTGAGCGTTTGAGCGAAGTGGGTGAAGAGCTGGGCTTGGAAGTCAACAACACCGGTCTCTTCTCACGCGCTGGCGGGGAAGGCATCGCAGCATCCAGACCAATTATTGATGCGGCCTTTTCCTATGAGGTAATGGAAGAAGGTAACAGCAGCGATGTGATTGAATTGACGCCTAGCCACGTTGTGG
>Ga0079224_100002222_pt1 | contig 23309 bp, 19 predicted proteins | sample Stecom2015_FD_80414 | JGI IMG/M metagenome (GOLD analysis project Ga0079224, IMG submission 80414) | Agricultural soil microbial communities from Utah to study Nitrogen management - Steer compost 2015 | ecosystem: Environmental > Terrestrial > Soil > Agricultural land | place: USA: Utah... | reverse complement strand
GAGGTCTACGTTTTTGCAGGAAGGAACGGTCAAGTGGTTTAACGCGGAGAAGGGCTACGGCTTCATCCAGCCGGACAGCGGCGAGGGTGATGTGTTCGTGCACTTCACGGCCATCAACGCCGAAGGGTTTCGGACGTTGGAGGAAGGCCAGCGGGTCACCTTTGAGGTCGTGCAGGGCCAGAAGGGCCCGCAAGCCGGCAATGTGACCGTCATCGGCTGACGACCACCCAGCGACTGGACAACGGACCGAAGGGGCGGGAACCATCCCGCCCTTTCTCGCGTCCGGAAGCCCCCCCAACCTGGCCACCGCCTCCCGCCGCCTACCGGGTCGGCGACGGCGCCAGAAGGCGCGCCTCAGGAGCCTGCACCGCCTCAGGTTCCGGCGTCACCTGCAGGCAGATGTAGGCCACGACGCCGAACATCACGGTGATGATCGCGCTGTGCAGCATCATGACCAGCAGGGACAGCTGGGTCAGCACCGAGAGGCCGCCGCTGAGCACTTGGCCCGCCACCAGGGCCACCGCCCACAGGCTGGCCCGGTAAATGTCGGGCCGCGCCCGGCGCTCGGCAAAGGCCAGCCGCAGCAGCCACAGCAACACCAGCACCGTCCCCGCGGCCGCCAGGCGGTGGGCAAACTGGATGCCCACCGGGCCGGTGAGCTCGGGGATCAGTTGCCCGTTGCACAAAGGCCAGTCCAGGCACGCGAGGTTGGAGTTGGTGTGCCGCACGTAGGCCCCGGTGTACACCACCCCGTAGACATAAACCAGGCTGAACCACGCCCAGCTGCGCAGCCGCCCGGACACGGGCCGCGCCCGCCCCGTGCCGCCGCCGTGGAGCTGGTACAGCATGACGCCGGCCAGCGCCACCCCCGCGAAGGAGGCCAGGGAAATGCCAAAGTGCAGCGCCAGCATCCAGTCGGGCTGCGGCGCCAGCACCACCCACGCGCCCAGGGCCGACTGTACTATGAGGAAGAACACCGAGATGCCCGCCAGCCAGCGCAGTTCCGGCCGCCACCCGTAGTTGCGCCACAGCACCACAGAAAAGATCAGGACCGCCAAACCGGTGATGCCCGACACGGCCCGGTGGCTGTACTCGATGATGGAAGCCGTCTCCAAGGCCGGCAGCCATTCGCCGTGGCACAGCGGCCACGACGCGCCGCAGCCTTCTCCGGATCCGGTCTTGGTGACCAGCGCGCCCGCCATCAGCACCACGAACATGCCGACCACCGAGACCCAAACCACCCCTTTGAGTCCCCTCGTCATGCCCTACCCTCGCCTTCCCTTTCCCCGACCTTTGTCTTGCGGGCACGACGCGGCCCCATGGCGGGAGGCATCCGCGTCCTGGGGCGTGCTGCTGCGCCTTCTGGCTTGTGGTTCTCCACCGCCGGAGCGCATCCTCTCGCCGCCAGCTGCGGCCGCAGCCCATCCAGGCAAAGCCTATCCTTCGTCCCGTCCCTTCGGGACATTCGTCCCGGCCCCTAGGGGCCACGCGACCCTTGTCCGGGCGCGGCGTGTCCCGCGAAGTTCAAGGCTCCCCGCGGTCCGCCCCCAACTGGCGCAGGAGGATGGCGGCCTCAGCCCGGATCAGGGCGTTGGCGTGGCCCAAGGCCCCCTCCAGGGCCCCACGGGCCGGCGGACCGATGTCCTCCAGGGCGATGCCGGCGGAGGAGCGCACATCATCGTCGGGGTCGCCCAAAGCCTCGATGAGGGCCGGCACCGCGGGCGCGGCGCCGGCGCCAAAGGCGCCCAGCGACAGCGCCGCCGACGAGCGCACGGCTTCATCGGGATCGGACAAGGCGCCTGTCAGGGCCGGCACGGCCAGCCCGGCATGCTGAGGGCCCAACTCCCCCAGCTTGCGCGCGGCCGCGGCCCGCACGTTGGGATCGGGGTGCGCCAGGGCTTCCACCAGGGTCCTGGGCCCGGGCGGCGCCCCGGCGGCCGGAGGGCCAGGCGGCGGGGAAAGCTCCGGCGGTGAAAAGGCCCCCGGCGCCCCTTCCCTGGCCCTGTCCGGCCGGGAGGGGCCGGTCCCCGCCCCCAGGGCCTCCCGCAGCCGCTGCCACCAACGCCGCATGGGCCTCACCGCCTCACGGGATCAGGAGCAGCTTGCCCGCCGTCGCGCGGCCCTCCAGCAGGCGGTGGGCTTCCGCGGCCTGGGCCAAGGGCAGCGTCCGGTCGATGCGGAGCCGCACCCGGCCCGTGCGCAGCCACTCAAACAGCTCGCCGGCCCGGGACGAGAGTTCCGCGCGATCCAGCGTATAATGGGCCAGGGAAGGACGGGTCAGAAACAGGGAACCGTGCTGGTTGAGCACCTGGGGATCGATGGGCTCCACGGGCCCGCTGGACTGGCCAAACAGCACCAGGTACCCGCGGGGCTTCAGGCACCGCAGGCTGGCGGCAAAGGTAGTGCGGCCCACCGAGTCGTAGACCACGTCGACCCCTTTGCCGTCGGTGAGGCGCCGCACTTCGGCCTCAAAGTCGGTTTCCGTATAGATGATGACCTCGTCGGCACCGGCTTCCCGGGCCAGGCGGGCCTTCTCCTCCGTGGACACCGTCCCGTACACCGTTGCCCCCCGCAGCTTGGCCATCTGCACCAAAAGAAGCCCCACGCCGCCCGCGGCCGCGTGCACCAGCGCCCGGTGACCCGGCGCCAGCGGAAAGGTGCTGCAGGCCAAGTAATGGGCCGTCATCCCCTGCAGCATCGCCGCGGCGGCGTCCTCAAAGGAAACGTCCTCGGGCACCTTGACCAGCCGGTCCGCGGGCACCACCTGGTATTGGGCGTAGCTCCCTATGGACATGGCGTGGGCCACCCGGTCTCCGGGCTGGAAGTCTTCCACACCCGGCCCGACGGCATCCACCACCCCCGCGGCCTCGCTGCCCGGGGTCATGGGCAAGGGCAGCGGGTACAGCCCCTTCCGGTGGTACACATCGATGAAGTTGACCCCCGCCGCCGCCACCTTGATGCGCACTTGCCCGGGGCCAGGCTCAGGGAGCGGCACCTCCTCGGGCACCAGCACCTCCGGCCCACCCGGCTGATGAACGCGAATTGCCAGCATCCGATCCACCTCCCGGACAGGATTTCCGCCTTTCCTTGGCAAAACCCTTGGGAAACCGCGACGAGGAGGCACGCTCCATGTCCGACACAGCCGTGCAAAAGGATTTGCGGACCCGCAGCATCGTCATCAGCGAAGGCGAAACCCGGGCCCCCAACCGGGCGATGCTGCGGGCCGTGGGTTTCACCGACGAAGACTTTAAGAAGCCCATGATCGGTGTGGCCAGCACGTGGAGCGAAGTGACCCCCTGCAACGTCCACCTGGACGAACTGGCCCGCCGGGTCAAGGCCGCGGTGCGGGAGGCGGGCGGCGCGCCCCTCATCTTCAATACGATCACCGTCTCTGACGGCATCTCCATGGGCACCGAGGGCATGCACTTTTCCCTGCCCAGCCGCGAAGTCATCGCCGACTCCATTGAAACCGTGGTCCAGGCCGAGCGGCTGGACGGCCTGGTGGCCATCGGCGGCTGCGACAAGAACATGCCCGGCTGCATGATGGCCATCGCCCGGCTGGGGCTGCCCGCGGTGTTCCTCTACGGCGGCACCATCCGCCCGGGGCGCTGGAAGGATCGGGACATCGACATCGTCAGCGCCTTTGAGGCCGTGGGCCGCTACAACCGGGGCGACATCGACCGCGAGGAGCTGCACGCCATCGAGTGCCGCGCGTGCCCCGGACCGGGTTCCTGCGGGGGGATGTACACCGCCAACACCATGGCCGCGGCCATCGAAGCCATGGGCATGAGCGTGCCCGGCAGCTCTTCCAACCCCGCCGAATCGCCGCTGAAGCTGCAGGACTGCGAGGCGTCGGGCCGGGCCCTGATGCACCTGATGGAGCGGGGCATTTACCCCAAGGACATCATGACCAAGGAAGCCTTCGAAAACGCCATCACGGTGGTCATGGCCCTGGGCGGCTCCACCAACGCGTTCCTGCACCTCATCGCCATCGCCCATTACCTGGACCTGGATCTCACCTACGACGACTTTGAGCGCATCCGCAAGCGCACGCCCCATATCGGCGACTTGAAGCCCGGCGGCCGCTACGTGTTCCAGGACCTGCACGCGGTGGGCGGCGTCCCGGCGGTGATGAAGGAGCTCTTGGCGGCGGGGCTGCTGCACGGCGACTGCTTGACGGTGACCGGCAAGACGCTGGCGGAGAACTTGGCCGACTGGCCCGAGCTCCAGCGGGACCAGGACGTGGTGCGGCCCTTGGACAATCCCCTGCGGGAGACGGGGCCCCTGGTGGTGCTGCGGGGCAACCTCGCGCCCGAGGGCGCGGTGGCCAAGATCGCCGGGCTCAAGGTGACCCGCATCACAGGCCCGGCCCGGGTGTTCAACTCGGAAGAGGAGGCCACCAAGGCCCTGCTCAACGACGAAGTGAAGCCGGGCGACGTGGTCATCATCCGCTACGAAGGCCCCAAGGGCGGCCCCGGAATGCGGGAGATGCTGTCGGTGACCGCCATCGTAGTCGGCAAGGGGCTGGGCGAGTCCATCGGCCTCATCACCGACGGCCGCTTCTCGGGCGGCACCCACGGCCTGGTGGTGGGCCACGTGGCGCCCGAGGCCCAGGTGGGCGGCCCCATCGCGCTGGTGCAGGACGGCGACATGGTCACCATCGACAGCGACAAAGGCGAGCTGTCGGTGGCCCTGTCCGATGAGGAGCTGGCCCGCCGCGCCGCCCAGTGGGAACCGCCGCCGCCCCGCTACACCCGGGGCGTGCTGGGCAAGTACGTCCGGCTGGTGTCGTCGGCGGCCCAAGGCGCCGTCACCGATTGACGCGCCGCGACCGCGGCGCCGCCGTGACGCGCGGGCGCCGGCTTGACGGAAGCGCATCGCAGCTAGCCTACTCAAGGAGGGATGGCCGGTGAGCTTGCAAGGCAAGCGCATCGCGATTTTCGCGGAAGAAAACTACCAGATCCTAGAGCTGTGGTACCCCCTGCTCCGCTTCAAGGAAGCCGGTGCAGAGGTCCAGGTGGTGGGATCCGGCCGGGCCGACGTGTTCCGCAGCAAGGAGGGCTACCCGGCCAAGGTGGACGTCAACGCCGCGGATGTCAAGGGAACGGACTTCGACGCGGTGGTGGTCCCCGGCGGGTACGCGCCCGACCACATGCGGGTCAACGAGGACATGATCCGCATCGTGCGGGAGGCCCACGGGGCGGGCAAGGTCGTGGCCGCCATCTGCCACGCCGGGTGGGTGCTGGCGTCGGCGGGCATCCTCGAGGGCAAGAAGGCCACCTGCGTGCGCAACATCAAGGACGACATCATCCACGCCGGCGCCACCTACGTGGACGAGGAAGTGGTGGTGGACGGCAACTTGATCACGTCTCGGACGCCCCCGGACTTGCCCGCCTTCTGCCGGGAGATCATCAAGGCGCTGGGCGGCTGACGCCCGCGTCCTCGCCCCGGGCGGGAGGCCGCTGGCCGGCTCCCGCCCGCGGGAGCCTCGTCCGCTTTTTGTCAGGCCCACGCGGCCATGGCCTTGACGGAGGTGATGACCGGTGCCGACCTACGCCTTTTCGTGCCAGTCGTGCGGCCACCAGTTTGAGGTGGAAACTTCCTGGTCCCGCAAGGGCGAAACCCGCTGCCCCCAGTGCCACAGCCAGTCGCTCAAGGAAAACTTCGGCATGTACACTTTGACCGTGCTCTCGCCCTCGGCCAACGGCGAAGGGGCGCCCGCCTGCGCCTGCGGCAACCCCATGGGCGGCTGCGGGTTGGGAATCCATCAGTAATCAAGGTGTCGGTCATCATGGTGACGCCACGGCGGCGCACCGTGGCGGCGGCGCCGCCGTGGCGCCGCCGCCATCATGGTGAAGCTACGTGCGGAACAGCACCCGCTCGCTGGCAAAGGCCCGCAGCGCGAGGGCAAAGGCCAAGCCCGCCGCGGCCGCCAGCGATCCTAAGGTGAGCAGCAGCTGGGGCAGGCCTGCCGTCCCCTGGAGCACTTCCCGGCACACCAGCAGGACGTTGAGCACCGGCACCAAGTACATCCACAAAGCGGCCCCGGTCTCCTCCACAAACATGAGATACACGGCCGGCAGCATGACCGCGAACATGAGCCCGGTCACGTAGGCTTGGGCCTCCCGGAAGCTCTTGCTGAAGACGCTGAAGGCCAGCTGCACCGCGGAAACGAACGCGACGAAAAGGGTCATGGTCGCCAACAGGCCCAGCAAGCCGCTGGGGCTTAGCTCCACGGGCAGCCATCCTTGGGCGCCGATGATCCGCGGCAAGAGGTAGAGCATGGACACGGACGTGCTCAAGACCAGCAAGAGCACCGCCACCATGGCGATGGTGGCCACCGCCAGCGCCTTGCCGGCCACGATGACCGTCCCGGGCACGGGGGTCATGATGAGGCTTTCCAGGGAGTTGCGCTCCTTTTCGCCGGCCCCCGCGTCGATGGCGGTGTACATGCCGCCCGCCACGGCCCACACCACAATGAAGAAGGGCACCAGCATCCCCAGGATCCGGCCGCCCCACTGGGCGGGGGGCGTGATGTCGTGCTCCTCGACGACGAAAGGCTCCAGGAGGCCGGGCGACAGCCCGCGCGCTTGCAGGCGCCCGGCGATGACCTCGCGGCTGTAGCGCTCCAGGAGGGCGCCCCACAGCGCTGCCGCCCGGGCTGACCGCGGGTTGCCGCCTGCCACAACGACCCGCACGGTCACGGGTTCCTCGGCGGCGGCCCGGTCCCTGGCGTCCGGGGGCAGCTCCACCACCAGCTGCACTTCCCCTGCGCCCAGCCGCTGGGCCCACTCCTCGGGGCCGGATCCGGGCGGCGCGGTCTCGATGGCCAAGGCACCGGTCGCTTTGATCCATTCCATCAGGCCCGGGAGTTGGTCCCCGCCGGCCACCAGCGCCACCGGCACCTGGCCGGCCAGGGACTCCTGCTGGCGCACCGCCATCACGGGACCCAGGAGCATGATGCCGGGCATGAGCACGATGGGCAAGAGCACCATCATGTACAGGGTGCGCTTGTCCCGCACGCTGTCCAGCAGTTCCCGCCGCCACACCGCCCGGATCTTAAACCACACGGGTGGCCACCCCCGGGGCCCGCCGCGCCACCCACGCGGCAAAGGCGTCCTCCAGCGTCGCCGCGCCCACGGCGCGGCACACCTCCGCCGGGGTGCCCAGGGCGCAGATTTCCCCGTCCACAATGATCGCGATCCGGTCGCACACCCGGTCGGCTTCCAGCAGATAATGGCTGGAAAACAGCACGCTGCGGCCGGCCTGCCGGCTTTCCCGGATAAAGTCGATGACGGCCCGGGACGAGAGGACATCCAACCCCGCGGTGGGCTCATCCAGGATCAACACCGGCGGATCGTGGATCACCGCCCGGGCCAGGGCCAGCTTTTGCCGCATCCCCTTGGAAAACTCTTCCGTTCGCTGGTGTTTGGCCTCCCGCAGCCCCAGCCACTCCAAGAGCTCATCGATGCGCCGCTCCAAAGGGGCGCCCTCGAGGCCGCACAAATGCCCGTAAAAGCGCAGGTTCTCGGCCGCCGTCAGCCGGCCGTACAAACCCGGGTCCGTGGGCAGCACGCCCACGTGGGCCCGCACCAAGAGGGGTTCCCGGACCACGTCGTAGCCGGCCACCGTAGCCGTGCCCCGGGTGGGCCGCAGGGTCGTGGCCAGCATGCGCAAGGTGGTGGTTTTGCCCGCGCCGTTGGGACCGACCAGCCCCAGCACCTCGCCGGGCTCCACCGCGAAGGTGAGCCCTCGCACCACCGGGCGGCCGCCGTAGACCTTCTCCAATCCCCGCGCCTGGATCACGGCCGCCTCACTCCCAGCGGAACCGCCGCACCGCCACCACCGCCGCGGCGACGGCCCACGCGCCCAGGTACAGCAGTCCGGCGGCGTGGGCCGCCAGCGATTCGCCCTGGGTGACCACGGCCCGCATGGCTTCCACCAGAGGCGTCAGGGGCAAGACATCGATGAGGGGCTGCAGGCTTTGGGGGATCAGTTCCCGAGGCCAGAAGGTGCCCGACAGGAACATCATGGGAAAGGCCACCGCGCTGCCCATGGTGTTGGCGGCTTCCGCGGTGCGGGACACGGTGGAAATGGCGAAACCGATGGTTAAAAAGACCACCGATCCCACGAGCACCAGGAACAGGAGATGAACGTAGCTGCCCACCACCCGAGCGCCAAAGACCAGTACCCCCACCAGGACGATGATAAGCCCTTGGATCACGTTGGTGATGGTAAAGCGCAGGATCAGGCCGGCCAAGAAGGCCGCCGGCGGGAAAGGCGTGGCCAGCACCCGCTTGAGCAGCAGCCGCTCCCGGTAGGCGGTGATGACGGCGGATACGCCCATCAGGCCGCTTTGCATGAGCCCCATTGCCAGGATGCCCGGCAGCAGGAAGTCAAACATGGACAGCTGCTCCGCGGCCACCCCCGCCGCCTCCACGGCCAGCACGTCGGCGCGGCCCGTGACCCGCTGGTTGATGTCGTGCACGATGCCGTTGACGATGGCCAGCCCCGCCTGGGCCACCTGCATGCGGGCTTCGTCGTAGTAGACGCGCACGGGCACGGGCGCTGACGTTCCTCCGCCGGCCAGCGCGGCCGTGGCCTCATCCCCCGGCAGCACCACCACCAGGCTGCGATCGCCCCGGCGCAGCGCGGCCAGGGCCGTGGCCTCGTCCTCCACCACCACTTCCAGGGCCCGCACATCCTCCAGGGCGGCCAGCATGCCCTGGGACAGGGGGTTGCCCCCGTCGGGGATCACCACCGCCGTGCGCAGGACCAGGTTGTCCATGTCGCTGAACACGGTGCCGATGAGGCCCATGAGCATGAGCGGAAACGCGATGCCCCAAAAGAGGGCGTGCTTGTCCCGCCAAAAGATGCGCAAGGCCATTTCCGTCACGGTCAAGATGCCTGCCAGCAACCGCCTGTCCTCCTACTCCCGCAGCCGCCGTCCCGTCAGCTTCAAGAACACGTCCTCCAAGTTCGCGGCTTCCACACGCAGAGAGTGGTAGCGGATGGCCCCCTCCTTGGCCATGCGCACCAGGGCGCCGATGGTTTCCTCAAAGGCGTCGCTGTACAGCACCGCCTCGCCCTGGCCGTTGGCCGTCACGGCCGTCACCCCCGGCAAGGGCGCCAAGGTTTCCACCAGTTGCTCGAGGGTCCCGTCGCCAACAGCCGCGGGGGTCACGTGGATTTTGACCCCGGGGGCGTGGCGCCGGATGAGCTGGGACGGCGTGTCCAGCGCGATGAGGCGGCCCTGGTCCACGATGGCGATCCGGTCGCAAAGGGCTTCCGCCTCGTCCATGTAGTGGGTGGTCAGCACCACAGTGCGTCCCTCGTCGCGGATGGAGCGGATGACGTCCCACAAGTTGCGGCGGGCTTGGGGGTCCAGCCCGGTGGTGGGCTCGTCGAGAAACACCACTTGCGGGTCGTTGACCAAGGCCAGGGCGATGGACAGGCGCTGGCGCTGGCCCCCCGACAGCGTCCTCACCCGGGCATTGGCCTTTTCCGTCAGCTGCAGCCTTTCCAGCAGCGCCCCCACATCCACCCGGCGGCGATGAAAGCGGGAAAAGAGCCGGACGGTCTCCGCCACCGTCAACAGATCAAAAAGGCCGGCTTCCTGCAGCTGAACCCCCATGAGGGCCCGGGCCCGCTCGGGTTCCGCGAGGGCGTCAATCCCTTCGATGACGATGCGCCCGCGGTCGGGTTTGCGCAAACCCTCGATGATTTCCAGCGTCGTAGTCTTGCCCGCGCCGTTGGGGCCCAGCAGGCCAAAGGTTTCGCCGCGCGCCACGGTAAAGCTGATCCCGTCCACCGCAGCCACCGGACCGTAGCGTTTGACCAGCCCCTCCACCACGATGGCGGGCACCGCCGGGGCCGACTGGGGTTGGGCCACCGATGCGGACCTCCCTCTCCCGTAGGTCACACCCGACGAACATTCGCCTTTGCCGCCGCCAGTCCTCCCCCCTCCCCGGAGCCGCCGCCTGCCATTCATGCCCATGAAACCGGCACGCCGCACAGGCGGGCGGTCGTTTCGTCCAGGGCCATCAAGTCGTCCTTGGACACCTCCCGCACCGCCCGCTTGCCCAAGGCCCGCACGGCCACCGCCATTTCCCACGCTGCGGCCCGCAGGAAATTGGCCAGGCGATGGGCGCCTTCATCCACGTCCAGGGCATCCTCGTGCTGGCCGCCGAAGAAGACCAGCTGCGTCGGGGGTTCCCAGGGCAGCGCCTTGAACACTTGTCCGTGGGATATGACAAAGAGGGCCACCGTACCGATATAGACGGCGTCAGCGCCCAGGGCCAGCACCTTGAGGAAATCGCCGGGAGTATAAAGGCCGCCGCCCACGATGAGGCTCACCTGCTCCCGCACCCGGCGGGTTTCCAAAAACCGGACGGCCCGCACCAGCGCGTGCAGCGTGGGCAAGCCGAAGTCATCCTGCAGGATGGGCGGGCTGCCTTTGGTCGCGGCCTGGGCGCCGTCCAGCGCGACCACGTCCACGCCGGCGGCCACGCAGGCCTCCAGATCCGCTTCCAGCCGGCGTCCGGGGGCCAGCTTGACGCCGATGGGCACTCCGCCCGTCACCGACCGCAGTTCTGCGACCAAGTCCCCCAAGGAGCGGGTCGCCAATTCCTGGTGGTGCGACGGGATGACCGCCGGCCGGCCCGGAGGTACGCCCAGCACCCGGCGCAAATTGGGGTCGCTGCGGGCCCCCACCACCTCGCCGCCTACCCCCGTAGAGGCGCCCTGGCCCAGATGAATCTCCACCATGGCGGCCCGGCGCAGCGTGTCCAAGTCTTTGCCCCAAGACGCCCGGTGAAACTGGACGATGAGCTTGCGGGCCGCCTGCCGCTCCAGGGGCAGCACGGGGCCCTCGCCGGTGTTGCTGGCCGTGCCCGCCAGGGCCGCTCCCCGGGCCAGGGCCACCTTGGCCCGCCGGCTTAGGGCAAGCCCGTAGGCCATCCCCGACACGAGGATGGGGATGTCCACCCGCAGCGGCTTTTGGGCCCGGGGCCCCAAGGTGACGGCCATGTCCACCGGCACGTCGTGGGCCGCCGGCGGGCGGGCCAGTTGGGCGCCGTCAAAGACGAGGCCCTCCAGGTTGGGCCAACGCCGGGGGCTGCCCAAGGGCCGGTGCAAAAGCGCCCCATGGGCGGCCCGCAGGCTGTTTTCCAAAATGATCTGCGGCCCGGGCCGGCGGGCCGCGCTGATGAGCTCCCACAAGTTTTCCCGGTACGGATCGCTCTGCAGCCGCAGCATCCACGTGCGCAGGGCCCCCCGCAGCGCCTCCCGCAGCCCCGCGCCCGCCCACCGCCTGGCCAGGACCGCCGCGGCGCCTGCGGCCAGGGGCCACAGCCGCGCCCCATCGCCCAGGGGATCGGCTTGGCCCCGGCCCCATCCCCGCTGCCACAGCCGTCTCACGCACTGTTCCTCCATCCCGCCGGCCCGGATCTGGGCAGGTGTAGCTCTTGACAGGTGTAGCTTGGCCCGCCCGGCAGCCGGCCATCCCGGACGGATAGGGGCCCACCCCGGCGCCGCACACTACATTCGTACGGAGGTGAGGCACCAGCGGTGGGGGCGGCACACGTGCTCGTGTTGGGCGGCAGCTTCGCGGGGCTGGAGGCGGCCCGCACCGCCCGCCGCCTCTTGGGCCCGCGCGCCCGCATCACCGTCATCGATCGGACGGACACCTTCGTTTTTCGCCCGTCGCTGCCGTGGGTCGCCTTTGGCCAGCGCCGGCCCGAGCAGATCTGCGCTCCCCTGCCAAGGATCTTAAGCGCCCACGGCATCCAATTCGTCCAAGACCACGTGGAGGGCCTCGAGCCGGAACGCTCTACGGTGCACGGCCGGGCGGGCCGCTACCGCTACGATTACCTCGTCATCGCCCTGGGGGCCAGCACGCCGCCCCAGCTCCCGCCGGGGTGGGCGGGACGCTGTCACGTCCCCCTGTGGCTGGCCGAAACCGTCGCGCTGCGCCAGGCCGTGGCCCGCTTTCCGGGCGGACCCGTGGTGGTGGCCCTGCATCCCCCCTCGCCCCTGACGTGTCCCGCGTACGAATTCGTGTTCCAAGCCGCCGCCTGGTGGCGCCGCCGGGGCTTGGGCCACCGGTGCCGGCTTACCTTCATCACCTACGAGGAGGACCCGTGCGCGGTGGGCGGCAGCCGGGCCGTCCGCGCCGCCCGCCGGTGGATGGACCAGGCGGGGATCCGTCTGATAACGGGTACCTTCATCGAGCGGGTGACGCCCACCGGCGTCGTATTGGGCGACGGCTACGAGCTGCCCGCGGCCCTCATCATCGGCCTGCCGCCCTACCAGGGCAGCGGTTTCCTGCGGCAGGTGCCGTACTTGACCGACGCCGAAGGCTTTGTGGTGACCGATCCGGCCATGCGCTCCCGGGCCTACGTCAACATCTTCGCGGCCGGCGACTGCGTAGCCTTGCCCGGCCCCAAAACTGGCCTCATGGCCGAACAGCAAGGGCGGGTGGCCGCAGCCAACATCGCGGCGGATCTGGGCTTGGCGGCACCGGTGCGGTACCGGTCCCTCTTCGCGTGCCTGGTGGATCTGGGCCCCGGCCGCGGGCTCTTATCGGTGCGCCAGCCCGCCCCGCAGCTGGGCCGGGTGCAAACCCGCCTCTTTCTCACCGGTTCCTTGCCCCGCTGGGGCAAGCACGCCTTGGAGCACTATTTCCTGCGCTGGCGCCTGCGGGTGCCGGCGGGCCGCGACCAGCCCGAAGCAGCGGTTTCCGCCGCCTCCGGGACCGCGCCCGCGGCGGCGCGGCACCCTCAGCGGTAGGGCACGACCCGGCGCCAAAGGCCCGGGGACTGGGACATTGTGCGCCCGGGGACGGAGCCGCGGCCCCGGACGGGGACCGGCTTGGCCGCTTTGCCACCCATTTCCTCCGGGCTGGCCCTATGTTCCGTCTTGACGACGGGGACCGAACATATGTTAGCATAAAGATCCCCGAACATCTGATCGCAGGGAGGACCCAACGGCATGTCTGTCATCGCGTGTCTGCGGATCCCACCCACGCCCGCCGTCTGCGACGCGTGCGCCCAGCTGACGCCCGCGGTGGAGCCCGCGGCGGACGGCGTGTGGATGGACTGGACCGGCGGCCCGCCGGTGCCGGTGCTGGCGGCACGCTTGGCCGAAGCCCTCGGCGCCCATCCGGAGACGGCGGCAGTCCCCTACCGCCTGGGGGTGGCGCCGCGGCGCTTCGCCGCGGGTGTCCTCGCTTCCCAAGCCATCCCGCCGGCGGTAGCCGCCGCCTGGGATGACCTGCCCGTCCAGCCCATCCCCGGCGGGTATTGGGTGTGCGCGGCGGCTTGGCCCGCCTTCGCGGCCCGCCTGCCCGTGGCCCTCCTGCCCGAACTGGACCCCGCGGCCCGGACCGCCTTGTCTGCCCTCAACGTACGCATCCTGGGGGACCTGCTGACGATTCCCCGCGAATTGCTGCAGGGGCACCTGGGCAGCGCCACGGGCCGGCTCTTGGACTGGGCCCGGGGCCACGACCCGCGCCCGGTACAGGCCCTGTACCCGCCCCAGCGGCTGGTGCAGCGCATCCCCGCCGAGGCCTTGATCGGCGCCGACGCCCAGCGCCTGGCAGCCATCATCGGGCAAGCGGCCGCGGATTTGGCCGCGCGCCTCGCGGCCGCCGGCCAGGCGTGCGCCCGCTTGGCGGTCTTTTGGGGCGAGGGCCGGCACGAACGGCGATTCATCCCGCCCATCGCCGACGGCGGCCAACTGGCGCGCGCGGCTTGGCAAGCGGCCCGGCGGGCGCTGGCGGAGTCTGTCCTGGATCCGGGCGGCCGGCGCCAGGGCCATCCCGACGGCCGCGAGCAGCCCCTGCCAATGGAGATGCCGGGCGACTGCGTGCTGGAGATCACCCCCACCCGCCGCCAGGGGCGGCAAACGCTGCTTTGGGATTCCCAGCGCCCCAACGGCGCCCGGCACCACCCGGCCCTGGCCGCCATCCGCGCCCGCTACGGGCACACCTTCCGCTGCCCGCGGCAGGACGCCGCCGGCATAACAACCGGCGGCCCGGCCGGCGGCGCGAGCCGCGCCCGGGAGGCAGTGGCCCACTACGAGGCCATGAACCGCTTTTACCGGTATGGGCAGTGACGGCCCATGCGCCTGGTCGATGCCCCCATCGACGTCGCGCTGGCCCAAGGCCGGCTGGCGCGCTTTCGCTGGCAAGACCGCATTTACCGGGTCACCCGCATCGTCGACCAATGGTCGTACCTGGGCCGCTGGTGGGCCGGCGAGGGGGAATGGCGCTTTTACCGGGTGGAGACGGCCGACGGAGGGCTGTTTGAGCTGTACTGGGATGCTGCTGCGGATCAGTGGAGGTTGTACCGGGTGTATGACTGACGGCTTTGTGCACCTGCACGTCCACTCGCCCTTTTCTTTCCTGGACGGCGCCAGCGCCATCGACGAGCTGGTGCAGCACGCCGCGGACCTAGAGATGCCTGCCCTGGCCCTCACCGACCACGACAACTTGAGCGGGGCCGTCCGCTTTGTGCAGGCCTGCACCGCGGCGGGGATCAAACCCATCATCGGCTGCGAGCTGACCCTGGCCGGCGGCTGGCACTTGACGGCTTTGGCCACCTCCCCCAAAGGCTACGCCAACCTGTGCCGCATCGTCTCCGCGGCCCACCTCCACAGTCCCCGGGGCCAGCCCCGGGCCACGTGGGACGACCTGATCCGCTGCCGGGAAGACCTGCTGTTCCTGGCGGGCTGTCGCCGGAGCGAAGTCCCCGCCCTGCTCTACCAACGGCGCTTTCGGGAAGCGGAGGCCGCCGCCCGCCGCTACCGGGACGCGCTGGGCCGGGATCGCTTCCTGCTGGCCCTGGAGGGCACAGAGCTGCCGGGCCAGCACGGGGTCAACCGGGCCCTGGCGGAGCTGGCCGAGCGCCTCGGCCTTATGGCGGTGGCCACGGGCAACGTCCACTACGCGACGCGGGCGCGGCATCCCGTCCATGACGTGCTGCGCTGCATCGCCTTAGGCATCACCGTGGAAGAGCCCCACCCCCAGCGGCCCTTCAACGACCAGCTGCACCTGATCCCGCCGGCGGTCATGCGGGAACGGTTTGCCTGGTATCCCCGGGCCGTGGCCAACACCCTCGCGGTCGCGGAACGGTGCCAGCCGGCGCTGGTCTTGGGCCAGCCCCGGCATCCCCGCTTCCCGCTGCCCGAGGGCAAGACGGCCCAGGGCCTCTTGCGGGAGCTGACCTGGGCCGGGGCCCGGCGGCGCTACGGGCGGATTTCCGCGGCCCTGCGCCGGCGCATCGAGGAGGAGCTGGCCATCATCGACCATCTGGCTATGGCCGATTACTTTCTCGTGGCGTGGGACGTGGTCCAGTTTGCTCGCGGGCGGGGCATCCGTTCCAGCGGCCGGGGCTCCGCGGCCGACTCGGTGGTGGCCTATTGCCTGGGGCTCACCGACGTGGATGCCTTCCGCCGCAACCTGCGCTTCGAGCGGTTTTTGTCCATCGAGCGGGGCGAGCCGCCCGACATCGACATCGACTTTGAAGCCGAACGCCGGGACGAGGTGGCCGCCTACGTCTACCAGCGCTACGGCCGCGACCACGTGGCGGCGGTGGCCACCTACCATACGTATCACGCCCGGGGCGCGCTGCGGGAGGTGGGCAAAGCCTTAGGCTTTTCCCCAGAGGACATCGACGCGGTAGCCAAGCGCATGCCCCACCTGCCCGCGGACGCCATTGAGCGGGCCTTGCGCCACTACCCCGAGCTGCGGCCCGTCTCCTTCGACGGCGATGCCCGGCGGCGCCAGTGGCTGGCCTTGGCCCAGGCCCTGGCCGGGTTTCCGCGCCATTTGGGCACCCACTCCAGCGGCCTCGTCATCAGCGCAACGCCCCTTTTGGACGTGACGCCCCTGCAGATGTCCGCCAAAGGGGTCGTCATGAGCCAGTTTGACAAAGACGACGTGGAAGCCCTGGGGCTCATGAAGCTGGACCTTTTGTTTCTGCGCATGCTGGGCGCGGTCAACACCGCGTCCCGGGCTGTGCAGCGGCGGGATCCCGGCTTTGACTACGACCGCATCCCCGACGGCGATCCCCGCACTTACCAGCGCCTGCGCCGGGGCGACACGGTGGGCGCGTTTCAGCTGGAATCCCCGGCCCAGCGGGCCCTGCACCCGCGCCTGCGCCCCCGGGAGTTTGAGGACATCGTCGCGTCGGTGGCCCTCATCCGGCCCGGGCCCATCAAGGGCGACATGGTGCGGCCCTTCATCGCCCGCCGCAACGGCCAGGAGCCCATCACCTACATCCATCCCAAGCTGAAGCCGATCCTGGAAAAGACGTACGGGGTCGTGCTGTTTCAGGAACAGGTTATCGAGATCGCCCGGGAGATCGCGGGCTTCACACCGGGCGAAGCCGACCGCCTGCGCCGGGCCATGTCGTCTTTTCGGTCCCAGGCGGAGATGGACCGCATCGGCGAGGAGTTTGTCGCCAAAGCCATCGCCCAAGGGTGCACGCCCGAGACGGCCCGCACCATCTTTGGCTACATCGCCGGCTACGCGGGCTACGGCTTTTGCGAAGCCCATGCGGCCTCCTTTGCCACCACCGCGTACAAGACCACCTATCTCTTGGAGCACTACCCGGCGGAGTTTTACGCGGCCCTCCTCGCCCACCAGCCCATGGGCTACTACCCGCCCAACACGCTGCTGTGGGAAGCCAAGCGCCGGGGCGTGCCTGCGCGGGGGCCGTGCGTCAACAAAAGCGGGCCCCTGTGCACGGTGGAGGACGACGGCGCCATCCGCATCGGCCTGCAGCAGATCCGCGCCTTGAGCGGGGCCACCCTGGCGGCCCTTCTCGATGCGCGCGCGGACAAACCCTTTACATCCTTGACCGACTTTTGCCGGCGGGTCCCGCCCCTCACCATCGAGGAGGCCCAGCAGCTGGTGCTGGCCGGCGCCTTTGACGCCCTCCACGCCAACCGCCGCGCCCTGTTCTTGCAGCTGCCCGCTGTCCTGGGCGACAGCCGCCGGGCCCGAGAGCCCCAGGGGCATCTGCGCCTGGAGCGGGAAAGCCCTTTGGGGGACGTAGAAGACTTTCCGCCTTTGGAGCGGGACTTGCGGGAGTACTACGCCCTAGGGCTGACAGTGGAGCGCCACTTGATGCAGCACTGGCGCCCGCGCTTGCGCGGGCGCGGGGTAAGCGATTGCGCCCGGGCCCGCCGCCTGCCCCACGGACATCCGGTCACCGTCGCGGGCCTGTGCATCCGCCCCCACCGCCCGCCCACCAAGAGCGGCCGCACAGTGGTGTTCCTCACCTTGGAGGACGAGACGGGGCTCATCGACGTCACCGTCTTCGAAGACGTCTACATGCGCTGGGGCGCCGACCTGTTTGTCAGCCCGCTGCTCCTGGTTTCGGGCAGGATAGACCGACGGGACGGCGCCCTCAGCATCACGGCGGAGCGGGTGGCGGCGCTGGCGTAAAGGCCGCGCCGCCACGGCTTAACGGCCGCTGGCTACCGCATCGCAGTCGGCCGACTGACGGGCCGTGTACCTTTCCCCTGTCCCCAAGATGGAGGTGGCGCCAAAGAAGGGACTGCCCATCATGGTTTCCGCAAAATATTGCATGACCAGCGTCACCCGCGGCTGGATTTTGGGATCTCTGCTATCGATGCCCAGCTGCTGATACATTTGGTTGATCGTGTTTTCCACCGTTTTTCGGGACACGCACAGTTTCTCGGCAACACCTTGGTTCGAATACCCCTCCACGATCAGCTCCAGCACTTCCCGCTGCCGCTGGGTCAACCGCGCCAAAGGCGAAGGGCCCCTCGCCCGCCACCGAGCGGCCACCGCGGGATCTACCATCACATCCCCTTTGGTCGCCCTCTGCAGCGCACTGCGGAACGTCGCGCGATCCAGGGAGTCTTTGAGCAAAAAGGCCCATCCCGCCAGATGACGCCACTGCAGCACCCTCACCAAGGCCGGCTCGTCATCGCTGGACAGCAACACGAGGCCGACCTTGGGACGGGCTTCCTTGAGGCGCAGGCCCAGCTCCAAGCAGTTCGCGGAACCCGGGACTTGAATGTCCAAAATGACTGCATCTGCGTCCAGCTTGTGGATTCCCTTCAATATTGCAGCCGCGTGTGCCGCCGTGACATGGCAATCGCCCGCACCGGCCAGCACACCCTCCGACAACGCGCGATACAGCTCCTCGTCTCCAACTACGACGAGTTTCAGCATGCGCACCCCCCCTGAAACCCCCGGCGCAGATTTGCATTTTCAGCCTACGATGAGTCCCGTCTCCGCAGCCTGCCCCCTTTACGTCAAACCATCCTTTTCCCAACCGGCCCGGCCGCCAGCGGCACCGCCCGCGACGGTGATGATCCTTACTCCTCGGCCACGACCACCATCACATCGACGACACGGCTCTCACCGCTGGGCAGCGATACAAAACGCGCATTGTCATGGAATTCGTCGTACCCCGCCGTCTTATCCTCCTCGTCCACCAACACCAGGCGTACGTGGACATACCACTCGTTCGTCTCGACGTCGCCCGGTGACGCCACGTTGTGCTGCCACGCGACGGTGCCCATGCACCATTCGCCCAGGACCGGCGCCGCGCACGGGATGTTCGAAGGAGGGCCCACCCCGTCGGTCTCCTGCTCTGTGATGGCGACATCGAAGCCCAGGCCCCAATCATCCCAGCTCTCGATGAACGAGTGCCCGGCGTCGTTCATGGACACCAATCCCCACTCCGTGGCGTCGGGCTCGACCGTCACCTCGATGCTGTAGTTGGTGTCGCTGGTCACCTGGAGCCGCGCCACCAGCGTCTCCGACTGGCGGTTCATTCCCGGTGCCGCCACCACGCTGATGGCGGCACCGGCCGGAAACGAAAATTCGTCAATGACCGGTTGACCATGCCCCACCCCGGGCACGAGCCCGATCAAGACTCCCGCCAGCAACACGCTGACGGCCACCGACCACAGCTTGGGACCCATCTTCTGATGAATGAGAGGCGGCGCTTTCCGCGTTTTCACTGCCGATGCCGCCCACACAACGATTCCCTGCATGCCAGGAAACCTCCCTAACCGGCCGCACGCACCTCTCGGGCGCCACGCTGTTTCCCCAGCGTCATCGCCGGCGCCGAGGCTGCTGCGTCGCAAAGTTGCTGGCTTAAAGGTCCACGTCGAGCCGGATAGGAATCTCCGTCTCCTTCAGGCCAACGTCGTACCGCAGGATGCGGCCGGCCTCCAAGACGACCCTGGCGGGAAACGCCTCCGCCGGCGCCGTCCACCGAGGCAGCGTCCCAGGCACGATGTGCACCTCGTACTCTCCCGGCTCCATCATCGGCGTCTCATAAAAGCCCAGCGCGTCCGTGACCACCCGGGCCGCCAGCGCACCGGCCTGGCGGAACTCGATGACGACCCCCGCCAAGCTGCTGCCGATGATGTCGATATTCTGCACCGACTCGAAGTACACCCGCCCCGTCGCCTGCGACACGAGCTTGATGGGAATGGCCACCGTCGCCGTCTCGCCGGCCTCGACCTCCACCAGCAGGGGCAGGGCCACCTGGGGCTGGTAGGCCACACCCAGCACCGAGAGATTGTCCAACCCGACTTCATACTCACCGGCCCTGAGCGGCGCGAACCGGAAATATCCTTCCGCGTCCGTCGATACCCGCTGGCCGTTGACCGTCACCACAATGCCGGCCAAGTTGCCGTTGGGCGCCGGGCCATTGCCGTTGACGATGTACACCTGGCCTTCCACCGTACCCCGGGAGTACACGCCGGGCACGGGCAGCCCGAACCGATGCGTGAGGCCGGCCGAGAACGTCCAGTCCGGCCGCGCCGTGTGGTAGCGCGCTTGCGCCGACACAAAGAAGTCCAGCGAGTCGGAGAGCTCCAGCGAAGCCCGGGCCGCAAGCCGCGGCCGTTGGCCGGCAAGATACTCCAACCGCAGGTACGGGTTCCACAGCACCCGCGGCCGCCAGTGGATGCTCAACGTGGGCCCCAGCGACGCGTGGTTCCACGCCTCCTCTAACGTTTCCCCAGCGCCATGCAGGGCGACGCCCACCTCGGCCCGCACCGTGGGCCACGAGCGGCCCACCGCCGGCCCCAGGTGAAACGTCGCATCGTGCGTATCCGTAATGCGGTTCTGCCTGGACGATGCCCGCGCCCGCACGAGCCAGTACCAGGCGTCCAGCCTCCGCTGCAGCGTGAAGTCAGAGGACAATGCCGACTGATCCCGTCCCGTGATCCCGGGCGGCACCGTGAGGGACTGCACCTGATGATACCGGAGCACGCCCCGGAACGACGCTGTACCCACCGGGAACGAGGAGGAGAGGGAGGCGCGGGCGATGGCGTCCACCCGTTCATCGGGATTCCGCAGCACGTTGGTGCGGGTATCGCTCACGGCCAGCTCGAAGGGCGCGTTGCCAACTCGTCCGGCCGCCCCGAACTCGAAGCCCGACTGTCCGTTGGCGCCGCCCACGGCCGGCGAGCCGTACCAGAAGTAGCGGCCCCGCAGGCTCCACGGAGAGCGCTGCCACCGGGCCCCAAGAAACCACGCGGCCTCACCTTCGATGGACGCCGTCTCGCCTTCCAGCGTCGTCTCGTCGCTGACGCGAGCAAGACCGTACAAACTCCATGCCGGACGGTACGGCGCATCGCCGCCGACAAAGGTCAAGCGGAGCTCGGCCCGCTCCCACTCTTGGCCCAGCGTCGCGCCCGCGCTGCTGCCCAGCGCGAACACGCCGGCGTCGACGCCCCCCTCATGGAAGAAGCGTACAGCGCCGCCCCGTCCCGACGGCCGCAGCAGTGGCGTCAACCTCAGGGAAACGTCGCCCAGCGACACCCACCAAGGACGCTCGTCGTAGGTCAGTGTAAACCGCTCTTGAAACGCCTGGGTGCTTCGGCTGCGCGAAAGGCCCAAGCGGAAGGACCACGGGTCGCGCCGGAAATAGGAATTCCAGCGGCTCACAAACACCCGCTCCAGCTCGTCCCGCTCCACCCGGAGGTTGAAGGCCAGCTCCGTGTCTTCGTTTTCGCCGACGCGCCCCCGCGCCGTGATGTCCAGCCGGGGATTCCAGGGTCTGCCTTCCCGCATCGGTCCCGTCGTGAAGCGCAGCCTTGCCGGCAGGGCGTCGGGCCGCAACGCAGGCACCAACCCCGGATGGGGCGGCTGGATCGTCGCGGTCAAGCTCAGCGTCTCGGCGACCTCACCGTCGGTCGTTCTCGCCGTCACTTGCACCCGGCGCACCACCCCGGCCGGGGCTCGCCGATCCGCCACGACCGGCACCCGCACCGCGGCGCTGCTGCCCGGCTCGAGGCTGAACCCGCCGCCCAGCCGGTCAACGCCCCAGCCGTCAGGGGCCATGACGAAGAGCTCCACGTCCTCGGAGACGTTCCCGATATTCTGAACGACCACCACGTACTCCAGCTGGTCCCCGGGGTAGCCGGCCGGCACGGAAGGCTGTTCCAGCCTGAGGCCGCGCCGGACCGGGACCACGGCTCCCACGTCCCACTGGACCGTCTCGCCGGTGCCCATTTTGGCCACCGTCATGCGGAAACCGTGCTCGCCCGCGGGCGCGCTGGCCGGCACATACATGGTCACAAACACAGGCGTGCTGCCGCCGGGTTCCACATCGACTTCGCCGCTGGACGCCAGCGGCGCCCAGGACGGCGGCACGTCGATGGTCCACCGAAACTGGGCCGGGGCGTCACCGCCATTGACCACGTCCACGACGTACGTGACAAATTCTCCTGGAGGAGCCTCCAGGCCGCTGGGCCGCAGCACGGACCAGTCCAGCCCTTGGGCCGACACCGCTCCGTGGCACGCCAGCCCCATTGCCGCAAGGAAAAGCGCTAGAATCAAGACCGTCCTGCTCATGGGTTCATGTCCCTTCCTCCTGGTCACCACAACAGGGCGAGTCGCTGTCTTGGGGACAAGCCCGGCACATAGCCGCACCAAGAAGTCCCGCAACGTGACCGGCTCCTTAGATCAGCCCTGGGTCACCGCACGGTAAATCGCCTTTGGCCTGCCGTCAAATAGTCGCCGCCGAAATCTACGATGGCCAGCGCGATGTACTCGCCCGGCGCCAGTCCGCCGACGGGGCGCGTCACCGACAGCGTGCGGGTTTGTCCCGGCAAAACGAAAAGGGCCCGGAGCGGCGTCCGGCGGACGGTGTTTCCTTGGGCGTCGCGGATTTCCACGTGGCCCGTGCCCCGGAACAAGGCATTGCCTTCATTGGCCAGATCCACCTCAAAGGAGAAGCCGTCGTCCGCCTCCGCGACCCGCAGACCCGTGATCCGGCCCGCGGGCTGCTCCGTCCCTGTGACCGTCAGCACCATCAGCGTCCGGTAGACGACGTGAAACTGAAAGCGAACGGTTACGCCGCCCCCGCCCCGCTCCTCGACGCTGGAAGGCTGATCATCGGCCCGTCGGGTCAAAAAGGCGATCCAATAGCTGCCTTCCAAATCTTCCGGGACCCTGACGGCGTAGCGCACCTCGGTGTAGCCGCCCGGCTCCACCGTAAAAACCGTCGGAGATACCACCAGATGCGGCAGCAGCGAACGCGCCGTCGTGCCGGCCGGCGGCGTGACGGTCCGGCCCGCCTCGTCGGTCGTGTAGTCCACCGGCACGATCCTGATGGGAATGGGCTCATCGCCGCGGTTGTAGACGCGAAAAGAGCCCATCAGCTCCTGACCGGGCGCCGCGGACAGCTGGATGAACTGCCGATCCACGGAAAAACTGGCTTGCCCAAAAACGGGCAATGAAGCGAAAAAGATGAACGCCAGCGCGGCAAGGCCCGCCGGGATGCGAAGCCGGGCCGTCCTCTTGAAAGCCCCGCATCCTGCCGTCCACCACGTCGCGACCGAAACTGGCATCGTCAGCATGTCCCCCACCCCAACCGTTGAACAACGCGATAAGACTGTTCGGTTTGGACCATCGCGACCGCGCCTTTCAATGCGCCATGCACGCCCGGGCGGTGCGGGCCGGGTCAGCGGCCCCTCGCCCCGACCCGGCTTGCACCGCCCGCCGGCGTGCCGTGCTTTTTGGACTGTCCCCGGCCGACGGTGCGACCTACACGTCTTCCGAGATGGTGACCGTCACCTCCACCTCATAGTCGCCATCGGGGAGGCTGTCGAACCGCCGATTGTCCAGACCGCCGGACTCATCCCAGCCCGAAGTATTGTAATCGCCGGGCAGTTTCTGCTGCTCGTCGACCAGAACCAGCGTCACCGTCACGCCGTACTGGACCACATCGTCGGGCTCCACAGCCAGCGTGTTATCCTGCCCACGAGCCGTCTTGGTGCCCGCGGCGGGCGCACTGAGGGCCGCG
>Ga0079224_100002221_pt1 | contig 23319 bp, 19 predicted proteins | sample Stecom2015_FD_80414 | JGI IMG/M metagenome (GOLD analysis project Ga0079224, IMG submission 80414) | Agricultural soil microbial communities from Utah to study Nitrogen management - Steer compost 2015 | ecosystem: Environmental > Terrestrial > Soil > Agricultural land | place: USA: Utah... | reverse complement strand
GGCACAGCGGCCGGGCACAGCGGCCGGGCACGGCCGTCACGGGTGCAGCCGCGCGCCCTTGACCACCTTGTCCACCACGCGCCGCTCGCCCGCGACGGCCACGCCGACCAGGTCGAGCTTCTCGGTCGGCACGCCCGCGACGGCGGCCCGGTTGTCGACGTCGTTGCCCGTCGCGAAGAGGTCGGCCGTGTACACGCCGATGCGCAGGTTCCGCGTGGCGGCGCGCTCGCGGATCGTGGCGAGGCGTGCGCCGTCCGCCACCATGACCATGACGGGGGTGCCGAGCATCGGGAGGTACTCCTGGCCGTCGGCGTCCCGGTAGGTGTCGCCGACGAGCTCGGGGTACGCGGCGGTCACGGCGCTGGACAGGAAGGCGGTGACGTTGTTCTCCTGCCAGCCGAGCAGGTCGTCACGCAGCACGATCACGATCTTGGCTTGTTCGAAGGTCATGCCGCCAAGGGTGCGGGCGCACGCCACCGCGGATCTTGTACGTTCTTGATGTGAGCTCTGACGTCGTGCGCGCGTGGCGCCCGGGGGTCCCCGGCGTCGCCGAGGTGCTGCACGCCGCGTGGCACGAGCACGCCTACCCCTCCCACACGCACGACACGTGGACCGTGCTGATCGTGGACCGCGGCCTGATCGGCTACGGCCTGGGCGGCCACGAGCACGCGGCGGAGCACACGGGGGTGACGGTGCTGCCACCCGGCGTCGTGCACGACGGCCGCTCGGTGACCGCGTCGGGCTTCCGCAAGCGGGTCCTCTACCTCGAGCCCGCCGTGCTCGACCCGGCCCTGACCGGCCGCGCCGTCGACGCGCCGCTCGTGCCGGACGACCGGCTGCGCTCCCGCTTCGCCGGGCTGGACCGCGCGCTCACCCTGCGGGAGGACGTCGCCGCCGAGGGGCTGCTCGCCCTGGTCACCGAGGGCCTGGTCCGGCACCTGTCCGGCCGCCCGACTCCGCCGCGCGAGCCCGCCGCCGCCACGACCGCACGCCGCGCCCGCGACCTGATCGACGCCGACCCGGCGCGGCCGGTGCGCCTCGCCGACGTCGCCGCGGAGCTCGACGTCACCGTGTCGCACCTCGTGCGCGCGTTCACGCGCGAGCTCGGGCTGCCGCCGCACCGGTACCTCGTCGGCCGACGACTCGATCTCGCCCGGCGCCGGCTCCTGGCGGGCGAGCCCGCCGCCGACGTCGCCGTCGCGACGGGCTTCCACGACCAGGCCCACCTGACCCGGCACTTCCGGCGCCTGCTGCGCACCACGCCGGGCCGCTACCAGCGAGGGGCCCTGACGGCGCCGACGTGACGCGGTCGACGGCCGCCACGACGGCGCACGCGCGCCGCGTGCGGGAGAATGGCCTCCCGTGACCGAACCCGCGCTCTTCGAGCTGCCGCCGGGGGCCCGCCGCCCCCGCGCACGCGTCGTGCTCCTCACCGGGCCCTCCGGCTCCGGCAAGACGTCGCTCACCCGCCGGCTGGGCCTGCCCGTGGTGCAGCTCGACGACTTCTACCTGGACATCGACCACCCCGGGCTGCCCCAGCGGTTCGGCAGCGTGGACTGGGACAGCCCGCAGACGTGGGACGCCAAGGGCGCCCTCGCGGCCCTCGAGGAGCTGGCCACGCAGGGCCGCGCGGACGTCCCTGTGTACGACATCCCGACGTCGCGCCGCACGGGCGTGCGCCGCCTGGACATCGGGGACGCGCCGCTCGTGCTCGCCGAGGGCATCTTCGCGGCGCACCTCGTCGACGACTGCCGCGCCGAGGGCCTGCTGGCCGACGCGATCTGCCTCTCGCGTCCGCGCCTGGTCACGTTCTGGTTCCGCTTCCTGCGCGACGTCGCGGAGGCCCGCAAACCGCTCGGGACGCTGCTGCGCCGCGGCACGGCCCTGCTGCGCGCCGAGCCGGGGATGGTCCGGCGGTGGGTGGCGCTCGGCTGCCGCGAGGTCTCACCCGCCCAGGCCGAGAAGGACATCCGAAACCTCCTTGTGCAGAAGTCCTCGGATACGTAATCCTCGTGTAACCGCACTGCCACGTACCGCACATCCGTCGGCCTCACTCTGGGCGCAGGAGGTGGTGTCTGTGATCCAGCGCAACGGTCTGCGTGTGCTCTCGCTCTACGAGGGCTTCTTCAGCGGCGGGGCTCGTGTCCTGCACTCGACGGTGGTGGCCGGCCTGCACCAGGGCGGTCGCCAGCAGCACTCCGTGCTGAGCCTGCACCACGAGGTGCGGCGTGAGGCCACCCTCCAGCGGATGGAGGACGACCCGCGCTACCGCGCCCTGCGTGCGGCGGGCGTGCGGGTCGGGTCGCTGGGCCGGAGCACCGACGCGGGGCACGACCCCCGCGTCTTCACCCGCGCCGAGCTGTCGACGGCGGCGCGCGAGGCGGACGGGGCGCACGTCGTGCTGTCCCTCAAGGAGCAGCCGCTGCGGCTCGTCAACCAGGACGCGTTCCCCGACCGGCCCGTGATCGCGTGCCTGCACCGGTCCGACCCGGAGCACCAGGGCGACGCCCTCGGCGACCTGCTCACGGCGGCCGACAGGGGGCGGCTGGCCGCCGTCGTCTGCTGCGCGGAGTCGACGCGGGACGCGTACCGCGAGGCCGGTGTGCCCGCGAGCCTGCTGCGGGTCGTGCCCAACGGCATCAACCTGGCGCGGTTCCGCCCCGTCCAGGGCGCGCGGCGGCTCGCGCTGCGCGGCGCGGCGGGCCTCCCGGCCGACGCGAGCGTGGTGGTCTACGCCGCGCGGTACGACGAGATGAAGAACCCCGAGCTGTTCCTCCGCTCCGCGCGCGCGTTCCTCACGCTCGAGCCGGCCGGCCGCGTGCTCCTGTGCGGCGCGGGCATGACGGCGGCGAACCCGGACCTCCAGGCGGACCTCGGGCGGATCTTCGCCGACCGGCCCGACCTCCTGGGACGCCTGCAGCTGCTCGGCGTGCGGCACGACATGGAGCTCGTGTACGCGACGGCCGACGTCGTGGCGCTCACCTCGGCGTTCGGCGAGGCCGCGCCGCTGTGCCTCATCGAGGGCTCGATGTGCGGGGCCGTCCCGGTGACGACACCGGTGGGCGACGCGCCGTCGATCGTGGAGCGCATCGGGTTCGTCACGTCGTACGACCCGGCGGAGATCGCCGCGACGTGGGTCGAGGCCGCGGCGCGGCGCGAGGAGCTGGAGTCGGCGCGGACGGCCGTGCGGCCCCGGTTCAGCCACGTGCGGATGATCGCCGGGTACTCGAGCGTCATCGAGCGCACCCACCGTGAGGCGGCGCTCGGGGCCGCGCGCGTCTGACGACGCGGCTCGCGTGATCGGGTTCTGCCGTGTCCTGACCGTCCGGTGACCGCCGGCGGCCAGGACACGGCAGGATGACCTCATGCCCGACGCCCCCGTCACCCTCAGCCAGGTCGCCCGCGAGGCCGGTGTCTCGCTCGCGACCGCGTCCCGCGCGATCAACGGGAGCGCGACCCGCAGCGTCCGCGAGGACCTGCGCGAGCGCGTCCTGGAGACCGCGCGCCGCCTCGGCTACTCGCCCGACCCGAGCGCGCAGGCGATGGCACGTGGCCGCACGACGGCGCTCGGGCTCGTGGTGCACGACATCGCGGACCCGTACTTCTCGACCATCGCGGCGGGTGTGGCCGATGCCGCCGAGCGCGAGGGCCTCATCGTCACGCTCGCGTCGACGCAGCACCGGCCCGACCGCGAGCTGGCGTTCGTCGAGCTCGCCCGCAGGCAGCGGTCGCGCGCCATCATCCTGGCGGGCAGCCGCCTGGTCCCCGCCGGGGAGGACGGCGCCGCGCACGACGCCGCCCTGCGGGACTCCCTGACCGCGTTCCGGGACGCCGGGGGCGGTGTCGCCACGATCGGCCAGGCGCTGGGCGACCTGCCGGTCGTCGAGATCGACAACGCGGGCGGGGCGGGCGCGCTCGCGCGGGCGCTGCACGACGCCGGGTACCGCCGGTTCGGCGTGCTCGCGGGGCCCGCCCGACTGCGGACCGCCGCGGACCGCACCGCGGGGTTCCGTGAGGCGCTCGTCGAGCTCGGCTGCGCGGCGTCCGACGACGACGTCGTGCCCGGCGAGTTCACGCGCGACGGCGGCTACAACGCGATGTCCGCGCTGCTCGACCGCGCGGGCGGGCCGCCGGAGGCGGTGTTCGCCGTGAACGACGTCATGGCCGTCGGCGCGATGGCGGCGGTGCGGGACGCGGGCCTGAGCGTGCCGGGCGACGTCGCCGTGGCCGGGTTCGACGACATCCACACGCTGCGCGACGTGGCGCCGCGGCTCACGACGGTGCGCATCCCGCTCGACGAGATCGGCGCGCTGGCGACCCGGCTGGCGCTGGGCCGCGCGGGCGACGAGCCCGCGCCGGTGCGCGGCGAGGTTGTGCTGCGCGACTCGACGCCCCTGCGCTGAGGCCGAGGAGCGATCACTCCCGCTCACCCCGTTTCCCCGGGGTCGCCCGGTGCGCTACGCTCTCCGGGAAAGCGCATTCCCACGACGATGGAGTCCCGCCGTGACCACACTTCGCATCGCCATGAACGGCGTCACCGGCCGCATGGGTTACCGCCAGCACCTCGTGCGCTCGATCCTGCCGATCCGCGACCAGGGCGGCGTCACGCTCCCCGACGGCTCGCGGCTCCAGGTCGAGCCCGTGCTGGTGGGCCGCAACGCCGACAAGCTCAAGGAGCTGGCCGAGCGCCACGAGGTCGAGCACTGGACCACCGACCTCGACGCCGCGATCGCCGATGCCGACGTCGTCTTCGACGCCGCCATGACCTCGCTGCGCGCCGCGACGCTGACCAAGGCCATGAAGCAGGGCAAGCACGTCTTCACCGAGAAGCCGACGGCCGAGACGCTCGCCGAGGCCGTCGAGCTCGCCCGGCTGCAGGGCGACACCGGCGTGACCGTCGGCGTCGTGCACGACAAGCTCTACCTGCCCGGGCTGGTCAAGCTGCGCCGGCTCGTGGACGAGGGCTTCTTCGGCCGCATCCTGTCGCTGCGCGGCGAGTTCGGCTACTGGGTGTTCGAGGGCGACACGCAGCCGGCCCAGCGCCCGTCGTGGAACTACCGCGCCGAGGACGGCGGCGGCATCACCACCGACATGTTCTGCCACTGGAACTACGTGCTCGAGGGCATCCTCGGCCAGGTCACGACCGTCACGGCGAAGACGGCGACGCACATCCCGACCCGCTGGGACGAGCAGGGCACCGAGTACGCCGCCACGGCCGACGACGCCGCGTACGGCATCTTCGACGTCGTCACGCCGCAGGGTGACGAGGTCGTCGCGCAGATCAACTCGTCGTGGGCGACGCGCGTGTTCCGCGACGAGCTCGTCGAGTTCCAGGTGGACGGCACGCACGGGTCGGCGGTCGCCGGCCTGCGCCGGTGCCGCGCCCAGCACCGGTCGCACACGCCGAAGCCCGTGTGGAACCCGGACCTGCCCGTCACCGAGCCGTTCCGCGAGCAGTGGCTCGACGTGCCGGCGAACGCCGACCTCGACAACGGCTTCAAGCTGCAGTGGGAGGAGTTCCTGCGCGACGTCGCGGCCGGCCGCCCGCACCGCTACGACCTGCTCTCGGCCGCCCGCGGCGTGCAGCTCGCCGAGCTGGGCCTGCGCTCGTCGGCGGAGGGCCGCCGGCTCGACATCCCGGAGATCACGCTGTGAGCGGCACGTCCGTCGATCTGCCGGTGTTCGACGCCGCGGGCCGCGTCACCGGCACCGAGACGCTGGAGCTCGGCGCCCCGGGCGCCTGGACGACGCCGGAGGCGCCGCTCACCTCGCGCGTGGCGTTCGCGGCGGCGCACGTGGTGCCGCAGGTCGGTGCCGAGAACGTGCCGGGCGCGCCCGCCGTCGTCGACTGGGACGCCACGCTCGCCTACCGGCACCGCATCTGGGCGCACGGGCTGGGCGTGGCCGACGCGATGGACACCGCCCAGCGGGGCATGGGCCTCGACTGGGCGGCCACGCAGGAGCTGGTGCGGCGCTCGGCCGCCGAGGCCGCCTCGGTCGGCGCGCGCGTCGCGTGCGGTGCGGGCACCGACCAGCTCACCCCCGAGGACGTCGCGGCGCTCGAGCCGGGCGACGCCGGACTCCAGGTCGTCACCGACGCGTACCGCGAGCAGGTGCACGTGGTCCAGGACGCGGGCGCGCAGGTCATCGTCATGGCCTCGCGCGCACTGGCGCGCGTCGCGCGCGGGCCGGAGGACTACGCGCGGGTGTACGACGCCGTGCTCGCCGAGGCGGAGCGCCCGGTCATCCTGCACTGGCTCGGGACGATGTTCGACCCGGCCCTCGCGGGCTACTGGGGCTCGGACGCGGTGGACGAGGCGACGGCGACGTTCCTCGACCTGATCCGCGCGCACCAGGCGCGGGTCGACGGCGTCAAGGTGTCGCTGCTCGACGCCGCGCACGAGATCGGGCTGCGCCGCTCGCTCGCGGCCCTGCCACCGGACGGCGGCGCGGTGCGGCTCTACACCGGCGACGACTTCAACTACCCCGAGCTCGTCGCGGGCGACGAGCAGGGCCACTCCGACGCCCTGCTCGGCATCTTCGCCGCGATCTACCCGGCCGCCTCGACGGCCCTGCAGGCATTCGACGCCGGCGACGCCGCGCGCGGCCACGAGGTCCTGGCCTCGACCGAGGCACTGGGGCGGCACATCTTCGCCGCGCCGACGTACTACTACAAGACCGGCGTCGCGTTCCTGTCCTGGCTCAACGGCTTCCAGCCGGGGTTCTCGCTGGTCGGGGGCCTGCACTCGGGGCGGTCGCTGCGGCACCTCGTCGAGCTCGCACGCCTGGCCGACGGCTGCGGCATGCTGCTCGACCCGCCGCTCGCCGCCGCCCGGCTGCGTGCCTTCCTCACGGCACAGGGGGTGGTCGCATGAGCAGGGCGTCGCTGAACACCGCGACCGTGAAGCACGCGTCCCTGGCCGAGGCGTGCGAGGTCGCGGCGGAGGCCGGGTTCGGCGCCGTCGGGCCGTGGCGCGACGTCGTCCAGGCCGTCGGGGCGTCGCGTGCCGCGACGATCATCGCCGACGCCGGGCTCCGCGCCTCGTCCCTGTGCCGCGGCGGCTTCCTCACCGCGGCCGACGACGCCGGCGTCCGCGCGGCGCTCGACGACAACCGCCGCGCCATCGAGGAGGCCGCGACGATCGGCACCTCGGAGCTCGTGTTCGTCGTCGGCGGCCTGCCGGGGTCGACGCCGGGCGGCGCACCGTCGCCGGACGTCGACAGGGACCTCGTGGCGACGCGGGGCCGGGTCGCCGACAGGATCGCCGACCTCGTGCCGTTCGCGGCCGAGCACGGCGTGCGCATCGTGCTCGAACCGCTGCACCCGATCTTCGCCGCCGACCGGGCCGTGATCTCGACGCTCGCGCAAGCCCTCGACCTCGCGGCGCCGTTCGCGCCGACGGAGGTGGGTGTCGTCGTCGACACGTACCACGTGTGGTGGGACCCGGCGCTGCGCTCGTCGATCGCGCGGGCCGGCCGCGAGGACCGCATCGCGTCGTACCAGGTGTGCGACTGGGCGCTGCCCCTGGCGGCCGAGCCGTTGAACTCGCGCGGGCACGTGGGCGACGGCTACGTCGACTTCGCGACGATCACCGCCTGGGTGCGCGACGCGGGGTACGTCGGCGACGTCGAGACCGAGATCTTCAACGAGGAGATCTGGGCGCGGCCCGCGGCCGAGACGGCGGCAACGGTGCTGGCGCGGTACGAGGAGCACGTGGCGCCGCACCTGTGAGCGGGTCCGGCGCGGCCGGGGCGGCGCTCCGTCCGCGCCGCGCCTGATCGTCTTCGAGACCGACGTTTCTCGGCTCTGAGCGGCCGCAGAGCCGAGAAACGTCGGTCTCAAGGGCGATCGGTCGGCGTCAGACGCGGGCCGACGGGCGGAGGGCGAAGCGGCAGGCGCCCCACACCGCGAAGAGGAGGGGCGCGGCCGCGAAGCCCAGGCCCACGGCCGGACGGACGGCCACCACCGAAACGAGCAGGCCGAGCACAGCGAGCACGCCGGCCGAGAGGTACCAGCGCCGGGCCCCGAGCACGAGCGCGGTGAGCAGGACGTCGCGCAGGCGCGCGTCGTCCGTCTCCGGCACGGCCGCGAGAGCCAGCACGGCGGTGACGACGACCCCGGCGGCCAGGGTGACGAGGACCGGGATCACCGCAGCGCCCGCCGTCCGCCCCCAGAAGAAGAGTACGTCGACGGCGAGCACCACGACGACCGCCGTCCCGAGCGCCCCGATCGCCAGCCCTCGCCGCAGGTGCTGCCGCCAGGCGCGGGCGAAGGTGCGCACGACAGTGGTCGACCCGTCCGCGCTGAAGGCGCCGAACACGGCGAAGGCCGCGGCGAGCGCCGGACCCAGCAGCGGCGCCGTCAGCGCGACGAGCGGCCAGGTCGTGGACACACGCGTCGCCGCGACGAGCGCGACGAAAGGCAGGCACGCGACGACGAGGAGCAGGTTGGTCATCAGCCCCGTGTAGACGGTGCCGAACACGAGCTCGTACGTCTCGGGCCCGAGGAGGGTGCGCCGCCGGCGGGCCGGGGCAGCGGCTCCGACGGTGCTCATCCCTTGACGCCCGTCGTCGCGATGCCCTCGACGAAGTACCGCTGGCCGAGCAGGAAGATCAGCGCGATCGGCAGGACCGACAGCACGGAGCCGGTCATGATGAGCGCGTGCTCGGCGTTGTACTCGCCGATGAAGGACTGGAGGCCGAGCTGGATCGTCCACAGGGAGCGGTCGCGCAGGTAGATGAGCGGACCGAGGTAGTCGTTCCAGGTCGAGACGAACGTGATGATGGTGAGCGACGCGAGGGCGGGGACGGACAGCGGCATGATGATGCGCCACCAGATGCCGTACTCGCTGAGACCGTCGATGCGGGCGGCCTCGGACAACGAGTCGGGGATCGACTCGTAGTACTGCTTCATGAGGAACACGCCGAAGGCGCCGAACGCCTGCAGCAGCATGATCGCCCACAGGGTGTTGTTGAGGCCCCAGCTCGAGATCATCTGGAACTGCGGGATCATGTACGACTGCCACGGAACGGCGATGGTGCCGATGTAGAGCAGGAACAGCGCGTCGCGGCCGGGGAAGCGCATCTTGGCGAACCCGTACGCGGCGAAGCTGCCGGTGAGCACCTGCAGCGCCGTCACGGCGACGGACAGCACCAGGGTGTTGCGTACCCAGGTGACCATGTCGGCCCGGACCCAGATGTCGAGGTAGTTGCGCCAGACGACCGGGTCGGGGACCCACTCGACGGGCGCGGTGAACACCTGGTTGTTCTGCTTCAGCGACGAGATGACCATCCACGCGAAGGGCAGCATGATGCCTGCCGCCGCCGCGACCATCACGACGTAGAGCAGCACGCGGCCGGACCGCTGGAGGGCCGACGGGCGGGCGGTCATCACGCCTCCTTCCGCTTGTTGTACAGGAACTGCACCACGGTCACGAGGATGCAGATGAGGAACAGGACGACGGCGACGGACGAGGCGTACCCGAACTCGAACTGCTCGAAGCCCTTCTGGTAGATGTACTGGCTCAGCACGAGGGTCGCCTGCCCCGGTCCGCCGTCGGTCATGACGAGGATGAGGTCGAAGACCTTGAAGCTCTGGATCGTGACCATGACGGTCACGAAGAACATCGTGGGCCTCAGGCAGGGCAGCGTGACGTTCCAGAACCGCTGCCAGGTGTTCGCGCCGTCGATCCGGGCGGCCTCGTGCAGCTCGCCGGGCACGGTCTGCAGGCCGGCGAGGAACAGGAGCATGTAGTAGCCCATGTCCTTCCACGTGCCGACGATGATGACCGCAGGCATGGCCCAGTCCTTGGAGACGGTCCAGCCGGGCAGGTCGCCCTCGACGAACAGACTCAGGAACTGGTTGATCGGCCCGTACTCCGGGCTGAACAGCATGTTCCACACCACGGCGACCGCGACGATCGACGTGATGTACGGGAAGAACGCGACCGTGCGGAAGAACGCCGCGCCGCGCAGCTTCTGGTTGAGCAGCAGCGCGAGGCCGAGCGAGACGACGATGGTGACGGGGATGTGCACCAGCGCGTAGTAGAACGTGTTGCCGAGCGCTGTGTGGAAGCTCTTGTCGCCGATCAGCCGCTCGAAGTTGGCCAGGCCCACCCATTTCGCGGCGCCGAAGATGTTCCAGCTGGTCAACGAGATGTAGAACAGCGTGATCACCGGCGTCAGGGTGAGCACGGCGAAGCCGAGGAAGTTCGGCAGGATGAAGGTCCAGCCGATCAGCGCGTTGCGCAGCTTGAGCGAGGTACGCGGTGTCCTCAGGGGCGGACGCCCGGGCTCGGTGAACCCGAGCGTCCGCTGCTCCTGGGCGACGGGAGTCGCCATCAGCCGACCTCGTTGGCGACGCGCTCCTCGGCCTCGGCGAGCGCCTCGTCCACGGGCGTGGACTCGGACATGATCGCCGAGTGCGTCTCGCCCAGGATCGTCTGGATCGCGGCCGTGGTGGGGCCGACGGGGTTCTCCGGGAGCGTCTCGTGCGTGGTGTAGGCGAAGCGGGACAGGTCGTCCTGCGGCACGCCCTCCAGGCCGAAGATCGTGTCGGCGACGGTGTCGTCGATGAGGGCGGGCGTGATGCCGATGCCCGCCAGCGCTGCGGCGCCCTCCGGACCGGCGGCGAACGTCAGGAAGTCCTTGGCGGTCTCGACCTTCGACTCGTCGATACCGGAGTTGATGCCCATGGTCGTCGGGTCGCCGAAGGTGACCGGCGTGGCGTCGGTGCCGGTGGTCGACTCGTCGGCCTGCGGGATGGGCGCGATGCCCCACTCGAACGTGTCGGCGGCGCCCGACTCCTGCTCGGCGACGAGCGTGCCGATGTACCACGAGCCCATGGGCAGCATCGCGGCCTTCTGGGTGCCGAACTGCGCCTGGTAGGTCAGCTCGTTCGTGGTGACCGTGGCGTACGTCGGCTGCGAACCCTCGTCCTGCATCGCGAGCACACGCTCGTAGTACGGGGCGAGGAACGAGAAGTCGCCTCCGTCCAGGGGGGCGCCGCTCTGCGCGAGCGCGAAGCCCTGCACCGTGGACTGCCAGCTGTGCAGGTAGGTGCCGGTGACCTGCTTCTCGCCGATCCCCTCGGTGAGCTCGGCGGCGGCCTCGGCGTAGTCGTCCCAGGTCCAGGACCCGTCCGGCAGGTCGACGCCCGCCTTCTCGAACAGCGCCTTGTTGTAGTACAGCAGCCACGAGTCCTGGCGGTACGGGACGGCGTAGGTCGCGCCGTCGATCGCCATGGGCGCGAGGCCGCCCGTCTCCGGGTCGAGCTCTGCCGCCACGTCCGAGATGTCGAGCAGCGTGCCGCCCTCGGTGAACGTGACGTAGTTCTTGAGGTTCTTCACGATGAAGACGTCCGGTGCGGCACCGGCCGCGAGGTCGGCGGTGAGGGCCGTGTCGTAGTCGTCGCCCGCCGGGTACTCCTTGAGCTCGACGGTGACGTCGGGGTTGGCCTCGTGGTAGGCGTCGGCCAGCGTCTCGAACTCCGGCGTGGACGCGAAGTCCCAGCCGGCCAGGGTCAGCGTGACCGGGCCGTCGGCGGCCGCGGGCTCGTCCTGGCCGCCGCACCCCGTGAGGGCCAGCGACGCGACGGCGGCCAGGCCGACGCCGCTCATGATCTTGCGGTTCATTCCTACTCTCCTTCGAGTAACCCGTCCCCGCGACGACGCGGTCGCGGCTTCGGTGGGTGGGTCAGGGCAGGGTTGCCGTGGTCTGTCGTCCGTCCGGCCAGGTCACGACGACGCGACCGGCGGTGAGGTCGAGCCGCGGGTGCGGCAGGTCCGCCGGTGCCGGGGCACGCCCGAGGTGCACCCCGACGCCGACCCAACCGTCCGGCACCGGGGCGTACCGCAGCCACGGTGTGCTCGTCGGGCCGGCCAGCGGCGTGGCGTCGTCGTGGACGGCCTCGCCCCGCACCGGGGCGACGTCGCCCAGCAGCGGCACGAGCGTCGAGACGTGGCCGGGTCCCGCGGCCCAGCCACCGACACGGAGCGCGACCGCGGCGTCGGCCGGGCGCTCGGCGCGCACGAGGCGGACCTCCCAGGCGCCCCGGACGACCGAGACGGTGGTGACCCGCCCGGCGAACGAGGCGACGCCGGGGCGTCCGGAGCCGTGGTCGGGGGCCGCGGTGTCCTCCTCGAGCCAGTGGGCGTCGGCGACCGAGCCCAGCACGACGCCGGGGTCTCGCTCGTCGGCCACGAGCTCGAGAGGCGCGAACCCCGCGCGGTGCGTCGCGGTGCCCGCCGCGTCGAGCAGCACGACCGACTGGTCGAGCGGCGAGACCCATGCCTCGCGGTCGAGCAGCGGGGACACGGCGGTCGAGTAGCCGAGCCGTGCGTACAGCGGCGAGTCGCCCACGGCGTCGCCCGGCAGCGCGTGGTCGGTGCCGTGGTTGACCACGCGCACGATGCCGTCGTCCCGGGTGGCGCTGATCGCCCAGCCGGGCGCCGCCGCGACGGTCAGGACGTCGCCGCGCTCGACCGGCAGGGGCTCGGCCGGGGCCGTCCACACCTCGTGCGTGGCGGGCAACGCCAGGCCGAGAAGGCCCTTGCTCGCCCAGTACGGGGACCCGGTGCCGCTGTACCGCTGCGCGATCGGCCGCCAGGGGTGGTGCCAGCCCAGGGTCAGCAGCCCGTCGCCGCCCGGCACGCCGCGCTCGGCGAAGTGCCGCACGATGCGGGTCGCCGCCTCGCGCAGCAGGCCGGGGCGCCCGACCCCCGCGACGGCACCCGCCCAGAACGGGGCCGCGGCGGCGAACCGGTAGGTGAGGCTGCGGCCCTGCAGGAGCGGGGAGCCGTCGGCGCCGACCAGCGCCAGCGCGTCGTCCAGGTACCGGGCCAGGTGCTCCCGGTCCGCGGCCGAGCGCACGGCCAGGTCGTCGCCCGCCGCCGCCGCGACGTCCGCCGCGCCCGCCATGCGGGCCCAGAGCACCGGGTACAGGTGCAGCGCCCAGCCCGCGTAGTGGTCGTAGCTGCGCTCGGGGCCGTCGGCGAACCAGCCGCCGGGGCGCCGGAAGCGGTCGTGCGCGGCGAGGTCGCGCGCGACGTCGCCGGGCGAGAACGGGCCGCCGACCGACCGCAGGAACGTCTCGACCACGATGCGGAACCAGACCCAGTTGTTGTCGGGGTAGCCGTCGTCCCCCACGACCGAGCTCAGGTACTCCACGGTCTGCTCCTGGGCGGACGGCGCGAGCCGGTCCCAGATCCACGGCCGCGTCAGGTCGAGGATGAGGGCGAGCGACGCGGCCTCGACCTTGGCCTGGCTGTGCTCCTCCGGCCGCGTCCACCGCTCGGGGTGCCCGGGGTCCACGCCCGCGGCCAGGCCGGCGGCGTAGCGCTCGGCCAGGCCGGTGGGGTCCTCGCCGTCCTCCCCCGCGAGCCGGAAGCCGGCGAGCAGGAACGTGCGTGCGAACCCTTCCAGCCCGTCGACGGCGGTGCCGTACCCGCCCGGCGTGCCCGGCAGCGTGACGAGCGAGCCGCTCGGCGAGGCGTAGGGGCGCACGGCCGCGAGCAGCCGGTCGGCGTAGGCGGCGAGCCACGCGCGGTCCTGGAGGCCGGTCATGCGACGAACTCCATGTCCGCGCGCGTGACCGTGCTGCGGAGTGCCTCGCCCCGTGCGTAGCGCTCGAGCTCGTCGAGCGCGGCGCCGGTCATCCGGCGCGCCTCGGTGCCGAGCGAGCCCGCGACGTGCGGCGTGATCATGACGTTCGGCAGGTCGTAGAGCACCGAGGACGACGGCAGCGGCTCGGGGTCGGTGACGTCGAGCATCGCGTACAGGCGGCCCGACGCGCACTCCCGCTCCAGGGCCGCGGTGTCCACCACGGCACCGCGGGCGGTGTTGATCAGGGTCGCGCCGTCGGGCATGAGCGCGAGCTCACGGGCACCGATCAGCTTGCGCGTGGACGGCAGCTCCGGAGCGTGCAGGGTCACGATGCCCGACACCGCCAGCAGCTCGTCGAGCGGAACCAGCCGCGCACCGGCGGCCGCGACGGCCGCCGGGTCGGCGAGCGGGTCCGCCACGAGGATCTCCCGGCTCTCCGGCCCGGAGCCCGGCGCGGTCAGCCGGGCCACCACCTGGCGCCCGGTCCGCGAGAAGCCGACGACACCGATCGTGCGGTCGCGGTTGGACAGCACACCGTGCTCGTCCACGAACGACCAGTCCGCGCGTCGCGTGCGCGCCACGCTCGCGAGGAAGGGCGCCTTCTTGCCCGCCATGAAGATCGCGGCGACCGTGAACTCGGCGACGGGCAGCGCGTTCTCCGCCACCGCGTTGGTGACCAGCAGGCCCCGCTCCCACACCGCGTCGGACACGAGGGGGCGCACCGAGCCGGCGCAGTGCAGGACGGCACGCAGGTGCGGCGCGAGATCGAGCACCTCCGCGGTGATCCGCGGGGCACCCCACGAGGTGACCAGCACCTCGACGTCCGCGAGGCGCTCCTTGGCCTCGGGCGTGTCGAAGGCCGTCACGCGCACGGGATCACCGAGCGTCGCGAGCGCGCGCAGCCGGGCGTCCTCCTCGGGACCGAACTGCATACGCTGCGCCCGGTCGTCCATGACGAGCAGGGCCTCAGGTCGCCGCACCACCACGTTCCTCTCCGTCGAGTCGCCGTCCGGCTGATCGTCCAGCCGAACATTTCCGATCAACTCCGATCGACTGGTGGCCCATTGAAGCCCACCGGATGTGACCTTGGCAACCCCTAGCCGTGTTCGATCCTGTGCGCTACGATCATTTCCGAACAGCGCCGAGGGCGGCGCTGACCGAGCGTGGAGGTGCGCATGACAGCGGCGTCGCTGCCCGGCCCCGACGTGACCCGTCGACGGTTCTGGACCTCCGACCGGGTGACAGAGGCTCTGGCGCCCACGCTCGCGACAGCGGCAGCGGAGCGCGGCTCCCCGTGGCCCCAGCTCCTCGCCTCCCAGTACGCCCGCTTCTTCCGCGACGGCGACCGCACGGCCTACGAGTCGCGGGTCGCAGCACGCCAGGCGCGCCTGACCCGCGCCACCCTCGCGGCCCTCCTGGACCCGCGGGACGACCAGGTGGACGAGGTCGTGGACGGCGTGCTGCTCCTGTGCGAGCAGTCCACGTGGTCCTGGGCCGCGCACGACGACGCGTACGAGCGCCTGGGCCGTGTGACGCCGGCGGTGACCGAGCCGTACCTCGACCTGGGTGCCGGCGAGGTCGCTGCGCAGCTCGCGTGGGTCGACCACCTGCTCGGCCCGGTGCTCGACGAGCGTGCGCCCGGCACCCGCGAGCGCGTGCGCCACGAGACGCGCGCCCGCGTGCTGCGGCCGTTCACGGAGCGGCGGGACTGGTGGTGGCTGGGCGTCGGGCAGCCGCTCATGAACTGGAGCCCGTGGATCCAGGGCAACGTGCTCGCGGCGAACCTCGCGCTGGAGGAGGACCCGGTGCGCCGCTGGGCGACGACGGAGCTCGTCGCCGACGGGATCGCGGCGTACTGGGCGTCCTTGCCCGCAGACGGCGGGGTCGACGAGGGGTACCACTACTGGTGGCAGGGGGCCGCGCGAGCGCTCGAGGCGCAGGACCTGCTCGCGTTCGCCGGTGTCGACCCGGCACCGCAGGCGCTCGAGCGGATCCGCGCGACCGTCGCGTTCCCGCACTCGATGCACCTGGGCGGCGACTGGTACGTCAACGTCGCGGACGGGCCCGCCCGGCCGCCCGCGACGTGGCCGTGGAACGTCGTGCACGCGTGGGCGGTGCGCACCGGCGACACCGCCGCCGCGCAGCACGCCGCCTCGTACCGCGGCCGGGCAGGCGGACTGTTCGACGAGCGCGCCTCGCTGGCACGCGCGGTCGGTCTGCTGGCCGCGTCCTGGGGCGAGGCCCCCGCCGCCGAGCCGCCGCTGGTCGGGCACGCGACGTTCCCCGCCACCGGCGTCGCCGTCGCGCGGTCGGCGCCCGGCTCGACCCGCGGGGTGGCCGTCACGCTCAAGGGCGGGCACAACGAGGAGAACCACAACCACGTCGACGTCGGTTCGGTCGTCGTCGCCCTCGACGGCGTGCCCCTGGTCGTCGACGCGGGCAAACCCACCTACCGCGCCGGGACGTTCGGGCCGGACAGGTACGACCTGTGGACGCTTCGGGGCGACTGGCACAACGTCCCGCGGGTGCGCGGCGTGGAGCAGCCGCCCGGCGCCGACTTCGCGGCACGCGAGTTCGCGGTCACGGCCCCCGGGGACGGCCGGGACCCCTGGCACGCGCGCGTCGACCTGGCCGGGGCCTACCCCGTCCCGGGCCTCGAGCACTGGTGGCGTGACGTCGAGCTGGACGCCGCGGCGGAGAGCGTGGTCGTCGAGGACTCCTGGTCCTTCGCGCCCGACGACGCCGCCACCCCCGTCGGCCCGACGACGTGGCACTGGCTGCTGGCCGGTGACGTGACGCTCACGCCGGGCGAGGCGCGGGCCCGGTTCGTCCCCGACGAGGACCGCACCCGCCCGCCCCGCACGCTCTCCCTCGTGTGGGACCCGGACATGGTGCACGCCGCGCTCGACCTGCGCGAGCTCGACGACCCCGAGCTGGTCGCCGTGTGGGGCCGACGGCTGACCCGGTTGCGGCTCACGGCGCGTGCTGAGCCCCCGTCGGGCACCTTCTCGGTCACCATGAGACCCACGCCGCGGCCGGCGCGCCGGACGACGCCCCGACCCGCCGGCCGAACCGACCGGACCACCGACCGGACCACCGACGAGGCCGGCCGACGACGCACCGAGCCCCGACCGCAGGAGGTTGCATGACGCAGGAAGCCCCGCTCCCGAGCGAGCGCAGGGCGCGGCTCATCGCCCGCGTGCGCGAGACGGGCTCGGCCCGCGTGAGCGACCTGTCGCGCTGGCTCGGCGTGACACCCGTGACGGTGCGGCGCGACCTGGCGGTGCTCGTCGCCGACGGCACGCTGGAGAAGGTGCACGGCGGTGCGCGCGTCCCGGCTGCGGCGGCGGCACCCGGCACCGCGGCGACGACGAGCACGACCGCGACCGGCCTGGGCGCGCACGCCCCGACCACGACCGGCGTGCCCGCCCCCGACGGCCGGTTCCCGGAGCGTGACGAGCGGCCGACGATCGGCATGGTCGTCCCCTCGCTCGACTACTACTGGCCCGAGGTGATCCGCGGGGCGCGCGCCGCCGCACAGGACACCGCGCGGCTGATCCTGCGGGGCGGGTCGTACGACGTGGACCACATCCGGCATCAGCTCGCCTCGCTGGTCGGCGACGGCGGGGACGGCACCGGCGTCGACGGCCTGCTCGTGGCCCCGCCCGCCGGCGGGCCCGAGGCCACGGAGCTCGCCGACTGGCTCGCGGGCCTCGAGCTTCCGGTCGTGCTCATGGAGCGCCGCCTGGCGGCGGGCCCGTACCGCGAGCCGCTGGAGTCCGTCGCCACCGACCACGCGCTCGGCGCCGGCACCGCCGTGCGGCACCTCGCCGAGCGGGGGCACCGGAAGGTCGGCCTGGTGACGTCGCGGACCAGTCCCCACACGTCGGCCGTCGAGCGGGGGTTCCGGGCCGCGGTCGAGGAGCTCGGCCTCGACGCGGTGCTCGACGTCGAGACCGTGCCGCAGTCCGACCCCACCTGGTCCGACGACGTCGCGGCGGTGCTCGACCGGTGTGCCGACGCGGGAGCCACCGCCCTGCTGGTGCACTCGGACCGCGAGGCGATCTCCCTGGTCGAGCAGGCCCAGGAGCGCGGTGTCCGCGTCCCGGCGGACCTCGCGGTGGTCGCCTACGACGACGAGGTCGCCGCGCTGGCCGACCCGCCGCTCACCGCCGTCCGGCCGCCGAAGGCCGCGATCGGCGCGGGCGCGGTCGAGCTGGTGCGTCGGCGCCTCGCGGACGGCGCGGACCGTCCGGTGCACCGCATCGAGCTGAGCCCTCAGCTGCTGGTCCGCTCGTCGACCTGACCCCGACCCTGCCCCGGCGGCAGCGCCCGAGTTCGGTCTCTTGCAGCACCCGCTGCGCCGTGGTCGGCAGTCTGGTCCGAGATCGGCAGTTCAGCGTGCCGATCTCGGACCAGACTGCCGACCACGCGGCGAGAGGTCGCACCATGTGCCGAACTCGAACCGATCAGACCGCGCCACCCGACCCGACCACCCGACCCGACCACTCCACCCGACCAGCAGGCCCGCGCCCCGCCCCCTCAGAACACCCGCGTCCCCGTGCTCGCACGCACGATCGCCCGGAGCCCCGCGAGCGTCCTCGGCCCCACGCCGGAGGCCCGGGCCTGCACCAGGACGTTGCCGAGCGCCGTCGCCTCGCTGGGCCCCGCGATGACCGGGAGCCCGGACGCCTCGGCCGTGAGCCGGTCGAGGAGCAGGTTCTGCGAGCCGCCGCCCACCACGTGCACGACGGAGATCTCGACCCCCGCGAGCTCGCCGGCCTGGTGGACGACGCGGGCGTAGGCGTCGGCGAGGCTGTCGAGCACGACACGGGCCAGCGCCGCGCGGGTGTCCGGAACGTCGGCGCCTGCGCGGCGGATCGCGGCGCGCACGCGGCCGGGCATCCCGCCGGGCGCGAGGAGCTCGTCGCCGTCGACGGCCAGGAGGCACCGGCCACCGGGCTCGTCGGCGGCCTGCTCCAGGAGCGACGCGAGGTCGACGGGCGGGCCGTCGCCGCGGGCGGCGTCCGCCGTCCACTCGCGCACGCACTCGTCGAGGATCCACAGGCCCATGACGTTGCGCAGGTAGCGCACCGTGCCGTCGACGCCGAGCTCGTTGGTGAAGTTCGCGGCGCGGCTCTCGGGTGTGAGCACCGGGCCGGGCAGCTCGACCCCGACGAGCGACCAGGTGCCGGACGAGATGTAGGCGGCGACACCGTCGTCGGGCAGGGGCGTGCCGACCACGGCGGACGCCGTGTCGTGGGACGCCACCGCGTACACGGGCACGGGGCCGAGGCCGGTCGCCGCGCGCACGGCGTCGGTCAGGGGGCCGATGAGCGTGCCGGGCTCGACGAGGTCGGGCAGCAGGCCGCGCACCCCGGAGACCGTGGGGTGGGCGGCGGCCAGCCGGTCCAGCAGCCCCGTGGCCCAGGTGCGGGTCCGCACGTCGAGCAGTCCCGTCGTCGACGCGTTCGTCACCTCGGCGACCTGGCGCCCCGTGAGCCGGTAGGTGATCAGGTCGGGCACGAGCAGGAGCCGCGCGGCGCGCGCCAGCTCGGCGGCGCCGGGTCCGCCCTCCGCCGCCGCGACGAGCTGGAACTCGGACGTGAACGACAGGTGCTGCAGGCCGTTGACCGCGTAGTGGTCGGCGAAGGACACCTGCTCGTACACGCGCTCGGCGACGCCGTCGGTCCGCGCGTCGCGGTAGCACCAGGGGTCGCCCAGGAGCTGACCGTCGGCGCCCAGCAGTGCGTGGTCGACCGCCCACGAGTCCACGCCGACACCGAGGATCTCGACGTGCGAACGCGCGGCACGGACCCCGGCGGTTCGCAGGCCGTCGAGGATCCCCGCCCACAGCGCCTCGACGTCCCAGCGCAGACCGGCGCCCGTGTCGACGGGGCCGTTGCCGAACCGGCCGCACTCGACCAGCTCGACCCGGCCGCCGTCGAGCACGCCGAGCATGACGCGGCCGGAGGTCGCCCCGAGGTCGACCGCGACGAACCCCGGCGTGCTCATCGCAGGAACGCGGCCGCCACGCCCGCGTCGACCGGCACGTGCAGGCCGGTCGTGTGCGAGAAGTCGGACGTGCACAGCGCGAACACGGCGGCGGCGACGTGCTCGGGCAGCACCTCGCGCTTGAGCAGCGTGCGCTGGGCGTAGAACTCGCCCAGCTTCTCCTCCGGCACGCCGTAGACCGCGGCCCGGTTGGCCCCCCAGCCCGACGCGAAGATGCCCGACCCGCGCACCACGCCGTCCGGGTTGACGCCGTTCACGCGGATGCCGTGCGGGCCGAGCTCGGCCGCGAGCAGCCGCACCTGGTGCGCCTGGTCGGCCTTGGTCGCGGAGTAGGCGATGTTGTTCGGGCCGGCGAAGACGGAGTTCTTCGAGGAGATGTAGACGATGTCGCCGCCCATCCCCTGGTCCACGAGCACCCGCCCGGCCTCGCGCGAGACGAGGAACGAACCCTTGGCCATGACGTCGTGCTGCAGGTCCCAGTCCGCCTCGGTGGTCTCGAACAGCGACCTGGACAGCGACAGCCCCGCGTTGTTGACCACGAGGTCGACGCCGCCGAACGCGAGCACGGCCTCCTGCACGCCCGCGCGCACGGCTGCCTCGGACGACACGTCCATGGCGACGCCCACCGCGACGTCGGCCGAGCCCAGCTCGGCGGCGACGGCGGCGGCCTTCTCGCGGTCCAGGTCCGCGACGACGACGCACGCCCCTTCGGCGGCGAGCCGCGTCGCGATCGCCCGGCCGATGCCCGACGCCGCACCGGTGACCAGCGCGACCCGCGTCGCCAGCGGCTGGGGTGCGGGCATGCGGCGCAGCTTCGCCTCCTCCAGCGCCCAGTACTCGATCCGGAACTTCTCGTCCTCGGCGATGGGCGCGTACGTCGAGACCGCCTCGGCGCCGCGCATGACGTTGATCGCGTTCACGTAGAACTCGCCCGCGACGCGCGCCGTCTGCTTGTTCCGTCCGTAGGAGAACATGCCGACGCCCGGCACGAGCACGATCGCCGGGTCGGCGCCCCTCATCGCCGGCGGCTCCTCGCCGCGCGCCCGGGCGGCGGCCGCGCCGCGCTCGTAGTACCCGGCGTAGTCGGCGCGGTACGCCTCGTGCGCGGCGTGCAGCGCCTCGAGCGTCTCCTCGACGGTCGCGGTGGCGGGGACGTCGACGACCAGGGGCTTCACCTTGGTCCGCAGGAAGTGGTCGGGGCACGACGTGCCGAGCTCGGCGAGCGGTACGAGGCGCTCGCGCGCCAGGAGGTCGAGCACGACGTCGGCGTCGGTGAAGTGACCGACCTGGGGCGCGTCGGCCGACGCGACGCCGCGGATCGCCGGTGCCAGGGCGGCGGCACGGGCGCGCCGCTCGGCCTCGGGCAGCGGCTCGTACCCCGGCCGCACCGCGCCGAACGGGTGCCCGCCCCGCTCCGCGAGCTCGGCGGTGCGCCGCGCGATGAACTCCTCGGCCCGCCGGATGATGCCGAGCGACCGTTCCTCGACCTCCGCGGAGGTGTCGCCCCACGCGGTGATCCCGTGGCCGCCGAGGATGCAGCCGATCGCCTGCGGGTGCGCGGCCTTGATCGCGGCGATGTCGAGGCCGAGCTGGAAGCCGGGCCGTCGCCACGGCACCCACACGACCTCGTCGCCGAAGATCTCGCGCGTCAGCGCCTCACCGTCGGCGGCCGCGGCGATCGCGATGCCGGCGTCCGGGTGCAGGTGGTCCACGTGCGTGGCGTCGACGAGGCCGTGCATCGCGGTGTCGATCGACGGGGCCGCGCCGCCCTTGCCGTGCAGGCAGTAGTCGAACGCCGCGACCATCTCGTCCTCACGCTCGACGCCCGGGTACACGTCCACCAGGGCGCGCATCCGGTCGAGCCGGAGCACCGCGAGCCCTGCGGGCGTCAGCGTGCCGAGGTCTCCGCCCGAGCCCTTGACCCACAGCAGGTCGACGGGCTCGCCCGTGACCGGGTCGGTCGCCCTGCCCTTGGCGGAGGTGTTGCCGCCCGCGTAGTTGGTCACCCGGGGGTCGGAGCCCAGGCGGTTGGACCGGTCCACGAGGTCCGCGACCGTCGCGTCGTCGGTCGTCCCGGCGGTCTGGTTCGTCATCAGGCTCCTGCTCCCGTCTCGGTCGTGTCGTCACTGGTGGTCGCGGTCGGTCCCGCGGGGTCGGCGAGGTCGGCGGGCGGCGGCGTCAGGCCGTCCCCGTGCGGCGCCTCGTGGGGCGTGCCGACGAGGCCGTCGACGGTCAGCCACGCCCGCAGGCGGCGGACGCTGCGCGCCGCGCCGTCGCTCGCAGGCTCGTCGAGGTGGCCGTGGTACGTGCTGTCCTCGCGCACGAGCGTCACGTCGACGCCTGCCGCGGCGAGCTCGGCGCCGTACGCCTCGCCCGAGGAGCGCAGGGTGTCGTGGTCGGACGTGACGACGAACGTGGGCGGCAGCCCGCGCAGGTCCTGCCCGCCGGGGAAGGCGTACGGCGGCGTCTCCGGGTCGTCGTGGCCCAGGTAGTTCGCGTTCAGCGCGCGGACCGACGCCGGCGGGAAGTCCCGCTCCGACGGGAGGGCCGCGATCTTGGCGGCCAGCTCGGGGCTCGGCGCGGGCAGCTCCCGGTGCAGCACGGGGTAGGCGAGCACCACGCTGTACGGCTGCGGACCACCGGCGTCGCGCAGCCGGAGCGATACGCCCGCCGCCAGGTTGCCGCCCGCGCTCGCGCCGCCGAGGGACCAGCGCCCGGCGGCGACGCCGAGGCCGGAGTCGCGCGCCCACTCCCAGGCGAACCGGACCTCCTCGGAGGCGACGGGGTACCGGGCCCCGCCCGGCGCACGGGACGCCCCCGGGTCGCGGAAGTCGAGGACGGGTGCGAGGCGGTAGTCGACGCTCACGACCACGACGCCGGCGTCGGCGAGGCTGCGCGCGACCCAGTCGGCCTCCGGCATGTCCAGCCCGCCGTACATGAACGCCCCGCCGTGCGCCCACACCAGGCCCGCCGCGCGGGCGACGCCGTCGGCGGGCTCGTAGACGCGCACCGGCAGGCCGCCGTGCGGACCGTCGAGCACCTGGTCGGTGACCGCGGCGCTCATGCGCCCCAGCCCGCCTGCGCGCCGCCGACCCGCTCGCTCGCGATCTTCTCCGCATAGCCCGACGCCGCGTAGGCGGCGACCGGGTCGGGGTCGAGCCCCATGTCCTGCCGCACCTGCGCGACCAGCGGACGCACGTCCGTGTCGTAGGCGTCCATGAGCACCGCGTGCGCACCGAGCACGTCACCGGTCCGCTGGGCCGCGGCGAGCGCCTCGGCGTCGACCAGGAGCGCCTTGGCCGTGGCCTCCTGCACGTTCATCACCGACCGGATCTGGGCCGGGATCTTCGGCTCGATGTTGTGGCACTGGTCGAGCATGAAGTTCACGCCGCTGTCGGGCGCGTGCGCCCCTGCCTGCACGATCTCGTGCATGATCCGGAAGAGCTGGAACGGGTCCGCGGCGCCGACCATGAGGTCGTCGTCGGCGTAGAAGCGGCTGTTGAAGTCGAACGCTCCGAGGCGGCCCTGGCGCAGCAGCTGCGCGACGATGAACTCGATGTTCGTGCCCGGCGCGTGGTGGCCGGTGTCGAGGACCACCTTCGCGCGGTCGCCGAGCGCCATGACGTGCAGCAGGGAGGTGCCCCAGTCCGGCACGTCGGTGACGTAGAAGGCGGGCTCGAAGAACTTGTACTCGAGCACGAG